>Ga0209227_1001654_pt1 | contig 17022 bp, 15 predicted proteins | sample YNPBryantNP2012_FD_185815 | JGI IMG/M metagenome (GOLD analysis project Ga0209227, IMG submission 185815) | Anoxygenic and chlorotrophic microbial mat microbial communities from Yellowstone National Park, USA - YNP Bryant NP 2012 (SPAdes)... ...
CTACAGCAAGGTAACAGCTATCGACAGCGCCGGACGAAAGTTCCACACAGCTCCTAAGCTTAGCGGCAATCGGCTTACCATCGCGCTGCCCGAGAGCTTCATCAAAACGGCGAAGTTTCCAATACTTATAGACCCGGTCGTCGGTTCAGAATTGCCCATTGGGCCAACCTACGGCGCCGCACCCAAGATTCAAGAAGACGTCGAGATCGCTTCCAGTCCGTACGGTTTTTTTGCGGTCTGGCGTGATTCGCGAGGAACCAACGGTACCGACATATTCGGCTGCCGGATTAGCCCGACGGGCGAGGTTCTCGATCCGCAAAGCATAGCTATCTCCACAGCGCCAGGCAACCAGACACATCCGTCGATAGCGTGGAATGGCCAAGAGTACCTCGTTGTCTGGGCCGATGAGCGGGCTGGCTCGTCACATATCTATGCCTGCCGAGTGCGGTGGACGGGTGAGGTTATCGATAAGCAGGGGATGCTGGTATCGTCGAGTACTGGTACACAGGCTTACGCTAGAGTAGCGAGCGATGGTGTGAGCTGGCAGGTTGTGTGGCAGAACGTTGGAACTTCGGGGTCGGATATCTACGGTGCCAAGGTCAACGGTGACGGGTCGATCGGTAGGATTGTGGCAATATGCGCTCGCCCTGATTCTAACGAGGAGATGCCCGATATCGCCTGGAACGGCGTCGCCTACTTAGTAGTGTGGTGCGATCACAGAAACTCCACTACGACGGGATCCGATATCTATGCCCATCGTGTGGCTCGTAACGGCTTCCCAATGACCGGTTCCGACACTTTGGTCTCGTGCCTATCCGACGGCGTGACCGGAGCTGCCCGTGCGCAGCGAGCACCTAGGTTATGCTCCTATGGGTCGAATTATTTTGTCGTATGGGAGGATTGCCGCGATGACACAGTTAATAACACAAGCAACATTTACGAGGCGCGGGTGAATTCCTTGGCGGTAGTGCTTGACAAGGGCGGAATTTGCATAAACAACGCTTCCGGCGACCAGGAGATGCCTAGCGTCGGCTATAGTGGCTCCAACCTGCTGGTGGCGTGGAGGGACGGCACCGATCGCATAATGAGGGGCTGCCGTGTGAGCAGCTCGGGCTCTGTGCTGGACCCATCCGGGTTTGTCATTTCATCGGGGATGGCCGGTGCTTTCGGTGGTTCGGTAGCTGCAGTTAATGGGGTGTTTATTGTGGGCTGGAGCAGCTTACAAGTCACTCAATCTGACTGCGTGTCGGGCTTTGTTTACAATGACGGTTCAGTGCCCAACCCGGCCGGTAACATCATTTCGTTGGCGCTCGAAGACCAACAGTACTACTCCGTCGCTAGAAATGGCAACCAATACGCCGTGGTTTGGTCGAGACTTACCAACGGTGTGCGAAAGATAATGGGTGCCAGGGTCTCAGAAACCGGCCAAGTACTTGCCGGTCCTAGCGACTTGCTTCCAGGCTACCCCGTGGATGTCTCAGAGCCGAGCATTGCCTGGGGTGGGACTCAATACTTGTTGGTGTGGAAAGAACCCGACGTTTACGGGGCCACGGACATACGTGGATGGCGACTGGATGCTAATCTGAACCGAGTCGGCGGGCCAATTACAGTGTGTGCGTATAATGAACAACAGGCATCGCCGTTTGTAGTGTCAAACGGCAACAACTTCCTTGTGACCTGGGAGGATTCTCGCAACGCGGTCTCACCGAATTACTATACAGATCTCTATGGGGCGATCGTGAATGCTTCGGGCGCAGTAACTCTCACAAGCGCTCCGATTACCCTTGCCACGGGCAATCAAAGAAGACCTAGAGCCGCCTCCGACGGCACGAACTTCCTGGTGGTTTGGGAGGATTGGCGCAAGGGCTATCCGTTGGTCTACGGAACCCGCGTGACCTCTGCAGGCGCAGTGCAGGACACCAATGGCATTGCAATTCCATCTGCGACATATCCCTCCTATTCCCAGGTTACGCCCGATATCTGCTATGGAGGCGGGAACTATCTCTGCGCCTGGTCAGAATTTGGCCAGATCAGAGCCTGCCGCGTTACCGCGGCCGGAGTGTGCATGGACGTAGCAGGCATCACCGTAAGCGCAGCCACCACGCATAAGACCTATCCCAACCCGTGCTGGGACGGATCTAAGTATCAGGTGGTGTGGGAGGACGCGAGGTCCAGCTTTTACGGCAATCTGGACATTTACCACCAGACGGTGAGCACGGCGGGAGTTCCAAGCACCAACCCGGAGTGCGCGCTGGTTTCGTGTCTGGACCCTGAGCTACGGCCTGCTGTTATGGCTTCCGGTACCTCTGGTATGCTCTTCTACCTCCGCAATCACAACTACGCCAATGTGGTTTGCTCGGCCACTTTGACCGAACAGAGCCCCCAATACGTAGCTTCTATTGCTGAAGCTAAGGCCAAGCCGCAGGGCACGCCCGTGGCATTGCAAGAAAAAGTGGTGACCGCCGTGTTTCCCGAGTGCTTCTACATAGAAGACCTAGATAGGTTAAGCGGTATCAAAGTAATATCGTCAGTGCCGGTAAACAGGAACGATCTTGTCGATGTAACTGGCCCCATTATTTTTTCCGATGGCGAGCGCGCGATCAGCGCCAACACAGTTGTGTTCAATGGAACCACTCCTGCTCCGCTGGAGCCGCTTGGGATAAGGGGGGAGTATCTAGGAGGAGCTTCTATGAATGCCTATACTCCCGGGGTCACAGGCGGCTACGGTCCGCATAACGTAGGGCTATTGGTTGCGACCTGGGGCAAAGTGACCAGTGTCGGCTCAGACTACTTCTATATAGAGCCCAGGGCTGGTATGCAGGTTAAGGTTCGCGCCGGTTCGCTTGCCAAGCCTGCAGTCGGGAAGATCGTCGGAATTGTAGGCATCAGCACATGCGAGATCAACGCAGGCGCCGTATGTCGTGTTATAAGGCCGAGGACCCAGGCAGACATTCGCGTATTCAAGTAAGACATACTAACGCACAGGTGGTCCTGGGCTGCCCCTCGCCGCTCGGTCGTGCACGTAAAGAAAAAAGCAGGAGGAATACTCCAACGTTTCACTTAACTGGACTCTATTAATAAGTGCGCTCGCCCAATATTGAGGTTTACAAAGATTGTGTGGGAAGGGTTATCGGGTGGGTGTGGTTAGCACAAGGAGCGCGAATAGACGTCCTACTGGAAGGACGCAAGAGCGACGAACCGGAATCTGGCGCTGGCGCGGCCAGTGAGCTTTTTCTGGTCATTGTGTCCGCTGCCAGCGGATTCTGGGTCCACAGAGCACTTAGCAATCCCTTAAGGTCGAGCTATTCGGTCTCGATTCTCGTGATCTGCGCCGACCAACCTCAGAACGGCTCCTTGCGCGCCGACGCACTGATTTATATCCACGTTAAGCTGTGCCCATAACGGCTTGTGACGGTATTCTCAATACCCAGGGACACTTGTGTCAATATGCCGACGGTTCTCGTTACCGCAAGCTCAACGCGGTGTTTTCGTGGGGTGGGGCGGCGTTGACGCGCGCCACCACTGCTTATTGCCTGGGACCTCTCACTGATTATTTGGTGGTTACCTACATCGACGGAATGGCCTCTCTTGTTGATGCGCATGGTGGAGTAGATGTTTGCGTTGAGAGCGCAATGAACTACGAGAACAGTGCGCAGGATCTCCACATAAACCTCAGTCCCGGAATGCGCCATCTCAACGGCACGGAAGCGGTCGGGGTTGTGCGCTTTCGTGGCGATGGGCTGGGCGATGTGGGACGTATTGTTCGGCAGCAGCAGTTTCTAAAGGCGATGGTACAGCAGCACCTTAACGCACGGTCTCTTGTCAAATGGTGGTGGGGCAGGTCGGCGCTATCGCGAGCGGTGGAGACTGATCTTGTCTACGGCCAAATCGCCGGGTTGGTTTATTGTTGCAAGGGGCTTCGTCAGTCGGAGATTACGACAGCTACGTTGCCGGGCCGAACCACGTATTTGGGCGGAGTAAGCTACTATTTGGCCGACCCGGACAAGTGTGCGGATTTTCTCAGCTCGTGCTGGGACTCAACGCTGCGTGACTGATTCCGCCTCAGGGTCGGGGAATTCCGCGAATGCGGCTGGGTCTATGAGAGCGGTATGAAGCGTCGTTATCTTTTATACTGGTGATTGTTCGAACTCTGCCTTGTAAACGATTATCGTCGCCGAAGCTTGGCGAGCGGCGTCACGATCGGTTCAAAAGGTTTGCAGTTTTCGATGCATGTGACGCGCGTTTATTAAGAATGCGCATTCGCTTGCGGTGTGCAGTGGACCTAGTGTTGGCTTGGTTAACGCAGATGCCGAAAGTCAGTTCTCTATTTCTTGAAGCAAGGATGAGATGGAACGCAGACACCGCTCCTTAATAAGTTGTAAGGGCAACCATGCAGAACTGAACTCTCTCCTCTCTCGCGATAGGTTTGACCCTTCGACCACCCCAAGCTATAATGTTCCGGTTGAACTTATTGAGAGGTAACAGATTTGACGCTCAAGATAGCCATTCCTAAGGGCAGTCTACAAGAGGCCACATTCGGTCTTTTCAAGAAGGCGGGATGGGATTTCCGCGTTGGCGCACGTTCATACAATCCGACGGTCGACGACCCAGAGCTTGAGGCCACCATGCTTCGGGCGCAGGAGATTCCGCGCTATGTGGAGGCTGGGGTGTTGGATGTCGGCATTACAGGTTATGATAACATTTGCGAGTGCGAGGCGGATGTGCACGAAGTATGCGAACTACTCTATTCCAAAGCCACCACTCGGCCCTACCGCTGGGTACTCGCTGCGCCGAGGGATTCGAGCATCAAAGGCCCCAAAGATCTTGAGGGCAAGCGTGTTGCCACGGAGCTAGTGAACGTCACCAAGCGATACTTTGAGAAGCACGGTGTCAAGGCACAAGTGGAGTTTTCGTGGGGTGCTACCGAGGTTAAAGTTCCCGAGCTTGTTGATGCCATTGTCGAAGGCACAGAGACCGGGAGCACCTTGAAGGCTCACGGCCTTGAGATCATAGATACATTGCTCGTTTCCACCACTCGTCTGATCGCGAACAAAGCAGCTTGGCAGGATGAATGGAAGCGCCACAAGATCGAAAATATTGCTATGCTGCTCCAGGCTGCCCTTACTGCGGACGGCATGGTGGGACTCAAGATGAACGTTCCTTGCGACCAGATGGATGCCGTATTGGCGGAGTTGCCGTCGCTCAAGAATCCCACTATCTCCCCACTTTCAGATGCGGGTTGGGTCGCGACTGAGATTGTCGTAGAGGAGAAACTAGTTCGCGAGCTCATACCCAGACTCAAGAGGGCAGGGGCGTCGGGGATTGTCGAATATCCCCTTAATAAGGTGATCTACTAACTTGATCGCTCATCTGCGCGGAGAGCTGGCTAGGGTCGAGGCGGACTATGTTGTCGTCGACGTCCACGGCGTCGGCTACAAAGTTTTCACGCCGCTCACCGTGGTCACGCTCCTGCCGCCGACGGGTGAGAAGATCGAATTGCTCGTCACGACCATTGTAAAGGAAGACTCCATCACCCTCTACGGTTTTGCTGAGGACGTTCAGCAGCGCCTTTTCGAGCTTCTGCTCACCGTTAGTGGTGTCGGACCGAAAGTCGCGCTGAACATTTTGTCGGTCTTGGCAGTCGAACAAGTGGTCCAGGCCATATCCTCCGACAACTATCGCGAGCTAAACCGCGTGCCTGGCGTGGGCACAAAGACAGCTCAACGGATCGTATTGGAGCTTAAAGAAAAGATAACTACGCTCGTCTGGGCGCAGGCCGCTCAAAAGACGATACCCGCCGAGCAACGCGTGTTGGAAGATGCCGTCGAGGCGCTCGTTGCCCTGGGGTATAACAGAAACGATGCTCGGTCCGCTGGTGAAGAAGCCGTTAGACAAATCGAAAATCGGTGCGACTCGGGCAGCATTGTTCGCGAGGCGCTAAAGCATCTGGCGAAGGGCTAGAGCCGAAATGGATTTCGAGGAACGACTTGTATCGCCGAATATGACCGATGGCGACGAGGCGCTTGAGTTCACGCTTCGTCCCCGTCGGCTAAGCGAGTTTATCGGGCGCGACAGAATCAAGGAGAGCCTCGGTGTATTTATAGAAGCCGCTAGAATGCGAAGGGAGGCGCTTGACCATGTCCTCCTCTACGGACCTCCTGGCTTGGGCAAAACCACACTGGCGTACATCATCGCCAATGAAATGGACGTGCCCATGCGCACTACGTCAGGACCTGCCATCGAGCGACCGGGCGATCTTGCGGCAATACTCACCAACCTGGAGCCAAACAGCGTTCTTTTTATCGACGAAATACACCGATTAAACCGCGCCGTCGAAGAGATCCTCTATCCGGCGATGGAGGACTATCAGATCGACATTATAATCGGCAAGGGACCTAGCGCCAGAACGCTCAAGTTGGATTTGCCCCGGTTTACTCTGGTAGGAGCAACTACCCGCGCCGGGCTTATCACCTCGCCACTTCGTGGGCGGTTCGGTATAGTACACAACTTCGAGCTTTACGACGTGGACAGCCTTGCGGAGATTGTCACACGATCCGCTAGGATTCTGGAGGTGCCCATAAACCGCGACGGCGCGTTTGAGATTGCCGCCCGGTCCCGTGGGACTCCGCGCATCGCCAACCGCGTCCTGCGGCGGGTTCGCGACTATGCACAGGTCCGTGCTGACGGCAGCATCGACCGGCAGGTGGCTATCGACGGTCTAGCGATGCTTGAGATCGATGAGTCGGGACTCGACGAGTCCGATCGCAGACTACTTAGGACAATCATCGACAAGTTCGATGGTGGGCCAGTGGGAATGGAGACCATCGCATCTGCCATTGGTGAGGAGCGCGATACAATAGAGGATGCCCACGAGCCTTATCTTGTTCAGATAGGCTTCATTGCGCGCACGCCGAGAGGCCGCGTCGCCACGCGCCTTGCTTACGAGCATCTGGGTCTAACGCCGAGACATGGAACCCAGAGCACACTGATTTGAGTCTCTGAGTTGTGGGTATGCGCCGTGGCAGCCGACGGTGGATTAGTGCAAGCGGTTAGACGGCATGAAATGTCCGAATTGCGGAACATCAAACGGTAAGACCAATCGTTACTGCCGACAGTGCGGTTACAGGCTGGAAGCCACGGCCGAGCAACAGTCGGCGGGTAAAGAACGCGACCTTGATGAGGTTGCCCTTGGCGAAGAGCTCTTTAAGGTTTGGGAGCTGTATGAGGCCGGAGACCTTGATACGGCTCTCGCGGGGGCGGAAAAGATCGTCGCGCGCTATCCCGAAAGCGTTTCTGCCAACTCGCTCATGGCGCTTGTCTACGAACGCAAGGCCCACATCGAAATTGAAGCCGACCGCGTCGAGGAGGCCCGTGCGCTACTCAGACTCGCTTTGAGACAATACGAGCGGATTCTAGACCTTAACCCAGGCAGCACCGCTGATCGCGAGAAAGTGCAGGCGCTTCGCAAGAAACTGGCCGTCCCTGCGGAGCGCATCGGTTTTGGGGCTGCATTGAGGTCGGTGCCAATACCTTACTTGGTTGCGACAGGCGTTTTCTTACTTTTGTTGCTGATCGGCGTCATAGCTATCCCAGGCGGCTCCAACGACGGCGACCCTCGGGTTATCGGTCACGCGCCTGCAAAGCTCAAGCTGCCGGTTTCTAATTCCAAAAGTGTGCCCGAGGTTTCGAGCAGTCGCCGACCCTCCAGTGCCCTGTCCATCTATTCGTTTCCTGCGGCCCACGCGCCTGCGCCGATTGCAAGTGTGCACACGGAGGAAGTACCCATGGGACTGGCGTCCAGTAAATCGGTGACTGCGCCGGCAAGGGTGCCGCCAGTTGTTCCAAATGTGACCGTGGAACCGTTGCCAAAGCCCAAGCCCAAAGCTTCCAACGGTGACAAGGGTAAGGCAGATGTCACTCTGGTGCAGAAGAAGCCGGTGGAGGAGCCGAGAGCCGACGGCGCTACCCTGCTTGCCCGTGCCATAGAGCTTCGCAATCAGGGCATGAACGAGGATGCCATAAATACCGCCGCGCAGGCCATCGACCTGTTTGAGTCGGATATCAGAGCGGGCAAAAACGTCGAGTACTCTCGGCGAGGAGTCGAGAGCGCCCGAAAGTTGATAACTTTGTGGCAGAAATCTGGCTCGGAAGAATGAGATTTTTCGTTGCGTTGCTTCTGACATATATTTTGGCCGCCTCAGCGGCTCACGCTTTCGCTGCTGAAACGCGCCCCGTGCTACTGTTGTTCGAGACAGCAGCAGCTTCCGGGGCAGACAAGCAGTTGGCCGCTTCCGCCACCCGTGCCTTGCGCAATTATCTGAAAGACACTATGCGCGTGGACCCCGTAATTTTCGACCGTGAGTCGCCGACTGTCCAGCGCGCGGTTCTGGAAAAAAAGCTCAACGCTGACGACATTGCCAGCTATTCCAACCAAGGCCAACGTCTTCATGTGGCTCAGGTACTAGGCTTCCAATATGCAGCCGTTGGTGAGGTGGGTGTTGTCGAATCCAAGGTTGAAGTGAAGCTCTGGATTGCTAGGGTCAAAGGCAATTCCAAGGACAGATGGGAGTCTACAGCGATATCCACGGCAGGCGGCCTCGGGCTCCAAGACCTTGACAATGCAATGCAGTCGGCCGCAAGCGCGGTGGTGACCGATATTTCGCGGCGGGCGTTCGCGGATTTACCGGTGATAAGGGAGACAGGCCCGATCACCGGTCTGGAGTCCACCACCATCGCCGTTCCCGAGCAGCCGGCCGGACCGTCAGCTAATGACTACGCCGCCAAAGCCGAAGAGAGCATAAAGCTGGGCAACTTGGCGGTAGCCATTCAAGAGCTACAACGCGCCATTAATGCAGACCCCACCAACCCGGAACTTCGTCTAAAGCTTGCCGACGTTTATGCTCGAAAGGGAATGTACGGGGAGGCGAACAGTGCGCTTGGCGCTGCGGTGATGATCGGCGCAAGTGCTGAGTCCGTCGAGGCCGTCAGAAAACGCATTGAATCACTTCAAAAGGGTCCTGAGCCAGTTGCGTCTGAGGCCGAGGTGTTGCAAGCCCAGCCTGGCCAGGCAGTGGCGGTCCCGAAGGCGACTTTGTCAGAGTCGCCTAACTCCAAAGTTTCCCAAAACGGCCCCAATACTCCTGCTGCTGCGGCGGTAGCGAAAATGATTGCGGGCGATAGGCTTTGGGCAAAGGGCGAAACCGACGCCGCCGCCGATGCCTATCGCGAAGCCATCACGCTCAACCCTGCTGACTACCGCGGCTACGAGAGGCTCGCCGTGGTCAACGCTTCCATGGGTCTCTTCAACGAGGCCCGTTCCGCTATGGAGCGATTGCGCTCGCTCCAGCCGGATGCAGCGGCACAGACTATTGCGAATCGCTATGAAATGTTCCGCAAAGCGTTTGACAATCACTTCGCTGCCCTACTGCGCAAATACGACGCAGATTCGGGCGAGTATGCACGAAAGAAGATAACACGCGAGACCTACTACAACAGCATAAAAGGTATGGCTATGCGGCTGGAGTCGATGGCAAAGTTCCTTGACGTGCTTCCAGTCCCGGCGGAGAAGGAACCGGCTAATCTCCATCGCGGTCTGGCGTGTGGACTAATGATACAGGCTGCGGCCAGTTTGCTGGATTATCTAGAGTCAAATAACTCCAAATCGAAACGTAATGCTGCGGTGTTTGTTGAGCAAGCGAAAAAAGAGTTCGAGTCTTCAGCTCGTCGTGAAGCCAACAAGGTGATAATCGAAAAGCAGCCGTGAATCCGTGGTGGTCCCGAGGGCTTGGAATAAGTAGCGCCTAGTCTCTAAGGAACCGCCGCCCGCGGTCCTTGAACCTGGGCCGTTTGTCGATTTCTTCTCTCAGCCGCTGGAATTGCTCCGCCGACAGCACCGAGCGAATTGCCTTCTGCATCTTGTGTCCGCAAGCCAACAAATCTACTTGGTTGCGATGAATATCCGCAATTAGACGTCTCGCTGCGGCTTCGTCAAGGTTGTAGTCGTTGTATAGCTCAAACATCCGCCTGGAGTTCTGTCTAATGCGCTCGATGGCATCTCGCCACTCGCTCCGCGATCCCTGCATCGACTCTATCCGTTTCCTCTGTGCTGGTGTGAGTCCCGCAGATCGCATCGCAGCGAGCGGAACGAACCCTTCTCCGACACCTTCATACCTAACGCCCTCTCCCGGGCTGCGTCTCCTCTCGATATGTTCTCGCAACCGCGAAAACTGCGACTCATCGAGTATTCGGCGCAAGGCGATCTGATTGTCCAGGTGCTGTTCCAGAAGTCGGAGTTGGAGGTCGCCGATCCTGTTCATTGCTGCTTTGGCTTTACGTTCATCGAGGACATAGTCTTGGTATACGTTCCTGAGTTCCTCGCGAGCCAGCCTGATTTCATCACGAATGTTCGCTGTCTTTCGGCGTGCCTCGCAGGCAAATGCCTTCAGCCTTTGCTTCTGCTCCGGTGTCAGAATTGGCCGCGTTTCCTGGGCCACCACCTCTCCAGTTGCCCAAGCTAGCAGCCCAACAGTGAGTATAAGGAGTCCCAATTGTTTCATTTCAGAATCCGCATCCCCGTCGGTCCCGGCGGCCCCAGCGGCCCCTTGCTACATCTTGTCTATGAACTCGACCATAGCGTCCGAATGCCAGCCCAGCGGGTCATCCGACCACCTCAGAGTCAAAGAGGTCTGTGGCTGGTCGTGCTTCTGAGGTCTTTCTGAGAGCATCGGGTTCACTGCATACAGCCCAATCCCAATCACGGCTACCGCCATCGATGCCGCCACTATCCTGCGCGTGGCCGTCGGCAGTAAACCGCTTATCCATGCTATAAGCGAGAATGCTCGCGGACGCGTGCGTGCCCTCACCAATGCCCAAACGTCGCTGGTTGGCTGAACTTCCGGGGCCGCGCTGAGCCTCGCGGCGAACTCCAGCTCTTCCTTGAGCAGTGCGACGCATTCAGCGCAGTGCCTAAGATGTTCTCTTACCTCTTCGAACTCAGGCCCACTCAGCCGACCCCTCCCGTAGTCCAGGAGGTTCGGTTGGATGTGCTCGCATCTCATCAGTATCACCACTTTCCTGCTGCGCGTATAGCGCTCTCAGCCGTTGCCTCGCGCGGAATAGCTTCACTTTCAAGTTCGACATTGGTATTCCCGTGATCTGGGCAATCTCCTGATAGTTACTATCCTGAAAATGGTAGAGTGTTACCAGGAGTCGCTCTTCTTCGCTGAGCCTGGCCATAGCGCCAACCAACAGAGCTTGCTCCTCCGCCTGAAGCGCTGCTTCCACCGGATCCAACGTCGTGTTCGACATCTTTTTTCCGGCTTCGACTTCCTGCTCAATCACTTCTTCCGCGGACACTTCGTTGCGCGATTTTCGCGACCGAAGCATGTCTCTGGCAGTGTTAGTCGCTATCTTGTACAGCCAAGTCGTGAACTTCGCGTCGCCTTTGAAGCTGGATGCGCTGCGCCATACCTTGACGAATACCTCGGCCAGTGCCTCTTCCGCATCTTCGTAATTACTGAGCATTCGGTAGAGTAGGTTGAAGACGGGACGCTCGTGACGGCGGAACAGTACGCGCAGAGCTTCGTTATCCTGCCGTTTGCACTGATCCAGCAGTTCTTCGTTGCTGATCGAAAAGTCGTAGTCAGCGATCCCGTTCAAGTGCCGGCTCCGGTCTCGGTCTCATGGCTTTAGACGCGACAGCTCGTAGATGGTTACACCACCATATCTCTTACTCGGTTTCGAATTGCTCCGTCGCTTGTGCAGTTCTGTCAATACATTCCGTTTTCGTATGCAGACTCGTATATCGCCGCGATGTTCTCCGCCGGCGTGTAAGGAGACAAATCGTTTTTGCCTCGGTTGCTTTCATTGGTGTCTCGCACAGTCGTAATGGCCAAGATAGGAGCTCATAGCACAGTCAGTTTAGCACATCTGCTGACCGCGCTCAACAATCGCCGCCGTTCACTCGGTGTGCGCATAATCCCACGTATGCACCCGTCGTGCTCGAGCTTGCTAACCTACCGTAGCTGTTCGACGGCAGTCGGCACGATCGGACCTGCTAATCTAGGCCGACGTCTCGCCCGAAGCCGCCGTACTCTACCAGTGTCGAAACCACCGAGCGGCTCTTGGCATACCGGTAACAACACCTGATTTTGCCCAAACCATCCAGAAAAGCCCATCTATCGTGGAATACATCAAATAGCAGGCGTCCATTTCTGCATAGTTGCAAATGTTCCTATTTGAGGAGCTGAGAGGATACCGATCCTCGAGATTATACAATGGCCCGTATGGACCGAGTCAGGTTCTTTGCCTGTTATGCGGCTGTTTCCGGGCGGAGAATCGACGAGACAACCGGGGCTCTGTGCAGAAGAGAGCACGAGCAGCAATACAGCACTGCATATATAGAATAAATAAATAGAGAAAGAGGAAAACAATGAAACTGGTGGCGTTGTTGACACTGCTTGGGCTGTGCGTCGGCGCAGCTTACGCCCAGTCGCCTTACGGCGGGCCCTGGACGATGGAGTGGAACTTTGATTCAGATATGGAAGGCTGGGTCGGCAGCGGCGGCAGCGTTGGTTGGGTTGGTAGCGTTGGTGGCCGCTCTGGGGCTATCTATGCTCCTGAAGCCCAGTATGCCAGATTCGACACGTTAGGTACGATTCTGCAGAACAAACTCACCGACGTTGGCAGCGATTGGTTCGTTGTTCAGTGCGATGTCTATGTTGGCAATGATATGTTCCTACAGGGCAGCGGCATCTCGGTAGCGCGCGAGGGCGACTACAAGGGCCCGTGGTGCACTGGAACCGCAGCCAGCAACCAGGGCATGGCCGGAAATGACAAGAGCTGGTACAACACCACAAGAAACAAGAGCTGGGGCCTTGCCGTCGGACAGTGGACCACGTTGCAGATCGATTACGGTTACTCCAGGCCGGGTTACTTCACCGTTGGCTACACCGCTTGCGAGGGCAACGCCGCCGGTTGGACCGCCGGCTCGTGGCAGTGGGCCATTGCTGACGGCCACAACGCCGAGACTCATCCGAGCCAGATATTCCGCTGGCTCCAGATAGGTGGTGGCGTGAGCGGCGCTCAGACTGGCTTGGCGCAGGCTTACTTCGATAACGTAAGGGTCGCTGTTGCTCCTGAGCCTGGCAGCTTGTTCGCGCTCGGAACCGGTTTGATCGGTCTTCTGGGCGGTGTGCGCCGCAAGAAGTAATTTGCCTCATTTAGATGAAGGTTCGGCGCCCGTTGATCGCGACGGGCGCTCTTTTTTTTGTGCCGGGTGCGCGCGCGTAAGTCGCCTGAGCTCCTGCTGCAGCAGTGGGTGAGAATGAGCTTTGCAGTCTAAACCCGCAAAAGCCTGCGAGTTTGGTGCAAGTTCTATACCTGGTAATAATACCTGATTCTGCTGAACAGTCTTGACAGATTAATTACTTCGTGCTTTAATGCAAATGGCGGGTGTCCACATTTCATCGTTGCAATTGAGCCTATTGAGTGCTTGAGCAACGAACCGATCCGTTAACACAACGGTCCTAGTTGACCAAGTCAGGTTCTCTTCCGGTATGCGACTGTTCCGGGGCAAAGAACCGACGAAACAGGCTCTCCCTTCATAGAGAGCAAAAACCACACAACACTCAACAAAAACAGAGAAGGAGGAAAGAAAGTTGAGATTAGTAGTAGCTCTACTCTTAGTTGCGCTGTGCAGTGGCGCAGCGTCCGCTGCCAATGTTTACAGCGGTCCTTGGACCAAGGTCTGGAACTTTGATTCAGATATGGAAGGCTGGGTCGGCACCGGCGCCAACGTAGGTTGGGTTGCGAGCGTTGGCGGTAAATCCGGGGCCATTTACGCTCCAGATGCTCAGTACGCCAGATTCGACACGTTAGGTACGATTCTGCAGAACAAACTCACCGACGTTGGCAGCGATTGGTTCGTAGTCCAGTGCGACGTCTACGTAGGTGCAGACAATTATCTGCAGGGTAGCGGCATCTCGATAGCGCGCGAGGGCGACTACAAGGGCCCGTGGTGCACTGGAACCGCAGCCAGCAACCAGGGCATGGCTGGAAATGACAAGAGCTGGTACAACACCACAAGAAACAAGAGCTGGGGCCTTGCCGTCGGACAGTGGACCACGTTGCAGATCGATTACGGTTACTCCAGGGCGGGTTACTTCACCGTTGGCTACACTGCTTGTGCGGGCAACGGTGCTGGCTGGCCCGCAGGTTCGTGGCAGTGGTGCATTGATGATGGCCATAACGCCGAGACTAATCCGAGCCAGATATTCCGCTGGCTTCAGATTGGCGGCGGTGTGAACGGCGCTCAGAGTGGTTGGGCGCAGGCTTATTACGACAACGTAAAGATCGCTGTCGCTCCCGAGCCTGGCAGCTTGTTTGCGCTCGGAACCGGTCTGATTGGCCTCTTGGGGGTCATTCGCCGCAGGAAGTAGTTTACTTTCTTAAGATGACGCCTCGAGCGCCCGTTGATCGCGACGGGCGCTCTTTTTTGCGAGTCTGGGGTATACGTTCGTGAACTGCTTGATTTACATCGCGAAGCTGTACGGATTCTGCCCCGCAGTTTTACTTGACACGTCGGTTACGCAAGGGTATACTGAAGCGACCGATTGGAGCACGGAATGTTTGCGCTGAATTTCTATCCCGAACTTTACGCCGATGCGCTTATGCGGGGCCGAAAGGGCGCCACCATTCGCCTTGGCGACAAATCAGACAAGTACCGCAGTGGGCAAATCGTCTGGATCACCGTGGGCAGACGCTACCAGGTGCGCCAGAAGTTGTTCACGGCAATCATTGATGATGTTACCGTTAAGAAGATAGGCGACCTCACTATGCGCGAGGTCGAAGCCGAGAACATGGAGTTCAGGAGTGCCGAAGACGTCATGACCCTCATCTCCCGAATATACGACCGCGTCGTCACGCCTCTTGACATAGTTACAATCATCTCATTCTCCCCCGTTCGCGAGGAAGGCGGCAACGAGAAACTCGAAGAGATCTACGAACGCTGGGTTTGACCCCGCGCCGCCGACCTGTTATACTGAATACCCGTTATGGAGTTCGCGGGAGCCTCGAAACACGCTCGACTTACCTACATTTTCGACCTCGACGGTGTCATCTACCGTGGGTCTGAGCCGCAAATGCACTCCAGAGAGACCATCCTTGCTCTCAAAGAGCGTGGCGAAATCGTTAGATACTACACCAACAATTCCGCCCTTACCCGCCGCGACTACGCCGACAAGCTTGCCTCAATGGGCATCGAAGCCAGCGTAGACCAGATCATGACCTCCTCCTACGCCACCGCCCTCTACTTCCTCGAACGTGGAGCGGTTGGCCGAACGGTCTACAAAATAGGCGAGAAAGGTATACAAGAGGAGCTGGAGGCAGTCGGCATGCGAGTGTTGCAGGATGAAGAAGCCCCGGGCGAAAAGATCGACTTCGTTGTTGTAGGCATCGACCGCAACTTCCATTATCGCAAGTTGGCGAGGGCTCAGGCGGCCATATTCGCTGGAGCTGAGTTCATTGCCACCAACGAGGACGCCACCTTCCCAGTTGAGGGCGGTGGGCTTCTGCCGGGAGGAGGATGCATGGTGGCTGCGCTGCGCACGGCTACCGGCGTCGAGCCGTTTGTCGTGGGCAAACCCAGCACCTACGCCTTTGATCGTATTCTTGATCTCACCAATACCCCGCCGGACCGCGCGGTTATGGTCGGGGACAGGCTAGATACTGACATACTGGTCGGCAATAGAGCCGGTGCGCATACCGTGCTCGTGCTCACGGGCGTGAGCTCGCGCGAAGACGTTGCAAGAGCCCAGGGCGAACTGCGGCCCGATCGCGTTATTAACACGCTTGCGGAGCTGCTATGAAAGTCGCCTTAACGATTGCCGCCTCCGATTCGAGCTGTGGAGCTGGGACTCAGGTAGACCTGTCCGTTTTTCGTGAGCTTGGGGTTTACGGAGTCTGTGCTGTCACGGCAATTACAGTGCAGGATTCCACCGGAGTGCATAAAGTGTTCAAGCTGCCGAGGCGCATCGTCGCCGCGCAGATCGACGCAGCCGCACGCGACCTCAACGTGGGTGCAGTAAAGATTGGGATGCTTTACTCGCCGCAGGTCGTTGACCAGGTTGCAGAACGGATCAAACGCCGCGAGTTGCCGATGGTGGTTCTTGACCCAGTGATGCGCGCAAAACACGGCGAGGTGTTGCTTACCGGACCAGCCTTGAAAAGGCTGAAAAGGGCTTTGCTTCCGCTGGCGACGATAGTCACACCAAATGCAGAAGAAGCTGCTTCGCTTTCAGGCATAGCCATAGGTTCGCGCGCCGATGCTCGCGATGCCGCCAAAGCGCTTTTGGACAAAGGCGCGAAGTGGGTGCTTGTGAAAGGTGGCCACGTCGAGGGGCAGCCGGTTGATGTGTTGACTGATGGTGTCGATTACTACGAGTTCGGAGGTAAACGATTGCCTGCCAATATGCACGGCACGGGCTGTGTGCTGAGCGCGGCGATAGCTGCTCGCCTTGCGTTGGGAGACGACATTCCGAGCGCGGTTGATTTTGCCAAGGGTTACGTAACCGCGGCCATTGAACGCTCGGTTGCCCTAGGCAGAGGCGCGATAAGCTATTTCATAGGTGGTGCTGACAACTGTCAATGGTCTGATGCCAGTGGTCAATCAAACAGAGAGCTGGGGGGAGAGAAGTGAGCACAAAATACATCTTTGTTACAGGTGGAGTGGTTTCCTCAGTAGGGAAGGGCATCACAACTGCCAGTCTGGGTAGGCTTCTGAAGAACCGAGGGTTCAAAGTTACTGTTCAGAAGCTTGATCCATATATCAACGTGGATGCAGGCACGATGAATCCCTACCAGCACGGTGAGGTGTTTGTCACCGACGACGGAGCAGAGACTGACCTCGATCTCGGCCATTACGAGCGATTTGTAGACGAGAACCTTACTCAGTTGGCCAACGTGACCACAGGCAGGATTTACGACACCGTCATACGGAAGGAGCGGCGCGGTGACTACCTGGGT
>Ga0209227_1001664_pt1 | contig 16966 bp, 22 predicted proteins | sample YNPBryantNP2012_FD_185815 | JGI IMG/M metagenome (GOLD analysis project Ga0209227, IMG submission 185815) | Anoxygenic and chlorotrophic microbial mat microbial communities from Yellowstone National Park, USA - YNP Bryant NP 2012 (SPAdes)... ...
TTCTTTGATCTTTATTGCCATATACCCTCCTTTTGCACTCAGCTCTCAGCGTTCAAGGCTCAGTGATCCTGACTACTGATAATATACAAAGAGCAGCGGACCTGTTCCCCCCCCTCTATGCATTCCTGGTTTACCAAACCTGCCTAAACCACAGCAGGTCTGGAAGGCCGCCTTTCTTCGGCCAATTTTGACGCTTCATCCGAGACTGTGTCCCGTCCACGCCCGTTTAAAGAGTCCGTGAACCCACTCCGGCCTCTGTTAATCAAATGTAAAGCTTCCCGCTCAATGTTCCGAGCAGCATTCAAATCCCCTCAAGCAGGGTAAGCCTGAACAGGTCCGCTGCTCTTATGCAGATCATCAATGATCTGCAGTATCGGTTTGCAACCGGCCTCGCCAATAATCATTATAATCTTACTTTTTGTTTGCGTCAACTCTAGTGGTTTGTCAAGTCTGTTTTTGTGAGTTCAGGCTCCGGCACCCATAGCTACGATACCGCCATATATGAGCATCCCTGCCTTGCAAGTAACCAGATATGGTGGATTGACTGCCTAAATCCTGCTCATGGATGCTGGAGGGCAAAACAAAATTACAGCTGACAAACCACTAGTAAAAGTATGTCCACACTTAGGGCAAGTTACTTTGAATCCAGTGCGCCATGCCCTTCGGATTGCGCGAACAGTACGGTGAGCAGGAACACCCATGAGCGTTTCGACCACATCCACCAATCTAAGTAATACATCACGAATATCTGGCAAAATCTGCTCTATTCTCCCATCCATAGCAATGCACACTCCTGTTCTGTAATTTTATCTGCAAAGATACTCCACCTATGCGGGCAACTAGGATGATACGGTGGGGAATCATTCAGCGCAACACGTAATGGTATCCTGCCCCTCGCAATGATGGCCTGACAAACCGGACAGACCGCACTTTTGGGGACAAGCTCTGCTGAGCCCATCACGCCGTTATACCGCCGGAAATCCTCCTGTGCCCGCGCCCGCGCCCATCCTGAAGTATAAGCTGCGATTTGCGGTAACTTCCACTTCTCTCGTGCCTGTTCCCACGCGCGCAATCGTGCCGCATAGACGTGCCTGTTCGCTGTGGGCGTCTGTTTTGATATGGCAACGATAGCTTGAGCCAGATCATAGTTATAAGTGTTCACAATCCCCTTGGCCCACTCTGATGCTTGTTCATTCAACATTGCCAGAATCGGCCCTTCGCCTAGATGTGCTCTACGTTTGCACCCTACTCGCTCTGCCATCATCTCTAACTCATGTACATACTCATCACGTAACTGCCTAAGCAGTGCCACACGCCAACGCTCTACCTCATCTTCGCCAAGGCGCATGGCAAGGTGCACAAGCTTCTGCACGCGTGTCATACCATCTACTACTGTACGCCAGTCTCTAGCCATTGACTACCTGCTGTTGGCCGTCAGCTATTAGCTGCGAGCTATCGGCTTGCAATGCCTCTGCCCATTGCTCATCAGAAATAGCCCTAAGTGCTCGCAGCCGCTCACGGAAGAGCATAGCCTGCACATCACGCAAATTGCGCACAATATAGCGCCTGCGTCTGACGAGTGTTCGGGTATATTGCTCTTCATCGAATGCATTATGCTGATTCATCATTGCTCTTATCCTCTTTGCGCCATGCTCTATGACAGCCGCGACAGACAACCCAATCACCATGTCCCTCATATTTATCGCCCTCGCCAAAACCGCATAACGGGCACACTTCATGCACAATCTGAGCTTGATGAATATTATCATCATCTATCTCGTTGGTCGCCTCGGTTTCCGAGGCAGGATACCAAAACGAACGGTGCTTGTACCTCTCTGGATGATAGATGATGCGACTACAACCGTTGGAATCTATAGACACAATGGGGTCCTGTGGGAATCGTACCATGGCGCGCCGGACAGCATCCAAACTCAAAATACGCTCCACATCTTCTACTGCATCGCGATCACTAACGGTAACCGGCTCTTCCTGCTCTGTCCACTCTTGTGGGATCAGGTCATGGCGAGCATAGAGCTGTCTCCGCTCTTCGACACTCAACGCTTCCATCCCACCTGGTCCAGCAGGCGCAGCAAGAGCATTGATTGCCCTTGCCCACTCCTGCATGACTCGTGCCTCGGCAATGCGACCCTGATCATCACGGTGCTGAAACTCGAAATGTACAGTGGATGGAAGCTGGAGCTGCAATCCATCTTGGAAAGGAAGAGCAAAGGCCTGCCCACCTTTGCCTGTTGCTTTCCAAGCCATCGTCTCGGTCTCAGTAGCAGTTCCGAGCGCCCCACTTGAGACAGGCCAGAACTCGCGCGGGTCGTAGCCGAAAGCAAGCGCATAGCCGTACATCAATATATCAGTCCAAGTACGTAAATCAAAACCTTCTGGTAGAGATGCTAATGGGACAAGCTCAGCACTAAGCGAAGTATCTCCGAATAAAATAGCCAAGCCTCTATAAAATTTGCGCTCTCGTTCGGATAGTTCTTCTTGCTGGCTCTCCATCGCCTGCCGCCATTGAGGCTCGAAAATACCACGCATTAAGAGCAGGCCTTGAGGCATACGAGCAAAGAGACGCTCTTGATAATAGCGGTAAAGGGCAACCATAGTTGTAGCAAGCATTACACAACGTGACACAGCACAAAAGCCCAGACTATTATGCTCAATACGAATTGAGGGCATGCTGACCGCACGGAAATAATCAATAGGCTCTTCCCAATCATAATATTTAGCATTACCATAATAGCGTAAAGAAACAGGAGATTGTAGCTCACACCTAGTCGGATCAACAGCCCATATGCTCTGCATCGGACCACCCGCGACCTCGCGCTCAATTTTGGTCACTGCTCCCATATCGGTAGTCCAAAAACTTTGCGATTGCTGGCTGATGAAGAAACGCCATCCCTTGCCTCCATTAGCATGACGCAAAATACGATAATAATGCGCGACTTGCCGTTGGGGTCCTGTAAGCGTCCAGGCTCTGTTCTTGTCTATTTCGACAACAGAGCTGACTATACCTGCTAGGAATGGCTCGCGTAGCCATACTTCAGAAAGCCACCGATCGCGTTCTCTTGAACTGATACCGAAGGGTGGCGCTTGCAAATTTTCCTCATCAACCCATCGCAAAACAGAACGAAAGAACAAATCCCTATCCCGCTCAGTCCATTCAGGCCACAACTCCTGATTTGCTGCCATATATTACCCTCCTTACGTTCCACGCCCTGATGGCATTTTGGTCAGGCTAGAGACTACATAGCGCAAGGCATCCATTGCATGATCGTTTTCCTTCATCGGCTCATCTTTGCCCTCACGCCACATATATAATTCCATCTCTTGGATCGTGTTGGTCGCAGCAGGCGAGATGGTGAGGCCAGGCTGACCAGATTCATCAACAAGCAAAAATTCTTTAACCAAACGGATACCACTTACAACACCTATCTGCCTATTCGCAGGATATGCGGGCAATCCTGCGGCACGACAAGTACTTATCAATGTTGTTGCAGACGGGTCCACAAAAATTGCCTGAATGCGACAAGTCTGATTCCACTCCACAAGTCGAGCCACCAAATCAAGATGCAATAAGCCAGGACTGTATAATTCACGGAAAACATGCAACCTGCCCGCAGAGTCCTCACCGACTAACAAAAGGCAGGCTGGATTACGATATCCTTCATCGCATCCTACATACCAATACTTAAATTCAGATGCAGCACGCTCCTTGACATGGATACTATGGTCGAATTCGTCATAGATTGCTCCCTCTGCATGAATCCACTTGCCCTCAAGCATGCGCGCGCGCATTACACCTGATAGATTCTTGAGAGATTCTAGATAATCAACAGGATTGTACGGATTATCAGAAGCGAAGCTATAGTAGACAGTAGCACCGCCACCTTTAACCAAATCGCGATAAATCCAATGTGTCGGGCCGGCAGGGTTGGTAGTAATAATAATCTGTCTCCAGCCCATTGCATTATGCCGCAAACGAGCGCGCACTTCGTCGAAGTCTTCGTGCGTAAATGCTGTACCTTCTTCCATCCAACAAATATCCAACCCCCCCTCGCCACCAATAGAACGTACAGCTTGACGCTGCTCTTCGTCCATCATTCCGCCGGTATATATTGTGCTTCCATTGTCAAAAACAAATGTGCCTGACGAAACATAAAACCGGACGCCGCGCGCATTTCCTATAACAGTTTGTGACAAAAACGGTATCGTGCTGCGGCTATTCCACTCTCGCGCTTTGCGCATAACGAGACATGTAACATTCGGAAAGTGATAACAGCATGCAACTATCTTTTCAGCAGCCACACGACTTTTGCCACCACCTGCCCCACCCGTGAGCAAAATGATAGGCGAAGTAATATCACGGTATGGGGCAATCTGCCATTCAAGAGGAACAAAAGGCTCACGAGTAGGATCAGCCATCTTTCTTTTCTAACCATTTAGGGTCTGAGACAACTGAATAAAGCTTGGTCGGTTCTTGCCTCACATCAAGCGATAATTGCTCGCTGTATCCACGACTGCGTCCAAGTGTACGCAATACCATGCTTACTGCCCAAGACTCACCCCGCAAAAGTGCACTACGTAAAGCAATCTCAGCAATATCTACCAGTTCCTCACGTGCATTCTCAATAATCTCCCGTACCCTCGGCGACTCTTCAGCACGCCGATATATCGTCTTCGGTGTGCAACCCAACAGGCGCGCCGCAACAGAAATAAGACCGTTGGCTTTTTCCAAAGCCCGAACGATCTCATCAGTCGAATACCTGCGGTATTTGCGCATAGGGGTAGAACTAGCATCATTTGACGCTAGAATAGTATTTGAGTCTTCAGTTATTGGTGAAGCGACCGAGTAATCACTCATCAGTATAATTATGTAATCCTAGACATGCTTGCTAGTGGTTTGTCAGCTGTAATTTTGTTTTGCCCTCTAGCATCTACAAGCAGGAGCATGCCCTTAATACATATTGAGCATAATAGCCTAGTAATTTTGTTTTGCCCTCCAGCATCCATGAGCAGGATTTAGACAATCAATCTACCACATCTGGTTACTTGCAAGGCACTATGGATGCCAGAACTTAAACTCACAAAAACAGACTTGACAAACCACTAGAGTAAAATAACACTTTTGTGTAATTGATTTTGCGCATAAAGCATCTATAATAAAAATATGGCTACATATATAGAACGCGGGGGGCTTATCACCTTAAATAATAAGGTGATTGAGCTACCCAATGTATACCACTCCCCAGTCAAATATCGTCCACCTCTTGTGTGGTATGCCAAAATGCTTTTTGGCGATTATATAGCATTCTGGCACACACACTGTGGAGCAAGTGCCAGGCCATCGCGAGACGACCTGGCACTCACACACTTTCTTTATGACATCTATGGTATTCCTCTGAGCTACATTATCAGCCCCTGCGAGATCGTGTGCCTATCGATTGGCTTAGTGGGAACCGCTTTTAGCCTTACGGGGGGCAGCCTCAGCAGCAGGAGCTGCTGCGGCAGGAATACCTTCCCGACGGAAAACACGCCGCGCCAATTCTCTTGCACCCCTCAAAATTCGACGTACAGTAGGCATATCTCCACCCTCCTTTCTTATCTCAAGCTTACAAACTCAAAACCCCGAATCTATCTTCTCCATCTCTAACATCCCAAACCCACGGTCTACACATTGGTGCATTCGCCATAACCAGCCGTGGCATGAGCACGTTAGAATCGAGACGATTCCATAATGGCGGTCTGTAACCTGCCCATTGGTCATAGTGCCATTGAGGGACAAGCGCCAGATCATCGTACGGTAAATTACCAGGACAACATACAGGGCTGCTTGTCAAATCAATAGAATGGATTGCTTGATCTGCAACACAAAAACCCAATTTGAGATTGTATTGGTCTGCCTTGGCACGCTCGCCCAGCAAAATCTGACGCACCTTGTACGGAGAAATAACAACCCAATTATTATCCTCATCCCACCAAGGCATATCATCCGTACGCACATAACTAAAGTACCGTATCTCAGCCTCCCGTGGAGAGGTAATACTTTCATCCTGCAAAACAGTGCGCCAGAAACGTATATCCATCTGATTACGCCATAGCGCTGAGTAGCGCAAAAACTCAATGGCTACGCCATCGCAAGCATCGGCAAAGACGCTATAATCATATTCCATACCGAAAATATAGGGAGCGAGTTTAAGCTGAACCACAACTCCCATACTCTTGGCTTTTCTCATCGCCTCCAGCCTAGATGAAGGTGATGGTGCACCTGGCTCCAACACAGAAGCTGGGCCATCATCAAGAGATGAAAACGAGACGACAAGCAAAGACCCATTTTCTGCCATCATTTCAAGAACATCAACCGGAATACGATCCGGTGCTTTTGTCTGCAACCGCCAGGTAATACCCGCCTTATACAGCAAGGACAAGAACCGATGTGTAATCTTATCACGCGCCTCACGTGGCGGGAATGGGTCGGAGAGCAATCCTATATTCACAGGTAGCCTCTTTTCAAGGACATAATATCTCACCCAAGGATCATCATGAATACCACGAAATGCTGCGGCATAATCCCTTGGCACAGGTGACTTTGCTCTCCTCAAATGCTGGTTGTGTGCGAACCGCTCATAACAGTACAAGCAGTTGTGCACACAACTGCGGTATGTGTCGCACCCCACAGGATAAGGGCAATACCCCGTCTCGAGGTGAACACCCATATTATCCGGTTCGTACTTCTGCTGCGCTGGCATTTTACCGTTCCCCTAATACTACTCTGGCCCCGAGTTCAAGTAAGTGGTCGAGCGTATATCCCATATCCATTGCTAACTCGATCAAAAGCTTCTGCTCATATGACACACGAACAGAGAAAAAATATGTCATGTCTTCACGTGTCCGTGATGATAAAGTATCAGTTGCCACAGATGAAGCAGAGGCTTTTTCTGGACTTGACATATCACCTGTATCATCCAAAGGGCCTGTACCCAACTGCACAGGCGCAGAGGCAGCTTGAATAAACTGCTCAAGCTTTTCATGCTGAGCAATCAATTCTGCCATCACAGCACCGGCCTGATCCTGCCGCGCAATCTCTTTGAGCAAATCCATCAGCTTGCCCTCATCCGCTTGTGCCATACCCGTAATCGGATCAAGAGATGCGACAATAAAGCTTTCATCTTCCTCGCTCCACGAGCCTACAAGCACAGGGACAGGGTGATGCTGACGACGTGCCCATTCTAGACGCGCATGCCCATCAATGAGTCTCCCTGTACGCTCATTATACAAAAGTGCCCCTGCCCATCCTACTTTTTCCAACGATTGGGCAAGCGCTTTTACCTGGCGCTCTGTATGTATACGCCAGTTACGTGGATTTTCTGATAATGTATCAGGATCGACCCACTCAAGACGCAACTGAGATATATTCATGCTTGTGTTGCTCCGATCTTCTTCTTATTACGCGAGGCAGCTGGCCCTTGACCTGCCAGCTGAACGAGCAACTCCTGTTGGCGCGCAAGCATCTCTTGCTGACGTGCATGAGACTCATGTGCCTCGCATTGGACATTGTTGATACAATCAATAAGCGTACATAATGTTTTGAGCACTGCTTCCTGGGTTTGTTTTTCCTGAGCAATAACAGTCTCGAAATGGCCATTATTGCTACGCCAGGCTTCAATCTGCTTTTCAATAATCGCACCAAGCGAAGTACGCAGATTGTCTATTGCAGTACGAAGCTCTCCTACAGCAGAACGCCATTCCCGCTCAAGCGTCATCCGCTCCCGCGCTTGATGACGCAACAATTCAAGCGCAAACCAAATAAAAGCTGCTAGAAATGGGACCTGCTGGAGGAGAGGTAAAATATTATCCATAGACCATTTACCACAAGACTCTCTGCATAAGCTATTTTGACCGGCGCCCCCCCACTGAAGCCACAGTCTACAGACTACTAAACCTCAATGCAAGCACACAAGGTACGGTAGATGTGGGCAGAACCAGCTGAAACCGCAGCCTACAGACTACTAAACCTCAATGCCCTAGTTTGCGCGTCACTGTGTATGTGCCCTGGGCTGCGCCGATAAACTCAAGCCAGGCTAGGACTACGCGCCATACCACGGCCCATCCGAAACTACCTAACCCTGCATCTACTGCACCAAGATAATGTAGCCCCACCATTGCCCATCCAAGCACAAAGCCAAAAATAGCAAGGAAAGTGCGCTTGTAGGGATACTCTGCCCACTTCTGGGCAAGACCGGGGACATATGACAGGGCTAGAGAAAGCAAAACACCAGTAACAAGAGAGAGCACAGAGCTGTTGATCTCAAAAGATGGCACACTACCACCAGACACTATGGGAGAATCAAAAACTGTAGGCATACTTACCCTCCTTTCGCTTTTAATATTCAATAGCCTTCTGCAAGTTGGCACTAGTCAAATCAGCGCCAACCAATACTCGCCCTCCTTTAGCTTTTAATATTCAATAGCCAGCATCCTGCTGACTACCGATTACCGGTCGTTAATCCTGACTGTTAATGCAATTATACTTGATATTTCTACGAAAAGCAAATAACCCAGTAGCCCGTCAACTGTGATTTCGCTTGTTGCCTCCGGCATCCACTACCAAGCGCAAAGAGGCAATAATACTTTAGTATTATTTACAATCACTCAGCCTACGTCGCCAGTCCCACCAGCAATAGCATCAATAGGCAATAATACTTTGGTATTATTTACAATCACTCAGCCCTTTCCAGAGCAAATAACCCAAAAGTATTATTGACACCGCACAAAAACTCGGAGTATAATCAAGGTGATGCTCAAAAGAGGCAGCAAGAGGCAAGAAGCAGGAAGCAAGAAACGAGAGGCAAGAGGCAGGAAGCAAGAAACGAGAGGCAAGAGGCAGGAATATGAGGGCGAGCTGGTGTCCTCGCAGAGTCTTCATAGATTACAAAAACATACAAGCGCGTATATGGGTTGCATTGCGCTTGTATGTGGACCATTCAGGCTGTGGCCACATCCCATGGGAAGAAGCTGTGCAGGGAGTGGCATATACGCTTGATATTGGCCCCAAATATGCCGCAAAATTGCTGCGCAAAGAAGCAGGAAGATTGTGGAATATTACTGTAAGTCCTCGTGGATGTTTCGTGCACCTCGCAGGAACTAAAAGCCTGGGATTAGACGATGATATGATGGTACAGTGCCCCGCTGAAGCTCTTAGGAGCCCTCGTGCCTTCCGCTCTTATATCTATTGCCTTTCTCTTCGTGCAGAAGGAGGGCCGCTCACAAGATGGGACGTTGCCCGCTGCACAGGAGTAAAGCGCACCACCCAATGGATTTACGAGGGTGTCCTGGCCAAAATGGGACATCATATTATCGCATGCTCTGCTGTCCTCTACATGGACGAACACGACCACTTCAAGATGACCCCAATCTCTTATCACCCCCTCACACGTAGGGTGCACTGTCGTTCAAGAGGATAAAAACGTGAACACAATTAATTTAAGCTTTATATATTTTACATGTCTTAGCTTATTCGTAAGGTTTTGTTATTTTGCTCGCTACGCTCGCAAAATAACAAAACCTTGGTGGCAGAGCCACCAAAATTTGCAGTTTGGTTTTTTTACACGCACGCGCGAGCTTTTCCCATCCTGTCAGTATGGCACAAATCAAGAGAATTAACGGGCCGGCCCGCTTCATAGTTTGCCAGCCCGTAGTGCAAAATCAAAATCTAGGAGGTAAACAATGTTTCCACGCATAATATCATCAGATTCTGTTCCCGAACAAGCAGGAGCGCTCATGCTAGAGATTGCAGAGATTGAAATCTCCTGTGACGGAAGCTTTGGCCCATATGCGCGCTACAAGGGTGATACTGCTCATGTACGCGTATTGTGTGCACAAAGCAATATCAAAATTGTCTTCGAAGAAGATAGTCCAACAACATTGGCTGAGCTGGTAGTAGCCTTAGCCACGCAAGTCAGGCGGGCTATAGATGTAATAGCCGCAACAGTCAATGTGACTGTCAATGTGCAAAATATGCAGGGACAAAATGAATTTTGAAAGAAGGAGGATACATTATGTTAATCGTAAACTTCTCACATGCGCTTACAAGAGATCAAGTTGGAGAAATTGAAGAACTGGTAGGCAAAGTAGACAGAATCATCAATGTGCCTGTTCAGATGAACCTTGAGGAGCCATTCGCTCCGCAAATCACAGCTATTGCTGATCGGGTTGGGTTGTCTCTTGAGCAATGGCGATCTATCCCCATCATCGTTAGTTTGCCGGGTCTTGCTCCCGCTGCGGTTTTGTTGCTCGCTGAGTTACATGGCAGGATAGGACATTATCCGCTCTGCCTGCGGTTTAAGCAGATATTCGATACACCGCCTCGATATGCGGTAGCCGAAATCATGGACCCTCAGCATCAATTGAATGCTGCGAGAAATACGTAATCAGAAGTCATAGGAGGTGAAAAATGCAAATCGGAGCTGCAAAGATAGAGGGTGGCATGGCAGTTGTGCGATATATCGGTGTAGAGCTGTACACATCGCAAAAGGAAACCCAATATCTCACTTTCAATTTTGTGGCAGAGACAGAAGGTACTTGCGGCTCAACCAGGTATTACGTTCCTATCTCCGATCTGGCTACATTAAGCGCTATGGTGCAAATGCTCAAGGGTGGTCAGGCTGTGTCATTCCAGAACCACACACCGGAAGCATTATATGCAGAAGTTGTGCGTCAGTTGCAGAATTGTGCATGGCAGGGGCGGGCATACATCAACGAGAATGGCATTATTGCCAGTTTCATCTTGCCTTCTGATGTATATATCTTCAGTTGGGCAGGATGGAGCAATCCATTGTCGCCTATATGGATATCCCCAAAATGGAATCGCCCAATGGCCACAGCGCTCTTGCAAGTAGCCGAAGGTCCCCATGCAGGCACACGTGTGCGCTACAATGTAGGAGCAGGGGTAATCCGCGATAGTAAAGGCGTTGTTCGTGGCCTGCCATCTGAAAATCTTGCCCGTCTCATAGAAGCTTTTCTTGATGACGGTGAAGAGCTGCGCGAACTGGAAAGGAATTTTCCGAGCGACGATGATGTCTTCATCGATTTGGGAAACCTGCTTGCCCGAAAGCGGCGGCTCGTTAAAGGTGTAATTGATACCAATGGGCGGCTGTTGGGACAAACTTTGACACGCAGTGATCAGAAGATTAACGAAGAGCAAGAACAAGAACAAGAAACTCCCGCACAATTTGCTTGGGATGAGCTGGCAGAACACATGGCAGCCATTAGCAGTATCTTGAACAAGGGTATAATAGAGCAGGATGGGAGACTGACTCAAGACGGGAGTTACATTGCACGTAATGTGCTTGCCCCTATTGTGGATGCATTGCAGGCATACGGTTTTAACATGAAACGCACATGGCGTGACCCATCGGTCTCTCCCAATGTTATTGGTATGGCTGCATCGCTTATGTATCTGGTCCGTGAAGAAATCCTGTCACAGCCCGATAATCTTATGTATGTAGGTGAAAGCGAGCAGAGCCACCGCGCATTAAATGAATGGGCTGCTGGAGCTTTGCAACGCTGGGGCTTGACAGCAAAGCAGAGCGACGAATTTTAATAGCAGGAGGAAATGTGAGAATAGGTAGAGGTGATCCTGTTGTGAATCGCATTATCGGGCACTATGAGCATATGAGTGGTGTTCGTTTAGGTTGGCAGGAGGGCCGCCCCGCGGCAATGCATGCTGTGCAATGTGCGCTAAATAAGGGATATAGTTACGATGAGTTCCTCGGCGCAATGCGCCGAATGGAACAGAGATATGGACAGGGCTGGCCGTGGTCATGGCTCATTGCATACTTGCCTAAATATAGAGAAGAGTGTAATTGGGGAGTTCCTGGTAAGCTATGAGTGTTATATGAGGAGGTGTGTAATGAATAAAGATACAATGAGTACATATGACGATGTTGACACTTGGGATGAGGTTGAAGGTCAGTGTTCAGCTTTTCAACTGACTGCTGATAATACATATGACGATGTTGACATTGAGGTTGAATGGGATGATTATGACGACTTCATATTGCATTTGCCTGAGGGGTATGTGTTGGCTTTAGTCACAGAGTCAAACACATACTATGAGCAAGAACAGGGACAAGTGCCTGAGACACAGGTCATTATATAAATGGTGAGCAGTCGGCAGGGAACAGTTGGGTTTGCGAATTGATAGCCGATGTTAGCACTGACCATTACCTGCCGACTGCTACTCTCCAACCACGGACTGCTAAACTTTGACCATTAACAGGGACAAGTATGATATTAGGTAATAGCGTACATATTGATATTGCAGAGATACATGAACGGGTTTATCCGGCTGATGTATTAAATCTGTTCGGAATTGTTCCTGAACAGAACCGTGGCAAGAGGCAGGGAGGATACAAAGTACGCTGTCCCTTTCATGATGATTCTGATCCTTCAATGCAGGTATATGCTGATGGAGTATATTGTTTTGGCTGTGGGTGGAGCGGTGATGTTGTCAAGTTATATATGGCGCTTGCCCGTGTAGATTTTCTGTCTGCACTCTTGGCATTAGCAGATTTGTTTTCTGTTCCTTCAGGTTTGCCACTTCCTATTGCTTCTTCTTCCCAGACTATATCGCCTATTGGTATGTGGCCGGCTCCAGATGTGTCATTGGAGCAGAAGTGTATAGAGTGGCACAATGTGCTAATGTCAGACGAGGGTGCGTCGGTGCGCGATTATTTGCTCTCTCGGTGTATTACTGAGGATGCAATGCGTTTGTGGCAGTTAGGGTATCGACGATTGCCACGTCCTGCACTTGTAATTCCAGTACACGATGATCGTAAGCATGTTGTAACAGTGCGTTTCCGTGCTTTGCCTGGTGATACTTCTGGCCCACGCTATTGGGGATTGAAAGGCAAAAATGATCAATATCTCTTCGGCTGGGCATATTGTTTGGATGCAGCAGAGTTCTGGGGTAATAGCTTTGTTTTTCTGCTTGAGGGTGAATTAGACTTGATCGCTTTCCATTCTGCTACGGGATTGCCTGCCGTGACGATTACAAGTGGTGCAGTTTCTCTTTCGGCATGGATCAAGTGGCAACCGTATCTGGATAAGTTCAGGTTGTGGATCGCAGCAATGGATGCCGATCCCGACCCTGGAGATGGCAGATGTCCACCAGGCCAAAAAGCAGTTTTTGATCTGATGGCCCACTACGGGCCAAGAGTTATAGCTTTCCGCTGGCCGCCACCATTCGGCCAGGATAAGAAGCATAAGGACATGACAGACCTGCTCATCCACGGAGGTCCTGATTCGATCTGGCATATGGTAGATAAAATCGTCAGTTTACCTGATGCTCAGAATAATGACAGACAATCGTTAAGTTTGCATTATCCTGCATTAAATGTGCATTATCCTAGGCTGTACAGACCAAGCAGTAAAAGAAACAGAAGGCGACACAATATTGTTTGAGACTGTGACCGGCTATCAGTATCTTGGTGCAGCTTTGTGAAATCATCTGCCTATGCTGTTGAAGTCTGAACTCTGAACAAGGAGTGGACAATGGAGAATGACAAACTCGACATAGCATGGCGTAGTCGTGCACTAGTAATAATAGGTGCAATAGTGGCCAATGCCTCATCTCAGATTGTAGAGCGATTAGTGGCCGAGATTAAACCAGATGCAATGCGTGATCTGAAAAGCATATGGGAGCTTATCATCCATTGTGTTCATGAAGGTGCAGCCCCCAATCGTCAAATGCTGCTTGTTATTGCACAACGTGAAGGACTAAATGGAACAGAAGCTCTACTCGATCAAGCAGTCAAACAATGGTTTGAGAGTGGTATCAGTCTGGAAGAACTGCCGGCTGTGATTGGGGACATGATTGATTTGGCGTATAGGCTCTACCTAGCAGATGTAGGCAGATCGATCATCAACCGTGTGCAAAATCTGACTTATGCACCAGGCGAGATCATGTCCGATGTGTTTAAGCGCTTCCAGAGTCTAGCAGCCCTTACTGCAGACCCTCAGCCCCTTGACGCGATTCTGGATGAGTTGAGTGTCTATACAAATGAAAGTAAATTCATCCCTACAGGTTTTGCCCAGTTAGATCAAGTGCTTAATGGAGGATTAGGGAGAGGAAAGTTATGTGTAATAGGGGGACGGCCAGGAATGATGAAGACATCATGGGCACTTGAACTGGCTGCCCGCGTTGCAACAAAAGGATACAAAGTGCTCTTTTTTTCTCTTGAGATGACCAAAGATGAAATAGTGCGTTGGTTGATCAGGTCGTGGGCAGGATTGCCCGCCACTCCGTGGACTCTGGATTGCAAAGACAGCAAGGTAAATGGAGTGCTGCCGCTCTTACGAGCCATGGGGAGCAAGTTACTAATTGATGATGTTGTGCCGCGATCATCTGATGAGATTGTTGCGGTAGCTTCGGCATATCAACCGGATTTGGTCATTATTGATTATGTCGAGCTACTTAGTGATGTAGGCGAAGATGTCAGCGGACACATGCGGGATGTGATAGTGCGAACATATCGCAAGCTGCGTGTAATGGCAAAGAACACAGGATGTGTAATGGTAGTTTTGTCTCAGTTTAATAGGCAAGTGGAGATGTTATCTAATCACGTTCCGCAACTCAGCCATTTCATGTGGGGCGGTGAAGCAGATGCAGATGTGGCTTTGGGGATGTATTATCCTGCAAGGCTGGTTAGAGCAGGTTTGTCCCTTGCCTGGCCGCCTTTTGTAGAAAAAGATGGCAATGGGTATCCGCGTTTGGATAGAGTGTATGTGCTAGTACTCAAAAACCGTTCGGGTACACCTGCAGTGATACCGTTTGGGGTAACGAAGGAGGGATTAAGAATTGATGACCTTGAGCGACCCGCAACCTTTTGATGCTGAGTACAATAGTCTGATGGTGATTCGTGATGTGCTGAGTGGGGGGGCTTCTCAAGATGATTTGCTTGCCATTGCTGAAACATTTGAGCGAATATGCAATGCAATGCGCAAGAGAAGAGAGGAGGTAGAGCGTATTGATCCATGGCGTTGGGGATTATTGATTGCAATTTTAGATGAAAGATTAAAAGATGGTCGCCGCCTTTTCGAGGTACTGCAGAATGCGGGATATTGGCAGGATTATGATTTCCGTGAGTGGTGCAATGAGATGACAGGCAAAAGTCCCAATACTTGGCGCGTCTGGGCTCGTGCAGCAGAGGTATATCTCCTGACTACCGACTCTAGAGTGCGTGGGGGGTTGTCAGTCGCAGAATTTATTGCACAAGTTCACATGGATAAAGCCTTGCGCTTTTTGGGCACTGTGAGTGCAGGAGCGTTGACAGAGCGCCAGGCACAAATACTTATTAATCCTGAAATAACATCACATCAGGCTAGAATGGCAATTGCAGCAATGCCGGATGCTGCAATAAAGCCTGTTCCTAATGTTGCAGAAAACAATGATAGTGACGAAATACAATATGAGTTGCATTTTGTAGATGGTGCATTGTATCTTAAGAGTACTGGTGGACAGCAATCTTTAATATGTCGTTTCGCAGTAACTAGGCGGGGCAGCATTGTGCATATTTTGCAAGAGGCGATGCTTAACGCAGCATATCGTACACTCGATGATTGTAGGAGGAACCAATGGCATATGTAAGAGGGGCATGCATGAGTTTGTGGAAGGGTTATGCTAAGCGTCAGGGAACTTATACTGTCCTCAGAAAAAATCTGCGTCGCTTTCCCGAGGCTAAAGAGCTTGTGTTTAAGTTAATGCAAGCCTATGAATTAAATGTTGATGAAGCACTGGGAGTGCTTATGGCATTATATTGCCTGCTTGAAGACAATATGCTATATCATGAACAGCAGAAATAATGAAACTAGGGTATAGCGTGAAAAAATACAATACTAAAGCAATCGTGGCGCGCGGTATCAAGCTCGCAGAAGAAGGAGCAATACATGTTGTAGACATAGGACGGTATATGGTAGGTGCATGGGAAGTATCGTGTGATGGGCAAGGGTGGATGTGTTCTTGTCCATTCTACCGCTACCGTCGTATATGGTGTAAGCATATCTATGCTGTGATGTATGTTGAGGGAATGCTTGACAACACTATTCAGCTTGAGGCGGAGTAAAGAGGCATGTTAGAACTCAAACAGTTGGAATCTTGGCTTTGGAAGGCTGTTTGTACTGTTCGTGGTCCTATAGACACTTCCAGGCTCAGAGATTATATTCTGCCACTAATTTTTCTCAAGCGGATTTCAGATGTTTCTGATGATGAGTCGGAACAATTAGTCAAAGAGGACAGAAACCAAGAGGCTGCTGTTCGTTTCTACGTCCCTCCAGAAGCTCGCTGGGAATCCATCCAGCGTGTTACTACTGGCCTGGGACAATATCTTAACGATGTAATGCAAGCTGTGGTACGTGAAAATCCCCAACTCCAAGGCATCATTGATACAGTAGATTACAACGCTACTATTGTTGGTCAACGCATTCTGGACGATGAGCGTTTGGTTGCACTCATCAAAGCCCTTAGTTACTATCGCTTAGGCCTCAAAGATGTGGAGCCTGACATCCTAGGCCAAGTATACGAATACTTGCTATATAAGTTCGCCAGCGCTGAGGGTAAGAGAGGCGATGAGTTCTATACTCCCCACTGTATTGTCCGTCTGCTGGTAGAGATGTTGGAACCTTGGGAAGGATGTATTTACGATCCATGCTGTGGGTCAGCAAGAATGCTTGTTCAATCGGACGAGTTTATCAAAGCACATGCTACTAGCAATGGTAATAGTGGCTGTACTCATGTCCAGATTAGTGTTTATGGCCAAGAACTCAACTATGCCACCTGGCGCCTGGCCAAGATGAACCTGGCCATTCGCGGCATTGATGGGCGGATTGAGCAGGGCGACACCTTCCACAATGACCGCTTCCCCGACCTGAGGGCCGACTATATCCTGGCCAATCCCCC
>Ga0209227_1001668_pt1 | contig 16946 bp, 19 predicted proteins | sample YNPBryantNP2012_FD_185815 | JGI IMG/M metagenome (GOLD analysis project Ga0209227, IMG submission 185815) | Anoxygenic and chlorotrophic microbial mat microbial communities from Yellowstone National Park, USA - YNP Bryant NP 2012 (SPAdes)... ...
GCCCTTCCTCTTATTGGGCAAGAACTTCGTCTCTTACTCAAACTCTAATTCAAATTGAAGTATAATCGCCCCCATGTCCGAAAACGAACTTCAAGATACACAACCCCATCCGGTTGAAGAAACTCAACCGGCTCCTGTCAAAGAAAACACACAGCCTCGTCCTACCCCAGACAAATTCCCGCGCTGGACGATGATCGCATTGATTGCTCTGATTCTGCTGATCGGCGCGCTGGCAGGCTACGGGACGGGTATGGGGCAACGGTATGATGCTGAGGCGACGCAGGTGGCCGCTCAGTTGCAGGAACAACTCGAACTCGGCATCAAGAAGATGAATGCCGGCCAGTACGATCTGGCCCAACAGTATTTTGACTTCATCATTCAAAAAGACCCTGACTTCCCCGGCGTGATGGAGGCCTATACCGAACTCCTGTTGCGCAAGCAGATGACGCCCACCCCTGTGCCCTCGCTTACGCCTGTCCAAACGCCCACCCCCGATTTGCGCGGCGCCGAAGCCCTTTACGAGAGCATTCAGACCGCCCTCCTGAACCGTGACTGGGACACTGCCCTGCAAGAACTGGACACCCTCCGTAAGACGGCCCCCGACTATAAAACTGCCCAGGTAGATGGCTTGTATTACCTGACCTTGCGCATGCGAGGCGTGTACAAGATTATCGTGACCGAGGGCGAAACCTGTCGAGACGTCAATCTCGAAGGCGGCATCTACGACATGACCCGCGCCGAACGCTTTGGGACGTTAGATGCCCTTGCTCAGGGCTTGCGCACCTATGCCCGCCTGTATCTTATCGGCGCCAGTTACTGGGACCAGGATTGGGTCAAGGCGCAGGACTACTTCGCCCAGGTCATGGCCGGTTACCCCGATTTGATGGACTCGTCGTGCATGACGGCGACCGAGCGCTGGCGCTTTGCCACAATCAAGTATGCTGAACAATTGCTGGCAGCCGGGGATACCTGTGGCGCCGAAGAGCAGTTCAATCTGGCGTTTACGGTGCCAAGTGCCAAAAATGAGCCTTACTACCCCACGGCAACCGAAGTCGCTGTCCAGTGTGATGGCGGCGACGGCGGCGGAGAACCACCTGCCACCGACACGCCTGTCGAAACGCCCACGCCCTTCGTCCCGACCGAAACTCCTACTCCCTGACACCTTCTCCCGGAGCCATTCTCCGGGAGATTGTTATCCGAACTCTATTCCCTGAGAGACCCTATGGACGCTTATCTTGACCTCGCCCGATTGGGCAAAAACCACTGGTGGCGCTACATCGTTTCCCTGCTGGTCATCTTTTTTTCCTGGCAAATTGTTGGCGCTGTGCCGGTCATTTTGCTTCTTATCTGGACGCAACTCGATAACAGTCCCTCCACATCCTTCACAGCCGATGGAAACTTTCAAGGAATCTCGCTCAACATTACCTTCACTGCTTTCATGCTCGCTTCATGGGCTTTCCTGGCTGGCATCTTCATCGCCATACGTTTCATTCATGGACGCCGCTTCCTGACGCTCATTACTCCCCACTCCAGGATAGATTGGAAACGTCTCTTTCAGGGATTTGGCCTCTGGTTTGGGTTGATGGTCCTGATTGCGGTGGTCGAGGCGGCTCTCTATCCGGGGCGCTACGTCTGGACCTTCGACCGGCGTGCCTATCTCCCGTTCATTTTCCTCGCCCTGATCCTGATCCCGATTCAGACCTCTGCCGAGGAACTGTTCTTCCGCGGCTACCTCTTGCAAGGCTTCGGACTGCGCATCCGCAATCTTTGGGTCTTGACCTTTCTCTCCGGCTTCCTGTTCATGCTCCCCCACCTGCTCAACCCTGAAGCGAAACTGGACTACTGGCTGATGGGCCTGAACTATTTCTCTATCGGTGCCATGCTGGCATACGTCACGTTACGGGAGGGCCGCCTGGAACTGGCGCTGGGCGTCCATGCTGCCAACAATCTGTTTACAGCCCTGTTCGCGAATACAGTCATCACCGTCCTGCCGACCCCCTCGCTGTTCACCATTCAGGAACTCGATGTCAACTATTCCACCATCGCCTTGCTGGTGGCTATTTTGGTTTTTGTGCTGACCTTCTGGCGTTCCTTTCGCCAGCGCACCTCCACTCCCATCCCGTAAGGCTTAGGGACGCGCCGGGACGCCTATCAAATCATAGGCCATTGCGCCGGTGATGCGGACGGGGATGATTTCGCCGATTTTCCCATCGCCTTCCACAAAGACCCAGCCGTCAATTTCGGGCGCGTCGCGGTAGGAACGCCCAATCAACAAGCCTTTGTCGCGTCCTTCAATCAAAACGGGCAGCGTTTTCCCCACAAAGGACTGGTTGATCTGGAGTGAGATTCCCTGCTGGAGTTCCATCAGCCGCTGGTAGCGCTCTTCCTTGACTTCAGCGGGGATTGGGTCGCCGAGCCGAGCAGAGGAGGTGCCCTCCTCGTACGAAAACTGAAATGCTCCGACCCGGTCAAAGCGCATTTCTTGCACAAAGTCAAGCAACGTTTGAAACTCAGCCTCGCCTTCCCCTGGATACCCGACGATGAACGTCGTGCGGATTGCCAGGCCGGGAATGGCATTGCGCATTTTTGCGATTGTCCGATACACCCAGTCGATATTGGCCGGGCGGCTCATCTGCCGCAGAACAGCCGGGTGGGCATGCTGCAGGGGAATATCCAGGTAGGGCAAAATCTGTGGCCTGGAGGCCATGATCTCAATCAGCCGGTCGGTCACATAGCCGGGATAAGCATAGAGAACACGAATCCATTCCAACCCGCTGCCGGGGGGCAGTTCTTCGGTCAGGCGCGCCAGCAGGGTAGCCAGGCCGTCTTGCATCCCTAGATCGTGACCGTAATCGGTTGTATCCTGGGCAATCAGATTCAATTCACGCACGCCAGATTGGACGAGCAGACGCGCGTCGTTCAGAACCGCTTCCAGCGGGCGGCTGACCAGTGTCCCCTTGATGAGCGGGATGGCGCAGAAGGCGCACGGACGGCGGCAGCCGTCAGCAATCTTCAGGTAGGCACTCGCCTGACTGGCTTGTGCCGCGCGCAGGGTCCCGCCCTCGTCCGTGCCGATGACGGGTGTTTCGGGCAGGTGGTAAAGCGGTTCGGGGTGGGAACTTTGCCGCAGCGAACGGATGACCTCGACGATGTCCATCCAGCGGCGGGTACCGAGAATCCCATCGATCCCTGGCACGCGGCGCGCCACCTCCTCCCCGTAACGCTGGGTCAGACAACCAGCAGCAATCAGCAGTTGACCGGGCCGTTTGGACTCAGCCAGGGATTTGAGCACTGTGTACGATTCTTCGCGCGCCTGGCTGATAAAGCCACAGGTGTTGACAATCAGCACATCGGCTTTTTGCGCTGAACGAACGGGGCGATAGCCCTCCCGTTCGAGCAATTGCGCCATTGACTCAGAGTCGACTGCGTTTTTTGCACAGCCCAAAGAGGTGAGATGATAGGTCAATTTTGGCATAGGAGGCAACCTTATGGTTTCGGCGTGGCCGAAGGCCGGGGGGTGGACGATGGTCGTGGCGTGGCGCTCGGGCGCGGGGTGACGGTGAACGTCGGCGTAATGGTGGGGGAGGGGGTGAAGGTGGCAGTCGGAATGAGAATCGAACTGGCCGTGTAAATGCGATTCACCACTTCGCCATAATTGCCCAGCGGGCCAAGATTACTCTGGTTGTAAATGACGCTGATCGCTCCTCCGTCGCCGGTCAAGACCTCGACTTGGGATAGACCTGCATAGGAATAAGCAGTGCCTGCAACTGCCCGTCCTTCGAACTCAATTTTGCCGTCAACAACGACTTTCATCCAGGCGTTCCGGTTGGCCACCAGCACCACTTGCACCGGTTCTGTCCCTGCCGGGGGGAGCGTGATGGCTGCAGCAGTCACTTCTCCAGTCGGGACGGCGGTCGTGTCCATGGAAGGAGTTTCCTGAGGCAGAGACAGAGTACTTTCAGGAGATTTGATCAGAATATCGAGAATGGAAGGCAATGTTGGTTGGGGGGGCGGGGTGGTGCTCTGCACGATTCCTTTTGCTCCCAGGACGACCAGGACAATCAGCAAGATGCCTATCCCCACCCCAACGAGCATATCAGGCGAAAGGATCTGGCGCAAGGCGGGGGGCAGGGTCAGCCGGCCGGTTTTTGGGGTGGCAGGCTGCGGTTTGGAATGACGTTCGGCCCATTGCAGTTGGATTCCCTCGGCGTAGCGCAATAACAACGTATCTACGTCCAGTTCAAGAAACTGGGCGTAGGATTGCAACTTGCCGCGGCCTTGAACCGACGAGGGCAAGCGCCAGAATTCCCCGTTTTCCATTGCTTCCAGGAAGTGCTTGCGCACGCGCGTGTGCTGTTCCACTTTGTCCAGGCTCAAGCCGAGACGTTCGCGCCGTTGACGCAGGTAGAGACCAATTTCCTTGAAAACAGGTTCAGAAGCAGACGGGGTGGATGGTTTTTCTGGTTCGTCCGGGGCCGGCCTGGAGCCTGTTTGCGGAGCCGGGGCAGGCGTTTCCGCTGGGGCTTTTTCCGGCGCTTCCACGTCTGCTGCTGCAGCCGCTTTCTTCCGCCGGACGCCGTTTGGCTGGGGCGGGGCAGCAGACGGAGCCGGTGCCGCCTCGGCTGTGACGGTTGGAGCAGCAGACGGCTGGTTTGCCAACGTCGCGGCGCGTTGCCGGGCGAACAATTCTTCAAGAGAAAGTCCCAGGTAATCGGCATACAATTTCAAAAAGCCGCGTGCCTGAACCGCTGAGGGCAGAGACTCGAAGTCATCTGCCTCCAGGGCTTCGAGGTAGTGGACCCGGATGCGAGTAGCCTGAGATACCTGGGCGAGGCTCAGTTTTTTTGCCAGGCGAGCCTGTTTGAGTTGTTGACCGATTGTCTGATCCATGCGATTAAGACAACATCACCGGCCCCTTGATGTGACCGGTGATGTTTTTGTCTGAGAGATTATGCTTCTTCGGCTGGAGCCGCTTCGGTTTCAACCGCAGAAGTTGGCTCGGCTTCGCCTTCCCGGTACACAATCACCTTGATTTCGGGGATGAGGTCCATCGTGAGCCGGACGTGGATGGTGTGTTCGCCGAGTGTCCGCAAGGGTTGCATGTCGATTTGCTGACGCTTGACGGTGAAGCCGGTTTTCTTCTTGATTTGTTCGGCCACATCTTGAGAAGTGATCGAGCCATAGAGTTTGCCCGTTTCCCCTGCGCGAGCAGCAAAACTTAGTTGCAATTTGGAAAGCGTTTCGGCTACCACGCTCATTTCCTGGTTGAGCAGAGCACGTGTTTCGGCGGCTTTCTGGCGAATGCGTTCGGCCTGTTTCAGTGCGCCTTCGGTAGCCAGTACGGCCATCCCCTGCGGGATCAGGTAGTTGCGTCCATACCCATCGGCCACTTTCTTGACATCACCGGCGCGGCCAAGTTTATAGACGTCTTTGATGAGGAGTACTTTCATTTGTCTCAAGCCCTTTCATGAAATAGATTTTGGAGTGAAGGGTACAACACTCCGGCGGCTGATTTTACCAGAGGGAAGCCAATGTGGGAAGATGATATTTTTGCCGCGAAAGGTGTCAATTTTACGAGAGATGACTGAACAGGTGAGGGAATTGAGGCCAGGCCAATGTGTGCGAATCTTTGTTTTCAGCAGACGTAATCTTTAACGTTTTTCGAGTATAATGTTAAAGAATTGTTATGGACAGTTCTCTTTTGCTCATCGAAGGCAAACACGCCGACTATCCTGCTTTTGCACCTGCGTTGCGGAAAAAAGGCTTCCGCGTAGAAGTGGTGGCCAGTGGTTCTGAGGCCATCAAACGTTTCGCGGAGGGAAGCCATTTTGATGCCGTAGTGGTCAACGCGGCCACATTGCGCACCAGTGGCAAACGGATTTGCCAGTCTTTGCGAGAAAAGTCGAGCGATTTGCCGATTGTCTTGCTTCTCGATCCCGATCATCGTCCTGATGGGATTGATGCCAATGTCGTCTTGATTCTCCCCTTCACGGTGCAGAAACTGGTGAATCGGCTGCGCCACCTGTTACCCGGCAAAAGCAAAAATTGTCTGGTTGCCGGGCCAATTCAACTTGACCTCGAAAAACGGATCGTCTCCTGCCAGGAAAAAAGCGCTCGCCTCACCCCCCGGCTGGTGCGCCTTTTGTCTATTCTGATCCAGCACCGCGGCAAAGTGCTGGAGCGCAAATCTCTTTTCTCTCAGGTGTGGGAAACTGATTATACAGACGACACCCGTACGCTGGATGTGCATATCTCCTGGTTGCGTCGGGCGATTGAAGAAGACCCGGCCCACCCGAAGTTCATTAAGACCGTGCGGGGTGTCGGTTATCGGCTGGATGCCTGAACTGTTGCTTCGAGTAAATCCCCCTCAATTGTGACTGCCCGGATGCGTAAATTGGATGCCGCAACGGGCAATTTTCTTTCCAGGTCAATTTTGTCGGAACGGTTCGGACGCCTGACCTGGAGAGCGCTGCGGAAGATTTTCCCGTCCCAGGCGGGGTCTGCTTCCCAGTAGTCCAGGCCGAGGCCGTTGGCGGTGAGCCGTACCGTTTGCGTCGAGGGGTCGTACGTGCCTGTCAGCGGGGAAGCAGCCACAGGCAGAGTCACATTCGCACTCAAGAATAAACGAAAAGGCGAAGAGTCAACTTCTGTCAGCCGTTTGCGGGTGATGTGGATGGCGCGCCAGGTGCTGTCGCAGGCCAGGAAGCGCCTTCGGTGCCGGGCGGCTACGACAGGGAACGTGCCTGACCCGCAGAAAAAATCGGCGACCAGGCTGCCTGCTTCTGACGAGGCCAGCAGAATGCGTTCGAGCAGAGCTTCTGGCTTTTGAGTCGGGTAGCCGGTGCGTTCATTGTGCAGACGGGCAACGACCGGAAAATACCACCAATCTTCAGGGACTTTGCCGCGTGCCAGATCAGGGACTTTGCCAAAGCCGGCTTTCGGTGAGGAGGCAAAGGTCTTGATGGTGGTGGGGTGATATGCCTCGCGCACGGCATCGGCATTGAAAATGTAGTCTGGACTTTTTGCGTAAGCCAGAATGGTGTCGTGTTTGCGGTTGAAGGCGCGGCGGATGGGGGAGGGGCCGTGATAGGTCCAGATGATTTCGTTGATGAGGTTGCTGCGCCCGAAAATTTCGTCCAGCAACAGGCGGGCATAGGCGTCGGCATGCCAGTCCAGGTGCAGGTACAACGTCCCCCGCGGCGAAAGCAGCCGATACATCAGGGCCAGCCGGGGGTAGAGAAAATCGAGGTAAGAGTCTAAGGTATCCCAGTTATCGCCATAGCCTTCGGTCAATTGCCATTCTTGCGGGCGGCGTGAGTCTTCGAGGAGGCCAAGCCGGGCGGGATAACGGCGGTTGGTGAAGAAGGGGGGATCGGCATAAATCAGGTCGAGGCGGCCTTCGTATTCGGGCAAGAGCGCCGCCATGACTTCGAGGTTATCGCCCAGGTAGAGGGCGTTTTCGGGCGACGCGGCGGGGTACCCGGTACCGTTGGGGTAGAGCAACGAGTCCAGGGTCAGAGAAGCCGGTTGAGGGTCTGGCAACGCTTTGGTGGGCCAGGTCAGGGTGGGCATCAGTAATGAATCTCCACGCGAGTGCCGTATCCTTGTACAGCCAGGGTGCGCTTGTCAATGTCCTCAAAGGCAGCAACCGGGCGGGTCCAGCGGAACAGCCATTTGGCATCTTCGTTGACCATGTTGACGCAACCGTGACTCATGGTCATGCCGAAGTTGTCATGCCAGTAGGTTCCGTGGAAAGCGTGGCCCTGGTCGGTGAAGAAACTGCACCAGGGCACGCCAGCGAGGACGTTTTCATCGTCACCTGCCGCCCGGTCGGCGGCGTTCATGCGCCGCGACGGGAGTTTCACCATAATGTGAAAACGCCCTGTCGGGGTATCGTAGAGGTAGCGTAGGCCGGTGGAAACGGTGGCGTGATACACCGGGCTGTCGTTTTCGTAGCACGTCAGGCTTTGTTCGCGCAGGTTGACGTCAATCCACTTGTTTTCTACCTCGGGCGAGATGGGAGCGATTTCTTCGGGCGGAATCAGGCGCATGTAAGCAGCCGGAACATGATATTGCAGGTTGTCATCCGCTTCGTCAAGCAGCCGGTACCAGGGCTTGCGATCTGGCCCTTCTTCGGTGGCCATTACCCAGTGGATGGTGCTGTAGTAGAGCCGAAACGGCACCGGCTGCCAGCCATCAGAAGCCGTGTAGCGATAGGGCTGGACGAAAGGAACGGTCATTTCGCCGAGTTGTTTGGTTTCGGGAATGCTCTCGGCAGGTTTGTTCAGGTGAAAGCGCACTCGTTGCAGGCGAGCGCGGTGCATATAACCGCCAAAGACGCGGTACCAGATGGGGTTGTACTCCGGCGTGCCCGAATTGACCGTCTCGTAAACGTTCAGCAGGGAGTCGCGTGGCCAGGTTGCCACAATCTGGCTCTGGTCGTTTGGCTCTTTATACACACTGACCGAACGTGTGGCTACCCGTACCATTTCGATTTGTTCGAAGACGTCAGATTCGGGCCAAAAAGGAGGAAGGGCCATGGCAGAAAATGCCAGCCCACCAAGTTTGAGAAAATCGCGCCGTGAAAGGGATGTCATAGGGCTGAATTTTACCAAAGAAACACAAAAGCCTCCGGTCGCAGCCGGAGGCGGGGTTTTGAGTATGCTGTTTTATTCTAAGAGCAAGTGCAATTGCTTCTCTTTGAAGAGTTCTTCAAGCGCCATCGTATGGGTGCATATTTGTCGAGTCTGGAAAAAGTCACAGTCACATTGCCATTTTCCCTGCGAGAGTTCCACCACATGGGCATTATTTTCGCCCTCCACGCGCACGCGCAAGGCCTCGAAGTGGAAGCGCTGTGGCTCCTGGGCGTAACGCTTGGCTTTTTGAATTTTGCCGATCATTCCTGAGTCCATAATCTTCTCCTTGTGAAATTCAAAAGGCACGCGCAACAACCAGCGTGCCTTTCAAATAAAGTGATATTTCAGGCGTGAGACTCGCATAGACGTTCACCTTGCTTTCAGTATAGTAGAAACTGGGGCGAAAGTCAACGATTTTTTAGAAGTTGTAGGGGAATCGTTGGGCAGGCGTTCCAGAACTGTCAGCCTGTTGCGGCCCTCTCCTGCAGGTACTCATCCCCGTTATAACGGTGCAATTCGGGCCATTTCAGGGCGATGAGAGCGACCCCAATCAGACACCCGATGCCTCCGCTGACAACTGCAAAGGGAACTCCAAACAGACTGGCAACCAGTCCGGCTTCGACTTCGCCGAGTTGTGGTCCGCCCTGGAAGAAAATCTGGTTGACCGAAACCATCCGCCCGCGGAGATGGTCGGGCGTGTTCAACTGACGGATCGTGTTGCGGATGATGGTGCTGACAGCATCGGCTGCGCCCATCAGCACCAGGGCTACAAATGCCAGCAGAAAAGCAGCGTGGAATGGTGAACCTGCAAGGGGCGTTCGACTTGCCTGAGGCGAAAGGCCAAACAAAATTGCAGACAAGCCAAAAATGGTCACGGCGCTCAGAAAAATTGGCCCCTGGCGGCGCAGTTTGGGCACCTGCGAGAGAACCACCCCTGCCCCTACCGAACCGACCGACTGTGCGGCAGAAAGCCAGCCGTACCCGATTTCGCCTACCCGGAGGATGTCTCTGGCAACAATTGGCATCATCGTGTTGGCCAATACAAAGAATGTCGCCACGAAGTCCATCAGCATAGTGGAGAAAATAATCGGCTTTGAGACGATAAAGCGAATGCCGTCGAGGGCGGCTTTCAAGTGAATCCCTGGCGCCTGATGGTCGTCCTGTTTTACTGGCCCAATGACCACAAGAGCGACCAGAACGGCCAGAAACGAAATTGCATTGAACAGGTAGGTGAATTCCTGCCCCAGACTGGCGATCACCAGGCCTGCCAGCGCCGGTCCGACGATGCTACCGGTGTTCATGGCTATCGAAGAGAGGCTGAAGGCACTGGGTAAATCTTGGGCAGAGACGATATTGGGAATCATGGCCTGACGGGCCGGTCCGTCGAAGGCTACGGCAGCAGCCTGGAGGGCCGTCAGAGCGTAAATCCATCCAATTGTGATGCGTCCGCTAAAGGTTAGGGCAGCCAGGGCCAGGGCAACCAGCGCCATGAAACTTTGCGTGATGAAGAGAATACGGCGGCGGTTGAATGTATCGGCCATGGGGCCGCTGATGAAAGAGAAGATAATCACCGGCAAAATACGGGCCAGGCCGATTCCGCCCAGGGCGAGGGGGTTCGGTTCTTCGCTCAGCGTGCGAATATGCCAGTGTAAAGCAGTCACCTGCATTTGTGAGCCAGAGATGGAAATCAACAATCCAAGCCACAAAGCGCGGTAACGTCGGTTGCGAAGGGCAGCAGGAATTTGCATGGAGTATCGTCTCCTTCAGGGAGCAAGAGACCAGGTTCCTGACTGAGAAACCTGGTCGGCTTTGGAGAGAAAATGCGTCCTCTCAGCCTGAAAGTGGGCTTAAGTCCCCCAGTCACGCGGGTAAAGGAAGTCGTATCCCACGGTCCGGTTGGATAATTTGGCAATTGGGGGCAGAACGCGCTTGAACTGGTTGCGGCGGACGCGCTCGAGCACCGCCCGGACGAATTTTTCGTCAAATCCGGCCTGTACGCATTCTTCGGGGCGGTAACGCTGATCTACCAGCAGGTAGAGCAATTTGTCCACCTCGGCGTAGGTGAAGCCGAGTTCGCCCTCGTCGGTCTGGCCGGCCCACAGGTCGGCGGAGGGGGGCTTGGCGATGATTGCCTCCGGCACGCCGAGGGCGCGAGCCAGTTGCCGCACTTGCGTTTTGTAAAGGTCGCCCAGGGGGTTGATGGCACAGGCTGAGTCGCCATAGAGGGTGGTATAGCCGAGCAGAATCTCCGTCTTGTTGCCGGTTCCAACGACCAGGCCGCGAAAAGCCTCGGATTGGTCGTAGGCGACAATCATGCGCAGACGTGCCATGATGTTGCCCTTGCGGACGGGGGACATGTCTGGTTCGAGGGCGATGAACGGGTCGGCCATGTCAGTGATGGAGATAGTGCGTGCCTGGACGCCGGTCTGGTCAATGACCATTTGGGCGTGTTCGAGCGAGTCGGGAGAAGAGGTCTTGTAGGGCAGGCGCAGGGCGAGCACGTTCTGCGGGCCGAGGGCTTCTGCCGCCAGGAAGCACGAAACAGCCGAATCCAGCCCGCCGGAGAGGTTGACCACCGCCCGTTGAAATCCGGCGCGGGTGATTTCTGAGCGAATGAATTTTGTCAGAATTTGGCGGACGAGGTCGGGATGGATAGAAAGGTCAATTTCCATGGATGATTCTCTCCAGTTCGCTCTGCAACATTTCCGGGCGCTCATCTCTCAACAAGGGCAGACGGGCGCGCGTGCGATGTAACTGGTTCAGGTCCAGTTCGCAGAGGGTCAGGGCCTCCTCGAAGTACGGGGCCTGGACCAGGAGCCTGCCATCCGGGTCGAAGACGGTTGAACCGCCCCAGAAGTTGAGCCCGTCCTCGAAACCGACGCGGTTGGCGTGGGCCACGAAGACGGTGAACAGGCTGGCGTAGGCGCGGTTGATGTGTTCCACCCAGGCAGAGGAGGCCAGTTTTGGATCGGCGCTGAGGCCGCGCCCCGGCGAGGCGGAGGAGAGCAGGAGCAGGTCAGCGCCATCTTGCCAGAGGAGGTAGGGCGGGGAGGCATGCCAGAAGTCTTCGCAAATAAGCATGCCGGCGCGCCCGAAGCGCGTGTCGAAGGCGCGGACGGATTGGCCGGGGGCGAAGAAGCGGCTTTCGTCGAACAGCCCATAGGTGGGCAGGTAGACTTTGTGGTGAACATGGACGATTTCGCCGCGCGAGAGATAGGCGGAAGCAATGTAGAAGCGCCGGCGTGGGTCTTCGTCCACAAAGCCGACTACCAGGTCGAGGTCATGGCTGGCGTCGAGCAGGGCGCGAAAGGTGGGGCTGTCGGCTTCGTTGTACGAGGCGACGGCGGGAACCAGGTCTTGGAGGACGTAGCCGGTCAGGGAAAGTTCGGGGAAGAGGAGCAGATCGGCGCCGTTTTGACGGGCTTCGCGCGCCAGGGCGAGGTGCTTTTCCAGGTTGGCGGGCACGTCTCCGAGTTTGGTGTTGATTTGAGCGAGGGCGAGGGTAAGGGACATGAGTTAGAGAGAGTAGAGAGGAGAGAGTAGAGAGCGGAGAATAGATTAGAGGAAAGGAAAAAGAATCAGGGGGCAGATTGGGCGGAGTTGAATTGGACTAACTTGGGCCAGTCAATCTGGCCGTTGGTGCAGAATTCTTGCAAGAATTCCTGGGTGAAGAGATTGAGAAGGCGGGCGTATTCGGCCTGGAAGGCATCGTTGTGCTGTTTGGCCTGGTGACCAAGCGGCTGAATGATTTCGACGTAGAGTTGATCGTTACCGGAGATGAATTCCCAAAAGGCTTGCCCGCAGAGTTTCCGATAATCACCTTTGTCGGGCTGGTTGTCCTTGCCGTAGCAACACCCGTTGACGGCTACAATCGGTTTCTGATTGCCGCTGGTCCGCAGGATACGCTGGGCCTTTTTGAAGTTCTCCACCATGCGCTTAACCTGGCTGCTGTTGCCCCAGTTCGGCCCTGACTTGATGGAGACGAGATACAGCACGCCATCGCGCTCGAATTCCAGGTCAATCCCTTCGGCGGCAGATTTCCTCCCGCCGAAGACCTGCGAGCAGACGAAGATGGCGAGAGATTCGAGAAAATCGCCAAAGATGGTTTCTTCTTGAGAAGATAAATGAGCATCAAGAAGAGATTTGATCAGATCTTGGGCTGTCTGGATATTTTTGGCTTTGAAAAGATAAGGATTTTTGCGTTTCAGAATCTGTTTTAATTCGAGACCTTGCAGGCTTGAAGCCCTGCGCTGATGAAAAGACCCAATATTTTGTTCTACAAAAGCGGTAACATCATTCAGATTTAGTGGCGTCATAATTCCCTTTCCTTTCCAGCAAGGCTAACTGAAGAGGCATTTCCAAACTTGGCAAAATTTGTTGTTGAGCAAGGGTAAAGTATTCTGGGAGAATTTCAATGCCAATGGCATTACGTCCCATTCTTTGGGCAACTCGTACAGTTGTACCTGAACCCATGAAAGGATCGAGCACCCAATCTCCCTCTCTGGTAAATAGTTTGATGAACCATTCCGGTAAATCCTCTGGAAAAACTGCGCTGTGATTACGATTTTTGGTCTCAGTAGCGAGGTGTAAGACGTTTGTAGGATAAACCTTATCACGCCCTATCCAGTTAGCAACACGTTTACCAAAGCCACTGCCTACTCGTGATGTATCACGTGTTAAGTCAGTCTGACTAAGTTTTTTCAACCTGCGTTCTGCCCAATCTCCCATAGGAAGCATCACTTCCTCCTGATACATGTGGAATTTTCGGCTTTTATTGAACTGAAGAAGCCGTTCCCAAGCGTCCCTAAAGCGGTTGGGCCATTTGCCTGGATAGCAATTCTTCTTATGCCAGATGAACTCTTCAGTCCACAGCCATCCTTGTTTGCGCATGGCAAGTATTAGTTCAATAACGTAAGTGTGACGCTCTCCGTTGACAACTTTCTCCTTGATATTGAGCACAAATGTGCCCGTTGGCTTTAACACGCGCAAGAGTTCAGCCGAAATTGGCAAAAACCATTCTACATACTCATCTGGCTTAATGCCGCCGTAAGTATTTGCCCGACTGTCTGCATACGGCGGGGATGTAAAAATCAAATCTACTGAATTGTCAGGCAATTCTCGTAATTTTTCTCGGCAGTCGCCTAAAATTAGTCTGGCTTCGATCTTCATGATGTAAATTATACCCGCAACCCGCCTCTTCAGAATCATCAGGCCGCCTCTGCCTATGCCGTCTCTCGCGTGGACGAGCGTCACCGCCATCGCTTCGAGTTCAACAATGCCTTCCGCGCCGCCTTCGAGGAAGCCGGCATGGTGTTCTCCGGCCTCTCCCCAGACGGTAAACTGGTGGAAATCGCCGAACTGCGCGACCATCCCTACATGCTGGGCAGCCAATTCCACCCCGAGTTCCTCTCGCGCCCGATGAAGCCGCATCCGCTATTCGTGGGGTTGGTGAAGGCGGCGAAAGGCAGGGGAAAGAAGTAGTTCGTTGCTCAACCAAACGAATAAACTGCTCTTTAAACGTAACATTTCCCGCCCATGCTGTATCTAAAGGGTGAGAACAGGCAAACAGGAGCCAAAATGGACGAAACGAAAACCAAATTCCTCAAGCTGGCGCTGGTTTGCCTGGTGTGCATCAGCCTGGTAAGCGGGATGGTCTATCTTATCCAAATGTTTTCGTCATAGGAGAAGAAATATGAAACTCAACAAGAACATGGGCACCACCGACCGCATCGTGCGCATCATCGTAGCCATCATTTTTGCGGCGCTGTACTTTACCGGCACCGTTTCCGGCGCGCTGGGCATCGTCCTGCTCGTGTTGGCAGTCATCTTTGCGCTAACCAGCGCGGTATCGTTCTGCCCGCTGTACCTGCCGTTTGGCCTGTCCACGCGCGGCAAGTAATTCATTTCCACACGGAAACGTCCCGAAGGTTTTGTAACCTTCGGGACGTTTCAGTCCCCACAGGGGATGCTGTTGCACTGCCGTCTGCCAGCAGTGCAACGGCGGGTGAAACAATCGCGGCGATTCCTAGAGAAGCAAAATTGAGTATAATCCAACGCCAGGAGATGCCCCGATGTCGAAAAAGAAACGCTTGCAAAGCAAGATCGAGAGGACCCACAGGCCGCTCTCTGGTACGCAAATGGTTGCGGGGGTTGTGTTGTTGCTGGCTTTAGCGGCTATTGTGTGGATTGTCTGGCCGAAATCTGGAGCCGCCAAACAATATGATGCACCGCCGCCAATGACGATTGACCCTACAAAAGAATACTACGCCACCGTCAAGATGGAAAAGGGCGGGGAATTCGTCATCCAACTTTATCCCGATAAGGCCCCCATAACGGTCAACAATTTCGTCTTCCTGGCGCGGGAAGGCTATTTCGACGGCACGACCTTCCATCGCGTCTTAGAAGGCTTCATGGCCCAAGGCGGCGATCCGACCGGAACCGGCATGGGCGGCCCGGGCTATCAATTCCAGAACGAAGACAGCGATTTGACTTTCGACAAGGCCGGCGTAGTTGCCATGGCCAACGCCGGGCGGGATACCAACGGCAGTCAATTCTTCATCACATTTGGGCCGGCGCCGCAATTGAATGGCGGCTATACCATCTTTGGACAGGTCATCCAGGGCATGGAAGTCGTCAACAGCATCACCCGCCGCGATCCGCTACAAAATCCTACCTACCCCGGCGACGCCATCCAAAGCATTACCATCAGCGAGAAGTAAAGCGATGTCACTGCCTGGGTGCATGGCAGCCCAGTCATTGCTGCGCTTGTTCCATGCGAACAGGCAAAATAACGCTAGTTCGGGATAACCGTCCCAAAGGCTTGTTAGAGCAATTGTATGGGCAAAATCGAGCCTTCACCCTGCGGGTACTTCGCGGGACGGTTCGAAGGCTTATCTCGAATTCAGGTGCTAGCCGTATAGCCATTTCAGGTTACGACTAATCAACAATTCGGTCATTTCCCTGTTATGTGTATTTTTCATGGCCACCACTTCTGTAACAAATCCATGAAGAGCAGCCATCTCTCTAACAGCAGATATATCGTCGTACGTCATTAAAAATTCACCTTGTAATTTTTCAGCGATCGTAAACAACCGCTCATGGTCTATTTCTGAGTAAGTGTATAGCCGAGATCCGGCTTTTTTCCCTGCTACCGTGTAAGGAGGGTCAATAAAATAGACAACATCTGAACGACCAGCATTTTGTTCTAAGATTGGAAGACCATCGCCTTGAATGAAAGTGATACGTTCGCGCACTTTACCTATCTGCATGATACGTTTGTATAGCGTTTGAGGATACCAGCGGGATTTTAATCCTTTCCCATTTTCTCCATTTTTCACTTTGCCAGCCCCAGGAGCCAGAATTCCTCCGCGATTGATGCGATTCCTCAGGATCGTTTGAAAGGCTTGTTCCTCTACAGAGGTGTAAGTGCTGGATAAAATCCTATCCACATTCTCTTGATTTATTTCAAAATGAACAATCGTTTGCGCCAGCCATTGATAATCCCCGTAAATAATCGCTTTCCACACCGCTGCTACTTGCTCGTCTATCTCTACAAGGGTCACATGTTGGGCTAATTGCTCGATAGCAACCGTCAACCCTATAATTGCTCCCCCAGCAAAGGGTTCTATGAAATCTGCAGGGCGCTCTGGTTGATGAATCAACCACTCTATGACAAAAGGCACCAGCCAGGTTTTTCCACCTGGATACCGAAAAGGGCTATACTGATTTACTGATGCTACATTGACTGCCCGTTTCGTATCTAACTCGCCAAATAATCTTAACTGATAATCTCGAATTTGCATCATTTCTCACTGTTCAGCAAATTCTGTCAGAGTAGGAGCCTCAGGAGGATAGCCATTTTCCAGTTTTTCGTCGAGTTTTTGTTGTAAGTGTTCAACAAAATCCTCTATGGGTCCCGCTTCAGCAACCGTAATGGTCTCCAGGGCGGGGAGGAAGGCTGTAAACACAGTATTGTGCTTGGTCAAGTTATACCGATTTATGGATGCATCAAAAACAAGGTCATATACCAGCCAGGATATATCTGCCTGATCTGGTTGTGTTTGCGGCAATTGTGGAAGAGTTGCAAAGAAACTCTTGTCTACAGCAACGGCTATTTTCTTTCCCCATTTGTTGAGAATACCGCCCTTGTATATCAACTGAGGCGCCAAGCGCTTTCTTGAGGAGGATAAGTAATCTGGGCGGGGGTAATATGGCCCTTCCCATTTCATTTTATGGTGTTGTTGCGGGTCTTTCATGTAATGCTCAAAAGCATTACGGATATTGCCAGAGATATAAACCGCTTGAACCTCT
>Ga0209227_1001669_pt1 | contig 16937 bp, 16 predicted proteins | sample YNPBryantNP2012_FD_185815 | JGI IMG/M metagenome (GOLD analysis project Ga0209227, IMG submission 185815) | Anoxygenic and chlorotrophic microbial mat microbial communities from Yellowstone National Park, USA - YNP Bryant NP 2012 (SPAdes)... ...
TGCTGGCCGTCACGCCGATGGTCCTTCTGCTCGTTCGAAACGCGATGCTTCCCTCGGGGGAGGTGGAAGGCCCGCCCATCAAGCGGTTCGCTCTGACTCCCCGCCAGGAGGGCGACCGGCCCTATGACTCGATCGCGGAGCTGTTCAGAGCCCGGGCCGCTCGCGGGCGGCTGTACGTCCGAACGATGCTGGCGGAAGCTACGCACTGTGACGCCTTCCGCTCGACGCGGGCCCCGGTGGCTTTCGGGCTCGCGGCGCTCCCGCTGGGCCCCGGAACCGCCAGCCTGATACGCAGGGCCGAGCCGCTGGCCCTGTTCGCGGTGTTCTACATCCCTTTGGTCTCGGCGTTCCCTTCCACAGGGTCGTGGCATAACCTCTGGCGCTATCTGGTGCCTGCCATGCCCGGCATCATTCTGATCGTGTGGCGATCGGCGGACCTCGTGCTGGAGCGGGCGATACGGCGGTCGAATGGCGTCTGGACGTCCCGGTTCCCGCGGTCGGCGGCCGTGGCGGCGGGGCTGGCAGGGGTAAATCTTGCGGCGGGCTGGCGCGAGCTGGGGGCCGAGGTCAGGGCCTTTACGGACCGTGCGAGCCACGTGTATTCCACTGTGAACGCCGCCCGCCAGACCGCCTGCTGGCTGGATCGGTACGCATCCGAGCGCGAACCGATTCTCGCCCGCACTGCGGCGATCCACGGCCTGACCGGCCGCCCGTGGACGCCGTTGCCGGCCGGGCTCGACGCTTGTGCGGCGGTGCGGCTCGCCGCCCAGAACCGCATGCGGTGGATCGTGACCTCAAGTCTGGACTGGCCGGGCGACCCGCTGGAGGAAGCTTTTGCCGCACGACCTGAGACGCTGCGCCTTCGTTTTCGCAATGACCAATGGGCCGTCTACGAAGTGCTGCACGCCGGGCAGCCCTGCACAAGCGCGCACCCGTCCAGAGCGCGGGAGACGATCAGGAGGTGAACGCCAGGCGTAGCGGGTGACGGAACCGTACGGCAATACCCACGCGATGCGTACCTTCCCGAGTCTCAACGGGTTCTATACGGAGAATCTCCGCGGAGCCCGTAACGTGGCCGCCGTAGGGTGAATACCCGATGCCAGGCGGGACGGCCAGTGTGAGTTCCAGTTCCTGACCGCAGCGCCATTCCCCGGCGGGGGCCACAAAGTAGATGCCGCCGCTGCTGACGTTACGTGTCTCAGCGCGCATCGTGGGCCCGACACCCGGCCCCACGAGCTCCAACGGCATACGAAGTTCCAGCCGCGGGTGCGACCGCCGTTCCCCAGGTTGAGATTCGTCGGTTGTCGCCGTCATTGCACCCTATCCGGCGCGGTAAAGAAGCGTCGCAAACGGAGTGCCGGGTCGACCCTGTGCCGGGCCAGAGAGGCAGGCAACGGGGTAAGTCGATTTCCCGAAACGGGTTGCGCGCGAAGCCCTTCGGGTTGTCAAGCCGATCCTGCCTGGCGCGTGCCCATCCCGTGTTTCCAGAATCCAACGCGAGGCGTCGCACCACCGCCACGTGCAGGTCGTTTAACCGCGTTCCAGCAAAACCTTAAAGGCCGTGTTGTTGGTTCTCAACACCGAGGGCGGATCTGGAGCCCAAACATGAGAGACGGATGTCCGTCAGCCAAGTACAAGGCCGGTCCGCGCAGCCAGCTCGCGAAGGGCCTGAACGGCGACGCCGAAAAGCTCCGGCCCGGTGTCGCCGGCGAACTGACCGGCTGCGGCCAAGTGGGGCTCGAGGGCCATGAAACCACTGTATCCGTCGGCTACCACATCCCGGAAGATCCTCTCGAACTGGCCGTCGCCCTGACCGATGGGCACGGCCTTGTCGCCCATGCCATACCTCATGTCTTTCAGGTGGAAGTATCCCACGTAGGGTCGCAGGGGCAGCCAGCAGGTCTCGTACACGTCCCGTATCCCGGCGTGCACGAAGTTGGCTGGGTCGAAGGCCGCCACGATACGGTCCCGCGGCAGCGCGGAGTGGAGGTAGACGCATCGCTCCGGCGTTTCGCCGAAGATCCGGCTCTCGTTCTCCAGGACAAGCTGTACGCCCCGATCGGCGATGAACTCGCACTTCTGGGCCAGCCGACGGAGGACTTCCCCCCGATAGTCGGCGATGTTCTGGCCCTGCGGGGGGTAGTAGCTGAAGATCCGGAGGTAGCGGCAGCCGAAGAAGCAGGCCAGATCGACAGCGTGCCTGAAATCGTCAAAGTGCTTGGCGTAGTCCTCGTCGATCCGGACCTTTCCGATGGGGGAGGCGATGCAGGCGACGGCGAATCCGCGGTCGTCCAGCATCCGCTTGAGCTCGCGACACTGAGCATCGCTGAGCTTCATCACGTTCGTCCCCCACGCCCCCCGGAGTTCAATGTAGCGGATGCCATGCTGCTCGAGAGTGTCCAGTTGGAGCTTAGGGTCCGGTCCGATTTCATCTGCGAACGCGCTGATCTTGACCACGGCGCATCTCCTCCTGCGGACGTGCGTCAAGTCCGGAGTTTACGTGGCCTGAGGACTGGATTCCAGTCCGCGGCCCCGTCGGGTTGGGGCTCAGAATGACGGCGCGCCACCGGGGCGTTTGCCGTACCAGCTCGGCCAGCGGTTGTCCGTGATCCGCTCGGGGCCCAGTCGTTCGACGTGCGTGTCCAGGAAGCCGACGTTGATCCGCTGTTTCGGCAGGTAGCTGGGCTCCCGGGGATCGCGCAGGTCGCTCCGGTTGGAGCGCCCGCCGTGTCGGAATCTGAGCTTCTGACGGAGGTTGTCCGGCGGATACGCCCGGCTGGTCTTTCCGCTCTGAAGCAGCTCGGGGAAGATCCCCCACTTGGAGTACTCGGTGACGAGGACGGGAGTGCCCTTCACGTCGCGCAGACCCGCCGAAACGTTGAGGCCGTAGCTGCCCCACATGAGGGGAGCGCCGAACACCGGCCGGTTCTGCGCGTTGCCGATCGTGCGGCCCCGATAGTTGCAGAGGATCAGGGTCCAGGCCGATTCGACGGTCCGGGTGCGCACCGTGGCCAGGTTCTGGCCGCGGGTGGCGGACCACTCCAGCTCCACGTCGATGTCGCCGCTGAAGTTGCCGTTCGCGTCATAGGATCCGCCCCCGCCGTCCCGCCCGAAGTAGTCCTCGTCGACGGAATCCTGCATGTTTACGCGATAGGTGGAAGTCCCACCCACGCGGCCCATGTAGTTGTAGGGACCGTCCGCCGAGGTCTCGCCCTGGTAGCGGCCTCCGTCATACATGCGCATGTACAGAGCGGGGGTCGGGACAGGGTTGCTGTCCGCCGGGCACGTGAAGACCTCCGCCTGCGTGCCGTTGATCCGAAGCGATGTGGTGGCCCAGCCGAAGTTCGTGCTGAGTCGGTCCCGTTGCACGGAAAGCAGCGCTACCGAGGCCCCCCGGATCGCCTCCCGCAACCGCGTTCCGCACACGGCCGATCGCGCCTGGTCCCGCGCCCGCGAAAGGCTGGGAATCAGCAGGCTGACCAGCAGCGCGACGATCGCCACGACCACGAGCAACTCGATGAGCGTGAACCCGCAGGGTTCGGAGCGGGTCCGCATACGATCTGTCCAACCTGCCGACGTGCGGCCAGACATACTCCCTCGTGCCTTTTGTCCCCGTAGGCCCCGACGTGGCCCGACGGGGAGCCACCCATATGAGTTTATCAGCTTCGGGCCGCGTCCGTCCAGAAGTATCCCCGCGCCGTGCGGCGGATTGGAGCCGGCAGAGCCCGTTCGCGTTCTGAGGGCAAGCCCCGTCGGCCGGCACGGGAGAGCACATGGTTCCTTGGCCTTTCCGGTGCCTACCGGGCGTTGCTGGCGACGGTTGGCTCGCGGCTCGCCACGCGTCCGGTTGCTGTCCGGGGCCGCGGGGGGGCAGCGCCGGGCGCCGGCGGTCGGGCCTGCGGCGCGGGCGCCGGACGTGGAAAGGACGGGAGGCTTGCGATAAGTTTCCGCCACGGAACGGAGGACGTGTCCATGAACCGGCGGGACTTTCTGAAGGCGGGGGCGGTCGGCTCGATCGCGTCGGCGTTCGGGGGGTACTTCGTGCGGGGGGAGGATCCGGAGCGCAAGCCCCTCCGGGTGGGGCTGATCGGCGCGGGTTGGTACGGCAAGTCGGACGTGTGTCGGCTCATTCAGGTGGCGCCGGTGGAGGTCGTGTCGATCTGCGACGTCGACAGGAAAATGCTCGCCGGGGCTGTGGATCTCGTCGCTTCCCGTCAGGCGTCTGGAAAGCCTCCCCGGGCGTACGGCGATTATCGCGAGATGCTCAAGGAGAGGGACTTGGACATCGTGCTGATCGCCACGCCCGATCACTGGCACGCGTTGACGATGATCGCCGCCGTCGAGTCCGGTGCGGACGTTTATGTGCAGAAGCCGATCAGCATCGACGTGGCCGAGGGGGCGGCCATGCTGGCGGCGGCCCGGAAACACCGAAGGGTGGTCCAGGTGGGTACGCAGCGGCGAAGTACGCCGCACCTCGTCGAGTGCAAGAAGCAGATCATTGAGGCAGGATTCCTGGGCCGGGTGGCCCATGTGGAAATGTGCTGCTACTACCACATGCGCTTCGACGGCGATTCCTCGGTGCGGGCCGTGCCGGAGCACCTCGACTGGGAGATGTGGGTGGGGCCGGCACCCTTCCGCCCCTACGAGGGGCTGCCCCACCGCGGATGGTGGCGGGGGCGGATGGAGTACAGCAACGGGATCGTGGGGGACATGTGCATCCATATGCTGGACACGGTTCGGTGGATGCTCGGGCTGGGGTGGCCCAGGCGCATCTCGTCGGCCGGGGGCATCCTCGTTCGGAAGCAGGGCGGGTCGAATACGAGCGACACCCAGGTCGCGACCTTCGCGTATGACGATCTAAACCTGGTCTGGACGCATAGGACGTGGGGCCACGCGCCCGATCCGGAGTACCCCTGGGCCCTGATCCTGTACGGGGAGAAGGGGACCCTCAAAGCCAGCGTCCACAGCTACGACTTTTATCCCGCGGGCAAGGACGAGCCGACTCTCCACAAGAACGCCGTGTACGAGCGCGAGCGGTATCCCGAAGACCTGACGGAGAAGGACATCGAGCTGTTTGCGGCGCCGGCCACGCGGGCCCATATGCGGGATTTCCTCGCGGCGGTCCGGTCGCGCGGCCGGCCGATCGCCGATATCGAGGAAGGGCACATCTCGAGCGCTTCGTGCATCCTGGCCAACCTGGCGATGAAGCTCGGTCGGACGCTCGCGTGGGACCCCGCCGAGGGCCGGGTGATCGGAGACGACGAGGCCAACCGATTGCTCCGGCGCCCCTATCGCTCACCGTGGGTGCATCCGGCTGACAGGGCGTAGAGCCCGCGGATCGCTTCTTCGCCTTCGGGGCGGTTCGGGGGCTGTGGCCGGGGCGTTTACCGGTTCGCGCCGCCGGGCCGCAGTGGCCGCAGCCCCGATGGGTGTGCGGGCGTCACTTCTCCTGCCCGAACACCCCCTGTTCGCAGGCTGTCACGAAGGTCTCGGCGATTCCCTTGAGCATTTCCCAGTCGCGGCGGATGCGCTCGGCTTCGGCGGGAGTGATTACACCGTCGTTCCGGATTGACCGCGTCACCTCCTCGAGAAGATCGCTGAATGCCGAAACCACCCGCTGCGTCGTGAGGATGAGTTCCACGTCGCGGCTGCCCTCCCGGACCTGAGGATTCATGGCCAGGAACCCGCCGGCCTGCTGGCAGATCCACCGGACCAGATCAAGATCACCCGTAGCCCGCACCATGTCGCGGATACGGTCGAGGGGGTTGCGCGTGCCACTGCTGTCGGGGTTGTCGGGGTCGTACTCCTGGCACCACTTGTACACCAAGGCGGGCGAGAGCCCCAGTGCGGCGGCCAAAGCCTTCACGCCGATCCTGTCGGCCGCCGCGCGGATCACCTCATGGGATTGCATACCCCACCTCCGGCGGGAAGCAGTGCATCAGCACAGTACGAGTCGTCGGCGGCGTCATTATAATGGCGGCGTCCTGCGGGGAAACCCGAATGCCTCAGACCAAACGAGAGATCCAGGCGATGCTTGAGGCGGCCGGCATACGGCCGAACCGTCGCCTGGGTCAGAGCTTCCTCATCGACGGGAATTTGATGCGAAAGCTCGTCGAGTCCGCCGAGATTCCACGGGACGCCGTCGTGCTTGAGGTGGGTTCGGGAACCGGGTCCCTGACGGAGATGCTCCTCGAGCGGGCCCGTCACGTGGTGGCCGTGGAGATTGATCCGGGGCTCCAGGAGATCGTGGCCGGGCGGCTGGGCGAGCGGCCGAACCTGACTCTGCTCCGCGGCGATGCGCTGGCCAACAAGAATCGTCTGGCGCCGGAACTGATCGACGCGGTCAGGACGGCGGCGGGCGGCTCGGCCTTCGTCATGCTGGTGGCGAACCTTCCGTTTCAGATTGCCTCGCCGCTCCTGGCAAATCTGGTCCTCGGGGGGCTGGGGGTGCGCCGGATGTGCTTTACCGTTCAGACGGAGGTGGCCGACCGCATCGCTTCCCCCCCGGGGCGCAAGAGCTACGGCCCATTGAGCATCACGCTACAGGCTTTCTGTGATGTCCGGACGATCGCCCGGCTCGCCCCATCGGTATTCTGGCCCGTGCCCAGCGTGGCCTCGACGATGCTCCGACTGGACTATAGCCCGGTCAAAGCGTCGCGGATTGTCGACCCCGAGGGATTCGTCCGGGTGGTCCGGGCCTGCTTCACGCATCGCCGCAAAAAGCTTGCCCACGCCCTCGAGTACCTTTTCGGCGGCAGGCGCGGGGACGTGCCCCCCGAGCTGACGGCTTTCGAGACCGACCGTCGTCCCGAAGAACTGACGGTCGAGGAGTGGATCGGCCTGGCACATCGCGTCCTCAGCCTTGGGCCCGAGGGCTTGGGGCCGTGGGAGCTGGACGAAGACCCGGCCGAGGACTGACGTGCCCATCGGACAGCCCAGGCGGTCATGTACGCAACGAGCATTCGCCGGCCGCCGGCAGCGGATGTGTCGTCTTCGAGCGTGCGGTGCGGCTACTGTGTCCCTGTTCACCGCGGGGCGACCGGATGGGGCGCGTCGCCCGGAGGCCTCAGGATCGGGTTCTTCGGGTTGCGGCGGCCGGCCGCGTGGCCCCAGCCGGAGCCAGACGCTCCCGCAGGTGGTCGAGTATTTCGCGCTCGAGCGCCACGTTTCTGGAGACGTCGACCCATTCCTCGGCCCGGCCCGGCCCGGCGCTTGTTTCGCGTTCCATGGCGGCCACGTTTCCGGGCCGGTCATCGCCCGTCTGCGGACGGAAGGCCCGTCGCTCCGAGGTGTCGAGCCGCTGCGTCATCACGTGAACCGATGCGATGAGACCCGGCCCGTCGGCGATGAGTCGGAGTTCCGCCACTTCGCGCCGACGGTTGGGCGTCGCCGTGAACACGTCCCGGACCCGTTCACGGGAACCGGCTGGGCTGATTTCGCGTGGCCGCGACCGGATCACGCCCGTGCCCGGATCGGCCTCGGCGATTGCGAAGTACTCGCGGAAAACCTGCCGGGCGGCCGTGAAGGCCTCCGGCATCCTGGCCTCGGGGATTCGAATGGACGAGAACTCCCGCTCTCGGGCTGTCTGGTCCGAACATCCCCAGCAGGCCAGAGCCACACCGGCAAGGGCTGCCGCCAGCGAAGTCCCTCTGTGCGTCGTCATGAGCCACGCTCCCTGTGCGTCGGCGGGCCATACCGCCGACACGGCGACATGTTGTAACGTTGTCGCGGCCGCGTGCAAGCGGCCGGGGTCCCCGCAGCGCACCGGAAAAGCGGCCTGTCAGGCCGCCTTGAGGGCGGCAATGAGATCCAGGATCGCCTTCTTGCCGTCCGCGAAGTACATCAACGTGTGGTCCGCCGCGAACAGCGGATTGGGGATGCCGGCGAACCCGGGGCTGAGGCTTCGCTTGATGACGACCACCGTGCGGGCCTTGTCCACGTCCAGGATCGGCATCCCGGCGATGGGCGAGTTCGGGTCGGTCCGCGCGGCGGGATTCACCACGTCGTTCGCTCCGATCACGACGGCCACGTCCGTCTGGGCAAACGAGGGGTTGATCTCATCCATTTCCTTGAGTTTCTCGTAGGGGATGTCCGCTTCGGCGAGCAGGACGTTCATGTGCCCCGGCATCCGGCCGGCCACGGGGTGGATGGCGAACTCGACCTCGATCCCGCGGGCCTCCAGCAGGGTGGTCAGATCGCGAACGGCGTGCTGGGCCTGGGAAACCGCCAGTCCGTAACCGGGGACGATCACAACCCGCCGGGCCGAATCGAAGAGCATGGCCACTTCTTCAGCGGAGGCGGCCTTGATCTTTCCGGCATACACCTGATCGGCACTGGGACCGGTCGCGGCCGACCCGCCGACGGCCCCGGACAGCACGTTCAGGAGCGAGCGGTTCATCGCCTTGCACATGATCTGCGTGAGGATGATCCCCGATGCGCCCACGAGCGATCCGGCGATGATGAGGATGTTGTTCGAAAGGACGAAGCCCGTGGCGACGGCCGCCAATCCGGAGTAGGAATTCAGCAGGGCGATGGCGACCGGCATGTCCGCGCCGCCGATCGGAATGGTGACCAGCACACCCAGCACCGAGGCGACGACGACGATCAGGAGGTAGTACTGGGGCGCCTGGGTCGGCGCGAGCGTCAGACGCACGGACAGCACCAGGGCCAGGAGCAGCAGAGCGACATTCACGACCTGCTGGCCGCGAAAGACGATGGGATTGCCCCGCATGATTTCCTGAAGTTTCGCAAACGCCACCAGGCTGCCCCAGAACGTGACCGCGCCGATGATCCCCGAGGCGGCCGTGGCGACGAAGAACTGCGCGGAAACAGCCTCAGGCGCAGACATGCCGAGGGACTCCAGCATCGCCGCTCCGGCCACAAGGACGGAGGCCCCGCCTCCGAACCCGTTGAGCAGGGCCACCATCTGCGGCATGCCGGTCATGGGAACGCGGACGGCCAGCACGACGCCCACCAGGGACCCGACGATCAGGCCCGCGAGGATGATGCCGTAGCTGGCGATCTGGCGATCCAGCAGTGTGACCAGGATGGCCAGCAGCATCCCGAGGGAACCCACCAGGTTTCCGCCGACCGCCGTGCGCGGGTGCGACAGGCGACGCAGGCCGAAGATGAACAACACCGACGCCACCAGGTAGGCGAAGTTGATCAGGGAGGCGTGCACCGTTTCAGTCCCTCCGGCGGAACATGCCCAGCATGCGGTGCGTGACGACGAATCCGCCGACGACGTTGATCATGGCGAAGGCCACGGCGACGAACGCCAGAATGGTGGTAAGAGCGGAGTATCGCGTGCCCGCCGAGATCAGCGCGCCGATGATCGTGATCCCCGAGATGGCGTTCGAGCCCGACATCAGCGGGGTATGCAGAGTCGGCGGGACCTTCGTGATGACCTCGAATCCGACGAACATCGCGAGGACAAAGATGGTCAGGAGTCCGACCACCGCCTCGGAACCGCTTGCTGCCAGACACTCCATGATGTCCTCCTCCGCGCGTGGCCTCCGGCGCACCGGTGACGCATGTACCGGGCCGGCCGGCGCCCAGTGCTCAAGAGCTACTCGCCCCGCGCGCTAACGCCTCCACAACGCGGGCGTGCACGACCTGCCCGCCCTGTGTGATGAGCGTTTCCCGGACGATCTCGTCTCCGTCGCTCCGCGGCTGCCCGTCGGGAGCCGCGTGCCGGAGAAACTCGGCGAGGTTCTTCGCATACATCTGACTGGCGTGGCAGGGTACCATCGAGGGCAGGTTCACCGGCCCCAGAATCCGCACGCCTTCCTCCACGACGGTCTGCCCCGGCCGGGTCAGCTCGCAGTTTCCGCCGCGCTCGGCCGCCAGGTCGATTATCACCGAGCCGGGGGCCATGGAACGGACGGCCTCGGCCGTCACGAGGAGGGGCGCCCTCTTGCCGGGCACCGCCGCCGTCGTGATCACCGCGTCGCACCGAGCCACGACCTTGGCGAGCGCCTCGCGCTGTCGCCGGTAGAAGTCCTCGTCCATGGCCCGGGCGTATCCGCCGCCGGCCTCGGCCCCGCTCGTGGCGAGTCCCAGGTCGACGAACTTGGCCCCGAGGCTCTCGATCTGCTCCTTCACCTCTGCCCGGATGTCGTAGGCCTCGACCACGGCCCCGAGTCGCCGGGCCGTGGCGATGGCCTGGAGTCCCGCGACCCCGGCGCCGACCACCAGTACGCGGGCCGGCGCGATCGTGCCCGCGGCCGTCATCAGCATCGGAAACATCCGCGGAAGGGCGTCGGCGACCAGGATGACCGCCTTGTAGCCGGCGATGGTGGCCTGGGAAGACAGGGCGTCCATGCCTTGAGCGCGCGTGATGCGGGGCAGCAGTTCGAGCGCAAAGGCCGTCACACCCCGTTCCGCGATCTCTCGCACGGCCGACGGGACGGCGAACGGGTCGCCAAAGCCCATGATCACCTGGTTCGGTCGCATCCGGGCCAGATCGGCGCGGCCGGCCTGAGGATTGGCCGCCCCGTACCGCACGCACACGATCACATCCGCACAGCGGAAGACCTCATCGCGGTCGACGGTCACGCGGGCCCCCGCCGCTTCGTATTCGGAATCCGAAAAGCAGGCGGCCGCGCCCGCCCCGGATTCGACCAGGACATCGACACCCTTCTTGCGAAGCTGCTGTACGATGCCGGGAACCAGCGAGACTCTCTGTTCTCCGGGAAAGGTTTCCCTGGGGACGCCGACGATCATGTTCCTGTTCCACTCGCTGCAGTCGGCCCGGCCGGGCTCCTGCCGAGGGCCGGTCGCGGGATTATAACGAAAAGCACCCGGCCGCAAAGCCGGACCGGCCGCCATCGGCTTGCCGCCGGGGCCCGGATGACGTACAAGTCATGCAGGGACGGCTCAGGCGAAGGCCATGCGTATCGCCGTGATTGGTTCGGGCGCGGTCGGGAGCTTCTACGGGGCGCGACTCGGTCGCGCGGGCCACGACGTGCGCTTCCTGATGCGCCGCGACTACGAGGCGGTCCGCCGGAACGGACTGACCGTGCGGAGCTGCGATGGGGACTTCCGGTTCCCAGCAAAGGTCTTCGCCCGTTCCGAAGAGATCGGTCCGGTAGACCTGGTGATCTGTGCCCTCAAAACCACGGCACTGGATGCCGCCCCGGGACTGATCAGGCCATGCCTCGGCCCCGATACGGAAGTGCTCGCCCTGATGAACGGCCTGGGCGTGGAAGACCGATTCGCCCAATGGTTCGGAGCAGAACGGGTTTTCGGAGGACTGGCGTTTGTGTGCATCAACCGGGGGGAGCCCGGCGTGGTGAACCACTACGGTTACGGCCGCGTGGCCATCGGACATTTCCGGGACGATGCGGCGCGAGCCCGGCGAATCGCCGCCCTGTTCGCGGAGGCCGGCTTCGAGACTTCCGTGCCGCCTTCACTGCTTCAGGCCCGATGGGAGAAACTCGTGTGGAACATCCCTTTCAGCACCCTGGCGGTTTCCGCCGGGGGCGTCCCGACCTCGCGTATCATGGCGGACGAGGGACTCCGGGGCCTGGCGCGGTTGCTCATGACCGAGGTGATCGCGGCGGGGAACGCCGACGGGTGCCATATCGAAGAGGAACCCCTGATCCGGAAGATGTTTGAGGACACGGCCACGATGGGCGACTACCGTCCCTCCATGCTGATCGACTACGTGGAGAAGAAACCGCTCGAGGTGGAGTCGATCCTGGGCGAGCCGGTTCGCCGGGCTTTGCGCTTGGGCGTTCCGGTGCCGCACGTGGACATGCAATACCGGCTGGTGTGCTTCCTCGATCGCTTGAATCGTGGCGAGGCGAGCGGGTAGTCGTTCCGTTGGCCGGGCTGCGCCGGAGCCGCTCATGCAGGATCTGCCTTATCTGACCTCGGATTGTCCGCCGCTCGGGGGACGGATCAAGGTCCGTCCTTCGGACTTCCTCGTCGAGGAGATCCCGCTGTATGAGGCCGCCGATCAGGGCACGCACAGCTTCTTCTGCATCGAAAAGACCGGCCTGAGCACGCTTCGCGCGATCCGCGAGATCGCGAGGGCGCTGGGCATCCCGCATCGCAACATCGGTTATGCGGGTCTGAAGGACGCGGAGGCCGTCACGCGGCAGGTGCTCAGCGTGGAGCACGTTCCCCCGGAGCGCCTCATGAAGCTTGAGATCCCCCGCGTCCGGGTGCTCTGGGTACGCCTGCATGCCAACAAACTTCGCCTGGGTCATCTTCGCGGCAATCGATTCGTCATTCGGCTCCGCGGGTCGGCTCCCGGCCGGCTCGGCGACATCCGGCAGATGATGGATTTTTTGGCCCGTCGCGGGGTTCCCAACTACTTCGGATCGCAGCGGTTCGGCGCCCGGGGCGATACCTGGCAGATCGGCCGGGCGATGCTCCGGCAGGACTGGCAGGAGGCGGTCGATCTGATGCTGGGGCGGCCCTCGGACAAGGACCGCGGCGACGTCCTGCGGGCCCGGCGGCTCTATGCCCAGGGGCGGTACGATGAAGCAGCCCGTGCCTGGCCCTATCCCTTCCGTGATGAGCGGAACGCGTGTCTGGCGCTCGCCCGGACCGGCGGCGATCCGCGCCGGGCATTCTTCGGCGTGGATAAGACCCTCAAAAGGCTGTTCCTCTCGGCGTTCCAGTCCCATCTGTTCAACCAGGTGGTGGCCTCGCGGATCGGGGGACTGGACCGGCTGATGGCTGGCGATCTGGCCTTCCGCCACGCCAACGGGGCCGTGTTCGCCGTTCCTGATCCGAGCGTGGAGCAGCCTCGGGCGGACGCGTTCGAAATCTCGCCCAGCGGCCCGCTCTTCGGTTACCGCATGACCGAGCCGGCCGGCGAACCCCTCGAGATGGAACGTCGAGTGCTCGAGGCGGAGGGGTTGCGACCGGCGGACTTCCGTTCGCCCGGCGCACATAAGGTCAAGGGCGGCCGGAGGGCCTTGCGCTTCCAGCCTCACGAGTGGGAGGTGCTCGAAGGCGAGGACGAACACGGCCATTACTACGAGTTCCGCTTCTGGCTTGAGTCGGGATGTTACGCGACGATGGTCCTTCGCGAGATCTGCAAGACCGAACTGACCGAAGGCGAGGTGACGGCATGAGTACGTGTCGGCCCCTGCGGGTGTCCATCGGGATCTTTCTGACCGCGTCCCTGGTGGGCTGCGTCAGCCAGGAGCAATACGACGAGGCCCTGCGGATCAACGCCGAACAGAAGGCGTCCGTCGAGAAGCTCCAGGCGTCGCTCGCTCAGGCGGAGGAAGACCTCCGGGCGGCGCGGGCCCGAATCACCGAGCTGACGGCGGCCCGGGCCGACGAGCAGAGGCGGCTCGCGGCAGCCGAGAACATTGCAGAGCAGTTGCGCCGGGAAATCGAGGCGGCTCGCAAGTCACTCGAACAGGCGCGGACCGGCCTCGAGGCCCAGGTGGCCGAACTTCAGCGCGCCATCGAGATTCAGCGGGAAGCCCGGCTCAAAGCCGAACGCGAGTTGGCGGATCGCGAACGCGAACTGGACGTCCTTCGCAGCCGCCTCCGCGAGATACAGGACAGGCTTGAGGAGCTGAACCGTCGCGTGACGGCCGCCACGACGGCGCCTGTGGTGGACGGACAGTAGACTTTCCGCGCGAGTTCCCTTGGGCGGCGGATTCATCGCGCTGATGGGAGTGCCTGTTCGGCCACATCGCCCGAGCCGCTTGGCCGGGCGTCATAAGAACCCGTGGGTCGAAGCTCAGGCGTCGGCCTGTTTGGAGTGGCGGCCGGGGGCGTGCGAGGCCGCAGTCCCGGGGCATGGCATTCCGGGCAAGGCCTTGGCGAGTTGCGACAATCCGACGTCCGCGCCGCAGAGGTGTGAATGGCTCAGCGGTCATCGTTGGTTGCTGCGGAATCGACCAGGACGCCGGTGCGACCAGCGCGTGACCGAAAGCGGACACTCGTGAAACCGTGCCGGTGTGAGGTACCGGGCGATGCGGGTGCCGCGGAACCTCCCGCCGGGTCCTGTCGGGGCGCTGCCGTCGCGCCTGGCGGCCCGAGGGCCTGCACCCGAAGCCGGGAAGCCGTGGAGGCCGGTCTGGGCCGGCGAGACCCCGATTGGGTTGTGGGTTCACGGCTGGGGGCAAGCCCGGCCGGCGTGCAACTTGACATGTTCCGACGCTCGCGGATAAGCTCGGACTTGGGTCGGCGGACGTCCGACATGCGGGCGATTAGCTCAGTTGGCTAGAGCGCACGGATCACACCCGTGAGGTCACAGGTTCGAGTCCTGTATCGCCCAAATCCTTGTTTTTCAATCAGTTACAGCGAATCGCATCCTGTTGATTTTCGTACACTTCCGGATTGAAGCCCCCGATGGCATGCGAGTCCATGCGGCTTCGGAAAGGCACAAGCTGCGCCGCTTTTTGCGCCGCATGCTCGCCGTCAGCGGTTCTGGTTTCGGTCGCACGTCGGAAGTGCTCGTCGGTCACCGTCCGGTAGAAGGCATCGGCGACCGCTCGGTATGACCCAGCCAAGCTGGTACGCGTCCTGTGAAGCCCGTCTGGGTGGTCGAGGTGTGCCGGCCGGCCGATCACTCGGCCGCGACGGTCGCCTGGGTCGCCTCTCAGCGGTCCAGCCGGAACTCATCGAGCTGGCTCACTGGCCTCGCCGCAATACGCGTCAGCACGTGCTTGAGATACGCAAACGGGTCCACGCCGTGCCGCTTGCTCGAGGCCACCAGACTGGCCGGCGCCGCCCCGGTCCGCCCCCTCGGTCGTTCCCGCGCAAGCGGGAATCCAGGACCCGCCCCCGCCCCCGTCATTACGGCGCAGCCAAGAATCCACGGTCGACCCCGCGTACGCGGCAAGGCGCGCCACGGCCGCCCGTCCGTCGTTCCCGCGCAAGCGGGAATCCACGACAAGGCGGACTCTCCCGTCATTCCCGCGCAAGCGGCAAGGCCCGACGCGGCCGCCCGCGGGCGGGAGGGGGGCGCGACCGGTGGGTGCCCGGGGCGTCCGTCTGGACCCCCGCTTTCGCGGGGGTGACGATACGGGGCATGATGGGTCGTCAAGGGCGCCAACGCGGCCCTCCCCGTCATTCCCGCGCAAGCGGGAATCCAGAAGAGGTCGGCTCCGCCCGGCCCTCGCCACCTCGCACCATCGCGCACCTCCGACCGCATCCTCGCAAATCCGAGGTGGCGAAAACTAGACGGGGTTCACGGGACGCTTACGACATCAGCGATGGACAGCATAACGACTTGCTGCGCCACCGCCAGAATGACGATCATGTCGTTGGCAGGCGGGCTGGTTGGGGCTGTTCGCCGTGGTTGTCCACTGCCGCTTCGTAAACCGCGACCCCTGCGTTCGCCATCGGATGCATGGTGCGGTGCGGTGGCAACAAGGGCAACCCGCGAAACCCCAAGCGGCAGATCATATCCGCGATGGCTTCCTCGATCTCGCGCTCCAGCTTGTCAACAACCTGTTTGTCCATGATCCGCTTCCCTGATGACCCGTGTTCGCTTGAACCCGATTACCGTACCGATGCCGACGAGTCGTTGACCGCCCTCAGGTCGAACTCGTCGGGATCGAACCTGCCGCCGATCCATTCACGGTAGTCCTAGTAGTCCTCACGCTTCGGGTTGGTCAGGATCTCAAGCAGCTCGTAGTAGCCGAAAACGCCACCGCAGTCTTCGGGCGGACATTCCCTCTCGCCTGCCACACACCGTGGATACCGCACACCTGGCTTCGGTGGACCGACCGCGACGACCTCCAGGCCATGCGTCCAGCTGTCGACAAGGTCGTATTCGTAGAGGAGGCGTAACCCCTCCTTCGGTATTACGTCACGCAGAACGGTCTCGCACTCTTCGGTCACCTCGTCGTTCGAGTCTGCACCCAACTCGTCATAACGCCGCGCGTAGCGATTCTCCTTCAAGTCCAGGAACTGATGCATGTGGCAGTTGTGCCAGCTCATGACGATCTGGATGATGTCGTGTAGTTCTGCAGCTGTGATATTGCTCCGGACCTCGAACCGTCGCCAGATCCTCGCATCGGTCTCCGCCAGGCAGATCTCAATCTCGTAGATCTTATCAGACGAGGCATCTCGCTTCCGCTGCGTCCTGCTCGGCCTTGCGTCACCCTTCTTGGCCATCGCGCCTCTCCTTGATTGCCTTCTTGTGTCCCGTCGCTGCTCCTCACCGCGTCTGCTCCCGCTTCTTGCCTTTGATCGATTGTCTTCGGTCGACTTCGGACAGACGGTGGCTTTCGCGGCTCAGCTGGTCGTGCAGGCATTGGCAGTTCACGCACCGTTCGTCAGTAGGCACCAGGGATTCGAGCTTTCACGGATCGTACTAAGGGACTGTTACAAAACCCATCGTTCTGCCGGTAGTAGGAATACCCCGAATAGCGTGAAGCCAAGGTCACGGCGTTCAACCTGGTTTCCGATCGACTCGGGTGCGAGATCGAGCCCCGGCTGTCGCCCGAGCGGCCCAAACCCAAGGGCGGTCGTCCCCGGCTTGGCGACCGGGCCTGTCTGACCGGCATCGTGTACGTGCTTCGCACCGGCATGCCTTGGCGGTTGGTCCCGGCCGAGCTGGGTTGCGGCTGCGGGGTTACCTGCTGGCGGCGGCTGCGCGAATGGACCGCCGCGGGCCTCTGGCCGCGAATCCACCAGAAGCTGCTCGGGGTGCTGGGCCGACGCGGCAAGCTCGAGGCCTCCTGGGTAATCCTGGACAGCGCCTCGGTGCGGGCCGTTCTTGGGGGACCCACACCGGGCCGAATCCGACGGATCGGGCCAAAAACGGCTGCAAACGCCATGTCCTGACCGAAGCCCACGGCATTCCCCTGGTGGTTCGCACCCCCCCCGGCCAACGGGCATGATTCGCGGCCGGCCCTGGGATTGATCGACGCCATGCCTTGGATTGCCGGCCGGCGGGGTCGGCCCCGAGTCAGGCCCGCCCTCGTGCTGGGGGACCGCGCCTATGCAAC
>Ga0209227_1001671_pt1 | contig 16917 bp, 5 predicted proteins | sample YNPBryantNP2012_FD_185815 | JGI IMG/M metagenome (GOLD analysis project Ga0209227, IMG submission 185815) | Anoxygenic and chlorotrophic microbial mat microbial communities from Yellowstone National Park, USA - YNP Bryant NP 2012 (SPAdes)... ...
ACCTCCCCGCCCACACGGACCAGCCGGACGGGCGGGCGCGGCGCGCCCAGGCCCAGTTCCACCTCCGGGCAGACGGGGATGAACTCCACCCACGGCCGGAGGGAATCCACGACCGGGTCGGGGATGACGCTGCCGTCGTAGCGGCAGTGGTCAAACCCCAGACATTTGCTGACGACAAGGCGGGGTTGGAGCATAGATGCCTCCTTTTGCCCTCACCGCAGGCCGACCAAAGACCGCAGCATCGGCCTGGTAGATGATAGCCGTGAAACTGCCCGGGTGTGGGGCGGGTTGGGAAAGTCCAGGAGCGCGCACGTCGGAATCCTCCTGCAGGTTTCAGAACTTGTGGGGGTAAGAGGCGGGCGAGGGCATTGCCCCTGCCCACCTGACGGATACAGGCCAACCGGGGCGGTCACAGGGGCTTTTGAACGCCGTTGCCCGGCGACATCAGCGCCTGGCTCACCAACGCCTCCAACTCCAACGCCCGGCCGCGTTCCACGGCGGCAGCGAATTCGGCGCGTGGCATCTGTGCTTCCAGGTCCGCCAGTGCCCTGGCCGCCGGTTCGCGGGCCTCGCTCCCCATAGCCGGATGTCCCAGCGCAAAGGCCAGCAGTTCCACCGCGCGAGTCGGTTGCCCCTCCCGCGCGGCCAGCCGGCCCAGCCCCGCCAGCACTTCCACCATCATCCGGGTGGCGCGGATGCTCTGGGCCAGGGCGAGCGCCTCGGCATAGTGCGCATACGCGGCCGCATACTCGCCCAACTCGCATACGACCGCGCCCAGGTTGTCCAGCGCCACGACGATCCCCCAATCATCGCCCAGTTCGCGGCGCAGGCGCAGTGCCTCTGCGTACAACTCTCGCGCCTGGATGTATTGCCCCTGCCGGAAGGCCAGAAACCCCAGGTTGTTCAGACAGATCGCCGCGCCCAGCCGATTGCCCAGTTCGCGGAAAATCGCCAGGCTCTCCTGCTCCGCCGCATGGGCCTGATCGTCGCGCTGCAACGCCTGCCAGACCATGGCCAGATTGAGGAGCGTTTTGGCGACGCCGGGGCGATCATCCAGGGGGCGGCGCAGGGCCAGCGCCTGGACCAACGCCTCCTGGGCTGCCGTCAGGTCGCCGGCGAGATAGTACAGGAATCCCAGATTGTTCAACGCGCGCGCCAGAGCCCAATCGTCCCCGGCCGCGCGTGCCCTCTGGGCGCTGGACTCGAACCAGCCCCGTGCCTCTTCATGCCGGCCCAGTCGGTCCGCGACCAGCCCCAGGTTGTTGAGCACAAACGCCTCCAGTTCGGGCGTGGGGTCTGTCTGCAGCAGGGCGCGGGCGGTTTCCAGCAGCGCCTGAGCGCGGGGATAGTCGGCCAGGCGAAACGCAAACAGCCCTTCCCAGGCCAGCAACAGCGCCCCGCGCCGCCCGCCGGCGCGCAGGGCCAGGTCGTGCGCGCCGCCAAAGGCCTCCGCCCCCTCCTGCAGCCAACTGCGCATTTCCAGAAAGTAGCCCAGCCCCTCTGCCGCGCGCACCAACAGGTCCAGGTTGCCCTGCCGGATGGCCCACTGCCAGGCGGCGCGGAGATTCTCTATCTCCTCGGCGACCTGCGCCAGGGCCTCCGGCCATCCCAGGCGCAGCGCCGCCTGCCGTTCGGCCAGAAAATCAGCAAAATACTGCGCGTGGGCGGCGGCGGTAGAGACGTCGCCTGGCAACATCTCTACCACAAAATGGCGCACCGTTTCAAAAATGGCATACCGTCCGCTGCCGCCGGGGCGCAACCAGGATTTGTCGGCCAGCGCCGAGAGGTGCGCCGGCCCCGCCCCCGCGACGCGCTCCGCCGCCCGGCGATCAAAGCCGCCGCGGAAGACGGCGAGCCGGCGCAGGACCGCCTGTTCGTCCTCCCGGAGAGCCTCCCACGCCGAAGCGAACACCGCGTACAGGCTGCGGTGGCGCGGAGCCACATCCGGCGCCGTCGTCGCCAGAACGCTCAGGCTCTCCTCCAGCGCCTGGAGGACCTGGTCGGAGGACATTCCGGGCAGGAGCGCGGCGGCCAGTTCCAGAGCCAGGGGGAGTCCCTGGACGATCTGGCAGATGCGTCGCACGGCCGGGGCCGTGGACGGGTCCAGCGTGAAATGGCGGTCCGCGCGGCGCGCCGTCTGCAGAAAAAGACGCACGGCGTCATACGGGGTAATGTCCTCTGCTTCGGCGCGCGGGAAGGTCAGCCCGTCCAGCGGAAAGACCCACTCACATTGCAGGTTCAGCCGTTCGCGCGAGGTGACCAGGATTTTGACTTCGGGCGCGCGCCGGAGCAGTTCGGCCAGTTGCCCCGCGCCGGCGCGCAATTGCTCCAGGTTGTCCAGGACCAGGAGCATCTCCTTTTCGCGCAGGAATTGCGCCAGCCGGTCGGCCAGGTTGTTCGCGCGCCATTCCAGGCCGAAATGTTCGGCGATGGTGGGGAGCAGGCGCGCCGGAGAATCCACTGCCTCAAACTCAATCCAGGCCACGCCGTTCAGGAAATAGTCGGCGCGCGCCCGGGCGGCCTGCTGCGCCAGGCGCGTTTTGCCCACGCCCCCCGGACCGGTCAGCGTGATCAGGCGACAGTCTGGGTCATCCAGCAGGCGGAGCAAGACGTGCAGTTCATCCGCCCGCCCGACGAAGGGGGTCAGCGGCGCGGGCAGATTGTGGCGCGGCGCCGACTCGGCGGCGCGGATGCGCTCGTACAGCCGGACGGTGGCGGCCGCTGGTCTCGTTCCCAGTTCACTGTGCAGGATGCCCTCATAGGCGGCGTATTGGGCCAGGGCGGCGGAACGCTGACCGCTCCGCGCCAGCGCCAGCATCAAGGCCTGCAGCGCTTCCTCGTGCCACGGCTCCAGTGCCAGCAGCCGACGGGCGAGGGCAATGGCCGCTGCCCACTGACGGCGCGCCAGATAGGCGCGGAGCAGACGGTAGAACGCCTCAACGGCCATTTCGTGCAGATAGGCGCGTTGTTGCTGCAACCACTCGTTGAACAATACGTTATCCGGCAACTCAAAACCGTCCAGCAGATCGCCGCGATACGCCCGCACGGCCTGCTCCAGCGCCTGGACAACCTCCGGTGTCTCCGCCCGTTCGGGCCGCGCCTGCCAGAGCGCAGCCAGGAACTCTTCTACGTCCAGCACGATGTCCGGGCGATTCTGCCACGCCACCGAGAGGCGGTCCGCGTCAAACGTCTGGAATCCCAACACCCGGCTGAGGTTCCACAGCGCGAAGCGAAGATTGCCCAGCGCTTTGGCTTCGGGGGAATCCGACCAGAGGAGGCCGGCCAGGCGGCTACGACTGTGCGCACCGGGGTTGAGCGCCAGGTAGATGAGCAACGCCAGCACTTTGCGGCTTTTGAACGGGGGGAGGGGGACACCGTCGCGCCGGATGCTCAGTTCGCCGAAAACCTGCACGTGAATCATGGGCCTGGGGATATTATAGCATAGAGTAAACGATGAGTAAACGATGGGAGTGTAGAATGAAGGAGAATATTTCCCGGCAACGTAACTACCCGGGCCTGGGATTCGGCTCTCGTTCAACATATCTGATTTTGGAGGTAGAAATGAACGCACAATTTTCACAGCCCCATTCCTGGCAGCGGATGGTCTGGGCCGGCCTGATCTCGGTCGGCGCTCTGGTTCTTCTGTTCATCCTGTTGAACGGCAGCGTGGCGCCCGCCTTCGCCGATTCGCCTCCCAGCGAGGCGGCGATCACCCGCGCGCCGGAGGGGCCACTGTTCCCCGGCGCAGTGGTACAGTTCACCGCTACGGCTACCGGCACGCAGCCGTTCAGTTACACCTGGACGCTCAACGGCGTCGGCGTCGGCGGTGATGCTCCGACGTGGACCTACACCTTCACCCAGTCCGGCATCTACACGGTGGGGGTCCTCATCACCAACACGTTCGGGGAGGCCAGCGCCGCCATCACGGTGCCCGTGCGCGGCTGCCAGGCGCGCGTGGAGAGTTCCGGCGTGGTCTATACCGACGTGCAGGCGGCGATTGAGGCGGCCCCATCCGGCGGGATCGTGCAGATCGCAGGCGCCTGTCGTGGCGTGATGACGTGCGGCGGCCTGACGCAAACCGCATACGTGAGCCAATCGCTCACGCTGCGCGGCGGTTACCCCGGCCTGGGCGATTGGAGCGCGCCCGACCCCGATGCCTATCCCACCATCCTTGATGCGCAAGGCCTGGGCCGCGTGCTGGTGATCAGCGGACCGGTTACGGTCACCGTGGCCGGCCTGACGCTCACCGGCGGCAACGCCAACGGTCTGGGAGGCATCGGGGGTGGCGTCTACCTGTCCGGCGCGACCGTCACCCTGACGAACTGCGCCGTGGTGAGCAACACGGTCTCGACAGGCGGCGCGCGCGGCGGCGGCGTGGCCGTCAACGGTGGGAACGTCGTCATCGTCAACAGTCGCCTCGCCTTCAACCGCGCCGACGACGGTTCGGATTATACCTACGAGTACGGGGGCGGCCTGTACGCTTCTGGCGGCGCGGTGCAGGTGCTGCACAGCGAACTGAGCGACAACCACACTCGCTACGGCAGCGCCGCCTATCTGACGCAAAACGGCGATTTCACCTTCACGGGCAACACCATTGCACACAACACGCTGGCATGGGGGGGAACGGCCGGCGGCATCTATCTGAACGAGGGCGCGCTGCGCTTTGAGGATAACATCGTCGAGGCCAACGATGGCGAGGGAGTATACGCGCAGGGCGCGGGCCTGTGGATCGCCAGCAACACCTTCCGCAGCCAGGATGGCCGCGCCCTCCACCTCAGCGGCGATGGGCTGACCGTGCAGAACAACACGCTGCTGAGCAATCGCCAGGGGATGGAGATTCGAGGCGCGGGGCTGATCGCGGGCAACATCATCAGTGGCACTTGGGGCAGCAATTATATGTACCCCGGCGCGCTGATGCTGCGTGGCAGGTCCGATCAGACCGCCGGGCAGACCTTTACCGTCACCGGCAACCTGATTTGGCACAACCACACTACCGCCGACGGCGGGGGGGTCCATGCTGAGGGGTATCGGATCGCGTTCGAGAACAACGTGATCGCTTTCAATCACGCCAACGGCAACGGCAGCGGGCTATACCTGCTCCCGCACTCCGGCGCACCCTATCGGACCTATCACTATACACTGACGCACAACACCTTCAACGGCAATACCGGCGCGCATGGGATTTATGTCCGCCGGCCATGGGAGTATAACTATGGGGCAATTCAGGCCGAATTCCGTCACAATATCATTGCCAACCACGAAACCGGCATTTACGTCGGTGCAGGGAATGATGTGACGCTCATCGGGACGCTCTGGCACAGCAACACCACCGACGTGGCGGGGACGGCGACGCGCTCCGGCGACCTGACCGGCGACCCGGCCTTTGCCGCCGACGGCTATCACCTGGACGCCGGATCGGCGGCGCTGGACGCCGGCAGCGTCAGCGCAGGATTGCCCTGGCAGGATATAGACGGGGAGGCGCGCCCGGCGGGCCTGGGCTACGACATCGGCGCGGACGAGGTCGCCGGCGTGGCGCTGCAATTGACCCAGACGCCCAACACGACCCGGCTGGCGCACGGCGAAACCGTCATCTATGCCGATACCATCCACGTGGCCGGCGGCAACGCGACCGGTCTGGTGGTCACCGCGACCCTGCCCGCAGAACAGCAGCCGTTAACGGCGACGAGCAGCCGCGGGACGTGCGCGCTGATCGGCGGGTATGGCGGCAGCGCGGTCTGCACGCCGGGCGATACGCCCGGTGGGACAACGGTGTACATCACCGTCACGGCGCAGATGACGACGACGCCCCTGCCGCCGGCACAAATGCCCCGCGTGATGACCACCACGCTGACGGCGCGGTCCGCAGAGGCGAGGAATGTTTTGGCGACATCGCTGGCCTTTCAATACTGCCTCGCCAACGTCAACGGCGTCGTGTACGATTCGTTGCAGGCCGCCGTGGACGCGGCGCCGGTCGGCGCGCTGGTCAAAGTGGCCGGCTATTGCGATATGCTCAACGCGCGCGGCAGCGAAATCGCCTATATCACCAGGACGCTCACGTTGCGTGGCGGTTATACGGCATTAGACTGGACGGTCTCCGATCCGGTGGCGCAACCGACGACTTTAGATGCCCGGTTGGCCGGGCGCGTTCTCCTCATTGAGGGCAGCGGCGCCGCGCCGACGGTGGAGGGGTTGCGCATCATCAACGGCAACGGGGCCGGTGGGGAAGCCGGCGGCGGCATCCTGGTGCGCGAGCAGGCGGCCCCCACCCTGCAAGCTAACGTGCTGGAGGGGAATATTGCCGCCTACAATCCCGACGGGCCGCCGTCGGGAACCAGCAGCGGCGCAGGGGGCGCCATCGCCATCTATAACGCGCCCGGGACGCGCGTGCTTTCCAACACGCTGCGCGCGAACTTTGCGCTCAGGGGCGGCGGGTTGCGCATATATCAGAGCAATAACGTCCTCGTCCAGGACAACCAGTTCCTGGACAACCGCGCCGGCGGGTCCGGGGGCGGCCTGGCGCTGTACAACAGCAGCGTAGAGGTGGCGGATAACCTGTTCCGGGGAAACCTGAGCGATGGCAGCGGTGGGGCGCTGGACATCGTTGCCGGCAGCGGGATAATCCTGAGGGGCAACCAGGTGGAGCAAAACAGCGCGACCTACTACGGCGGCGGGATCGCCTTCGACAGCGCTGACGTGCTGGTGGAAGGGAACGTCATCGCCGCCAACACGGCAACAGAGTCAGGCGGCGGCATCTATGTCAGACAGTACGGCTACCCCACACTGGTCGCCAATACCATCACCTCTAACACGGCCAAAACAGGCGGTGGCCTGTATTACGTTGCCAACAGCTACTCTTATTACCCGCTGACCCTGCGCTACAATCACGTTCGCGGCAATCGGGCTACCGCGGGCGACGGCGGGGGGCTATACGGGGAGTGGCGGGCAGGCGGCGAATTGATCGGCAATGTCTTTGCCAGCAACTCGGCCACGGGCAACGGCGGAGGGTTGTACCTTGCGCGTTTTGGGTACAACGGCGCAGTGACGGCTCACAGCAACGCCGTGGTCGGCAATCACGCCGATGGGGAGGGCGGCGGTATCTACCTGTGGATGTCCTCCTGTGGCGTCTGGCGTCACACCACCGTGGGACAAAACACCAGCGGCGACAACGCGGCGGCGACGCTGTCGCTGTGGGGGAGTGAATGTCCACCCGTCACCTGGGAGCACAACCTCTTCTACAACCAGACAACGGGCATCAGACAGGCCGACAGTGTCGGCGGGGTGGTGCGTTACACGCTCTGGGATAATGTGATCACGCCCACGCTTGGTGCAAACCTCACGCGCGAAGGCGACATCACCGGCACTGCGGCGCTGGCCGCCGATGGTTATCACCTCACTGCCGCCTCGGCGGCGGTGGATGCGGCCGTCTTTTCCACCCAGGTCGCAAGCGATGTGGATGGCGAACCGCGCCCGATGGGGGCGTATGCCGACCTGGGCGCGGATGAGTGGGCGGTCCAGGCCGACGTGAGCCTGCGCAAGCAGGTAGAGGGGAGCGGGCCGTATCCGGCCGGGCTGCCGATCACCTATACCCTGACCGTGAGCGCCGCGCAGTCCTCGCAAGTTGCGGCGAATGTAGTCGTCGTGGACCACATCACACCGTCGGTCGCCATCGCCGGGGCGCAGGCCACGGCGCAGAGCGGGGTATGCCAGAGCGCGGGGGCCGTCATCACCTGCACACTCGTCGTGCCGGCCAACACCGCGCGCCTGATCACCACCCGCATCACGCCCACCGCGCAGTACGCCGGGGTGTTGACCAATACGGCGCGGCTGACCGTGACCAACGCGGTGGACCCGAACCCGGCCGACAACGTCGCCGGGCCGGTGACGGCCACGGTTTACCTCCCCATACCCGACCTCTGGATCACCAAGACCGCCTCGGCGGACTATATCCCACCCGGCCAGACGCTGGTCTATGAGGTAAGATGGGCCAATCGCGGGGTCGTGGCCGCCAGTGGCGTGGTCGTCACGGACACGCTGCCGGAGGAAGTCACCTTCGGGTCGGCGACCGGTGATTACACACGCAATGGGCGCGTGCTGGTGTGGCAGGTGGGGCAGCTCGCGCCCGGCGCCGAAACGACCCAGCGGATCACGGTCACCGTTGGCAGCGGCGTGAGCAATCAAACCGTTTTGACCAACACGGCTCGCATCGCCGGGACAAACGGGGAAGGCAATCCGGCGGACAATACGGCGGTCGCTTTGACCACCGTATCCGACACGGGCGGAGTGGACCTGACCATCGAGCAACGGGTGCTGCAAAGGGGCGTGCCGGTGGATGCTGTTCCCTACAACACCGCCGATCCAGAGGACAATAAAGTGAGTTACGAGATCACCGTGAGCAACATTGGCACGGCGGACGCCCGGGCGCAGGTAGAAATGCCACTGCCGGCCGGGATGCAACCGGCAGCGACGCAATCCGACCCCAACGTGACGTGGGATCCGGCGACGCAAAAGTTCATCTGGGGATACAACATCATCCGCGCCAACAGCCATATCGTGTTCTCCGTTGATGTCGTTGTCAATGCCTGCAGCGGTACCTCTTGCGGGATCATCCAGAACGTCGTGACGGCGCGCGTCAGCGGGTTATCCAATACCTGGCGCGCTGGCTATAGTTTGCTGGTCAAGTGCCCCGCACTGGCGGTAGAGGTCAACGCGCCCCACTATTACAACTATGGGAGCGGGGAACTGGACTATCCGCTGGCAATTGTTTACAAAGCGTTGAATGTAAACACCGGCCTCGGCGACGCCGGCATTGCCGTCAACCCCTGGATCACGCTGACGCTGGCCGGCAGCATCAACTTTGAGGAAATTGAGGCCAATCCGCAGCCCGATTGGCGGAGTGACGATTTCAAAGTCTGGGTATGGCACAGCAGACTCCCGCAGGTCCCGCGGGGTAATGAGGGTCACATTCAGTTGAACTTGGGGAATCAGGACACGTTCCCTGATAACTGGGCGACGCACCAGTTCAACGTGGCCGGCATCGCCTATACGGTGAACGCGCAGGGGACAAAGGTGCAGCTTGCGGAATGTTCCTATGCCGACAATACCGCAGATGGACAAACCGATATCGTGGAATTCGAGTTGAATCACCGGGAAAATGCACAACTGGCGCCACGCCCGCAGTGGGTCTATGAGAACCAGACCCCCAGGCTGGTCTATGATATGGGATATGTGTTGGAATACCGGTACTTCAACACCCGCGGGGGTGGTTTTGGGATATTGGGCGACTATGCCATCAAGGGTACCTGGCCGGAGGCGCTGGATTTCCTGTCCTCCGATAGCAATCCGGCGCTGGCCGGTATTGATCCGCCCCGGCATTGGGAAGCGACCGGCCAATTGATCACCGGACAGCGCGGAATGTTGCTGTTGAAAGGGCGCACCAACCGCCCCTTGCAGCCGCTGACCAGGCTCACCAACCGTGCCTGGGCGGAATTCAAGCCCGCCGGTGCACCGACACGCCTGCCCAGTAAGGAGACCACAGATGAAAGGGTCATCCCGATCGTACCGCCGTTGTGGACACATCCCACTGCCAATTCGGTCGTCAACCTCTGTCCCACCCCTCTGAACGTGACAGTGAGCGGTCTGGCGCAACCGAACGCGACCATTCGTCTGTTCCGAGGCGAACAAAAAGTGAACCAGACGACGGCCGGGGCCGAGGGGAGCTTTAGTTTCACCGGTGCGTTCCAGACGCCGGGGCAGTACGCCTTCCAGGCCTCGGCGCGCTTCAACGATATAGAATCGGCGCGCACGCCCGGGCCGACGTTCCGCGTGCGGAGCGACTATCGTTGGGACCCGTACCGCTCCTATTGGGATGGCATCGTCCAGGCCGGGCCTCTGCTGGGGCAGCCCATACGCTTCAACGGCTTCCGCAATGTCTGGGGCCATTATAGCGCCGAGGACTGGGAACTACCGGGCGTGTATGGCTTCTGGTCCACTGACCTCAATCTCTTTGTCTGCCCGTGCCCGGAGGTGGCCCCCTACTATGCCATCACCGTGACCGCCGACAGCGTCCCCTACTCCCGCTTCGGGAGTGGATTCGGCTTTGTCCGGTTCCGTATCGGGCAAGCGCACAACGTCGTCATCAACGGTGCGTGTGGGGAAACGCTCGTGACAGACGCCAACGGCAATGCGATCGGAATCGGCGGCGCTTTGACGGGGACGCAGACGGTCAGCGGGACGGTGTTGATTGACCCCGACGGCTTTGTCTTTGACATCAACCAGGGCGGTGATTACTCCGGCCCCGGCGGGATGTTCAACCCGGTGCAGGCCATCTCCGGCGTCACCGTCACCGCTTATATGTCCGCGCCGGAGATGGGCGGCTGGATCCCGTGGCCGGCGCATGTGTACAGTCAGACCAACCCGCAGGTGACCGACGCCACTTATCCCGACGGTATCACCACGACCGGCTACTTTGCCTTTTTCACGCCGCCGGGCCTGTATTACCTCCAGGTGGAGGGGTTGCCCGGCTATCAAGCGTGGCGCAGCCCGGTGATCGAGGTCATCACGCAGATCGTCCACGTCAATGTCCCGTACACGCCGTGGACCAACGGCAATGTCTTCACCGTCACCGCCACACCGGACGGTCTGACGCCGGCGGTGATCACCGTGCCTGTCGGCAGCACGGTGGAGTGGCGCTCCACCATCACCGCCACGACCCCATTGACCGACTATGTGTGGTTTATGGAAAATCCCGTGCTGCGCATCCGGAGCGCGCTCGATCCGCTGGCCGACACGCGCGGGTTCGACGCGGGCTATCTGGAGCCGGGGCGGGTTTATCGGCGGCAGTTCCGGGTGCCAGGGCGCTACACCTACACGGATGCCAGCGGGCATACGGGGGTGGTGATCGTCGAGGGGCCGACCATCTATCTGCCCCTTGTCTTGCGCAATCGCTAAGCCCTCTTCCAGGCCCTCCCGCAGGGGCTGAGGGCAAAGGAGGATAAAATGGAAAAAGAGACGCCGACCCCGTTTCGCACGCTCGCGGTCAACGCCTTTGTCATCGCGCTCGTCGCCGCCCTTGCTGTGCAGAATGTACACGAGATCTGTCACGGCCTGGCGGCGCTGCTCGTCGGGGCGCAGTGGAGGGTGTGGAATCTGTTCGCAGTGGACATTGTGTATGGGGATGCCGCGACCCTGTGGGGCAAACTGCTCATCGAGGCCAACCCGGCGATGGTGAACATTCTCTGCGGCCTGCTCGGCGCGGCGCTGTTCTCGCGGCCCTGGGCGCTGCGCCGTCCCACCCTGCGGCTCTTCCTGATGTTCTTTGGCGCCTATTCGCTGTTCATGGGCTTTGGTTATCTGATGAGCGACCCGCTCTTTTACCAGCCCGGTGTCAGCCAGTATGGCGACTGGAAGCAGGTGATCGCGATGCTGGGCGGCGGCTGGGGCGTGCGCCTGCCGATTCTTGCCATCGGCGTCGCGGGCTGGGTGTGGGGATTCCTCTGGCTGGGCCGTGCGGCGCTGCAGTTTGGGGAAGCGCTGCCGTCCCCGTCACACCGAGTCCGGCTGGCCCAGGCGCTCCTGTTGGTCCCCTACATTGCCATCAACCTGCTCTTTACCGTCCTCTCGTTCTGGCATCCGCTGGGCGCCGACGGCCTCTTTATCACCATATTCCAGTACTGGGGAGGGTACGCTGGGTTCATCTGGGCGTTCTTGATGGCTGCCTACTGGCTCAAGATCGACGCGCCGTTATCCCCCGTCACCGCGCTCCCCAGGCGGATCAGCCCGGCCTGGGTGATTCTGGCGGCCGTGGCGTTCGGCGTGGCGGTAGCCGTGCTGCTGCCTTCGATTGACCTGAGTTGACCGCCTGCCGATTCTCAGGCTGTTGCAAAATCATCCCGAAGGAGGAAACGAGATGATCCAGATAAACGCACCGCGCATCCGAAACCTGGGATTGACTTGGGCATTGGCCATTGTCCTGTTGCTGATCCTGGGCTTCACTATGGCGAGCCCCGGCCGGAGCGCGTCCTCAGCATCCGGCCTGGCCGCGCAGGCAACCTGCACCACCATTATTGACGATCATGTGGTCACTCACACGACCTGGACCGTTGCCGGCAGCCCCTATTGCGTCCAGATGCAAACCCTTGTTGACGATGGGATCACGCTGACCATAGAAGCGGGCGTGACGGTGTACTTTAGCGAGACGCTTCTCGGCGAGACCACATCGCTCTACGTGGCTGGCAGTCTGGTCGCCGCAGGAACGCCCACGCAACCCATCACCTTCACCTCAATCAAGACGATGCCTCAGCCCGGCGACTGGAATCACATCAAGGTCATCTCCGGCTCACACGCGCACCTGGCCTACTGTGACATCGGCTATGCCGGGACGTGGTGGCCGCAAGCGGCGGTGGAGATCCATTCCCTGGATGTGTTCATAGACCATTGCACGATTCACGACACCGGGAACAATCTGCCGGCGCTTGGCCTTTTTGGCAGCGATACCCGCACCACCATCCAGAATACCGTCATCCGGAACAACAGCGGCTATGCCATCTATCAGGAGATGGCGGATATGACGCCAGTCTACCGGAACCTGACCCTGACCGATAATATGACGGACGCCGTTTACATAGCCACGAGTATGGTCAACGGCCGGGTGACCCTGGATGGGAAAGAATTGGGCGGCAAACCCTTCATTATCGTTTATGTGACGGTTGGTTCGTCCGGGGTCTTGACCCTGAGCCCTGGTACAGAGGTGCGCTTGGGATACATTGGTGTGAACCCAGATGGGACCTTGAGTGCCGCAGGTACGGCTACCCAGCCGATCACGATGACGTCCGTCCATCCTTCCGTTTTCGGCGGCGGCCTGTCCTTTGAAAGGGGCTCTACAGCCCACCTGGCGTATTGTGACATCAGCCGGGTTGGTGAGATGGGTCATTGGGCAGCGGTAGACATCGGCTCGTCGGATGTGGTGATAGAGAATAGCCGCATCCACGACAATTATGCCAACGGCATTTACATTGCGGGCGACTGGGGAGGCTTTGCGCCCCGGCCCACCTTGCGGGTTAATCAGATTTACAACCACAGTGGCGTTGGTCTTCAGGTGGACAGAGCCCGGCCCGTTCTACAGGGCAATGCCTTCAATGATAACGCCGAATATGCCGTTGAGAACAAATCGGTGCCGTTTGCTGACGTTGACGCCCGACATCAATGGTGGGGGCATGCCAGCGGGCCAGGCCACCCCACCGCCAACCCCGGCGGTTTGGGGGATCGGGTGAGCGATGGGGTGGTGTTTGTCCCCTGGCTGGCCGCGCCCGGCAACAGACTCCCCACCATCCAGATGGTCCGGCCGCCCGACGGAGCCATCCTTTCCGAATTGCCCATTACGTTCACAATGGTGGCCAGCGATCCGGATGAGTGGCAACCGCTTTACTTCCGGGTGGAGATTTTGAGCGACACCACCGTGATCGCCACGTTCGACCAGACTGTCAACGCTTTCGGTTGGGACCGGCCCTCGTATTCCAGCGGCGTCACGGCCACCCTGGCCCTGAGTCAGGCGCTGGCGAATGGCGCTTACTCGTGGCGGGCCGCCGTGTTTGACGGCTTTGGCTTTGTTCCAGCGGCAGAGGAACGGGCCTTCCAGGTGGACGTCAGCGGTATGAAGGTCTCGGCCCTGGAGCCTGCCGAGATCATTGCCACGGCGAACCAGACTTTGACTCTACGGGTGTACGGCATGGGATTCACCCATACCGCTCAGGTCTGGCTGGAGCAGGATCACGGCGGAGGCAACATAGAGCGGCTTGATCCCGTCCAGGTGCAGGTTGTTTCCGCTGAGCAGATCACCCTGGGGGTCAACTTGACCGGGCGGAGCGGCCCGTGGGACGTGGTGGTCTCGCAGGAGGGGGCAACAAAGCGGGCGCGCCTGTATGCCTTTCCGTACATGCCCCTGATGGCCATAGAGTACTGGAATCCCCAATTCGCCCGGCTGGTGGTCCCTGTGGCCCACCAGTTGCAACTCACCAATCGGGGAACCGCGCCGGGCGTGGGCATCGTGGGGCTTGTCGTGCCGACCGGCACAGCGGTATTGACCGATTGCCTCGGCAGCGCGGTTGAGTATCTCGGCCAGCCGACCGCCCGCTTTCACCTGTTGGCCGTACCCGTCCAGCGCGGCGAGACCCGACGGGTGCCGCTGTGCTACTCAATTCCCTGGGATTTTGGCATAGACACTCCACTGCGTTTTCGCTTCTGGGTGCTGGCCCAGCCGACCCCCGAGACATGGCAGGCTCTCAAGCAAGGGGCCGCCGGCAATCTGGAGCAACTGATCGGTGGAGCCATACAGGAAAGCGCCCTCACCGAAGGCCTGGCGAACGATCGGTATCTGGCCCTGGCGAACGGAACCATTGCCGGCGAGTACATTGAGCGCCTGGGCGCCCAATACCCTTATGTGGCAAACGCCCTGGTCTCCCGTCAATTGCTGGATTTCCAGTTGGCGGTGATGGCGGCATTGGGGCGCGATCTCCCCGGATCCCAGGCGACACAGGGGTACGGCGGTCTGGGTCTTTCCCTGGCTTCTGAGGGATCCTGGGACGCATTGCGAGATAATTTCGTCACAGATCCCTGGAAGACCATAAAATCGGTCCTGACCGGGTCTTATGAGGGCATTCAGTCCGGCCAGGCAGGCTCCGTCCTGCTCGCCGAGTTCGAGGGTTTCATCGGAGGGGCGACCTTTGGGCTTTGGCGCCCCGACCTGGGCGCGGCAACGGCTGCGCACGTCACCGGCCTGGATCCCGTGGGGCTTGAGGCGGGTCACACCATAGGGGAGATTCTCAACCTTATCAAAACGGGTTACACGGTCGCTAAGATTGCCAAATGGGGCTACGGCACCCTGGTCAGGAGCGGAGTCCTGCGGCCATTCACAGCGTCCGGCGCTTCCTACACGCCGATGGATGTCAATGCTCAAGGCGTGCTCCATCCGAGCATCAGCGTCCTGTGGGGGGAGAACTACCTCGTGCAGTGGGGCGACACGGCAGGAGCAGGTCCGCACTGGGGAATCGCCTGGACGTCTGAGGCCATCACGTCAACGGAACCCATCGTGCCCGCCGTGAGGTTTGTGGTGGACGGGCATATATACCGGTATGCCAACAGCATCCCGTATGATTGGCCCCGGTGGAGCGACTTTGGTGCAAGGGTCCGTCGGATCGGCGAGGTGCCTGCCGATGTCTGGCTCCAGGGGGGTGGTACAGACCCTGCGGATCCTGTTCTCCCACCTGGACCGCCGCAGGATCCCTCGGCCTGCAACCCGGGATCCGCTATTACGGCGGCGTCGCACGATCCGAATGATATTGAGGGGATGCCCCGCCTGTCCCACATTCGCTCCACCCAGCCGCTGGAGTTCCTGATCCGGTTTGAAAACGTGCATACCGCCACGCTCCCGGCCGAGACGGTGACGGTGACGCTTCCCATCCATCCCAATCTGGATTGGGAGTCTATCCGTCTCCTGGGCGTCAGCCATCCCGTGTCGCTGTCGGTGAAGGCGGATGAGGTGGCGCGTACCCTCACGTGGCAGTTCGCCGACATCAACCTGCCACCCAATAAGAATCCGCCGGAGGGCGAGGGTTGGATACGTTTGAAGGTCAATCCCGATCCCACTCTGACCACGGGGCAGCAGATCACCGCCCAGGCGACGATCCGCTTTGACGCCAATCCGCCGATGGACACGAACGTGCTGACCTACACGATTGACCTGGAAGGGCCCACATCCGTCCTCTCGGTCAAAGAGGTCACAGGGCCGGTGGCTTCTTTGTGGGTGACCGCCACGGATAATGCCGGCGGCATCGGTGTCTCTTCCGTTGCGGTCTACTACAGTCAGGACGGAGCGCACTGGGCTTTGGGTGCTGTCCTGACCAGTACGACGCCTTCGGAGGTGCTATCCGGGGTTGTCGCCTTTACCGCTCCCGGCGGGACCTACATGTTGCAGGCATCCGCCGTTGACCGGCTGGGCAATTTCGGGGCCAGAAGTGCATCGGCCCAGGTCGCCCTGCCGTATCGGGTCTATCTGCCGGTGGTGTTGAGAAATACGCCGTAACTCCACACCCGGGTGAGGGCCTTGCCCCCTGTTTCAGGCCTGCGGCCAGTGGTCGGCTTTCACCGATCACCTTTGAAGGGTGTCGGCGGAGGCCGACACCCCTCGGGCCGAGCCCTCGGGGCGAGGCCCGGCACGAAGTGCCCAAAGACAGGTCAGGTGACGGTCACCTTGAAGGTGACCGTCACCTCTTTCGTTCGGATAATGCAGGCGGCGGTAGACCAGCCAGGCCTTCAAGAGCGCCCCCAGCACGCCCGGCGCAGGCGCCCCCACCCGGCCCGGCAGGAAGTCGCCGACCGTCGGGGCGACGACGCGGGTCAGACTGCTCATTATACGTGGTTTAAACGGGACGGTTCAATTTTCTGGGGAAATTGGTTTACACTTTGGAATGCCTCAAAATTGGCCGCCCGTATCTCTGCGCCCACTGCCTGGTGATAAATCACCAGGCTCAAAAGGCGCCAAGCCCGCTAAAGGGGCGTTCAATTGAACGCCCCTTTCGGCGGTTTACCGCCCTTTGTTCTTTTAGCCCGACGATTTATCGTCGGGCGTGCCGACAAGGCAGAGTGTCAACCAATTATGAACCATCCCGTTTAAACGGCGCAAAAATCTTACTTGCGCCAGAGCGCCCAGAGCAGCCCGCCGATCAGCAACAGGGGAGCAAAGGCCATCAGGAACAAACCGGCCATGAACAGCCCCGAGGCCGCCTGTCGCTGCGATCCTTCGAACTGCAGGCGGTCTCCGCCAAAGATATGTTCAGGCAACACACCGCCGCTGGTAGATTTCTTTCCCAAGACCGTGACCAGGTCGCCATCGAAGAGCCCCCGGTAGCGCCTGGTGCCGTCGGG
>Ga0209227_1001672_pt1 | contig 16888 bp, 13 predicted proteins | sample YNPBryantNP2012_FD_185815 | JGI IMG/M metagenome (GOLD analysis project Ga0209227, IMG submission 185815) | Anoxygenic and chlorotrophic microbial mat microbial communities from Yellowstone National Park, USA - YNP Bryant NP 2012 (SPAdes)... ...
CTAGCAGCAGAGCGGGGGGATTTTGGCGAGCGGAATAGTCTTTGACATCCGCAGGTTCTCCATCCACGATGGGCCGGGTATCCGCACCACGGTCTTCCTCAAGGGCTGCCCGCTGCGCTGCCGGTGGTGCCACAACCCTGAGGGCCTGAACCCGGGCCTCGAGATGATGTTCTGGGCCAGGCGGTGCATCGGATGCGGCGCCTGCCTCCCCGCCTGCCCCCAGGGTGCGATCTCGCAGGATGGCGATGTGGTGTCCACCGACCGCGAAAAGTGCACGCTGTGCGGGACGTGCGTTGCGGCATGCTACACGGAGGCGCGCCAGATCGTGGGGCGGAGGATGAGCGTGGCACAGGTGCTGGCGGAGATCGAGCGCGACCTCCCGTTCTACGACGAGTCCGGCGGCGGCGTGACATTCTCCGGCGGCGAGCCGTTGTTCCAACCGGACTTTGTCCGCGCCCTCCTGCGGGCCTGCAAGGATAAGGGAATCCACACGGCGCTGGATACGTGCGGCTTTGCCCCATGGGAGGTCCTGGACAGCGTGCGGGAAACCGTGGACCTCTTCCTGTACGACCTTAAACTGATGGACGAGGCCCGACATCGCCGGTTCACGGGCGTATCCAATGGCCCGATCCTGAGTAACCTGCAGGCGCTCTCGCAACGCGGACACGCCATCGTGATTCGCGTGCCCCTCATTCCGGGGATCAACGATGACGAGGAGAACCTGCGTCAGACCGGCGCGTTTGCGGCTGCACTGCCCCATCTGCTGCGGGTGGACCTTCTGCCTTACCACAGCATGAGCGGCGACAAGTACGACCGGCTGGGCAGGACGTATCCCCTGCCCGAAACCCGTCCCCCCTCGGCCGGGAAAGTGGCCGGGATCGTGCAGATGTTACGAGACTTTGGTCTGGAAGTGAAAGCAGGAGGCTGACTTATGGCTATGACCGAACGAGTCGCACGCCTGAGGCAACAGAGCCTCGAGGCCCGGCCCGTTCTCTCCACAGAGCGGGCCGAATTGCTGACCGAATTCTACCGGCAGAATACGGCATTGATGTCGGCGCCTGTGCGCCGCGCCCGGGCTTTCCAGTACCTGATGGAGCACAAAACAATCTACATCGGCGAGGGCGAACTGATCGTCGGCGAAAAAGGCCCCGCGCCCAAAGCGACCCCCACCTACCCGGAACTGTGCTGCCACAGCCTCAAGGACCTGGACATCCTCAACTCCCGCGAAAAGATCCCCTTCATCGTCACCCCCGAAGCGCGCCGCGTGTACGAGGAGACCATCATCCCCTTCTGGCGGGGCAAGACGATGCGCGAGTTGATCTTCCAGGAGATGACCGACGAGTGGAAAGCGGCCTACGAGGCCGGTATTTTCACCGAGTTCATGGAACAGCGCTCGCCTGGCCACACCGTCCTCGACGACAAAATCTACCGCAAGGGGATGCTCGACTTTAAGGCCGACATCCAGCGCAGCCTGGCGAACCTGGACTATCTGAACGACGCGGACGCTTACGATAAGCAGGAACAATTGAAGGCGATGGCGATCTGCGCCGACGCTATAATCCGCTTCGCCGAACGGCACGCCGAAAAAGCACGCGAGCTGGCGGCGCAGGAGCGGGACCCGCGCCGCAAGCAGGAACTGGAGCGCATCGCCGAGGTCTGTTCCTGGGTGCCGGCCCACGCGCCGCGGGATTTCTGGGAGGCGCTGCAGTACTACTGGTTCGTGCACCTGGGCGTGACCACGGAGCTGAACCCCTGGGACTCTTTCTGCCCTGGCCACCTGGATCAGCACCTCTACCTGTTCTATAAGAGGGGGCTGGAGGAGGGGACGCTTACCCGCGAGGGGGCCGAGGAATTGCTCCAGTGCTTCTGGATCAAATTCAACAACCAGCCCGCGCCACCCAAGGTCGGCGTGACGGCGGCGGAGAGCGGCACCTACACCGACTTTGCCCAGATCAACCTGGGCGGCCTGACGCCGGACGGCTCCGACGCCGTGAACGAACTCACCTACCTGATCCTGGACGTGATCGAGGAGATGCGCCTGCTCCAGCCCAGTTCCTCGATCCAGGTCAGCAAGAAGAACCCCGACCGCTTCATCAAACGGGCAGCGCGTATCATCCGCACCGGCTTTGGACAACCCTCGGTCTTCAACGCCGACCTGGTCGTCCAGGAACTGATCCGCCAGGGCAAATCCATCGCCGACGCGCGGCAGGGCGGCACCAGCGGCTGCGTGGAGACCGGGGCGTTCGGCAAGGAGAATTATAACCTGACCGGCTACTTCAACCTGCCCAAGGTGCTGGAGATCACGCTGCACAACGGCGTGGACCCGCGCACGGGCAGGCGGCTCGGCCTGGAGACGGGCGACCCCACGCAGTTCGAGACCTTCGAGGAACTGTTCGCCGCTTTCGAGCGCCAGTTGAACTACTTTGTGGACATCAAGATACGGGGCAACGCGGTGATCGAGCGGCTCTACGCCCGCTATATGCCGGCGCCGTTCCTCTCGCTGCTCATTGACGATTGCATCGCCAGAGGCAGGGATTATCACGACGGCGGCGCCCGCTACAACACCTCCTATATCCAGGGCGTGGGCCTGGGCACCATCACCGACGCGCTGACCGCCATCAAGTACCACGTTTTCGACCAGAAGACGCTGACGATGGAGGAACTCCTTGCCGTCCTGCGCGACGACTTCCAGGGGCACGAGCGGGTGCGGCAGATGTTGCTGAACCGGACGCCCAAATACGGCAACGACGACGACTATGCCGACAGCGTGATGGTGCGGGTGTTCAACGCCTACTTCGATGCCATTGACGGTCGTCCCAACACCCGGGGCGGCACCTATCACATCAACCTGCTCCCGACCACCTGCCACGTCTACTTCGGCTCGGTGACCGGCGCCACACCCGACGGGCGGAAGGCGTGGACGCCGCTCTCGGAGGGCATCTCGCCGGTGCAGGGGGCGGACCGGCGCGGCCCGACGGCAGTGCTCAGGTCAGTCGCCAAGATGGATCACGTCCGCACCGGCGGCACGCTGCTAAACCAAAAGTTCACGCCCCAGTTGCTCAAGGACGAGGCCGGTCTGGACGGCCTGGTTCGACTGATCCGCACCTACTTCAAGTTGGACGGTCACCACGTCCAGTTCAACGTCGTGGACGCGGCCACCTTACGTGCGGCCCAGGAGCACCCGGAGCAATACCGCGACCTGATCGTGCGCGTGGCCGGCTACAGCGACTATTTCTGCGATCTGAGCAAGGCGCTCCAGGACGAGATCATCGCCCGCACTGAGCATGAATCGTTTGGGGAGTGAACCGCCCGTTCTTCTGGTGGCCGATTCACTGCAGCCCTTCAATGGCGGAGAGCGCCGGCGGCCAGTCCTTGTGATAATGAAGTGCTTTCTCGAAGTCACTCCTGGCACCGGCGGTATCCCCCTGCGCCAGCCGTGCCATACCTCGCCAGTAATATGATTCCTCCAGGTTATTTGCTGTGGCCAGGGTAGCGTTTGCCAGAGCGATAACGTCATCGTACCTTCCGACCGCATAATAGCTCTCGTAAGGGCCGAATTGATACCAGAGCATGCGGAAGTGGAGTCCCAGTTGCCGCGCCCGGTCATAGGCAGCGGCTGCTTCGGCGTGCCGTCCCAGCGAGGTCAGGCTCGATCCGACGTTGAACCAGGAGAAGGTTTCCCAGTCCGCACATCTGGCGTAGGCTGTGCAATCCTCCGGCAGGTATGCTGCCTCGGTCAGCGCTGTTTCCAGCGCCCCCTCGTACATTTTCGTGTCATCAAGCTCTTGCCCAAGGATGGCGGCCAGTGCATCCCACTGCTCAGGTGCGTAAACGATCAGACAGGCACGGTTGAAGACGCGCCATAGCTCGTCCAGCGCGCGATAGCTGACGGGCACATCAGGGCCATGCAGGGAGTCATAGGTCACAAATTCTCCACGCACATCATCGTAGCCGATCAGCAGGCGATAGTGTCCGAGCTGGTCACGGACATCGCGCACGTACCAGGTCTCGACAATCACGGGGAAACCATTCCGTATCAGTGACTTGAGCAACTCAATATCCCCGCCGACACGTACCAGCGCGCCGAGTCCCAGGCTCCGGACGTAGGCTTCCATCTCCCACAGACTGACATTTTTATCCTCGGGATCCGGTTTAAGGACCCTGGCGATGTCGTACTGGGTTTCGCTGCGTCCCCAGTAGGAGAGCGCCATAGCCAGGGTGGTCGGGCCGCAATTATTCCAACCCTGGTGCTCGTGGCGCAGTCCCGTCAGCACGAGTTGCGCCGGCGGTGTCGCCGTAGCGGTCGGTGTGGGCGATGGGGTATGCGTTGGCGGAAGTGGGGTGGCGGTAGGGGGAGGAGAGGGTGTATACGTCGGTGTGGGTGTAGGAAAGGGAGTGGGGGTGCTGAAAGGTGATACCGTGATAACCGGAGTGGGCAGGACGTCCGGGTGGGAGACATGGCGCAGTTGCTGGAGCCATTCTGGCAGGTAAAAGGCATAGCGCCCGGGCAGCGCGCGGATCAGGTATGGGAAGATCAGCAGCAGGATTCCCATCAATGCCAGTATGATGATAACGACGGGCATGTAACGCATTCTCATAGCTCTGTCAGGATAGCATACCACCTGTAACAGAGTTTGGCAAACCGCCGCATACGGGTCCTGTCAAGCAGGGACGGCACAGTGTCTCGGCCCGCCTCAGGCCTCACCGCTGCCCATCACTCCCAAAATTTCGACCTGTGCGGCCTGATTGAATTCACCGCAAGGACGCAACCGGGTGGCCGCTTCGACCTCCCAGGTTATTATGCACCCTGTCTGGGTTTCAGGCTATTCAGTTGTTAATGTGCTACCTGAGGCTACTCTAAATATACAAGAATGCAAAGGATGCCAGGGTTTCTTTCTTTCCTTTGCGCTTTGCGGTTTCAGGCCTGGCCATCCTCGCAGGACAACTGCGAGCAGTTGTCCTGCAAGTTGCACGTGGCCTTTGTGCTCCAGGCAACGTGTAGTATAATTAACGGGTACGCAGTTGCCACCGGCCTGGCCCGCGGCCGTTTCACCGACGGAGGATCAGGCGCGCGAAGCCGTGATTAAAACACCCTGGAGCGCTCTATGTCCCTTGTTTCTGTCCTTGCCTGTGAGACATACGAACTTGAAAAGATCCGCCAGGCTGTGAACACACTGCTGGCTCCATTTGGCGGTATGGAGCGATTTGTCCGGCCGGGGATGCGGGTACTGCTCAAACCCAACCTGCTATCTGCCACAGACCCAGAGCGTGCGGTGACAACGCACCCGACCATAGTGCAGGCAGTGGCTGAGCTGGTACACCAGGCCGGTGGCACAGTGCTGATCGGCGACTCGCCCGCCGGCCCGGTCGAGGTAATCCACAGCGTCTGGCAGAAGAGTGGAATGGGAGAGGTGGCAACGCGCACCGGTGCAACACTGGTCCCCTTCGATAGTGTGGCATGGAAGCAGTTGAACGGACGCGATTACCTGCTCGCACGTCCGGTTTTCGACGCCGACCTGGTGATCAACCTCCCCAAATTGAAGACTCATACCCTCGTCCTGTACACAGGCGCGGTGAAAAACCTGTTCGGCACCGTCCCCGGTACTCGCAAGCGTGAACACCACCTCCGTGCTCCGGGAACACGGGAATTCAGTCAGGTGCTGGTAGACATACTGGAGCTGGTCCGCCCCGGGCTGACACTGATGGATGGCGTGCTGGGTCAGGAGGGAAACGGACCAGGTGTTGGAGGTACACCGCGCCGATACGGCTGCCTGGCAGCCTCAACAGACCCTGTCGCGCTGGACGTTGTGTTGAGCCGGGCGATGGGGTATCGCCCGGGCGAGATAATGCACCTGGCTCAGGCCGGCGCCAGAGGGTTGGGCTGCTCCGACAGCGATGCGATCAGGATCGAGGGCGCTAAAGATGTGCTCAACTTTGGTAGAATAACCCTGCCGAAGCCACGCTGGTACTTCAATGCCCCCGCCTGGAGTGGCAGGCTGGCAGGTCAAATGGTGCGTTTACACCCCCGTCTTGACAGGGCACTGTGTGTGGGCTGTGGACGCTGCGCAGAGGCATGCCCGGCCGGAGCCATTACCCTGGAGGAGATACCGCACTTCGCCCTCTCGCGATGCATCAGATGCTTCTGCTGTGCTGAAGTCTGCCCGCAGGGGGCAATTACTCCGTATCGGAATCTGTTTGCCCGCCTCCTCGGGATGTAGCCGGACCTTTTGCTATATGGCGATGCAATGTCCTAAACTCCGTGCAATTGATGTACGTCCGTTTGTTCAGGATGGGCAGGGCTATTTTCTGTTGCGCGATCCGCTGGGGTTGAGCGACAAAATGCTCTCCGTTCCCCGTCAACTTGGTCCGTTGCTGGCCCTGTGTGACGGTACGCGGGATAACGCCGCCCTGCGAGCTGCCCTTGCCGTCCGCTTCGGGCTGCGGGTTGGGCCTGATGTTGTGGAGCGCCTGGTGGCTGCTCTCGACGAAGCGCTCCTGCTGGAAAACGAGCGCTTTGCTCAGGCTTATGAGAAGGCATTGGATGAATATCGCCGCTCTCCCTGTCGCCTCCCTGCCTCGGCCGGCCTTTCCTACCCTTCCGACGCGGATGAACTGCGGCGAATGCTCCAGGCTTGCCTGGACGCGGTTGACGACCCCCGGGAAGAATATGCTGAGCTGCGCGGCCTGATCAGCCCGCACATTGATTACGCGCGCGGTGGGCCTGTATACGCCCAGGTATGGAAACACGCCGCCGCATCGGTCAGAGCGGCCGAACTGGTGATCGTGCTGGGTACCGATCACGCCGGCTCCAGGGGAGGGGTGACCCTGACACGGCAACATTACGCCACCCCGTTCGGCGTACTCCCCACGGCTGTGGATGTGGTGGATGCGCTGGCGGAGGCAATAGGGCCGGAAACAGCCTTTGCCGATGAGCTGCACCACCGGGGTGAGCACTCCATCGAGCTGGCAGCGATCTGGCTGCATTACATACGCCAGGAGCAGCCGTGTCAACTGGTGCCGATACTGTGCGGCTCATTCAGCCATTTTGTGCAGGGCGAGGCGGACCCGGGACAGGATGCGACAATCGCGGCGCTGCTGGAGACGCTTCCTCAGGTGATCGCGGGCCGTCGGGTGCTTGTGGTGGCCGCAGCCGATCTCTCGCACGTGGGACCGGCCTTTGGTGGCCAGCCTGTCGATCTGCTCGGGCGGGCGCGACTCCAGGCTGCAGATGAGATGGTAATCGAACGGGTGTGCGCCGGTGACGCGTCGGGGTTCTTTGAGCTGATCAGGCGCAATGGAGACCGGAACAACATATGCGGCCTGCCGCCGATTTACCTGACTCTGCGCCTGCTCAATTCAGCACGGGGAATGTTGGTTGCCTATGCCCGCTGCCCGGCAGACGAACAGAGCACATCATGGGTTACTATTGGAGGCATCCTGTTATCCTGATCATCTGCTATTACGGAGGTGAGCGATGGAGTTCTCAAACCTGATCCGCAGTCGCTATAGCGTGCGGGCTTATAAACCCGATCCTGTTGAAGAGGATAAACTCCAGCAAGTACTTGAAGCGGCCAGGCTGGCCCCGACAGCAGCCAATCGTCAGCCATTCCAGTTGATCGTCATCCACACAGCAGGGCGCGAAGAGGAGCTGGGACGTATCTATGGCGCGCCATGGTTCGTGCAGGCTCCGCTGGTCATCTGCATTTGCGGCCTGCCCGGGCAGGGGTGGGTGCGTGCCGACGGCAAAAACTACACCGACGTGGACGTGGCGATCGTGATGGACCACCTTATCCTGGCTGCAACGGACCTGGGGCTGGGCACCTGCTGGATCGGCGCCTTCGATCCCCGGGCAGCACGGCAGGTGCTGGGCATCCCTGATGATGTGGAACCGATAGCCTTCACCCCGCTGGGCTACCCAGCCGATCAACCCAAACCAAAGAAACGCAAGGAACTGTCCACCCTGGTGCGCTATGAGCGATGGTGAACACCTGACAGGCACATCCGGGGCGTTACCTTCGCCTGAAGCGACGCTGGCCCTGTTGAAAGCACGGCGCAGCATCCGCCGGTACAAACCCGACCCTGTGCCGGAGGAGATGATCGCGCAACTGCTGGAGGCCGGGCGTTGGGCACCGTCGGCCAGTAACAGGCAACCCTGGGCCTTCATAGTGATACAGGACCCGCAGGTACGCCAGGAAGTGGCCCGACATGCTGCCTATGCCGTCATCCGCTGGAAGCATGCCGAAGAAGCACCGTTGCTCATCGTGCTGTGCGGCGACGCCCGCAACCCGCTCTACAAACAATTCCTCCACGAGGATATCGGTCTGGCCGGAGCGAACATTATGTTGCAGGCCAGGGCACTGGGGTTGGGTACCTGCTGGATCGGAGGGCTGGACAGGAAGGCACTGGCGGCGGTGCTGAAGCTACCCGACTACATGGAGATTGTAGGGCTGTTGACGGTGGGATTCCCGGCCGAAGATCCGCCCCCCAGACCACGGAAGCCACTTTCAGAGATCGTGCACTATGACGTTTACGGCAACAGGACGGGTGGTGAGAGAACGGCGCCCGGAGAGGCGCCGGGCGGGTTGCTGCGGGGACTGTTGCACCGTCTGCGGCTGGTCATCCGCCCCTCCCCCTGGAGCAGAGGATCGGATGCGGGTTGAAGCAGGGTAAGCGGCTACACGGCCAGGATGCCCGCAAACTCGGGGACTTCCCCTTCTCCCAGCCGATAGATCGCACTCAGAATGCTGGCCAGTCTGTCAGCCCGTTTTTTGATGGCTTCCAGCGCCTCTGAGGCGGGTTCGATGCGGTATGCCTCCAACAGGATGCGCAACTGATAGATCAGCTCGCTCAGATTATCCGCTTCTGCCTCCAGCAGTGCGATATCAAGATAGGAGGAGTGAGGCAATCGAGAGGCCTGAGTAAGCAGGCGCTGATGTAAGTGCTTCCATTGCTCACCGGTAAGTTGCCTGGCTACGGCACCGGTGAGCATTTTTGTCGCCTCCCGGAGTATGTGGATCGGGCGCAGTTCCTCAATGTGCCGCTTCAATCGGCGAATGCGCTTCTTCAGCCGCCGCCGCTCTTTGATAAGCGAAAGAGGAACATCGGTGCTGAGGACATATTCCGACATGCGCTCCTCGATCAGCGCCAGATCCTCCATCTCTTGCTTTAAGATATGCTGCAGAGTCTTGATTTTTTCGCTCACGTTGAGTACTCCGGCTGCCTTTGAAGGCGATAGTCACCTGAACTGCCTCAATTTTTGCTCCAGCTCTGCGATCTGCTCCTGAGTCCTGCGCCAGTTATCAATCAACTGGAGTGGTATCTCCTGATACTCCACATATTCGCTCATCCGCTCTTCTATCAACATCAAGGCGCGGCGGCGATTGGCCAGCATGCGCCTCCAGGAGGCGACCTGTTCCGCGTCCACACGTTCTGATAAGAGCAGGGGCAGGGAGGAACCGGGCCAGCCCAGGCGTTGAGGCTCCTTTCCGCCGCCGGCGTAGTAAGCCACCGCGAAATTGTCTTCCAGGCTGGCCACTTTGATGATGGGGTGTTGCCTGTCCCGCGTCCGGTCGGGCACCACACGCCCTACATACATTGCCAGGTCCAGCACACGGGCGTAGCCGTCGTACTCGAACGCTCCATAGCCGGCCAGCCCTTCCAGCAGCGCGCCGGTAAAAACCGAGTAGGGGGTCCCCACCCAGGAAAGCTCGTCTTTACGCGATGAGGCGATCACCACACGTCCGCTGCCGCGTCCCAACTCAGAAGTTATGGATGGAGGGAGCGGCGATTTGATGGCTGACCATCCCTTGGCCTCCGCCTGACCCCCGGCGTGGCAGCAGTCGAGAAGCACCAGCAGTCTCTTAGCCCGGATCGCCCGCAGTTTGTCGGTGAAGAGCTGGCCGGAGATGGCTGTATGCAACGGTGGTGTCAGTGCGCTGCCTTGCTCCAGCTCTCGACTGTAGGGAAGCAGGTAATACTCGGGCGTCTCAAGACCGTGACCGGAGAAGTAAACGATCACCGTGGCCTCGCCAGAGGCCACGGCAGCCAGCCGGTCCAGTGCGGAAAGGATGGCCTGACGGTGGGCTTCCTCCCCGACAAGCAGCCATACCTGATCGGGTGGATAGGCGCAGCGCTGCGGATCGCGGAGCAATCCGGCAACCGCGGTGGCATCATTGATGGTCACGGGCAGATCGGCGCCTGCGCCGATGACGAGGGCATATCCCTGAGTGAACTGAGACTCCATGTCTGTGTCAGGTAACAAGGTGTGGTTGAGGCACAATGCGCAAAGCATGTGCCGGCGAGGAAGGTAACGGCCAGGGGAGCGTGATCACCAGCCGACCGTTCTCCTGGGTCCAGGGCAGCGGTTCGGGATGGCCGAGCAGGTGTATACGCGTTTCCGGCGCCGCGACGAGCGAGTTTACAGCAAGCTCAGGGGTGTCTGGGGTGGCAAGCACAATGGCGTACAGAGTTTCGCCTTTCTGGGTGAAGCGGATTGCTCTGCCATCCGCCGTGCGCCCCCCGGCTCTGAGCCAGGGATGGGTATCGAACACTGCCTCACCGTTCACCGCCAGCCAGTCGCCCAATCCCAGCAGCCGTTCCTGCTGTGCCTGCGGGATCGTTCCATCGGCCATCGGCCCGACGTTCAAGAGCAGATTGCCGTTCTTGCTGACAATGTCCACGAACAGATGTACCAGCTCCTCGACTGAGAGCAGGTCCTCCGGGCGCTCCTCCTGGTTGTAACCGAACGAGTAGCCCAGCCCGCGCGTCGCCTCCCATTTCCCGGATACGATTTTACTGTACGATGTGTACTCCGGCGTTCTGAAGTCAAAGTGGATGCCACCCGGTGGTGCTCCGCTGCCGGCCTTTATGACCAGCCGGGCAGCGAGGCGGACAAGCGTCCTGGCGAACCGATTGTTGGGGATGCGGAGTTGGATGAAACGGTCATTGATCACGCCATCGGGAACGGCATTGTAATAGTCGGCGAAGAGGCGTTTGAGATCCGCTCCCGCCGGGTAACCTATGTCGTTCCACAGCACTGCCGGCCGGTAGCGAGCGATCAGTTCACGCCAGTGACTGTCAGCGTAGCCGACATACTCAGCGCTCTGTGGCACGGTTGTGAGAAGATCGGCAAAGTCGCGGATAGGGCCAGGGTTGAAGGTCCAATCCAGGCCGCCGGAGTAATAAATTCCCATACGCAGACTACGTGCCCGTACCGCCTGGGCCACTTCGCCCACCAGATCGCGTGTGGCCTGGTAGTCCGGTATGTACGGGTTAGGGTGCCTGGCCGGCCACATCAGAAAGCCGTCGTGATGTTTGGCCGTCAGCACGACATAACGGGCGCCGGCTCGCACGAACAGGTCAGCCCAAACAGTGGGGTCCATCCGTTCGGCTGCCTGGTTAAAGAGCGGAGCAAACTGCTCGTAGGCGAAGCCCTCGCCATAGGTGGCCAGGTGGTGCCGGTACGTGGGGCTGCCCTCGATCCTCATCGAATTACTGTACCACTCGGCGTATGGGTTGTGGGCAAACCAGAAGGCCCAGCCATGGCGGGCGACGATCTCCTGAAAGTTGCCCACCGGTGGCGCCCAGGCGGGGACAGAGTAAGGTCCCCAATGAATAAAGATGCCCAATTTGGCCCCATCGAACCAGGGGGGCAGGGTATGTTGACGCAAGGAAGCAAGAGTGGGATGATACATCTCAGTTTACTATTCAGCGATGACTGAAGTCATCCTTCCTGGGTCGCAGGCCTTTGGTCGGCCTTCGCCGACCGGGTCTCTCAGACGCGTACAAGGGGTTGTCGGCCGCGGCCAACACTCTGAGATCGGCAAAGGCCGACCACCGACCCGCAGGCCCGACAAGGCGTACAGGCGAGGCAACCATCGCCCCTAAGACATCACCCTGCGGGCAGCGGCCGGGTAATCAGGCGAAACGGCGAGCAAGCAGACGCAGGGGACGCAGCATCTCATCAGCCCTCTCCCTGAGCTGCCCCTGCAGATAGCTCTGCCAGGAGAGACGACGTATCTCACGCCCGGCCCACGCGGCCCGCTCCGTATCGCCGGGGCGAGGTCCGTATACCGCAGCCTGATACTCGGCGATAAGGACATGTATCGCCTGAGCGGCGGCGGGCAGAAGGCGGGCTAATGTCGCTGCCCGCTCGGCCGGCGTGTCAGCGGGCGCCGGGGGAGCATCCAGCCGTCTGAGGGCCCGGTTGAGTTCCCAATAGGCGCGCTCCAGCGGGGACGCGACGGCATAAGCAGTCCAGCGCTGCAGGGAAGCAGGCGGCCGCACACCCAGACGACGCAAGCCCGTTTCCAGCAAGAGCGGCACCGGGGGCAGATTGCGGCGCAGGCGCTGCCTGCGCCAGGCGACCACGAGCAGATAGCCTCCACCCACACCTGCAACGAGAAACAGAACCAGATACAGGCCCGATTTTCGAGGCTGCGGGATGGTGGCCTGTGGAGGATATGGGATTTCCTCAAAGCCCATCAGACCGGCCAGGCGCTCCTCGAGCATCTCCTCGTACTCGCTGAGGCCAGGCACATCCGTACCGGCATCGGTCACCCCCTCTCTGCCGGCTGGACGGTAAATGGGGTAGCGGGCACTGGTCGGCTCGAACTCGATCCAGCCCAAACCCGGGAAATATACCTCAGGCCAGGCATGAGCATCGCGCTGGCGGACCAGGTAGAGGCCACTGCTGCGGTCCTTTTCTCCCTGAGCGTAACCCACGGCCAGCCGGGCCGGAATCCCCAGCGAGCGCAGCAAAATCACCTCGGCAGAAGCGTAATAGTTGCAGAAACCCCGCCGCAAGTCAAACAGAAACCAGTCCAGCGGCTCCTGGTCCGGCGGGGGAAGAGGCACAGTCTCGGTGTAGACTATGGCCATGCGCAGATAAGTGGTGACAGCATCGGCGATGTCATAGGGATTCTCCAGACCCCCTGCTATCAGGCGGGCGAGTTCCCTGGTACGTGGGGTGATCTCAGGTGGGAGCTGCAGATACCGTTCCGTAACCCAACGGGGGTAATCGGTGCCGGCGGCACGGAGCTGGACAATGGTCACCTCGTTTGAGAGGGCAGAGCGGGCCTGATAGCTCTCACCGGCGTACACCGGCGGATCGGCACGCAGTGCCGCCACGTCAACCGTGCCGTCGGGGTTCAGGGCCATATCTGCACTGACCTGACGGCCGATCCACTCTGGCTGAGGTGCGGCATACAGGGTGATGAACGGCACGAGAGCGGTAAAGGTGAAAACATCCCCTTTACGCAGCGTCAGTTCCGGGATACTCAGCGCAGAAATAGAGGGTGGCACAGTTTGGGTGACAGAAAAAGCATCGGTACTCCATTGACCTTTGGCATAGTGATCATAGACCCGGGCACGCCAGTACTGCACACCAACCGGGCGGTAAGGGGTCTGTACAGTCATCACCAACGCATCACTGAGAGGGGTGCCAGGCCCGAGCGAGAGCTGCCTTCCGTAACGCTCGCTGATGCCAACCGTGGTGGCGGAGCGTCGCAATGCCGCAAAGGCCTCTTCTCCCCGTTCCTCTATCCACTCACGCAAAGGTCCGGTGGCCTTCAGCCAGGCCTCCCTGGCGCCTGGCATAGTCTTTAGCAGCGCAGGCGCGCTCCAGGCCAGTACGACGAGCAAAGCAGTGCTCACCAGGATGGCATAGGTCAGATCGCCGGAGATGTAAGAGGGCACATAAGTGCGCTCATTATCCCAGATAACGCGGTTACGCAGGTAAGTGACCCGCGCCACCAGCAGCAGCGATACGAAGAGGTAAAAGGGGAGATAAATGCTACGCGAGGCCACGTAAGGGTCGGTTAGTTGAATGATCAGCAACGTCAGGCCGGTCGGCAGAATTGCCCGCCAGGGACTGGCATGGCGGATCAGGGCATAGCCGGCATGGACGCCCAGTCCCCAGAACAGGACCGCCATAAAAAACAGAAAGAGTAGTGGATCCGTGACTTCCTCATGCCTCAGCAGTTGACCCAGCGCGGTGATCAGGCGGTCGCCCAGGACGACCAGCCGCTCCTGCCACAACACAGCCCCCCTGAATTCGAGCAGCAGGCAGAGCGGCCTGATCACAGCAAAGGCGCCGTAACAGAGTGCGAAGACGAACGAGAGCCGTGCGGAGAAGATGCTCCGTCCGAGAGCCAGACCGGCCAGCACTGCCAGTATGGCGATCGGCTGAATTTCCGCCAGGTGATCTGTCCACTCCGTAGCCACCAGCCGGCCGGAGGCAATGAAAGTGGCGACCACCAACAGCAACGCGGCCGCCCAGTCCCAACGGCGGGAAGCCGGCAAAGGACGTGATGCTGTGGATGGAGTGCTCACTATTCTGCCACGTGTGAAGTCAGCCTCAAATTGCCGGGCCATTCAACACCTGACTCAGGTCGGCGCCGTTCACCACAAAGTAAACCGGCACGTTCAGCGCTTTGATGGCTGCAGCCAGCGCGGTGCTACCCTCCGCCCCGCCGAATGAAGCGGCGTCCAGCAGTATGGCAACCGGCCGCAGACCACGCCTTAACAAAAGGTCTATCGCCACTGCTACTTCTATCATGACCGAGGGAGTGATAATGACCACGGTACTCCCGCGCGGCAGGTGATGGGCCTGGGCGGCCAATAAAGCCGGCAGGGGCAGGTCCCCCTGAGCTTCGAGCAACGCCAGGGCTTCCAGAAGCTTGCTCAATTGCCGCCCGCCGCGATCAGGTGGGAGCAGAGTCAATCCTTTCACAACTGACTGACTGCAACTGACCAGGCCTACTGCGCGCCCCTGGCGCAGAAAATAGCGTCCCACGGAAGCTGCTATGCTCACCGCGTACTCTTCGGTGGAAGGGGGCAGCTCGAACTTGATCCCGGAGCGCCAGAACGATCCTGCATCCTGGTGATAAGCCGGGCGGGGCAGCGAAGCCTGTACCCTCCGCTCGGCGTCAAGGAATATCCAGGCATCAGCCAGTGGGTCCAGCTCAAACTCTTTGGTCATCAGGCGTTCCTTACGCGCTGTGCTGGGCCAGTGAATGCGGTTCAATGGATCACCAGGCTCGTATTCGCGTACCCCGGCCGCATTTGGGGTCACCTGGTGGGTGCGGCGACGTAAAGCCTCTCCTCCCGGCAACAGCCCTGGCGGGTTGGGGAAGGTATGCACTTCCACCATCATCGGATAGACGAGCAACGAGGTGGTCGGGGGGAAGACGCAGCTTGCCCGGAACAGACCGAACAGATCGCCTGAGCTGACCATGGTTGGTCCCAGTGCAAAGACCCCCCGTTGCAACAGATGGGTGCGTACCGAGTAGGAATGCCACCGTCTGCCCTTGAGCATAGTGAGCACACGTGAGCCACGTGTTCCGGGCAGTGCGGCCTGATCACGTACCTCCAGCCACAGGTGTGGCAGGCGGCTGTTGTTATACACTTCGAAGACTTCGTCGAAGGATTGACCGACCTCGGCCCGTTGGGTGCGGGCGCTGCGCTGAACCCGAACCCCGCGCAGCGACAGGAGTGCCCATACCCAACTGGAGAGGATCAGCAGGCCCCACAGATAACTTAAGCGAGAAAAGATAGGGGCTTCAGTAATAACAATGGCCAGCAGGCTGAGCGTGAAAAGCCCGAGCACAATGCTCAGCGAGCTGGTATTTCGCACTGTACGCTTTGCGTTGCGGTTCTCCGGTTTCAGCGTCTGTATCATCACGAGCAGAGCAGGTGATCAACACCGGGCTATCCATCCGCAGATGCCCGCCCCTGTGGCACGGCAAACCTGCCCCCGCTCACCTCTCCACCTGGCACCGGCAGGGTGTTGAGAATCTCCTGGATGATGCGCTCGGCGCTCACATCCTGCAGACGTGCAGCCGGGGAGGGGATGACGCGATGGGCCAGCGTGGGCAGCGCCAGCGCTTTAATGTCATCCGGTAGCACGAAGTCCCGCCCCTGCATGGCCGCTCGCGCCTGTCCGGTGCGATACAGGGCCAGGCTGCCGCGTGGACTGGCCCCCAGATATACATCTCGATGCTGGCGTGTCTGGCGGGTCAGTTCCACAATATACCGCTTGACAGCGGGAGAAACGTACACTGTCTTGATCGCTTCCTGTGCCTGGGAGAGTTCCTCAACCGATACCACCTGCTCCAGGTCCTCCAGCGGATGGCGGAACTGCTGCCGCTCCATAATCTCGATCTCGTGATCCGCATCCGGGTATCCCAGGCCGATGCGCAGGAGAAAGCGGTCCAACTGGGCCTCGGGGAGGGGGAAAGTGCCCTCGTACTCGATTGGGTTCTGAGTGGCCAACACCATAAAAGGACGGGGGAGGCGATGGGTCACCCCATCCACGGTGACCTGTCGTTCCTCCATAGCTTCGAGCAGGGCGGCCTGAGTTTTGGGGGTGGCGCGGTTGATTTCGTCGGAGAGCACGATCTGGGCCATCACCGGGCCGGGGCGGAACTCGAACTGGCGGGTGGCCTGATTGTAGATCGAAACCCCCGTCACATCGCTGGGCAGCATATCAGGGGTGAACTGGATACGGCTGAAGGAGCAGCCCAGCGAGCGTGCCAGACTGCGGGCCAGCATGGTCTTGCCGGTGCCGGGGACGTCCTCGATGAGCAGGTGGCCCTGGCAGAGGAGGCCGATGACGACCAGCTCAACGGTAGCCCGCTTGCCGACAATGACCCGTTCGATATTGTTGATCACACGCTCAGCGAAAGCCTGAACCAGATTCTGAGACATATTAACTCCACTTCAGGGTTTTTCTGGTAAGATCGTACCACATATGTGGCAGAAATGGCTTGAACCACCTGCTTATGCCATAACAATGTATGTCAATTCGTAACTATTCAGGCGGTGACTGTGGGGGCGAGGTGGCGCCTCGCCCGTACACCCTTTTGGGCCTGCGGCCATTGGTCGGCCT
>Ga0209227_1001679_pt1 | contig 16861 bp, 14 predicted proteins | sample YNPBryantNP2012_FD_185815 | JGI IMG/M metagenome (GOLD analysis project Ga0209227, IMG submission 185815) | Anoxygenic and chlorotrophic microbial mat microbial communities from Yellowstone National Park, USA - YNP Bryant NP 2012 (SPAdes)... ...
TGGTGGAGGTGTCTTTCCAGGTGCCATCTTCGTTTTCTTGGGCAGAGAAATAGGTGGCGGTGAAGTGGAGGTTGCCTTCGAGGTCAATCCAGCCTGCTTCGTGGGTGAGTTGGGAGGTGAAGGTCTGACTGGCTTCGTCCCAGGCGCGCTGGCGGATGAGGTAGCGGGCATTTTGAGCATCCCAGGCGATGTCCCAGCCCTGGCGCTTGAGGAGGGCCTGGGTTTCGGCAAAGAGGCCTAAGGATTCGAGGGAGGGGCGAGGGATAGCGGTTTCGGTGGGGGTGGGTTGGGGGGTGGGAGTGAGCGTGGGAGCGGGAGAGGAGACAGTCGGCTGCCCACCGTCCACGGTCAACCGTCCACCGTCCGCTTGCGGTCTGCGGTCAGCGGTCTGCGGTCGGCAGGCAGCGAACAGGAGGCTGAGGGTCAGGAACAGGATGAGGAAGCGGGGGAAGCGGGACATGGGGAACCTCCACAGACAGGGTCAGGAGAGGAAGTCAGTGAAGTTCTCACGGTGGATGACGGTCAGCGAGGCGTCGGGGTAGGCGCGCAGAAATTCGTCGCGGACGGCGCGGCGCAGGGCAGTTTCCTGCCATTTGAATTCGTAGCCCTCCAGGCGTCCGCCGCTCTCTTCGAGGTAGTCTATCTCTTTCTGGTCATAGGTGCGCCAGAAGTAAGTGTTGACCATCCGCCCGCGCATCTGATTGGCTTTGCGCCGCTCCACAACCAGGAAGTTTTCCCACAGTTGGCCGACGTCATTGCGCAGATGGAGCGGGTTGAAGTTTTGAATCAGGCTGTTGCGCACGCCGTTGTCGTAGAAGTAGTAGCGGGCGTTTTTGGTCACTTCTTTGCGCAGGTTGCGCGAGAAGCCGCCCACGCGGAAGATGACGAAGACTTTTTCTAACAGGTCGAGGTAACGCTCGACGGTCTGCCGATTGAGGGCGAGCGAGGCCGCCAGTTCCGCCACGGAGACTTCCTGCCCGATTTGAAAGGCGAGCAGGCGCAGCAGGTCGGCGATTTTGTCGGCGCGGCGCAGGCCCTCCCATTCGAGCAGGTCGCGGTAAAGATAGGCGCCGACCAGTTCATTGAGCAGGCGCTGACGCAGTTGCGGCGTCTCGGCGGTGACGATGGCGGGGTAACCGCCCCATACCAGCCAGCGCTCCAGTTGGGCGCGGGCTTCGAGGGAACCGAAGGCGGCGCTGAGTTCGGGGTAACTGACGGGGTAAAGGTGGAAGGTCAATTGCCGACCGGTGAGCGGTTCGCTGATTTTGTTCGCCAGATCGAAAGAGGCGGAGCCCGTGGCGAGGATGCGGGCATGGGGGAAGGAATCCACCAGGATTTTGAGGTTGAGGCCGATATTGGGGACGCGCTGCGCCTCGTCAATGACCAGGAGTTCGGCATCACCGAGCAGTTCGCCGAGCGTCTGACGGCTCTGGCTGGAGAGGGCTTCGCGGTAGAGCAGTTCGTCGGCGCTGATGTATCGGGCGCGGTAGGGGGAGCGCTCGATCAGGTCGAGAACCAGAGTGGTCTTGCCCACCTGACGGGGACCATACAGGGCGACGACTTTGCCCGGCAGGAGGGATTCTTGCAGCAGGGGCAGGAGCAGGCGGGGAATTTTCACAACTGGATTATATCATACCATCGGAATTTTATAAAAATCAGATGGTTTGGGGCGGTGACTGGCGTAGCACAGGCTTTCCAGGCTGGAAACGATAGACCGTGGACAGTGAACCGTAGTTGCAGACCGTCAACGAGTGGGGAATGAGCTGCGCATCGTTTTTCTTGAGCGTTGCCTATTCCTCTTCCTCTTCGCTCTCCTCCCGCAGCCAGTCCTGATGTCGTACCAGCGCAGTCAGCACGATCAACGCCAGGATCACGGTCGCCAGGATCACGATCCCGTCCGTGGAGCCAACGCCGGAAAGGTCTTGCATCCCTGACGGCGTCTTGCCGATGGCCACTGCCGTTGGTGTGGGTACAGGCGAGGGGGTGGGCGTCAGGCGTGGCTGACAGGCCGCAACGCTCAGTCCCAGGATACATATCCAGCGCAGAATGCGGAAGGTCATAGAAGGTCTCCAGCGAAGATCTCGCTTGCAGGTAGAAAACCAGGCCTTACGGCGTTCGATGCATGAATTATACTCCGTTTTGTCCCTTCAAAACCTTGACAATTGAACATGTGTTCAATTATAATTCAATCAAGGAGGCATTTATGATGGCTCGTAAACCCAAATTCAACGAAAGACAGCAGAAGATACTCCAGTTCATTGAGGACTATCAGAAAGAACATGGGTATCCTCCCACGATTCGCGAGATCGGCGAACACGTTCGTGTTCCCTCGACCTCGTCGGTTGATTACTATCTTAAACGTCTGGAAATCCAGGGATACATCGAGCGCGCCCATGGGGTTTCGCGTGGGGTGCGGCTTGCCCGTTCCAATGCTCAGGAGCGTTCGATGCTTCGGGTTCCGATCCTGGGCGTCATCGCCGCCGGCCAGCCGATCCCCGTCCCCGAAGCCGGCCAGACCACCTATCTTACCGACGACGAATCCTTTGCGGTGGAGATCGCCAGCAGCCTCTTACCAGAGGCCGAGCGCGGTCCGTTGTTTGCCCTGGAGGTCAAGGGGGATTCGATGATTGATGCCATGATCAACGATGGCGATATTGTCGTGCTCAAGCCGGCGGTCGAAGCGCGCAATGGAGAAATGGTGGCTATCTGGTTACCCCAGCGAGAGGAGACCACGCTCAAGTACTTCTACAAAGATCGCGATGGCTACCTCCTCAAGCCGGCCAACCCCTTCATGCAGCCGATTCGCATCCCCAAGAGCGAGCCGCTGGAGATCAAGGGGAAAGTCGTCCTGGTGGTGCGTCGCGTTGCTCCCGTCGCTGCCTGAAACGTGCTACCGAAAATGCCGGGGAATTGCATCCATAGACGGTAGACCGCGGACGGCAGACCGCGGAGGGACAATGGACGGTGGACCGTGGATGGGATAGGGGGCAAACCGTCAACGAACAGGGAACGAATACACGAATGAGGGACTGCGGATGGCGGGCGGCAGACCGCGGAATGGGGTGCAGGCGGTGGACAGTGGCAGGATGGGCCTTGCAGCCCGTCGCGGGACAGGCATAGGGTTGCGGGTAACTATTCAGCCATGTCATTGCGAGCCGTTTTCTGGCGAAGCAATCTCCCGTTTATAAGGCCAGCTTGACCGCTTGGGGATTGCTTCGTCGCAAAGAACGCTCCTCGCAATGACAAACACAACCGTTTTGATGCAAGACTGAACAGTTACAGTTGCGGATGGTAGGGTGGAAGGCTTCATGTTGAGAAAAGACAACCAACAGGAGGCTCGAAAACGTTCGCAACCGGGTGGCAGAGCATTACCGACGGAATCTCGCCGCCGGGCGAAGGGGGAAAGCTCTCTTCTTTTGTGCGCCTCTCTTGGGGTACAATAGAAACAATCTATGGAGAACTGGAATATCGTTGGCCACGAATGGGCCGTGGAATTGCTCCAGAAGCAGGTGGCGCAGGGTAGCGCGCGCCATGCCTACTTGTTTACCGGGCCGCCGGGCGTGGGGAAGCGTACCCTGGCCCTGCGCCTGGCCCAGGCGCTTTCCTGCACCTCGCCGCTCATGCCAGGGGTGCCATGTGGAAGGTGCCGTAACTGCCGCCAGATCGAAGCCGGCAATCATGTGGACCTCCTGATCGTACAATCGGAACGCGTGGGCGCGATCCTGAAAGTAGATGCCGTTCGCGAAGCGCGTCGTTTGTTGAATCTCAAGCCGCTGCAGGCATCCTATCGGTTTGCGCTCTTTTTGCGCTTTGAGGAGGCCAACGATTCTGCTGCCAATGCCCTGCTCAAAACCCTGGAGGAGGCCCCCTCCCATGCCATCCTGCTGCTTACCGCTAACAGCCCTGAGCAGGTTCTGCCGACGATTGCTTCCCGTTGTGAGATTATCCGCCTGCGTCCTCTGCCGCTTTCGCTGGTAGAAAGTTTCCTCCTGGATCGCGGGATCGAAGCGGAAAAGGCCCAACTCCTGGCTCACCTGAGCGGGGGCTGTCCCGGATATGCCTTGCGCCTGGCTCAAGATGCCCAGGCCTTAGCGAAGCGCCAGGAGCATCTCAGCGAATTGCATCGCCTGCTATATGCTTCGCATCGCGAACGGTTTGCCTATGCCGAAGAGATTGCAAAGGACAAAGAAACGCTGCGCGAGCTTTTTCTTCTCTGGCTTTCCTACTGGCGCGATGTCTTCCTGCACTCCCTGCAAGCGGATCTGCCACTGATGCATGTAGATCGTCGCATGGATGTTGAATTTCTGGCCGGCCAGATCTCGCCGGCTTCGCTTCAATCGTTGCTTCGCGCCCTGGAACGCGCCATTTACCGCCTGGATATTGGAGTCAATCCACGGTTGCTGGCGGAAAGCATCTTGCTGCTCTGGCCGCATCTGAATCCCTGAGACTTTTGCGATGGACGGGTGTTTTCCATTGCGCAATCGTTCGCGTTCGCCTGTTCGCTGACTTCTCTGCGAGCGATCCATGTTCTTGAAGCGATACATCTTCTTTGGGAGGCACTATGTCGGAACGGATTGTCATCACCGGAATGGGAACCGTGAGCCCTTTGGGGTTGAATGTCAGAGAAACCTGGGAAAATGCCATTCACGGCGTTTCAGGTGTGGCCCCGATCACGCTCTTTGATGCCAGCAATTCGCTGGTTAAAATCGCCTGTGAAGTGAAGAACTTCGTTCCTGAGCGCTATATGGATGCCAGAGAGGCGCGCCGTCGCGATCGGTTCGAGCAATTTGCCACGGTCGCCGCTCGGGAGGCCTGGGAGCAAAGCGGCCTGGAAGTGACCGAGGAAAACGCCGGGCGTATCGGCGTGGTCATTTCTTCTGCCATTGGTGGCCTGAAATCGTTACAGGATGCCATTTTTACTTTGAAAGACGAAGGGCCGAGAAAGGTCAGCCCCTTTCTGATCCCGATGCTCATGGCAAACGGCGGCGCCGGCCTGGTGAGTATTGACCTGGGAGTAAAGGGCCCCTCTTTCTCTGTCGCTTCCGCCTGCGCCTCCGGAGCCGATGGGATCGGTATGGCCTGGATGATGCTGCGCGCCGGCATGGTGGATGTCGTTCTGGCCGGCGCTGCCGAAGCAACCGTCACCCCTACCGGCATTGCCGCCTTTGACCGCATTGGCGCCATGTCGCGGCGCGAAGATTATTCGATGACCCCTCAGCCCTTTGACAAAAATCGGGATGGATTGGTCATGGGCGAAGGCGCAGCCGTGCTGGTGCTGGAACGCGAGAGCCATGCCCGCGCCCGCGGCGCAGAAATCCTGGCTGAGCTGGCCGGATATGCCGCCACAGCCGATGCGTACCATGTCACCGCTCCAGATGAGGGCGGACGCGGCGGCGCAGCAGCCATTCGCAAGGCGCTGGAGGTCGCCGGCGTGGCCCTGGATGAGGTCGGTTATATCAACGCCCACGGCACTGCGACGCCGCTCAACGATGTGGCCGAGACACGGGCCATCAAAAGCGCTTTCGGCCCGCTGGCGTACTCGATCCCGGTCTCTTCCACCAAGTCCATGACCGGGCACATGATGGGCGCCACCGGCGCGCTGGAGGCGATCTTTTGCGTTCAGGCCGTCCGCGAGGGAATCCTGCCCCCCACCATCCACTATCAAACCCCGGATCCGGAGTGCGATCTCGATTACATCCCCAATCAGGCGCGGGAAAAGAAAATCGAGGTCGCCATCAGCAACGCTTTTGGCTTTGGAGGGCATAACGCTGTGCTCGTGATTCGGCGCTGGAAATAATCAAATCCCCTGCCCGTTGTGATCGCAGTCGCTGGCGGGAATTGCCTGAGAGCATCTGAAAGTTTCTGGCGACTCGTAGCGAAAGGGCGGTTTACCATCTCAGCACAAGGAGTTGCTCTATGACGTATGCTATTCGCTTCGGCACTGATGGCTGGCGAGGCGTGATCGCCGAGGACTATACGTTTGATAACGTTCGACGTGCTGCCCAGGGCTTTGCCTCCTTTTTGCTCCGGCAGGGGCGAAAGGATGAGTGGGTGGTGATCGGCTATGACAAACGCTTCCAATCCGAGCATTTTGCGCTGGCGGCAGCCGAGGTGCTGGCCGGCAACGGGTTGCGCGTCTATCTGACTCAGGACGCTACGCCGACCCCGGTCATTGCCTACGCGGTCGTGCACCAGAAAGCCTGCGGCGCGATCAATATCACCGCTTCCCACAATCCGCCGACCGATAACGGTTTCAAGGTGCGGGATGAACACGGCGGCGCGATTCCACCCCAGCAACTGAAAGAGATCGAGGCTCTGATCCCGCCCTCCGCGGAGGACGTGAAGCGGATGAGCGCGCCCGAGGCCGAATCCCAGGGGCGGCTGGTACGCTTCGATCCCGCCCCGGCCTATATCGAGCATATTCAGACACTGGTGGACCTGGAACCTCTGCGTCAGGCCGGGCTGACGCTGGTGGTGGATCCGATGTGGGGCAATGGCGCCGGCTGGTTCCCGCGTTTGCTCGGCGGTGGTCGCACCCGCATCATCGAAATCCACAACGTGCGCAACCCGATCTTCCCCGAGATGAAGCGCCCGGAACCCATCCCACCGAACATCCATGTCGGCTTGCAAGCGGTGCGTGAACACGGCGCAGATGCCTTACTCATTACGGATGGCGATGCCGATCGCTTCGGTTTGGGGGATGAGCATGGGCAATTTGTCAATCAGTTGCGCGTCTATGCCCTGCTTGCCTACTACTTGCTGGAGGTGCGGGGTGAGCGAGGCCCCATCGTCAAGACGCTTTCGACCACGACCATGTTGAACCGTCTGGGGGAACGCTATGGAGTTCCCGTCTATGAGACCGGCGTCGGCTTCAAGTATGTGGCGCCGAAGATGCTTGAGGTCAATGCCCTGATCGGTGGGGAAGAGAGCGGCGGCTATGCGTTCCGCGGCAACGTCCCGGAACGGGATGGCATCCTGGCTGGGCTCTATTTGCTCGATTTCATGGTCAAAAGCGGGCGACGGCCCTCGCAACTTCTTGAGCTTTTATTCCGGGAACTGGGGCAGGAATATTTCTACGATCGCGTGGATAGTCCGTTCACCGGTGATCGCGCCGCGCGTGAGCAACGCATTCTGAACGCCAACCCTCAAACCATCGGCGGATTGCGGGTGGTCGGTTTGAACACCCTGGATGGTTTCCAGTTCAAGCTGGAGGATGGCGGCTGGATGTTGATTCGCTTCAGCGGCACGGAGCCGATTCTGCGCGTTTATTGTGAGACCACGCACAGGGATCGGGTGCAGGCGATCCTGGAAGACGGGTTGCGCATCGCTGGCGTGAAATGAAGCTCACGGATACGCATTGTCATCTGGACCTGGAACGCTTCGACGCGGATCGTACCCAGGTTTTGGAGCGGGCGCAGGCGGCCGGCCTGATCCGCATCCTGATCCCGGCGCTGGATGAGACCTCGAGCGCGAGGATTACCCGGCTGGTTCAATCTTCTCCCATGCTCTACGCAGCCGTGGGCGTGCATCCGACGGAGGCGCGCACCTGGAATCAGGATACCTTACGTGCCCTTCGAGCGCAGGCCAACATGCCCAAAGTGGTTGCCATTGGAGAGATCGGCCTGGATTACTACTGGGATGCTGCGCCGCCGCATGTACAGAAGGACGTGCTTCGCCAGCAACTGGAACTGGCGGCGGCGTTGAACCTGCCGCTTATCCTGCACCTGCGCGAGCGGGGTGATGCTCCTGCTGGCCCCTGCACCGAAGACCTGCTGCGCCTGGTGGAAGAATGGGTGACTGCGTTGCGCGCCGCGGGGCATCCGCTGGCGCAACGTCCCGGCGTGTTTCACTCCTTTTCCGGCACGCTGGAGGTGGCGCAGCAGGCGATCCACCTGGGGTTTTGGATCGGGGTGAGCGGGCCGGTGACCTATCGGGAGGACAGGGCGTCGCTGGTGGCGGCCTTACCCCTGGATCGCCTGCTCCTGGAAACGGATGCCCCCTTTCTTTCGCCTGCTCCTCATCGTGGCAAACGGAACGAACCTGCCCATATTCCCTGTATTGCTGATAAAATAGCACAAATTCATTCCATTGACCGGGCAGAGGTCGCCGCGATCACCACCTTGAACGCAGCGCGCCTGTTCGCCTGGGGAGGTCTCGATTGAGCACGATGAATGTATATGCGATCCCACTGTTACAAGAAAACCTTTCTCTGATTGAAGATCGGATGCGCAGCCGGGTTTCGCCGCAGCATTTGCCAGATTTGCGCGCCGCCCTTGACCATCTTCTTTCGGCAGGTGGGAAGCGCATTCGCCCTACGGTGATCGTACTGGCTGGAACCATGCTGGGCGCGCCACGGGAGAAGATCATCAGCCTGGGGGCGGCGGTGGAAATGCTGCACACGGCGACGTTGGTCCATGATGACCTGATTGATGGAGCGCTTTTGCGCCGCGGTATGCCAACCCTGAACGCCCGATGGTCTCCGGCAGCCACTGTGCTCACCGGGGATTATCTTTTCGCCTGCGCGGCTCATCTGGTGGCTGAGATCGGCAGCCTGGAGATTATGGAGGCATTTTCCGAGACATTGATGGTGATTGTCAATGGTGAGCTAAGTCAGCTCTTCGGAGGGCGCGGCCTGTGGAGTCGTGAGCACTATTATCAGCGTATTTATGCGAAGACGGCTTCTCTTTTTGAAATGAGCACCCGCGCCGTAGGGTTGATCAGCTCGATGGAGCGAAGAGAAGTGGAATTGCTGGCGGAGATGGGGCATCATATTGGCATGGCCTTTCAGATCATGGATGACGTGCTCGATTTCACCAGCGAACAGCTTGCCCTGGGAAAGCCTGTCGGTTCAGATTTGCGCCAGGGACTGATCACGCTGCCAGCGATCTACTACATCGAAGAATATCCCGATGACCCGTATGTTCGCGCCCTGCTGCGCGGCGAATGGCAGGATGAAAAGGTTGTAGATCGGCTGATAGAAGCCATTCGTAACAGTCAGGCGCTGAAACAGGCGCAGGAGGAAGCGCGATATTATGTGTCCCAGGCCTTAGACATCCTGCATGGTTTTCCCATTTGCAGTGAACGTCAGGCTCTGGAGGAGATCATCCATTTCGTCGTGGGGCGTAACGTTTGAAGCATTGGGGACTCTATCTCAAAAACGAAGGGCCGCGGGGATTTCCCGTGGCCCTCTCTGTTTTTTCCCAAAGGTCGTGTATCAGCCAGCCAGCGCTTTTTCGCCCAATACTTCGCGCAAGACCCCGGCCAGACGCGTGATCCCTTCCCGGATGGTTTCTGGAGAGGAGTAGGAAAAATTGATGCGCATCGTGTTCTCACCGCCCCCGTTGGGATGGAAGGGAGCACCGGGGACAAAGGCTACTTTCCGTTCAATGGCCAGACGCAGCACTTCCGCCGCGTCCCATCCTTTGGGCATGGTGACCCAGAGGAACATTCCTCCCTGTGGACGGGTCCAGTGTACTTCTGCCGGGAATAGCTCTTCCATCATTTCCAGCATCACGTCTCGCCGTTCCTTGTAAACCCGGCGGATTACTTTCACATGTTCATCCAGGAATCCCCCTTTTCCTACTTCATAGGCGACCATCTGGTTGAATGTAGCGGTGTGCAAATCAGCCGCCTGTTTTGCCATTACCAGGCGCCGGATGACTTCCTTGGGCGCGATCACCCAGGCCAGGCGAATGCCAGGCGCCAGGATTTTTGAGAAGGTGCTCATGTAGATAACGTTTCCGCTATAGTGTGTGCCGTTTTCCTGGCGGTACTGGCTATCCAGGGCTACGATGGGCGGCAGATGTTTCCCCTCGTAGCGCAATTGCCCGTATGGATCGTCTTCCACGATGGGCACTCCGTAACGGTCGGCCAGCTCCACGAGCTTTTTTCGCCGCTCCAGGCTTAAAGTCCATCCCCCTGGGTTCTGGAAGTTTGGCAACACATAGATAAACTTGGGGCCGACGCGCAGCGCTTTTTCCAGCTCTTCGACGATCATCCCGTTCTCGTCCGTGGGCACCGTCACGTATTGGGCGCCGTAGGCGTTCCAGGCCTGAATGGCTCCCAAATACGTGGGTGATTCAACGACGATGTAGTCGCCGCGATTGATGAACAACCTGCCGATGAAATCCAGTGCCTGCTGTGAGCCGGAAGTGATCAGGATGTTATCCGGATCCACCTCTACCGCATAGCGCCGCGTGTGACGGGCGATCATCTCGCGGAGCGGGCGGTATCCCTCGGTGGTGCTGTATTGCAGCGCCTGAGGCCCAAACGCGTCCAGCACACGATTACAGGCAGCGCGGAATTCTTCGACGGGAAACACTTCCGGGGCCGGCAAGCCACCGGCGAAGGAGATGATGTCGGGTTGCTCGGTCAGTTTCAGCAGTTCGCGAATGACGGAGCTCCCCATTTGTCTGGTACGGTGTGCATAGCGATATTCCCACGGGGTTTGCATGTGCATAGGACCTCCGAAAGAGAGAGTAGCGAAAAAAAACGTAACAACCTACCCACTATCCATCCTTGTCATTGCGAGCCGCCGCAGGCGGCGAAGCAATCCCCTTGCTTGCCGGGAGATTGCTTCGCTACGCTCGCAATGACAAGAGGCAGAGGGTTCTCCATTAGCCATGGTAGGTAGTTACAAAAAAACTGACAGGTACGAATGTACCTGTCAGTCCAGGCTGACATACGGGACCAGATACCCGCAAAGGAAGATTGGTCCGCTTATCATACTTCGATCTTACTCGCGTTTTCCGTTTCTGACAAGCCTTACTCGCGCACTTCGCCCTCGACCACTTCGCCTTCGGCGCGACCATCACCGGGCGCCGATTGGGTGGATTGCTGGGCGTAGAGTTGCTGGCTCAGGGCATGCCAGGCGTGCTGCAGATCCTCGCTGGCGCGGCGGATTTGGGCGAGGTCTTCTCCTTGCATGGCCTGTTTCAGGGCGTTGATGCGATCTTCGATGCGCGTGCGTTCCCCTGCCGGAACCTTATCGCCAAGCTCGCGCAGCGTCTTTTCGGTCTGGTAGATAAGCTGATCGGCGTTGTTGCGTGCTTCGGCCAGCTCTCGGCGACGGCGGTCTTCGGCCTCATGTTGCCGCGCTTCCTGGACCATGCGCTCGATCTCCTCCTTGCTCAGGTTGGTGGAGGCGGTGATGGTCACCTTTTGCTCGCGGCCGGTGGCTTTATCTTTGGCCGTCACGTGCAGGATGCCGTTGGCATCAATGTCAAAGGTGACTTCGATCTGCGGCACGCCGCGCGGCGCCGGTGGAATGCCATCCAGGCGGAAGCGGCCCAGGCTCATGTTGTCGGCGGCCATCGGTCGCTCTCCCTGAAGCACGTGGATGTCTACAGCCGTCTGATTATCGGCCGCCGTGGAGAAGATTTCGCTCTTGCGCACCGGGATCGTGGTGTTGCGTGGGATGAGCACGGTCATAACACCGCCCAGGGTTTCCACGCCAAGCGAGAGCGGCGTCACATCGAGGAGCAGGATGTCCTTGACCTCGCCGCCCAGTACGCCGGCCTGGATCGCAGCGCCCACGGCCACCACTTCATCCGGGTTGACGCCCTTGTGCGGCTCTTTACCGTTTGTGAGGCGACGCACCAGCTCCTGGATCATGGGCATACGTGTTGCACCTCCCACGAGCACGACCTCATCCAGGTCGGCTGCGGTGAGGCCGGCATCCCGCAGGGCATTCTGGAACGGGATAATGCAGCGTTGCACCAGGTCCTCGGTCATTTGCTCGAATTTGGCGCGGGTCAGACGCAGCAGCAGATGCTTCGGGCCGCTGGCATCCGCGGTGATGTAAGGCAGGTTGATCTCCGTCTCGGTCATGGTAGAAAGCTCAATTTTTGCCTTCTCCGCGGCCTCGCGCAGACGCTGCAAGGCCTGGCGATCCTGGCGTAGATCAATGCCATGTTCTTTCTTGAATTCTTCTGCGGCCCAGTTCACAATGCGCTGATCCCAGTCATCGCCGCCCAGGTGGGTATCGCCGTTCGTGGCCTTGACCTCGATCACTCCATCGCCCACTTCCAGGATGGAGACATCGAACGTACCGCCTCCCAGGTCAAAGACCAGGATGGTCTCGTTCTTCTTCTTGTCCAGCCCGTAGGCCAGTGCCGCAGCGGTAGGCTCATTGATGATGCGCAGCACTTCCAGGCCCGCGATCTTGCCGGCGTCTTTGGTCGCCTGACGCTGGCTATCGTTGAAGTAAGCGGGGACTGTGATCACGGCCTGGGTGACAGGTTCGCCCAGATAGGCCTCTGCATCTGCCTTTAGCTTGGCAAGGATCATGGCCGAAATTTCCTGGGGACTGTATTCGCGGCCGGTGGCCGGGATGCGCACGCGCACATCGCCGACGGGCCCTTCTACCACCTGGTAGGGGACCATCTTCCGCTCCGTTTCGACCTCGCTAAAGCGCCGCCCCATGAAGCGCTTGATGGAATAAATGGTGTTTCCTGAGTTAATGATGGCCTGGCGTTTGGCGGCCTGCCCGACCAGTCGCTCCCCATTTTGGGTGAAAGCAACAACCGAGGGGCACAATCGGCCTCCCTCTGCGGTTGGAATGACGGTAGGCTGGCCACCTTCCATCACAGCCACCACGCTGTTGGTCGTACCGAGATCAATCCCAATAATCTTTCCCATGGTTTACTCTCCTTTCTTTGATTTGAGTTCGACCTATAGTTTACCGAGAAGATACAAGAATTTTGTTAACACCATATAGAGCACATATAAACATTCTCCCGTGGCCAAGTTTGTAGCGGAGGAAAGACCGCAGACGGCGGAGGAGGGGCTTTCGAGCCTGTCGAGAGCGAACCGTCAACGAAGGGGGGAATACACATTCGTTTATTCGTTAAAAAATCGTTGGCAGTACGGCCCGAAAAATTGATCAACAATGTGTAAACGAAAAATTAGATTAAGTTTCAGGTGCACTATCAGGGGCAATGTCCCCAAACCGGGACGCTCTCCTACCGATCCGCGCGCCGTCTCGTTTCTCCTGGGGTATAATTCGAGCTATGGAAACTTCGACTCCTCCCTCTTCAAACTCTTTTCCGCTGCGTTCCCTTCTGGTGGGATTGCTCATCTTTTTGATAGGGCTGGGAGGGGGCCTGGCCCTGGGGTATCGCTGGGGTAGCCAGAGCGCATGGGCTCGTCAGCAGGCGCAAGCGACTCCCACTCCGCCCCGCTTTGTGCGCTACAAAATTCCCACCGATGGCTTCCCTTCCCTCGGCCCGCAGGATGCTCCGATTGTGATCGTCGAGTTCAGCGACTTTCAATGTCCATACTGTCAGCGCTTTCATCTTCAGACCTTTGAAGCGCTGATGGCGGCTTATCCGGGAAAGATCCGCTTCGTCTATCGCAACCTGCCTTTGACTTCCATTCATCCACAGGCATTTTCGGCTGCCGAGGCCGCCCTTTGCGCGCATGAGCAGGGGGCTTTCTGGCCCTATCACGACCGATTGTTCAAAGGCGGATTAGGCCAGGATGCCTATCTGCAATATGCGCAGGAGCTAAACCTGGATATGGAGCGCTTCCGCGGCTGTCTTCAGGAACGTCGCTATCGGGATTTTATCGAGAAGGACATGGGCTTTGCGCTCAATCTGGGCGTTAATTCCACTCCCACCTTCTTCATCAATGGCATTGCGCTGGTGGGAGCGCAGCCCCTGAGCGTCTTCCAGGATGTGATTGATCGCGAACTGGCTGGAGAGTTCCCCAAAGAATGAGCACCTGGCAAAAGAAATTTGTCGCAGTGGCTGGTAATATTGGCGTGGGGAAATCCACACTGGTTGAGAAGCTCAGCGCGCGCCTGGGATGGGAGCCTTTCTATGAGCCGGTCACCCAAAATCCGTATCTGGAAGATTTTTACCGGGAGATGTCAGGCTGGGCTTTCCATTCACAGATTTTCTTTCTCACCCATCGCCTGCGCCTGCACTACGAACTGAGCCGTCGCCCCTCTTCGGTGGTTCAGGATCGTAGCGTCTATGAGGATGCCGAGATCTTTGCCCGCAATTTGCATCTCCAGGGCTACCTTTCGCCGCGGGATTATGCGACCTATCGCAGTCTGTACGAGACAGTCATTCAGCTTTTGCCGCCCCCCGATCTGGTGATTTACCTGCGCGCCTCGGTCCCGACCTTACTCCAGCGCATTGCGCGACGCGGTCGTGACTACGAGCAGCGCATTCCCGCTTCGTACCTGGAGGGGCTGAACCGGCTTTACGAGGAGTGGATTGCTGATTTTCGCCTTTGCCCGGTGCTTACCGTCCCTGCAGATGCTCTGGATTTCGTGGCCTATTCCGGTCATTTTGAGCTGATTGTGCAAAAGGTGGAGGAGAAGCTGATGGGCAAAGAGGAAGTTGTGTTCCACCCTTCGGAGTGGTCAGTCACGTAGTTGCCTGGTTGTGCCTTTTTGTGCTTCCATTGAGCTGTTGAAAGTGGGCCGGAGGTTGCTTCCGGCCCATCCATTTATCATCGGCCTACTCAATCGAGACCAGCAGCGCGTAGTACGGCTGTCCGCCCTCCTGGAGTTCGACTTCCTGCTGGGGATAGCGCTCGCGCACCAGATCCGCCAGGCGATTGGCCTGACTATGGGAAAGATCGGCGCCATAGAAGAGCGTGATCAGTTCATAGTTCGGGGCAGAGGCTTTTTCAAGCAGAGTCAGGAGCGCCTCTTCCAGGGAATTGGCGGAACTGACGAGTTTTCCATCGAGCAAGGCGATGACCTGTCCCTGTTTCACTTTTACCCCATCCAGTTCGACGGATCGGGTGGCGACGGTGATCTCCCCGCTGCGAACCCGTTCCATCGCCTGCATCATGCGTTCGGCCACTTTCTCAATCTCCCCATCGGGATCGTGGGCCAGCATGGCTGCCAGCCCCTGCGGAATGGTGCGGCTGGGGACAACGACAACCTGTTTGACGGTCACCTCCCGCGCCTGATTGGCGGCCAGGATGATGTTCTTGTTGTTGGGCAGGATGATGATTTTGTCTGTGGGCAGATTTTCAAAGGCAGCCAGGATTTCCTGTGTGCTCGGATTCATCGTCTGGCCCCCTTCGACGATGGCGGCGACGCCCAGGCTGGCAAAGATGCGACTCAGCCCCCGTCCAGGGGAGACTGCTACCACGGCAATTTGTCCCGGCTGAACGTTGGTCGGCTCCAGATGTTCGGCGCTGCTCCCTGCGCCGCCCATTTGGGCAACCAGGTTTTCCATGGCTACTTTCGTGATCGTGCCCAATCCCATGATGTAGTCAATCGGTTCGTAACGCTTTTCCAGGGGCACGTGGATGTGCATACGGTACATTCCATCTCCCTCGCCCACCTGAATGGAAGTACCCATTTGCTCCAGGCGGCTATAGAAGGCCTGTAAATCCAGAGGTTGGGCGGGATAGAAATCTACCACGACCTCAAAATCCTGTCCCTCTTCGATGACTTCCATTGTCTCTTGTAACTTGAGCGCCGAAAGCGGTTGCACGGTGACCACGGGAGCATCCAGCGGTAGCCTTTTGGCATAGCGCAACATGCCTTCGAGCAGGAAGAACAGCCCTTTGCCGCCGGAGTCTACAACGCCGGCCTGTTTGAGGATGGGCAGGAGTTCCGGCGTGCGCTGAACGGAGGCATCGGCAGCGGGCACGATGCGCTCCAGGATTTGGAGTGGATCCTGGGTCTCTTTGAGAGCTTCTTCGGCAGCCGCAGCCACATCTTTGATCACGGTCAGGATCGTACCCTCGACGGGGCGCACCACTCCTTTGTAAGCGGTGTCGCGTGCTTCTGCCAGAGCGTGCACAAACGCCGGCCCGTCGAGCACCTCCACGTGCTGGAGCGCCTTCGCAATGCCGCGCCAGATCTGAGAGAGGATGACGCCGGAATTGCCGCGCGCCCCCATCAAGGCGCCCTGGGCGACGGCTGCAGCCATTTGTCCGATGTGACGATGCCCCAGGTCTTTGATCTCGTTCCAGGCCGATTGCATGGTCAGCACCATGTTTGTGCCGGTATCGCCATCTGGAACAGGGAAAACGTTCAAAGCGTTCACGGTTTGCTGATTGGTGCGTAGCCAGGTGAGGCCAGCTTCCACCAGATTTTTGAGCGCCAGGCCATCTATTCGGGTCTCTGTCAAGGGGAAGGCAGAATCGCTCATCTTTTTGTTCCCTCACTCTTCGTGGTTGATTCGTAAGCCGGCGACATGAACATGGATGGAATCCACCGGCAGGCCTGTCGCCTTTTCCACATGAAAACGAACGGTGTTGGCTACGCTTTGGGTGACCGAAGCAATGCGTGTACCATATTCCACTATGATATGCACTTCGATCTCCAGTTTTTCCCCTTCATAACGCACGTAAACGCCGCGGGCGGGATGATGGGTGAGCGCCGTACTCAACCCCTCTGCCAGACCGCGCGGGGCCAGGCCGACGACTCCATACGATTGGAGGGTTGCATGTTGGGCAATCGTGGCAATTGCCCGAGGGGAAATGAAAATTCTTCCCAGAGATGTGGTCTCTTCACCCATAGTACACCTGAGAATTCAGAGTTTGGAAGTAACGACCTGCCGTGATCGCCTGGAGGGCAAAGCTGGAATACAGACCGCGAACCGCAGACGGCAGACCGCAGTCTGGATGCTGGATGGCAAGGTGACAGCAGACCGCGGCCGACCCAGGTGAGGCTTTGCAGCCTGGCAAATGAACTATCAAAGAACGCAAGTGAGTGTGGCAGGAGCTACGTTTGGAACGAGAATTATACCAGAGTCTCAAAGTGGGCAGTGGGGCGATTCAGATCGGTACTGTATCATGCGTTCAAGAAATTCGCAGCGAGTCGCCCGAAAGCCATGAAAAAACCTCTGTCTCCTGTCATTGCGAGCGAAGCGAAGCAATCTCCTGG
>Ga0209227_1001681_pt1 | contig 16845 bp, 9 predicted proteins | sample YNPBryantNP2012_FD_185815 | JGI IMG/M metagenome (GOLD analysis project Ga0209227, IMG submission 185815) | Anoxygenic and chlorotrophic microbial mat microbial communities from Yellowstone National Park, USA - YNP Bryant NP 2012 (SPAdes)... ...
CCTTTTGCAAACAAAAAGTGCCGGGCGTTCTGATACGTCCGGCGCTTTTGCTGAAGAAGCCTATCCCTGGACAGGATTACCGGTGGATGCGGTTCGTCTGCAAGACCCTCATTCCTTCCAGCCGCAGGAGTTCGGGGAGGATGGCCCGGTAGACGGCGCAGTAGGGGGACGGGGCCGCCGGGGTGCCCCGCCGCCGTTGGGCCAGCAGCGGGCATCCCCCCGCGCAGACGTAGCGCCAGGGGCATTCCCTGCACTCCTCCTTCTCCTCCACCGGCGGGTTGCGGAACCCGTCCTCCGCCCGCACCGCCGCCAGCGGGTCTCCCTCCCAGACCGTGCCGACGATCCGCCCCATCTCCATATGGCAGCGGGCCAGTTCTCCCCCCGGACCCACCACGATGTAGGCGTGCCCGGCGCCGCAGGGGTAGCGGTGGGGGGCGCTCAGGTCGCAGCGGTCCAGCAGATTGCAGATGGCAGATTGCAGATTGCCGGTCGTGGATTGCAGACGGCGCTCCATCTCGGAGAGGGCACCCTGCAGGCCCGCGATGAGGCGCTCCGGGTCGGGGGTCAGGTCGGGGCGGCCAGGGGCCGGGCGGACAAAGTTCAGGTTGAAGGGGAGGCCCCGGTCCAGCGCGAAGGCCACCACCTCCGCCAGCCCGTCCACGTTGTGTGCGGTGACGGTCACGGAAAGGTGGGGGGTGAGGCCTGAGGCCTGCGCCCGCTCTATTCCCTCCGCGATGCGGGCAAAGGAACCGGCGCCGTTCTCCGATGCCCGCTGCCCGTCGTGGGCCGGGCCCAGGCCGTCCAGGGAGATGGCCAGACGGATGCCCTCGTCCCGCAGCCACTGGAGCAGGCCCGGGGTCAGGGTGGTGCCGTTGGTCAGGAGCACTTCCCGCAGGTCCAGGCCGGCCTCGGGAGCGCGCACCCGCGCGTACCGGTGGACGGCGCGGAGGGTGGGGAGGTTCAGGGTGGGCTCGCCGCCGGCGTACTTGAGTTTCAGGGCCCGGAAGCCGTGGGCGCGCGCGGAGCGGATGGCCCCGTCCACCGCCGCCCTCCCGACCTCCGGGGGCATGTCGGCCTGGCCCCGGGGGGCATAGCAGTAGGCGCAGCGGAGGTTGCAGCGGGTGGTGAGGTGGAGCCAGACCGTGAAGACGTGAAACGTGAGGGCGTGAAACGTAAAGGCGTGAAACGTAAAGGCGTGAAACGTAAAGGCGTGAAACGTGAAGGCGTGAAACGTAAAGGCGTGAAACGTGAAGGCGTGAGGCGTATTGCGGGTTGCGTTTTCCGTTGCATGGGCCGGGGTCAGCAGGCCCAGGGCGGCCAGTTGGCGGGCGGTGGGGTCGGCCAGGGGGGCCGGGGCGGCGAAGGCGTCCAGGGCCCGCGCCGCCGGGCCGTTCAGCACCACCACCCCGGCGGGGCCGGTGGGGCTGAAAGCCACCTGGTACCCGCCGGGGAGGGGGGCGCGGTAGAGAGCGGGGGCCAGCCCCCAGAGCCCACCCACCGGCGGGCCGGCCTGGATAGGGGCGGCGGCCGGCGCGCAGGCGCAGTCGGTCTCGGCATCCGGCCCTGCCGTTGAATTGGCGGCAATAATAGGAACATCTGCGGAGCAGGCGCAGTCCTGTTCTGCCCGTTCGCGACCGGAATCCCAGAGGATTTGCGGAAACTCGGTTGTGTCCTTCACCGCTGGTTTGCCTCCTCCTGTCCGCTGTCATTGCGAGGGCGCAGAGCGCCCGACGCAATCCCCAAAATGGCTTGTGGATGTTGCTTCGCCGCCTTTGGCGGCTCGCCTCGGCGCGAGCGCCCTTCGGGCAGAGCCCTCTGGGCGAAGCCCTCGGGCCGAAGGCCCTTCGGGCCGAGGCCTTTGGCGCGTGGCGCAATGACAACGGTTGGGTGGGTATCTACTGCAGATTGCCGTTTACGGGTATCGCATTTGCCAGTGGCCGTCCCCTTGTCCCACCACCCGGAAGCCGGAGCGGGTGAAGAGGCGGATGGCCGGGGTGTTGTCGGTGCGGGTTTCCAGCACGACCGGCATTCCCCGGGCCGAGGCCCACTCCAGCGCGGCGCCCAGAAGGGCCCGTCCTATGCCTTGGCGGCGATGCGAGGCGACCACTCCGATACCCAGTTCCAGTGCCCCCTCGTCGGTAGGGAACAGGCGGCACCAGCCCACGACGTTTGCTCCCTCCACGGCTACCAGCAGGAGATGGCAGGGGCAATCGGGCTGGGCCAGCGCGTGCTCCCAGGCCGGGGTGGGTTCAAAGCGGGGCGTGCGCATCATCCCACCGGCGCAGACGGCGTTGATAGTCCCGATCAGGGAATTCTGATCGGCCATCCTGTACCGCCGGATCTTATGCGGCCAGGGTACTGAGAACATCCGAGGGACCAAACAGGATCTGCAACTGATGCCAGAAATACCATTGCTCGCGGTCTCTCCGATACATTGCAGCCATCTCGGAAACGGCATCATAAATGGCTTTCAACTCACGAGCATTGAGCCTCTTCAGGCGTTCGTGAATCACCCGGAGCGCCCGGCGCATGTCGCGGAAGTCATCCGCGATCAATTTGTCGTACTCCAGCGCCAGGGCGAATTCTTGTGCCGCGGCCTGCAGATCAGGATAGGGGGGGGCTTTCCCCGAGCGTTCAAAAGCGTCCATGGCCCGCACTCCTTTCAGCACGTGCATACGGGCCAGTTGAGCGAAGATACCCACGACTGTATCTTCCCGGACCTGAGGGAAGGAGGATGGAGTAATCAGGTAGGAAGCAAATTTTTGCCGGACCTCCTGTTCTATGGTCTGCAGGTGCTGGTCCAGAGCTGCATCCTGAGCATAATAGTACATCCAGGCCAGTCCCAGCGCTCCGTCCAGGTACTGCGCCCAGAAGCCGTTTTCCCGGGCCATTTCCATAGATTGCCGCAGCGCTTTTTCGGCTGCTACCCTGTGTGTCTGCAGGTCAACATCAGGGGATGGGAAACGACAGAACTCACGGTGGGTAATCCCTTTCTCATAGAGGGCGGCGACCAACCGTTCGGGTTCCCTCGGTTCTTGGGAGAAAATCTCAAAGGCCCTCTGGCTGTGCTCCAGGGATTTCTGCAGAAGGCGGACCCGCTCCTGCTCCGGGCAGGGGGGTTCGCTCATAAACCGGTAACATGCCGCCAGAGAGAGATGCGCCAGCCCTTCTCCTCGTGGGAATTGTGTTTGCTGGGCAATCGCCAATGCCTGAAGAGCATACGTTTCCGCTTCCCGGTATTCTCCAGCATAAATCTCTATCCCGGCGAGGGTATTCAACGTGAGGGCCACCCTGGCCGGTAATCCGTGTTTCTTACGGAGGCCCAGGGCATCCCGTGCGTGAATTCGGGCTACAGCGAATTCTCCCCTTAACATCAGAGCAAAAGCCAGGTTGGTCAGGGTGTTGGCCTGCTCCATTTCCATATTCAGGCCTCTCCAATAAGGGAGGGCCCGCCAGTACATCTCCGCTGCTGCGATAAATTGCCCCTGCACGCGCCGCAGGTATCCCAGGGTATTATACAGTTGGCCTCTGATGATATTCCAGCGAATCGTGGCTTCTGATGAGGGAAGTGCCTCTACTTTCGCCTTTACCCGGGAAAGCAAATGCTCCGCCTCCTGCAGGTTCCCCTGATAGGTCATCAGGAGCGCTTCGGCCAGGTTCAGTTCGGTCACGGCTATCTCTCCGCCCTGTTCGATCAGGTCGCTGGCGTCCTCCCGCAGGCGGCGGGTCACTCTCAGGGCCTCTTCGTATTGTCCGGCGGCGATCAACCGCTTCACCCAGCGAACTGACGCGTCGGCCAGGAAATCGGCCCGTTGGATTCCATCTACAATGGCTTCCCGGTCCTGCGGGTCCCGTTCTCGCCAGAAGTCCAGCAACTCCGCCCTTAACTGGATGTCCAGCATTTCATCACCGATGGAGAGGGCTTCTTCCGCCAGCCGAAGGTATTCCTGGAAGCCCCCCTGGGCATTGTGCCGCAGAGTGTAATGGAGATTCTCAGCAAGGGTGTCCCGCAGGCGAGTTGAGGGCCCGTAAATCTCCCCAAAATCAGGGAGATTGGGCTCAGCCGATTTATAGATTCCAGCGATCTCTTCACGAATCCGATCTAACCGTTGAGAATAGTAGGCTTTCAAGGATCGGAATATCCTCAATGGAACGGCCTCACGGGGGTCGCGAAGCAAGGCGTACATCTCATCGTGCAGGAAGAGCCGCTGGTCGGCCGGGCGAGTTTTGACAAAAGATAGTTCCCGGGCCCACTTGCAGGCCTCTATGACTTCCGCCTCTTCTGCCTCCAAAAGCATCGCCAGCAATTCCGCATCAGCCCCTTTACGCAGCCAGCCCATCACCTCAATGAAGCCTCCGAGAGGAGAAAGGGACTGGCGAATCAGCGTCTGAACCCTTTGCAGCAATTCCCGCTGATTTCGTTGACGCTCTTCAGGGCTCAACTTTTGTGCTTCTGTCAGGGATTGTGCTGCCTGGAACGGTTCACCGCTGATGGCCAGATGGTCAATGGCCAGGGCCAGAAGAATCGGGCGGATCGTCCCGTCGTCCTTCAGCGCGTGGAAGAGCATCCGGCGAAATGTCTCATTCCACTGGTGGATCCGCTCCGCCACGAAGCGATCCCGGTGGTTGTCGCTGGCCTGGAGAGTGGATACCAACTTTTCAAAGTACTCCAGGGTTTCCTCTTCCGTCAGGCCGGAGAGGACGATGGAGCAAAAAGTACCTGTCCTGCCCAACTCTTGCTCCACAGGGATTGGAACCGGACGCCCGGCCAGGAGCACAGCGGTGTTCACCGCGCTGGGGAGAAACTCTTTCAGCAGCCAGTCATACACAAGAGCACGCGCTGTAGGAATCCCCAGGCGGGAGGCAACGGGATCCTCCTGCAAGAAGAGCCTCTCCACGGTGTCCAGCGCCAGCACGATCGGGGTCACCCGGGAAATGCCATTCAAATCCTCCAGAAATGCCCGGATCACTTTGTTTCTTTGTTCCTGCCATTGGGCTCGTTCTTCCCGGGTGATTTGATACAATTTCTCACGCTCCTCCCGGTAGTGCTCAAACCCTGTTCCGTCCGGGGCCAGTACCTCCTGGATGGCTTGAATCAGCCCCTCCACTGTATGATTTACAGTGTGGTACATATCTACCGGCCTTGCGGCGACGCGCAGAGTGGGCTGCTCAGACAGTGTTTTAAGGAGGTGCTGGAGCAGCCGGGTCTTGCCAATGCCGCCCACACCGGTAATATAGACGATCGATCGCCCTCCCTTCCGGATGGTATCCAGGACCTGTGCAATCTCTTTTTCTCTTCCCACCAGTTCAGCAGTGGCGATGGGGCTCAGGTACTGCTCTTCTTGTGAGGCGATAGCGATGGGGGTCATAGTATCCTCCTGTCGGCCGCGCTGATGTTTTCGGATCGCGAGGGAAGAGAGCCGTACTCCTGCAGGCGTTGCCGATGGTATTCCGCCTCTTCCAACCACCGTTCACGGGTTGCCGGATAATTGTTTGCCCACTGCTGGTATAGTTGATAAGCCGTTTGATGAAGACGACGCCACAATTCCGGCTTTTGCGTTTGGAGGTATCGCTCTATCAGTTGCCGGACGATCCGATCCATCACATAGCCGCGCTGCTCTGCATCCCAGCGCGCCAGTCCCCAGCGAATCAGTTCTTCCCGTACCCGTCGGGACCGGGCATACGTCCATTGGCGGTACGAATCGTTATCATAATACGTTGCCAGCATATCCGGGATTCGTTCCTCGTCAAAAGCGCGCAACACACAAAGTGCTTCCAAATATTCCCGTACCGTCCGCCGCCGCTCTTCAGGCACGGGTTCCAGCAATCCTTCCACTGCCTGATCCAGGCTGTAGGCGGCTACCAGGTAATTGGCGAGAGGGTTTCCGCCAGTGAGTTCATAAATTTCATCAGCGCGGTGGGCTTGCGATGGTGCCTGGCGTTTTAATTGATCTTTCGTAAACAGTGGGTCAAAAGGCTCCAACTCCGGTTTCCCCAGGGGAACTGCCAGGGTACTCAACTCCGGGTTCTTCCATGGGTAGAGCCTTCCTCGTCCGGTAAGGAGAAGCAGGACGCGCCGTTCCGCGGCGAGAGGCCCCAGAAGATAATCCTCCAATAAAGGAAGCAGAGCCCAGTCTGACTCATAGACATGATCTACGATCACGACCAATGGCTGCTGCTGGAGGAATTTCTGGAGATGCCGGAATACCGTCCGGCTCATCTCCGCCAGGTCTGCGCCAAGACGTTCCCTGGGGCCGCCGGTTTCTATGCTCACCCGCTGAAGGATGTCGGCGACAGCCCAGGCCGGGTCCTTTCCGGCGTATTCCTTCAGATCTAACCGGACAACGGGTATCCGCTCCTGGCTGAGTTGATGTTCAAAATGGGACCGAAGCCATGTCTTGCCGATTCCCCGCTCTCCCGAAAGGATCAGCACTCCATGCCCATCCCGGCCCTCCTTAAGGGCTTGCACCCTTTCTTCTAACATCTGCAATTCCTGTTCGCGATTAACGAAAAGTCTTGGCGAGTAAGGAAGCAACTGAACGGCGCTCATCGGGGGGCCCCCTTTCTTTTTTTAAATTAATTACCGCGCGGTTCTGGTAAGCAGCAGGTTTCCTTGAGTATATTGTAAAATGGCTGCTTCTACGTCTTCGCCTGTCAGAAGTCCTTCAGCCCCTTCTCGCCGGACATGTTCTTCAATGACCTGTCGGGTGAGGACCAGCATTTCTCGCGGAAGGGGCATCACCGATCTGGCAAGAACGGTCTCCACATCTCGGAGCGCGGGAGAAGCCACCGCGTCCAGACTCCCGAAGTTCCCCCCACTGGCAACATAAACTCTGCGGCGTATGATTTCTGCCAGCAAGTCCAGCGTCCAATGAATCACTGCGACGTGGTCAGAGAGGAGAAGGGGGAACTGTTCAGCCAAAAGGGGGAAGGTTTCTGTGGGCAGAAATGCCTTCAGGAAGACGTTATCCTGGGCCCATTTTTCAGCCCGGTGCAATAGAGGCCTCATGCAATCCACAATCATCATCGGGTTGTCTATGGTCTCCGGCGCGCCGTCAAAACCGTCGGCCAGAATGTATACAGACGGGAAGCCCAGCATCTTGAGCACAGCCAGCAGATGGGCCCAACGCTCTGCAGGAGGCGGGGCAGGTTGAAACGCCAGAGCGGATTCCAATTCGTCACACCATTGCTGGAGTGTGACCTCATCGGGCGGATCGCGCATGACGAACGTCGGATCCAGTACCTCTCGGAGGGGAGAAATTTGGCGGCTCTGGCGGCATAGGTTGAGATATACGGAAAGGGGCCCGGAGAGGTTCCACTGGAAAAGGTTTGCTATATCTTGTCGCTCAGAAACGTCCAGCCGAAAGAACCAATGGGGCCGGTGGGCCATTGCCAGAAAGAGCGCCCTGGCGCCCGAGCGAGTCAGGGCCATCAGGTGCTCTTCTTCCGATGGACGCGCATGCCCCCAGGCGAGAAAGGGGGGCACGTAGGGGATAGGGAAGGGGCGGTTGGTCTCCTGACCAATCCAGCAGGCCTGCATCACGCTGATACGCAGGGCGGTCTTTCCACCGCCTGCCGGGGCAAAAACCCAGGAAATCCCATCTCCCCAGACGCGCGCGAAGACCTCGTGCCCGACCAGGTACTCGCTGAGGTGAGGGTCAGCGGCTGCGTCCAACGGACCGAACGGGTCAAACCGAAACCCGGCCCACCTCAACCATTCGGGCACCCCAGACGAGTCCGGCGTCTGGTGGAGAGCAGGGGTTGAGGAAGCCATAGGAATCGTGGAAGCGGAAGTGAAGGATGGAGAGAAGGACGCTATTCCGGACTCAACAGGGATGAGCCATTTAGTAAAAATGGCATATTCTTAGCCTCGCTGGTTTCCTTGAAACTGATAACATTATGGCGTGATTTGTGAAAAACGCAAGCCCCATCCGGCTTCCCGCGCTTGCAGTTTCATCTATATTTGCTCACAATCACCTCACAGATTTCTCACCAGCGGGCCTGGAGGACCACGCCGTGGCCCCGACGGGTGACGAGAAGTACCGGGGCGCTGGGATCCGGCTCTATCGCCTGCCGTAATCGCCAGAGGTTGGTATCTATGAGGCCGGTATATTCTTTAGGTGCTTCGTACTCCTTATCTCCCGGACGGGGAATCCGATCCAGCCCCCGGTATATCCGAAAATACAATTCGGCTTTGGTGACGACAGCACCGCTTCGCTGGTAGAGATAGCGGAGCATTTCGTACGCTTTTGCGGGCAGGTCTTCCAGGTTAACGCAGCGGCCTCCCACGATCACCCGACGTCGTTCGTCGTCCAGGTAGAGGCGCGGGGGACGTTGAAGCCGCAGCCTCTTCCAGATGTCCTCATCAATAGGCCTGTTCCGGGAATGAGTCGTGTAATACTCCACCAGTCCGGCCACCTGGTCCAGCCACTCCCGGGGGGAGGTACCCCCTACTTTCTCCAGCCATTCCGGCAATCCGGCAGCCGTGCAAAGTTCTTCCAGTGGAAAAGGCTCTCGCCCGAACGCCAGGGACAGGCGACGTTCTACCAATCGGCGGAGGGTTGGAGAGTCCCAACGAATGTGGATACCCTCTACACGCCGCCGTGCCCGCGCCAGACCCCCGGCATGGCTGAGTGCTGGTTCTAACTCAGAGGGGAGGCATATTTTGTATATCAGGCCGAACGGGTCAAAAAGTGAGAGGGTAGATAGAAATGCTTTCAGGCCAGCACACAGACGATCAAAAGCCATCTCTGCCCAACCCTCCAGTCCGTCCGTCAGGATCCAGATGCCATCCATCTCCAGTGCTTTCAGCGCGCTGACCAGTTCCGAGATCACATACTCGGGCGGCGCATCTGCATAGAGGATGTCATCCACAGGCCCGCTGAGAATTTGGCGAACCAGGGGAGCGCCGGGGCTGTCTCCCTCTACCAGTGGCCCCCAGCGGAGCATGGGATTGCCCCGAGTATAGCGATGGATAAACCAGACAAAACGGGCCTGGGCCCAGGGCGGGGCTTTCTGATAATCCTGGGGATAGCAGGCCAGATGGTGGATCAGGGCATCCGCACAGGCATCCAGGATGTGACCCACCATAGCCTTGACCCAATCCAGGCCGGCTTCCGCCACTGAAATCGGCAGGGCAGGTTTCCAGTGAACCAGAAGACGGAAGGGTTTGCCGTCGGTGCCGAGACTGATGGTCTCTAACATCCGATGCACGGCTGTCTTACCACTGCCTGGGTCTCCGAAAAGGACAACGGAGCGGCGAGGGTCTGAGATGCGGTCAAAATCCGGTGGCGGGACGAAACATTCGGGCAGCCAGGGCTCCTCCTCCGCCCGCAACGCAAGAAAAGCGGCCGGACCGAGAGATGCTTGCTCCTCCGGATGAACGGATACCTCTCTCTCCGCATCCCTCCTCTTCATGGGGAGCCTCCCAGTATCTCATCCATGTCTTCCGGGCGTAGTCTCCGCCCGGTGCGGCCGATACAGCGGAGCACCTCGTTCCCCAGGCAGACCAATTGGGCCGGGCGGCCGTTGGCGGCACGGATCAGGCGTTCTTCGGCGGGTAGGCCATGCCATTCCCGAAGGTCACACCAGGTATCCAATGTATCATCCCCCGAAAGAATCTGAAGGCGCTGGCGAAGCATCTGGCGGAGGTCGTCAGTTGTCCAGAGGCAGACCTCTCCGAAGTCCCCCAGATCCTCGGGGGAAGGCGAGCCCAGAAAGACCTGCACGACGACCCCGAAACGCTGAAGCATTTGGGCCAGTCCATAGAAATTTCGGGCTGTTTTCTCATCACTCTCCCCCTGCACGTCGGCCAGGATCCATAGACAGGGAAAGCCGGCAGGAACGGCTTGGCGCAGGAGGTCGCAGATTTCCCAATCGGATAGCCTCTCGCAGGAAAGGGGTGGGGCATAAGACTGGACAATCTTCTCCACCGTTAGCCCCTCTCCCACAGAAGGCAGCCCGGCTCGCCGGAGAGAGGGGAGGAGATCCTCTGAAAGGTAATGACACAACAAACGAACGATAGACTTCCTTTGGAGAGGAGTGGCATTTGTAAGTCCCTGGGGGCGACGGGCGATGTAGCGTACCAGAACAGCCGTCACCACCGGCATCAGTTGGTCCAGAAGGGAGCCGGAAGCGGATTCCTGGGCGTCCACCCGCCAGTAGATGGGGAAGCCCGTCCGCTGCCTCAGCGCTTTTTTGACCATGTAGAGGGCGAGCGTCGTCCGTCCGCCTCCTGGAAAGGTGATAAAGACCTTCGTTCGGGGATTGCGTGCGGTCTCCCACCATGATGGGGCTGCGATAGACCCCTCCCGAAGTGGCTGGGACTCCACCTTTTCCGGACCGAACGGATTCCCCTCCAGCCCAAGGACGCGGATGCCCTGGATCAGTTCGCGATCCATCGGGGCTGGCGGAGTGGCCTCCAACTGCAAATCGGGCCAGATGCCCACGATGGTTTGCAGTTCTCTTCTCTCCCACCCCGGAACGGGCCGGCCGAATCCCCGAAGGGCCTCGACAGCTTTCGTTTGCCACTCTTCGTCCAGAGATTCATAGGCCCACCAGAGGGCCTGTATCGCCTCTTCCTCTCCAATACTTCTGACTTCGGGTAGATGCTCCACAATGGCCACGAAGCGACGTAATTCCACCGGTGCCTTCTCACAGGCTTCTGACAGAGCGTCCTGCACCTGAGCCTTCTGCCAGATTCCTCCCCTTTTCCGACATTTCAGATACTGGCGAGCCCCTTCGGAAGGGTTTTGGGAGAGCGATTCGGCAAATTCCTGAATCTCGGAGAGAGCCTGCTGGATTTGTTCTCGCCTTCGTTTCTCATCCTCTTCCTGACCCTTCCACTGCTGTAGCCCAAAGCCGATCAGAGCCGTCAGCAGAGAGCCCAGCAGGGCAATGGCTTCCTTTGACATCCCGGTCACTCCCTCGGTCAGCGGAGCCAAAAGGGTATCCGGGAGCAAATGCTGGATCAAGCGAAAGAGACCGAGGGCTGTCAGCAGCCAGAGGATGAGGACAAAGAGGGCCTTGCCATACTGTTGAAGGGCTGAGAGAGGCCAATCATCCGCGTGATGCCAGTACCATCGTTGCACCTGGCGGATTCCCTGGTGCATCCGATGCAGCCAGCCAGGAGAGGACTTTTTGCCCGCCATGCTCTCCTCCAGGCCAACGCGGGGGAACGAACCGATTTTATTTTATCATCAATCCCCCTGCAGGGCAAGCCCTCACTGGTAGATCACCACGACCGGCGGCGGGGAGAGGCGGAGGACGTCGGCGGGGGACATCAGGGGAGTGTCGTAGTCGTAGAAGAGTTTGAAGCCGCCATACTCAAAGCCCGGCTCCTGGCTGTACTGGACGTAGTCGCCGATTTTGGCCCCTGGAGAGCCAAATCCGTCCGCATCCCAAACCAGGTCCACGCACGGATAGTCCAGGATGCAGTGTTTGCTCTCTATCATCCGGTCGTCAAACTGGTGGATGATGAGGATTTTGCGCTCGCCCACGGCGCGGGAGATGCGGTCCAGCCGGGCCTGGATGCGGTTGATCTGCGGGCCGCTGATCACGCCCAGTTGCTCCCCCGGCACCTGGTCGGCGCCCACGATGAACTCCGGGTCCACCGCCAGATGGACGCCCGACTCCCAGAGGAAGGGCTCCACGATGTCCAGTTCGGCTTCCAGGTCGGCCTGTCCCACCTGCAGGTCCAGGAAGACCCACGCCCCGGCCGCCCGCGCCCCGTCTATCCAGAGGCGGATCGTGTCCGTGGGCACCCGGTGGTTGTAGTCCCCGTCCTCTCCGGCATACCCGTCGGCGATGGTGACCACCATGTGGAAGGCGGGGACAGTCTCCACGGTGGGGTCCAGGTCCCGGTAGGCCTGGACCTGGTCGGTCAGCAGGGCGAGGGTGGTGGTGAGGTCGTGGCGGCCCAGGATGCCCAGCCCCGGCCCCAATGGAGTGCCGTAGAAGGCCACCACCCGCCGGCCGACCAGCAGGGAGGCCGGACAGCCCGCGGCGGGAGGGAGCGGCCCCGGGTCCGGGCAGGGCGCAGGGGTCGGGAGAGGGGAGCGCAGCGCGGCCCCGCCGGCCTTCGGGGCCACCGTCGGCGTCGGGGTTGGGGTGGGGGTGGGCGTAGGGGTTGGCGTCGGGGTGGGCGTCGGCGTCGCCGTCGGCGTGGGCGACGGGGTCGGAGTAGCCGTGGCGGTCGGGGTGGCCGTCGGGGTGGCGGTGGGGGTGGGGACCAGCCCCGCCTCCCAGCCCGACGTCAGCCCCCGACCGACGGCCAGGAGCAGCAGAAGGCCCGCCAGCAGCAGGGGGGCACAGGCCCCACGGGCCGGGGAGTGATGCGTGAAGCGTGAAACGTGAGACGTGATGGTGCCCCCTGTTATTTCCCCCGAATCGCCGCCCCGATTTCCCGCTCCAGCCGCCGCACGATCTTCTCCCGCACGCGCGCGACGTCCTGGTCGGTCAGCGTGCGGTCGTCGGCCTGGTAGGTCAGCCGGTAGGCCAGACTCTTTTTGCCCGGCCCGATCTGTTCGCCCCGGTAGACGTCAAAGAGGACGACGGAGCGCAGCAGCGGCGCGCCGGTCTGGGCGATGAGGTCCCGGACCCGCACCGCCGGGGTCTCCTCATCTACCACCACCGAGAGGTCTTCGTAGACGGGCGGGTGGAGGGAGATGGGGGTCATCCGGCGCGGCGCGCCCCACAGGCCCAGCAGCGCTTCCATGTCAAACTCCAGCGCGGCCACCGGCTGCTGGGGCAGGTCAAACGCTTCCCGTACCAGCGGGTGAAGTTCGCCCATGATGCCCAGGAACGTCCCGTTCACGGAGACCTGCGCGCAGCGGCCGGGGTGGAAGGCGTCAATGATACGCCACTCCGCTGCGCTGCGGGGCTCACTACCAGCGGGACGCTCAAAGGTTCCGGAGAGGCCCAGGCCCGCCAGCAGTGCTTCCACCACGCCCTTGAGGTCGTAGAAGCCCAGCGGGGTCGTCTGACGGTCGGGGAGCCAGGAGCGGGGCTCGCGCGGACCGGTCATCACAATCCCTAACCGCAGGGGTTCGTCCGGCAGGAGTTCTCCGTCCACGGGCAGGTAGACGGCGCCGATCTCAAAAATCGCCACCCGTTCCTGGAAACGGAGGTTGTCCCGCAGCGTCCGCAGGAGCGACGGCAGCAACGTCTGGCGAAGGTAGGCCCGGTCGGCCGAAAGGGGGTTCTTCAGCCGCAGGTAGCGGGAAGGGTCGGGGGGCGGGCCCTGCGGGCGCAATCGCCCCTCATCGGCGATGTCCACCAGCGAGTAGGTGATGACTTCGTCCAGCCCACAGCCCACCAGCAGGTCCCGCACCCGTTCGGCACACTCCAGGCGGACGTTGGGCCGCTGGGGCGGCAGTTCGTCCTGCAGGAGGGTCGGGGGGAAGCGGTCGTAGCCCCAGATGCGACCGATTTCCTCTACCAGGTCCACCGGGCGGGTGACGTCGGGGCGGTGGGAGGGGATGGTCACCGTGTAGCAACCGGAATCGGCGGGCCGGACGGTGAATTCCAGGGCGGTGAGGATGCGCACGATGTCGTCCGGCGGGACTTCCACGCCCAGGATGCGGGTCACGTCGGCGGGGTCCAGTTCTATGGTACGGGGCATCTGTCGGCCCGGATAGAGGTCGCCGACCGACGGGGCGACGGTCCCACCCGCCAGTTCGGCCATGAGGAGCGCGGCACGCAGGGCGGCGGGGACCGTCAATTCCGGGTCCACCTGTCGCCCGAAGCGCTGGCTGGCCTCACTGGTCAGCCCCAGAAGGCGCGCAGTGCGGCGGATGCTCAGGAAGTGGAAGTTGGCCGATTCCAGGAGGATGTCGGTGGTGGCGTCGGTGATTTCGCTCTCCAGTCCGCCCATGACGCCCGCCACGGCCACGGGGCCCCCGCCGTCAGTGATGAGGAGCATTTCGCCGTCAAAGGTCTGCAGGACGCCGTCCAGGGTGGTCATCTGCTCGTTCGGACGGGCCCGGCGGACGATGATGGCGGGCCGGGTTTCGCCGGGGCGCGGGCGCAGTCGGTGGTAGTCAAAGGCATGCAGGGGCTGGCCCAGTTCCAGCATCACGTAGTTGGTGATGTCCACGATGTTGTTGATGGGGCGCATGCCGGCCAGCCGCAGCCGCATCTGCATCCAGAAGGGGGAGGGGCCGACCCGGACGCCGCCGATGAAGGCCGCCGAATACCGGGGGCAGAGGTCGGGGTCGGCAATCTCCAGGACGATGTAGTCGGGGGTGGGGGTGATGGTGACGGGGTGGCTGGCGGCGGCGCGCCGGGGGTCGTTCCGCAGCGGGACGTCCAGCAGCGCGGCCACTTCGCGGGCGACGCCGAAGACGGAGTAGAGGTGGGCGAAGGGCCCCTTGATGTCAAACTCCAGGACGGCGTCGCCCAGGTAGTCCACCAGGGGCACGCCCACCGGGGCGTCGTCGGGCAGGTAGATGATGTCCTCGTGCTGGTCGGAGAGCCCCAGTTCCTTTTCGGAGCAGACCATCGCGCGGGAGGGGACGCCGCGGATTTTGGTGGCCTTGAGTTTCATGACCTGGAAGCCGGGGGCGTGGCCGTCGTAGAGGTGGGCACCTTCCAGTGCGAAGGCGACTTTGATGTGGAGGTCGGTCTGGCCTCGGCGGGCCAGGAGGCCCGGCGCGCCGGTGACGACGACTTCCGGCGCCGGCCCCCCGTACTCCACCTCGGCCAGGACCAGCCGGTCGGCGTTGGGGTGAGGGTGGACGGCGCGCAGTTCGCCGACGACGATTTTATCCGGCTCCCAGGGGAGTTCGGCACCGGGCAGGCCGATGTAGGTGACCGTCTCCACCTCCAGCCCGGCCAGGGTGAGCCGTTCGGCCAGTTGGGGGATGGGGATGGGAATATCCACGTAGTCTTTGAGCCATGAGAGTGGGACGCGCATGGGTTCCTCCCGTTTGTCTTTACCACAAAGGGCACGAAGTACTCACAAAGGGCACAAAGGGGCAAAAAATCTTATACCCTTTGTGTGACCTTCGTGTCCTTTGTGGTGATTTTATCCGAACTGGTGCAGGAAGCGCAGGTCGTTGCTGTAGAAGAGGCGGATGTCGTCTATGCCGTATTTGAGCATGGCGGGGCGCTCCACCCCCAGGCCGAAGGCGAAGCCGGACCACTCGTCGGGGTTGTAGCCGCCGTTGGAAAGGACGATGGGGTGGACCATGCCCGCGCCCGCAATCTCCAGCCAGCCGGAGTACTTGCAGACCCGGCATCCCTTCCCGCCGCAGAGGATGCAGTCTATGTCGGCCTCAATGCTGGGTTCGGTGAAGGGGAAGTAGGAGCCGCGGATGCGGATGCGCCGCTCGGCGCCGTAGAAGCGGCGGGCAAAGGCGGTCAGGGTGCCGATGAGGTCGGTCATCGTGATGTGGCGGCCCACCGCCAGGCCTTCTACCTGGAAGAACTGGTGCTCGGAGCGGGCGGTGATCTGTTCGTACCGGTAGCACTTGCCGGGGAGGATGACCCGGATGGGCTCCGGGTACCGCTCCCGCATCACCCGGATTTGGCCGGGGGAGGTGTGGGTGCGCAGGAGGACGTCGTCGGTGATCCAGAAAGTGTCCCACATCTCCCGGGCGGGGTGGTGGGGCGGCATATTCAGCAGGCCGAAGTTCATCTCATCCGTCTCCACGTCCCGCGCCTCGTAGACCTGGAAGCCCATTTCCGCGAAGATGGCGTATATCTGGCGCAGGGTGCGGGTGGTGATGTGGAGATGGCCCGGCCCGACGGGCCGGCCCGGCAGGGTGACGTCCAGCGCGCCGGCCTCCAGTTCCCGTGCCAGTTGGTCCTGGCGGACCCCTTCGGCGCGGGCGTTGTAGGCGGCCTCCAGACGCCGTTTGATCTCGTTGGCGCGCTGCCCGACGACGGGCCGCTCCTCCGGCGGCAAACTCCCCACAGAGCGCAGGATGGCCGTCAGCGCGCCCTTCCGGCCCAGATAGGCGTGGTACCACCGGTCCAGGTCCTCCGGCGTCCGGGCCTCTTCCAGACTCTGGAGGGCTTCCGTCTCTAATTGCGCCAGTTGTTCCAGCATGGAGCCTCCTTTTCGCGGATCGCGTATCGCGTATCGCTTATCGCGTATCGCGTATCGCTTGTCGCGTATCGCTTATCGCAAATCGCTGGTCGTCTGTCGTCTGTGGTCTGTCGTCTATCGTCCGTCGTCTAAACACAAACGCCCTCGCCCCGCTGGGGACGAGAGCGCTGGACTCCCGCGGTACCACCCCTCTTGGTTCTGAGCGAACCCCCTCGTTGCACCGACAGCGCGCTGCGGCGCAATCGGCTGCCCCGATAACGCAGGGCCTGCGGAGCGGACTACTTGCCGGATGGCGGCATCCGGTTTCACCCGTCGGCTCGGGAGCGAACTTCGGCGGGCTTCCTCCGGGCGGGGCTCTCAGTCGGGCCCGTGCCTGGCGCCGGCCCCGCCTCCCTGTCGGGCTCCCTCCGCCTACTCCTCTCCGTCGTCGCCTTTGGCGGGTCAGTTGTCGGAACGCGGCATCACTGTTGGCCCGATTATGCCCCAGAATGCCGGATTTGTCAAGGGGGCGCAGAGCACGGGTGTGTCCCCATTTCGTCGGGCTTAGCCTTTGTAGGACAACTGCTCGCAGTTGTCCTACAATCTTGGGACACACCCCAGAGCACAACGCGATTTGGTAATTACCTACCCTGAATCGTTTGCAGATAATGTAGCGTAGGCTTTAGCCTGCGAATACAGGCCTGGCGGCCTGCGCTACAGGGGCATGCCTTCGCCGCGTCTTTGATAGCGCTTGCCCGGGGGCTCCCTGGTAGGTAGTTACGCGATTTGACAAATTGGCCAGAGGTTTTATAATC
>Ga0209227_1001689_pt1 | contig 16789 bp, 13 predicted proteins | sample YNPBryantNP2012_FD_185815 | JGI IMG/M metagenome (GOLD analysis project Ga0209227, IMG submission 185815) | Anoxygenic and chlorotrophic microbial mat microbial communities from Yellowstone National Park, USA - YNP Bryant NP 2012 (SPAdes)... ...
AGACCCGGCGGGAGCAGGGCGGGCGGGGACGCCCGCGATCCCAGGGAGCGCGGAAAGGTCGGATATTCGGGGTGTTCGTAGCAGAACGCCGACGTGGGGCATCCCCTGCCCGGCGGGGGTCTGTGACCCCCGCCAGCGAGGGGCCGCCGGGTCACAGACCCGGCGGGAGCAGGGCGGGCGGGGACGCCCGCCCTCACCCCCTGCTTGACTTGCGTCCCGGCTATGGCATAATAGCCCCATGAGTCAGAACGGAAAAAGCGCGTCCTACACTCGCTCGATGCCCGGCCCCGTCATGGTCACCACCTCGCCTCACCTGCGGGAGGTGGTGAGCGAGCTTCTCCATCACCCCGCCGTCGCCGTCGATACCGAGTCCAACTCGCTCTACGCCTACCAGGAGCGCGTCTGCCTGATTCAGCTCTCCACCGCCGAAGCGGATTATATCGTCGATCCCCTGGCAGAGATCGACCTGGCGCCTCTGGGTGAGCTGTTCGCCTCGCCTGCCGTGCAAAAGGTCTTTCACGCCGCCGAGCAGGATGTCGCCGGGCTCAAGCGCGATCTGGGCTATTCGTTCGCCCATCTCTTCGATACGATGTGGGCCGCGCGCATCCTGGGCTGGCCCCGCGTCGGCCTGGCGGACATCCTCAAAGAGACGTTTGGGATCCACACCGACAAGCGCTATCAGCGCTACAACTGGAGCAAACGCCCCCTCTCTGCCGAAGCGCTGACCTATGCCAGCCTGGACACCCACTACCTCCTGCCGCTGCAGGCGCTGCAGCAGGAGGCGCTACAGCAGGCCGGCCGCCTCGAAGAAGCAGCCGAGGCCTTTGCCCGCCTGGCCGCCACGCCGCCCGCCGCCTCCCCCTTTGGCCCGGAAGCCTTCTGGCATATCAAAGGCCTGCATGACCTGAAACCGCAAGAGCTGGCGCCGCTGTGGGCGCTGTATACGTGGCGAGACCAGGAAGCGGCGCGGCGGAACGTTCCCCCCTTCAAGGTCATCGCCAGCAGCACGTTGATCGCCCTGGCCCGGCAACGGCCGCGCACGCTGGAACGGTTGCGCGAGATCCCCGGCATGACCCCCTACCTGATCCAGCGCTACGGCGCGGCGATCCTGGAAGCCCTGGCCTCCAGCGACAGCGTCTCCCTGCCTCCGCGTCCCGATCCGACGCCCCGCCACGACGACGCCGTGCTGGCGCGCTACGAAGCGCTCCGCGCCTGGCGCCGGCAAATCGCTGCCAGCCGCGGCGTCGACGCCGATGTCGTCCTCTCCAACGCCGTGCTGTGGGAGCTGGCCGAGCAGAACCCTGTCACGTTGGCAGAGCTGGAGGAAATTTCCGGCCTGGGCGACTGGAAGCGCGCCCGCTACGGTCCTGCCCTGCTGCGCGTGCTGCGACAGCGGTAAAGTTCCCCGGAACTGTGCCCCTCCCCCCGTCGTCTAGAAGACAGCGACACGGTAAGGAGGGACGCCATGAAAGGGATTCGCTATTTTGCAGCTATCGCCGTTCTGGCCGCCGTGCTGGCCCTGACAGCCCCCGCGCGCGCCGACGGCATCATCATCATCGACCCGCCCCCCATTCCCATCCCCGAACCGGTCTGGTTGACCATCCGCTACCACCGCGTCGACGTCACGATCGAGAACCAGGTGGCGACGACCCACATCGACCAGGTCTTTGTCAACGAGCACGACTGGCAGGTCGAAGGCACCTACATCTTTCCGCTGCCCGCTGGCGCGACCGTCTCCGAGTTCGCCATGTGGGTCGACGGCGAACGGATCGAGGCCGAGGTCCTGCCGGCCGACGAGGCCCGCCGCATCTACGAGGAAATCGTCCGCCGCCAGCGCGACCCGGCGCTGCTCGAATACGTCGGGCGGGAGGCGGTGCAGGCGCGCATCTTCCCCATCCCTCCCGGCGCCGAGCGGCGCGTCGAGCTCGAATATGTGCAGGTGCTGCCCGTCGAAGACGGCCTGGTTCGTTATGTCTACCCGCTCGACACGGAACGCTTCTCCGCCCGTCCGCTGCAAGAGGTGCGCATCCACGTCGAGATCGATTCCGCCGACCCGCTGCGCGCCGTCTATTCGCCCACCCATCAGGACCGCGTCTATATCGAACGCGACGGCGATTATCGCGCCACGCTGAGCTATGAGGAGAACGACATCCTTCCTGACGAAAATTTTGAACTGGTCTATACCGTCAGCCCGGAGGACGTGGGTCTCAACCTGCTCACCTACCGTGACCCACCCGACGACGGCTTTTTCCTGCTGCTGGTCGCCCCGCGCGTCGAGGCGGACGAGGACGAGATTCAGCCCAAAGATGTCCTGCTGGTGGTGGACACCTCCGGCTCGATGGAGGGGGAAAAGATCGAGCAGGCCAAAGAGGCGCTACGCTACGTCCTGGATCATCTCAACGCGGAGGACCGCTTCAACATTGTCGCTTTTTCTTCGGGCGTGCGCCCCTATGCCCGCGACCTGCGGCCGGCAGGGGAGGCGGACGAAGCGGCGGACTGGGTGCGGCGGCTGGAGGCTATTGGCGGCACTGACATCAACCGCGCCCTGCTGGAAACGCTGGCTCAGGCCGACGACGAGCACCCCACTGTCCTCATCTTCCTCACCGACGGGCAGCCCACCGAGGGCGTGACAGAGATCGACCAGATCCTGGCCAATACGGCGGCCTCAGCCGGACGAAACGTGCGCCTCTTTGCCTTTGGCGTCGGCGACGATGTCAACACGGTGTTGCTGGACGCACTGACCGCGCAGCATCGCGGCGCCACGGCCTACGTCCGCCCCGGCGAGCGCATCGACGAGGAGGTCTCGGCCTTTTACGCCAGGATCAGCGCGCCCGTCATGACCGACATCGACCTCGATTTTGGCCGCGTGGAGGTCTTTGACGTCTATCCCGACCCGCTGCCCGACCTCTTCGCCGGCACGCAGTTGATCCTGGCCGGGCGCTATCGCGGCGAAGGGCCAGTGCGCATCGAGCTGAGCGGCACAGTGGAGGGCGAGCGGCAATCGACCGTCTACGAGGGCACCTTCCGCAGCAGCAGCGGCGACAGCTTCATCCCACGCCTGTGGGCCGCGCGCAAGATCGGCTACCTGCTCACCCAGATCCGCCTCTACGGCGAGCAAGAGGAGTGGGTCGAGGCCGTGGTCGAGCTGAGCATCCGCTACGGCATCATCACCCCCTACACCTCGTTCCTGGTCCAGGAGGACCTCTTCACCCGCGCTGGTCGGGAGGGGGCGGTGGACCAGTTCCTGGCGCTGCCCACGCCGCCGGCGGTCGGCGCGCCAGCGGCAGAGCAAGCCGATCTGGAGGGCAGCCTGCGCGGGGCCGACACAGGCGGTGGCGTCAACACCCTGCCCGCAGAGGTCGCCCAGGTGGTGCGCTACGCCGGCTCCAAGACCTTTTTCCTGCAAGACGGGGTGTGGATCGACAGCGAGTTCGACGCGGAGCGGATGGAGACCGTGCGCGTGGGCTTTGCCTCCGACGCCTATTTCGAGCTGCTGGCGGCGCGCCCGGCCTGGGGCCCGTACATGGCGCTGGGCGAGCGGGTGATCTTTGTCGCCGAGGGGACAGCTTATGAGATTGTCGAGGGTGAGGGCGAGGCGGTGGAGATCCCGCCCGTGGTCGTCGCGACGGCCACGCCGGAGAGCGAGACGCCCGTGGTCACGCCAGTCACGCCGGCCACCCCGGCGCCGGAAGCGCCGGGCGGGGGGCTTTGTGCAGGAGCGGGATTGCTGCTGGCGCTGGCCCTGGCTGCCAGTTGCCGCTTCCCTACAGATCGCGCAAGAGGCTGCCCAGCAGCAGCAAGCCGCCGGCCAGCGCCAGCATCCCCACCGCCAGATCGTCGCTGATCGGAAACCAATCGAGATAGCCAAACAGCCCAACCACGTAGAGCACGGCGGCGACGATGAGCGTCCCACGGCGCGGGGCGCGGGTTTCGAGCAACTGGCGGCCTGTCCGCGGCGTGCGCCGTCGGTAGCTGTTTCGCCTCATTCTACCCCCTCATCGCCTGCCAGATGAACTGCCAGACGAACAGGCCGATCATCAGCAGGCTGATGACCAGTTGCACGACGCCAGAGACCAGGCAGCCGACGATCCACCCGCCGCCAGCCTGCGCCGCTTCTTTCCAGTCACGGCGGCGGTAATACTCGACAAGCGTCACGCCCAGCAGCGCGCCGATGACCCCGCCGGGCAGCGCACCGACCCCGCCAAAGAGCAGGCCGATCAGCGCGCCCAGCAGGCCCAGCCCCAGGCTGGCCAGCATCGCCTGCCAGGACGCGCCTGCCACCTTGCCTCCCGCCTGGCTGACCCAGATGTCGGACGTGACCCCCAGCGCGGCCAGAATGGTCAGGGCGACAAAAGTGAGGGGGTCGATGACGGTAAAGCGTTCGGCGATGGCATAGACCAGCGCGGCGATCCAGATCAGGCCGACGCCGGGGACACCAGGAAGGACAACGCCCAGCAGGCCGATGAACATGACGGCCAGGGCAACCCAAAAGGCCCAGACTGGCAAAACCATGATTTCCCCCTGCAAAAAGCTGCGGCCCGACCTTAACCAGGCCGGGCCGCTGTGGGCCGTGCAGGATTCGAACCTGCGGCCAAAGGCTTAAAAGGCCCCTGCTCTGCCTGACTGAGCTAACGGCCCGCAACGCGGAGTATAACACGCGCCTGGAGGGTTGTCAAACAGTCCTCAAAAAATCAGGACAAAAGCCAGATCGTTGACATTGGTGCCGGTCGGCCCGGTGACGATCAGATCGCCCAGCGCGGCAAAGAGGGGATAGACGTCGTTGGCGTCCAGATGGGCCTGCGGGTCGAGCCCCTGCGCGCGACAGCGGGCCACGGTGCCGCCGTCGACAATGGCGCCAGCGGCGTCGGTCGGCCCATCGACGCCGTCCGTCGCCAGCGTCGCCACCAGCACGCCCGGACAGCCGTCCAGCGCCAGCGCCGCCGCCAGCGCCACTTCCTGGTTGCGTCCGCCGCGCCCGCCGCCGCGGACGGTCACGGTGGTCTCGCCGCCGAGCACCAGGCAGGCCGGACGCGGCAGCGACGGGTCAGCGCTGAGCTGGCGGGCCAGCGCGGCCAGCATCTCGCCCGCCTGACGCGCCTCCCCCTCCAGCGAGGTGGTCAGCAGGCGGGCGTGCAGGCCCAGCGCCTGCGCCCGTTCCACCGCCGCCTGCGCCGCCGTCCGGTTGTCAGCCACGATCTCGTGGCGAACGCGCGCAAAGAGCGGGTCGCCGGGCTTGGGCGTTTCGGGCAACAGGCCGGCACAGCCCTGCTCCAGCACGCGACGCACGGCAGGCGGCGCCTGCTCCAGCAGGTCCCGCCGCTCCAACACGGCCCAGGCATCGACAAAAGTGGTCGGGTCCGGCGCGCACGGGCCGGAGCCTATCGCGTCGAGGGGATTGCCGACGACGTCGGAGAGGACCAGCACCGCTACCTGAGCGCCGCGCTCGACGATGCGCTGCGCTAGCCGCCCCCCTTTGACCCGCGAGAGGTGCTTGCGCACGGCGTTGATCTCGCGGATCGCCGCGCCGCTGCGCAGCAGCATCCCGCTCACCGCACGCAGGTCGGCCAGGGAGACCTCTTCCAGCGGCTGTTCCAGCAGGGCCGACGCGCCGCCGGAGAGCAGGACGAGCGCCAGGTCGCCCGCCCTCAGGCCGTCGAGAATGGAGAGGATGTGGCGGCTGCCCTCCAGGGTCGCCGCGTCGGGGAGGGGATGGCCGGCGGGGTGGATGTGCACCTGGGAGAGGGAATGTGCGGGCTGGTAGCCATAGGCCACGTTGACCCAGCCCGTGTCGATGCGCGGCCCCAGAAACGCCTCGACGGCAGCCGCCATCCCCGCGCCGGCCTTGCCCGCGCCGACGACGACCACGTGCCCCGGCGCGTTCAGGTCACAGGCGTTCTCGCCCACCCACAGCCGGCCAGGCGGCGCTTCCAGGCGCAGGCAGCGGGCCACCGCCCGCGCCGGGTTGGCCGCGCCCAGCGCCGCCCACGCCAGCTCCATCACCAGCTCGCGCAAGTCCCCTGCTACGGATGGACACGGATGGTACAGATTTCATCCGTGCTGATCCGTGAAACCCGTGTGTATCCGTGTCCTGATTTCAAACTGTCGGGTAGCCAGCGCCAAGTTTTTGATTTCTCGTATACGACTACAAGCCAGCCCAACTGGCCGGCTCGCTCCACTGCTTGCCCTTTTGCGCCGGACCGGTCGGTCCGGCCGTGCCCGGCAGCGGCAGGCCGAGCCAGCTCTTGACCAGCGCGCCCCAGTTGCCGGCAAAGTGCACGTTCCAGGCCTTGTCGGCGATGGAGATGGGCACGCCCCAGCCGATCTCCTGCCCTGGCCCCACCGAGACGTCGTTGCCCAGCGCATAATCATTATAGACCCAGTGGCGGTGTATCCTGCTCTCCAGGTAATTGGCGTGCGAGCCGCAGCCGACATAGATCACGGGATGGGTGTTCTGCCAGATCGCGCCAGGGGACTGACGCAGGTCTTCCCAGCGGGCGACGCCCGGCTTGAGCACGTGACAGGAGGAGGCAACGGCGCGGGGTTGGTTGTCCATGTCGAGAAAGACGCAGATCATCTCCCAGTCCCCCTCGTGGTCGTTGTAGCCGCCGTGCCCGGCCCAGTCGTTGAAGGCGTAAAGGAACCAGTACTGGATGACCCGATAGCCATGGTCGTTGTGCAGCGCATAGTGGTAGACGGGCGGGTAGCGCCTGCGGTAGGCCGCATAGCGCTCCAGCGCCCGCTGGCGCAGCGTCTGTGGCAGCGCGCCCAGGGTGGGCAGGCTCATGGCGACCAACGTGGCGGGCGCGCCCCCGCCGAGACCCATCACTGCCATCTCCGCCGTGGGCAGTTCGATTTCGGCCAAGTCCGTCAGGTCGATCTGGCCGGCCACGCTGAGCGGGTCGAAGGTTTGCTGTTCAACCTCCAGGCCGAACCGGGTGAGATAGCTTCCCAGTTCGTCCGCCATCGCTGCGTCGACGGTCAGGCGCGGCACAGCGTCGGTCTCCTCGTCGGTTGGCTGCGACGAAAAGCCAAAGGGCTGCACGCCGCCGGGCGTTCCCTCGCTCTCTGGTGGGCGGGCCAGCTCGAGGCCCGTGTCCATCATCATCAGCAGCGCGTCGGCAACAGCCGGCTCCTGTTTGACCAGCTCGCCGATCCCATAGGCCAGGTAGCACTCGTGCGAGGCGGGGAGCAGTCCCAGGTGGCGCAGGAGGGCGGTGCCGGGCTCCTTCTCCCAGCCGCTTCGCTTGCGGCGCACGCCGCAGGTGCGCACATAGCTCCAGGCAGGCAGGGGCATAAAGTTCTCCGCCCGGCCTTTGCCGTCCCTGCTAAAGCGGAGGACCGGCTCGTATTTGCGGACCAGTTCCAGATTTGTCGCCATCGCTCTACTCTTCCTTGCCGCCGACCATCCCCTGCACCTTGCGCGCCAGGACGGCGGCCTTTTCCGCCTGCTCTTTGGTCGTCTGCAGGCGGCCAAGCAGGTCGTGCCAGAACTTGGAGCCGGCGCTGGCGGCCAGCCCGGTCAGCAGGATGCCGGCGGTGAGCGAGCTGTTCGCCGGCAGCAGCGGCCAGAAGGCGTGCAGCCGCTCGCCGGAGATGTTGAGGACGGCGTTGATCGTGGCCGAGGCCCCCGGCAGCGCCTGGTCCAGCAGCACCGCCGCGTCGATCTGCAGCAGATAGGCCAGGGTGATGCCCGTCAGCACCGAGACCACGCGCAGCCAGCGCTGGCGCGAGATTTCCTCGTCGCGGTGACGGTCTTCCTGCTGGAGCAAGACCTGAGCCGCCGTGGTTGGGTTGATGCTGGCGATCTGTTCCTTGATGCGGGGGTCGACCTGCCCGTACAGCCCGGCGTCGCCGCCGCGACCGGTGATCGTGTTGAAGGCTTTTTCAAAGCCGTGGCGGAGGGCATAGCCCAGCGTCGGCTCCCTGATGGCCGAGCCGATCGCGCTGCCGATCAACCAGCCGCTGACCGCGCCCGCCAGCAGGCCGGCGCCCAGACGGGCCAGCAATGCAGCGAAGGGACTGGCCGATGTCCCCAGCAGGCTGCCGACCCAGCCGCCAACAAGCAAGGCGACGACGAGGCCGATCACCACGCCGGCCAGCGTGCCCCAGAAGGAGATGGTGCTGTTGTCGCGGATGTGGCGGTAGAGCTTGCGCAGCGGGCTCTGGATCTGATTGCGTCGCTCGGCAACGGCGATGAGCAGGTTTTGCAGGGCGGTCGTATAGACGTTGGAGGCAGTGCGGCCCTTTTCTTCGGCGGCGTCGAGCTTGCCCTTGACCGTATCGCGGAAGCGGGACAGCGTCGCTTCGTCGAAACCGAGACCGCGCAGGGTGGCGATGACGTCGTTTTCCAGGCACTCATCGACCTTGCTCCGCCCCTGGCTGAGCAGCGTGTCGAACTGGTTGCGCAGCCAGTTGGCGGTCATCTGCGGGCCATTCTCGCTCAGCATCTTTTGCAGCTCGCCAAAGACCTGTTCCAGCGTCTGGGCCGCGCTCTGCGGGGTGACGCCGTCGATCCACAGTATCAGCCGCCTTTCGACGCCGTCCACCAGGCTGGCGGTCAGCGGAAGGCGCTGGCGCAGCGCGACAAAGCCCTCTTGCAGACCGAGGCGGGCCTGATCCTTCAGCTCGTTCAGTTTCGCGGTCTGTCCGGCGTCGATCACGCCGATCTGCTGCAGCGCCTCGACGACCCGGCCAAAGTGGCCGGCGCGAAGCTGGCCGGGGATGGTGGCCACCGTGGTCACCGGCGTCAGGGTGATTTCGAGCTGATCGAACAGGCTGTCGACCTCCTGCATCGTCTTCAGGTCGACCCCCAGGGCGCTGAGCTGGCCGGGCAGCTCGCTGCGCAGCGTGTCGAGGGCCTCGAGGGCGCTGATCTTTTCCTTCATCCCCAGCGCCAGCTTGAGTGAGTCGATCACCACCTCCGTGCCGACGGCCATGATGGCCATCACGGCGGCAAAGACGCCCAGGCCGGCAAAGAGCTGGGTCAGAGCGGGGGGCAGGGCGCTCTTGACCGTGATGGGCATGGCGCGCTCGTTGTTCTCTTCGTCGGTCTCGGCGACGACGTTGCCGCTGTCGATGGTGGCGACGAGTACATAATCGCCCGCCAGCGGCGCGGTGAGCTCACCGCGCACCTCAAAGGGCGTAGCCGGGGCCAGGCTGGCAGCGGCTACCTCGATTTCGACGGGCGTTCCTGCTGCCTGCGGCGCCTCGCCGGGAATCTGGAAGCCGACTCGCAGCGTCACCGCCTGGGTCACCGCCTGATCGCCCTGGTTCTCCACCATGGCGACAAAGGTGAGCGGGTCGTTGGAAGAAACAGAGATAGGCGTCCATGTCAGGTCGGTCACCACCAGATCAACTCCCGCCTGGGCAGGAGGAGCCGCACCCGCAGCGGCAACGGCAAATCCCAACAGTAAAAAGGCAAAGAAAAGCACAGATAGTTTCTTCATGGCAACGCTCCTTTCTGGTGAGAGATTTTGTGCCCCCTATCGCGTATCGCATATCGCGTATCGCTTATCGCTTATCGCTTATCGCATGTCGTCTATCGCATGTAGTCTATCGCATGTCGTTTATCGCATGTTGCCTGTTGCGTATCGCTTATCGCGTATCGCCGATTTTGCGAGGCTTGAAGCGCCTCCCGCAATCGGTAATAAGGGCTATGCGATACGCGATTTGCGATACGCGATTTGCGATAAGCGATTTGCGATAAACGATATGCGATACGCGATTCGCGATAAGCGATACGCGATGCGCGACTCACGCCACAGCTTGCGCGATCGCCGCGATGTGCTCCGGCGTCGAACCGCAGCAGCCGCCGACGATGCGCGCGCCCAGCTCGACAAAGCGCCGCGCCGCCTCGGCCATGAGGGCGGGCGTGGCGTCGTAGACCGCCTCGTCGCCGACCATCCTGGGCAGGCCGGCGTTGGGTTTGGCGATGAGCAGCGCGGCGGGAGCCTCTTCGTGCATCGCCCGCAGCGCGCCCTCGCTCATCTCCAGGCTGTGGCCGCAGTTGACGCCGAACGCCGTCACCCCCAGCTCGACCAGCAGCCGCGCCGCCTGCTCCGGCCGCACGCCCATGTTGGTGCGGCCCTTGCTGTCGAACGAGAGCGTCACCGTGAGCGGCAGGTGCGGGGCGACGCGGCGCGCGCCCTCCACCGCCGCCCGCACCTCGTCCAGGCTGGACATGGTCTCGATGTAGAGCAGGTCAGGTCCGGCCTGGGCCAGCGCGGCGGCCTGTTCGGCAAAGAGCTCGACCGCTTCTGCGTAGGTGCGCTTGCCCAGAGGGGCCAGCAGCTCGCCCAGCGGGCCGATGTCGCCGGCAACGTAGGCCCGCCCGGCGGCGGCCTGCCGCGCCACCTCGACCGCGCGGCGGTTGATCTCGGCCACGCGGTCGGCCAGGCCGGCGCGCGCCAGCCGCGCCTGCGTCCCGCCGAACGTACAGGTCAGGATGAGGTCGGCGCCAGCTTCGACATAGGCGCGGTGCACAGCGGCGATCTTGTCCGGCTGCTCCAGCACCCAGGCCTCGCCAGGCCGCCCTGGCGGGAGGCCGGCGGCCTGCAAGAACGTCCCCATAGCCCCGTCGGCGACCAGGACAGGGCCGCCCGTCAGGCGAGTCGAAAAATCTTCCATCACGCCCCTCCCAGCAGCGCGCGCAACACCTCGACCGCCTCGCTGGCATGCTCGGCGTAGGCGTCCGCGCCGATGCGCGCCGCCCACTCCGGCGAGGCCGGCGCCCCGCCGATGATCACCTTGAGCCGATCGCGCAGCCCGGCCTCTTTCAGCGCCTCGATGACGACCTGCTGGTTGCGCATGGTCGTGGTCAGCAGAGCGGAGAGGCCGACCACGTCCGCATCGACCTCGCGCGCTTTGGCGACGAACGTCTCGGCAGGCACATCGACGCCCAGATCGTGGACGACAAAGCCGGCCGCTTCCAGCATCGTCGCCACCAGGCTCTTGCCGATCTCGTGGATGTCGCCGGCGACGGTGCCGATGACGACCGTGCCGAGGGCAGCGCGGGCCTGCCGACGCTCGGCCAGCGCCGGCCCCAAAACCGCCATTGCCGCCTTCATTGCCTCGCCAGCCAGGACCAGGTCGGGGATGAAATAGTCTCCTTCCTCATAGCGCCGTCCCACCTCGTCCATAGCTGGCGAGAGGGTGTTTTCGACCACGGCCAGCGGCTCGGCGCCGGCGTCCAGCGCCTGCCGGGCCAGAAGGGCGGCCTGTTCGGGCTCGCCGCTGATGACGGCATGAGCCAGGGCATTCAGCAGTTGGTCATTCATCTGTCTTCTCCTCGGTGGAATCGAACGGGCGGGCGGGGAGTTGATCCATCCCTGCTCTCTGCAGCGCCCGCAGGGTGATGGCTTCCAGTTCGCGCACGACATCGGCGGGGAGGTCTTTGGGCTCATAGGCTGCGATCAGCGCCTCGGCGCGCTCGTGCGCCCGTTGGACAATGTCCTTGCTTCCCTTGGCTTCCCAGCCACGGCGAAAGTCGCGGTCGATCACCTGGCTGGGGATATAGAGCTCCTGGCGGAACCAGCGACGGGTATGCGGGGTGGAGAGGAACTTGCCGGCGTGTCCCACCTGGCGGATCAGGTCGAGGGCAATGGGCGTTTCCCGCTCGGCGATGCCGTCGATCAGCCGTTTGGCCATGCCGATGATCTCGGCGTCGATGACCAGCTTTTCCAGGCTGAAGCAGCTCTCGAAATCGAGCATCCCTGGCCCGCTGATCATGTTGATGCCGGCCAGGGCGCCCAAAGTGGCGCCAATGCCGCTCTCCAGGCCGCACTGGGCGTCGACCAGCTTGGCGTCGGACATGCACAGGTAGGCGTGGGTGGGCAGGCCGAGCTGTTTGCCGACCTGGGCATAGGCGCAGTCGATCATCATGGTTTCGACCGCGCCCATGGGCGTGGTGCCGGTGCGCATGTCGAAGGCAGCGGGCGAGCCGCCCCAGATGATCGGCGCGCCCGGTTCGCTCAACTGGTGGATGACGATGCCGCTCAGGTTCTCGGCGGCGTGCTGCACCACCGCCCCCAGCAGCGTCGCCGGGCCGGTGGCGCCGGTGAGCGGCATGCTGACCAGCTCGGCGGGGATGCGGTAGCGGGCGCAGTCCATCAGGTTCTCGCAGGTGATCTCGGACCACAGCAGCGGGGGGGAGGGGCAGACGTCGAACACGGCGAGTGGCCTGTCGGCCAGGGCGGCCTCGCTGCCGCGCACCGCTACCAGCATGTCCTTCATCACGTGCCAGGTGTCGACGGCAAAGGCGCCGGTGATGATCGGCTTGCGGCCATAGAGGAGGACGAGGAAGAGGCGGTAGAGGTCGGCGGCTGCCTGGGGCACATCGGCGCAGACCAGGGCGGTGCTGATGGCGTCGATGGCATCCAGCGAATCGGCCAGTTTGACATAACGCACCGTATCTGCGGTCAGCGGCGCCCGCGAGGTCGTGGCTCCATAGTCGATGATCTCGATGGCAGCCGAGCCGGGGTCAAAGTGGACATCGTTGTTGCCATAGTGCACTGCTGAGCGGCCAGCGGCATCGTAGAGCAGGAACGACTTGGGCGCGCTGTCGAGGGCGCGCTGCACCAGCAAGGCGGGGATGCGGGCCACGCGGGCCTCCCGGTCGACCTGCGCGCCGTGGTCGCCCAGCAGGCGCAGCGCCCGCTCTGCATGCACCTGCACGCCGGGGTCTTGCAGGAGAGCGATGGCCTCGTCGATGACACGCTCGACGGTCGCTGGGGCAAGGAACTGAAGAGTCGGTCTGATCACGTTTGCCTCCTGAACAGGGTGATTAGAGTAGAGCAAGTATAGCGGTAGGAGGGGGTTTCGTCAAGAAGGTTCTTGGCAAGTCGTTTCCCTGTGGTATAATTCACAGGACTTGCGGTTGGCGGATAAACTGTGGAATTCGCCACGAATTTCACGAATTGGCACGAATTTTATTTCTTTTAATTCGTGTAAATTCGTGCAATTCGTGGCAAAAAAGACCAACTGCGTAACTCCTGATTCATTGTTGGGTGGCAATGGCATACAAAGCAATAGCGGTGTAAAATGGCAGAACAAATCACGAACGAGGACGCATCATGCCAGGAAAAGGTACCGCTCCAAAAAGTGGCGATGAACTAAAACGGAACGTGGTTGCTCTGGCCCAAAGGATGGGTTTGAAAGCAGAGACAGAAGTCAAAGCTGCGAGAAGGCTCTGGGGCAGAAACGCTACATTGATGTAGTCATTACAGACGAGAAAACGGGCAAACGTTTGGGGGTGGAGTGTAAGTACCAGGCCACATCAGGTACAGCGGAAGAGAAAATACCCGCCACCATTCAAGATATTGCTCATTGGCCGATCCCTGGTATTGTAGTTATAGATGGAGAGGGCTTTGCTTCCAACATGCAGGGCTACCTGATGTCCACCGGTAAAGCGGTTTGGTATGAGGAGCTTGAGGAGTGGTTGCGTCTATACTTTGGATTGTAGCATGAGCAAGTTACCTGTTCCACGACCGTTTCTGAAATGGGCTGGTGGTAAGACGCAATTGGCGGATGCATTATTGAAACGCATGCCGCTTGTGTTTAACGTCTATCACGAGCCTTTTGTGGGAAGCGGTGCTCTTTTCTTTTGCTTATGCCGTGAGCGGAAAATACGGCATGGAGTCCTCTCCGATCTTAACGCTGAACTTGTTGATACATACCTGGCCATTCGTGACTGTGTTTCGGAGGTCATCAGACTTCTTTCAGAATTTCCTCATGACAGAGAGTTTTATTATGCTATTCGCGAAAAAGACCCCTGGCGATTAAGTCTCCCAGAACGAGCAGCCCGCATGATCTATTTGAACAAGACGGGATACAACGGCCTGTATCGCGTCAATCGCCAGGGGAAATTCAATGTTCCGTTTGGACGATACAAGTCTCCGAACTATTTGGACCAAGAGAACCTGCTTGCAGTTTCCCAGGCACTGCGAGATGTCGACATTTTGTGCACATCATTCGAAACAGTGTTGGAAAGAGTAGTCCCAGGCGATTGGGTGTATTTCGATCCCCCATACGTGCCCCTATCGCAGACAGCCAATTTCACTTCATATCATGCAAACGGCTTTGGGCTATCTGAACAAGAGCGCCTGCGCGATGTCTGCGTTGAGCTGAGCAAAAACAAAGTGTATGTCATGCTCTCCAACTCCGACACCAAAACTATCCGTTCCCTTTATGGTTTGCCCTACTTTACTATAGGTGAAGTGTTCGCAAACCGTGCTATCAATTGCAATGGCGCGAAACGCGGCAAAATTACGGAATTGGTCATTACGAATTATCCCGTCGAAAGGGCAATCCAGTTGCGTCTACTTGAGCAACGAGCCCCCTATCTCGTGCTGAATGTCGTATAGAGCGCTGCCCAACAGACGGAGAAGCAATGGAGCATATCCAGTCCGAACGTCCCGTGTGTATCCGTGTCCTGATTTCAAACTGTCGGGTAGCCAGTCACAAGGTCGTTTTTTCCCCAGCGCAGTTCGCTATCTGTAGATCTTTCGAGGAGGCAAAACGGTGAAGTTACACGAGTACCAATCCAAGCGCATTTTTGCGCAGTACGGGGTCCCTATCCCCGAGGGCGACGTGGCGACGACCCCTGCCGAGGCCCGTGCCATTGCCGAGCGGCTGGGCGGCAAAGTGGTCGTCAAGTCGCAGGTGCTGGTCGGCGGGCGGGGCAAGGCAGGCGGCATCAAGCTGGCCCACAACCCCGCCGAGGCGGAAGAGGTCGCCGCCAGGATCCTGGCCCTGGAGATCAAAGGCCTGCCCGTGCGCAAGGTGCTGATCGACCGGGCCGCTGACATCCGCCAGGAGATCTACCTGGGCATCGTCATCGACCGCGCGGCGTCCAAACCGGTGATGATGGCCTCGTCCGAGGGCGGCGTTGAGATCGAAGAGGTGGCCCGCGTCAACCCGGAGGCGATCAAAAAGATGCACATCGACCCCTTCATCGGCCTGCGCGGCTACCAGACGCTCTGGCTGGCCAAGGGCATCGGCTTGCCCGCCGCGCTGCACAAGGATTTCGACCGCATCGCCCGCGGGCTGTATCAGGCTTTCGTCAACTCGGACGCCTCGCTGGCCGAGATCAACCCCCTGGTCGTCACCGGCGAGGGCACGCTCCTGGCCGTCGACGGCAAGATGGTGCTGGACGACAACGGCCTCTTCCGCCATCCCGAGCTGGCCGAGATGCGCGACGTGGACGAGGAGACGCCGACGGAGCGCCAGGCCCGCCAGGCCGACCTCTCCTACGTCCAGCTCGACGGCGAGATCGGCTGCATGGTCAACGGCGCGGGGCTGGCGATGGCAACAATGGACATCACCAAGTACTTTGGCGGCGCCCCGGCCAACTTTCTCGACATCGGCGGCGGGGCCAGAGCCGACCGCGTCGCCACAGCGCTGCGGCTGATCCTGGCCGATCCCAAGGTCAAGGCGGTGCTGTTCAACATCTTTGGCGGCATCACCCGCTGCGACGAGGTGGCCCGCGGCATCCTGACCGCCCTGGACGAGGTCAAACCGCAGGTGCCGATGGTCGCCCGCCTGGTGGGCACCAACGAGGCCGAAGGGCGGCGCATTCTGGACAGCTCGCCCTACCGCATGATCACGGCGACGACGCTGGCCGAGGCAGCGCAAAAGGCTGTCGCAGCGGCGCGCGGCGAATTGGAGGCATAGACAATGGCCATTCTGGTCGACAAGAACACCCGCCTGGTAGTGCAGGGCATCACCGGGCGCGAGGGCGAATTTCACGCCGGGCAGATGCTCGATTACGGCACGCAGGTCGTGGCCGGGGTGACCCCCGGCAAGGGCGGCCTGACCGCCTGCGACGGCCGCGTGCCGGTCTTTGACACCGTGCGCGAGGCGGTGGCCGAGACGGGGGCCAACACGTCCATCGTCTATGTCCCGGCGCGCTTTGCGCCGGAGGCGATGATGGAAGCCGCCGACGCGGGGATCGGGTTGATCGTCTGCATCACCGAGGGGATTCCGGTGCTGGACATGGTGCGCGTCAAGGCCTATCTGGACGCGCGCGGGGTGCGCTTTGTGGGGCCGAACTGTCCGGGGCTGCTGACGCCCGGCGAGGCCAAGGTGGGCATCATGCCCGGCCACATTGCCACGCCCGGCCCCATCGGCGTCGTCTCCCGCTCCGGCACGCTGACCTACGAGGTCGTCTATGCGCTGACGGAAAAGGGCCTGGGGCAGACGACGTGCGTCGGCATCGGCGGCGATCCGATCATCGGCACGCGCTTTATCGACTGTCTGGCGCTGTTCGAGGCCGACCCCAAGACGGAGCAGGTGGTGCTCATCGGCGAGATCGGCGGCAACGATGAAGAGGTCGCTGCCCGCTTTATCCGCGAAAAGATGACCAAGCCGGTGGTCTCCTTCATCGCCGGGCGGACCGCGCCGCCGGGCAAGCGCATGGGCCATGCGGGGGCGATCATCGAGGGTGGCAGCGGCACTGCCGCCGACAAGATCGCGGCGCTGGAGGCGGCTGGCGTGCGCGTCGCCGCGCACCCGGAGCAGATCGCCGACCTGGTGGCCTCGAGATAGATTGCTTGAGACACGGGCAACTGCCTGCCCTCCCGCAGGTTTGGGCGCATAAACTCTAGCTCATCGCGTATCGCTTATCGCCTCTCGCTTATCGCATGGCGCTTGTGCGATAAGCGATACGCGATACGCGATATCTGGTCGATAGGGGCGACGAGGGCACAGGTCAGAGCGCCCGCTCGTAGATGCGGTGCGCTTTGTAGGGATCGCCCCCCATCCCTGCTATCTCGCGGATCATCTTGTCGTTCTG
>Ga0209227_1001693_pt1 | contig 16775 bp, 13 predicted proteins | sample YNPBryantNP2012_FD_185815 | JGI IMG/M metagenome (GOLD analysis project Ga0209227, IMG submission 185815) | Anoxygenic and chlorotrophic microbial mat microbial communities from Yellowstone National Park, USA - YNP Bryant NP 2012 (SPAdes)... ...
CCAGCGCCTCTAGCAGCGGCAGCGCCTCCTCGTTCTTGCCCGCCGCCGCCAGCAGCGCGGCCTTCTGGTAGCGCGCCGAAAGCGCCGACGGCCGCAGCCGCAGCGCTTTCTCGATATACGGCAGCGCGGCGTCCAGCTCGTTCTCCATCCGCAGCAGCGCCCCCAGCCGCAGGTTGGCCTCGTAGTCGTTCGGGTCCTGCTCGAGCGCCCTACGGAAAGCCGCCTTGGCCCCGGCGTTGTCATCGTTCTCCATGCGCGCCATGCCGAGCAACGTCTGCACGCCGGGCAGGTCGGGCCGCGCCGCCGCCGCCGCTTCCAGCGTCTTCAGCGCCGCGCCGTAGTCGGCGGCGAAAAGCTGGCTGGCGCCGATCAGCATCTGCACCTCGGGCGAGTCGCCGCGGCGCAGCAGCCGGTCGATGACCGCCTGGCCGCGCTCGATCTGGCCGTCCCGCAGCAGCGCCATGCCGAGCAGATAGGCCACCGTGTCATCGCCCGGGTGGAAGCGCGCGTAGGGCTCGAGCATCGCGATCAGCTTCAGGTTCTCGCCGAGGCGCAGGTAGCAGTCGGCCAGCAGCAGCAGTGCCTGCCGGTTTTCCGGGTCCGCGCGCCGCACCTCGGCCAGCTCGGCCGCCGCCGCGGCGAAGTCGTCGCTCTTGTAGCGCGCCAGCGCCAGGTTCAGCCGGACGCTCGTGTTGGCGGGGTCGCGGGCCAACGCCGCCAGGTATTCGGCCGCCGCCTCCTCGTAGCGGCCCAGCGCGCTCAGCGCCGCGCCGAGGTTGGACCGCGTGACGACCGATTCCGGGTGCGCCTCCAGCACCTTCCGGTACAGCTCCACGGCTTCACTCAGCCGCCCTTGCTGGTGCAGCTCGACGGCCTGCTTGTACAGCTCCGCCGGCGGCTGCGCCGCCAGCAGCACGGCCAGCCAGACCCCGATCGCCCTCATCGCCTCCAGAATCCCATCGGGGAGCCCGCACAGGCAAGCCAACCGGATCCGCACGTCCTGATACAATACGAGCACGGAGACGCCATGTACCTGGAGAACGTCAACGAGCGGAACTTCCTGGTCACCTCGGTCGACTATGTGTTCAACTGGGCGCGGAAGTCTTCGCTCTGGCCGCTCACGTTCGGCCTTGCCTGCTGCGCCATCGAAATGATCGCCAGCTCGGCATCGCGCTTCGACATCGCCCGCTACGGGGCTGAAGTGTTCCGGCCCAGCCCGCGGCAGTCGGATCTGATGATCGTCGCCGGCACGGTGACCCTGAAAATGGCGCCCGTGCTGAAGCGCATCTACGACCAGATGCCGGAGCCGAAATGGGTCATCTCGATGGGCGCCTGCTCGAGCGTCGGCGGCCCGTTCAACACCTACGCCGTGCTCCAGGGAGTCGACAAGATCGTGCCCGTCGACGTCTGCGTCTACGGCTGCCCGCCGCGGCCCGAAAATCTCTTCTACGGACTGCTCAAGTTGCAGGACAAGATCGACCAGATGAGCCTCGTGCGGCGCCCGACCGAGGTGCGGCTCGACCTGTCCATGCTGGAAGACTTCAAGAAGCGCGTCATGATCGCGCAGACGCAGAACCCGGCCGCGTGAGCATCGTCAGGACCGACACGGGCGGCTACGCTTCCACCTTGCTGGCAGAGGCGGGCGCCGTCGACCATCTGTTCGGGACCGCGCTCAGCCCGCCTGCCGACGGGTGCCTGCTCCTGAAGCAGGTGCATTCGGCGCGCATCGTGGATGCCTCCGTGTGGCGCGAGGGCGTGGAAGCGGACGGTCTGACGGCCGCTGCCGCCGGCCTCCGCCTGGGCGTGCGCACCGCCGACTGCGTGCCTTTGCTTCTGCTCGACCCCGTTCACCGCGCCGTGGCCGCGGTGCATGCCGGCTGGCGCGGGACCGCGCAGCAGATCGCCATGGAAGCGGTGCGGGCGCTGGAACAACGCTATGGCAGCCGTCCGGAGGATCTTCTGGCCGCGCTCGGGCCGGCCATCGGCGGCTGCTGCTACGAAGTGGGCCCGGAAGTCGCCGCGCAGTTCCGGCCGTGGTTTCCCGAGCGCAACGACCTCGACCGACGCACCCGGATCGACCTGCGGCTGGCGCTCGCCAGGCAACTGCGCGCGGCAGGGCTGCCGGGGGCGCACATCGACGTGGCGGAAGCCTGCACCTGCTGCGGCGGCATTGAATTTCACTCCTGGAGAAGGGAAGGCCCGCAAGCCGGCCGGATGGTTTCCTTCATCGCGCTGCGCTGAGAAACTTCAGCGCCCGGCGGCCCGGGCGTTTGAATCTGACCTGCTCCTGTCGCAGCAAAGCACCGGAATGGAAAATAAGCCAACGAACCTGGGGCAAGTGCAGCGGACGAACGCAACGCGTTGTAACGGTCTGCGGGTCCTGAAGACAGTTTCCGATGGATTTCACCCTGCTACCGGGCGAGGACTTGATGCGCTTGCGCACGCGTCCCGGAATCCGAGGGACTTTTCCGGTTCCGGTTTTGCCGGAACCGGGGTTTGGATGCTCGCCGACCCGGGCCGTGGCAACGGATGGGCCTGCGCCGCAGCAATGTCCGGCCTGAAGTAGAGCTGCGGGCGGGCGAATCCTTCCGGTCGCGGGGTACCGCCGTGCCTGCAAACCACACCTTCGGAGCCGCGAGCCGGGAAGGGTGAAGCCCTGCTGGGGCGAGCGGTCCCGGCGTGCCGTCACTGCACACTGTGCGCAGCGGCCGCGGAAGCGACCGCCATGGCTGCTGGCTGCCAGGTCCCAGCCGAGCCCGGCCCACGCACGTCTGCAACAACTATTGCCTCCCCTGCGCACACCACTCTCGCCATCCTCGCTGTTCACACCCGCACAGCGCTAAATGGGGTCTGACCCCTCTGTCCCCTTTTCTCCAAACGGGGTCTCACATCTCCGCTCCCTTCCTGCTGGAATTCGACCCGAGGGCTGCTGCCCCGTTCGAGGTTCCGAACCGGTCCCGGAAGGTTCTTTAGAAACCCATTCGGAGCCGCGAGCCGAGAAGGGTGAAGCCCTGCGGGGGCGAGCGATCCCGGCGTGCCGTCACTGCACACTGTGCGGAGCGGCCGCAGCCGGGGGCCTGACACCTCAGTCCCGTCCGCTTTGGGCGAAATCTTCAAGGGGTGGGACTTGGCGGACAGGGGGCTGGCGGCAGGTTTGCGAAACCCATCGGGATCGCCCGGCTTGCCTCCTTAGACGAGGAGTGCTGCGCCCCCGACGCCGACAGCGGCACGCCTCCCGCGGCTGCGCAGGAGGCCTCTCAAATTGGCAAGAGGTGGAGCTTGGACACACAAAAGGGGCGCGAGCCTTGGCTCGCGCCCCTGTGGAAGGAAGACCGGGAGCAGGGAGAAACTATGCGACCAAGAGCTCTTCGATGGATTCGCCTTCTTCAGCCCGCCGTTTGTCCATATACTCCTGGCAGGTAATGCAGTAAGGCGTCCACGGAACCGCATTGAGCCGCTTGGGGCTGATCTCTTCCTCGCAGCGGAGGCAAGTGCCGTAGGTGCCATCGGCGATCCGCTGGAGGGCCGCGCGCACATTGCGCAGCATCTGGCTCTCACGGTCGAGGTTGCGAATGGCGAGCTCGCGCTCGGCAGCATGCTGGACCTCGTCAATCGCGTCCGGGGTCTTCTCGATGGCGATGCCTTCCCTCTCACGCACCGCCTGAGACAGCTCGGCGAGCTTGGCTTCCAAAATCTGCTTGTACTTGTTCAGTTCAGTCTTGGTCATGATTGTTTCTCCCTTCTTGTTTTGTTTTCCTTCCCTTCCTGCTGCTCCGATCGCTCCGGCACTCGAATAGACGTTCCGAACCGTGCCAGGTTCCAAAATCTGAGCGATCCTCGCTAAAAAATCCTCACATAAGTAATCCCTAATGGGATTCTGCTAGAGCTCGTCCATTTTGGATCGTGACCTCCAGCCACAATCCGCTAGGATATCACATTCTAGCAATTGGTCTGCCACTCTCTGCGGTTTCCGGTGTCGTTCCTCGACGCATCCGCAGGATCGGCATTCGATCGGACCGCGGCTCCGGCTTGCCGGAGCCACTGCTGCTCTGGGTCGCCAACGGAGCCTCTGCTCCGTTGGCAGCCTGATTCGGATTTCAAAGATCGTCCGCCCCGTCGGGCCGCCCCCGGCAACCACCCATGGCCGACCCTCCGGGTTCCACAGAATACAGCACCTTATCGGCAGGTGCAACCAAAATCGTTAGCAGTAACCATACAGACGCTCTTTTGACAGTTTTGTTTCAAAGAACGGCAGTTCCTCTCACACAAAGAAAAAATTTAATGGTGCGCCAGGCCTGGAGGGCTACTGCCAGCCCGCGCTGGTGACGAAGACACCGAGCTCCCGGGCGTCGCCGGGGACGCGCGCAACCGGTTCCGCCTCAATCGCCACCCGCATCATCCGCCATCCGGGCCGGGCTTCGGGCAGAGGGACGTGGATGTCGAGGAAAGGCCGCTGCTTGTCAAGCTGCCCCTGGCCGCGCTCGGTCCCGTCCACCCGGATCCGCACTTCCACCGGTTTGTCCAGCAGTGAGGCGGGCCGGAACACCGAGACGCGCAACACGCGCCCCGCCTGGTCGGGCGCAGCCAATGTCAGTTCGGCTGAACGCGCCGTCCACCGTCCGCCGGGCTCTTGCTGATGCCACCCCTGGCCAAGCCAGCGGGCCGCCCACGGCTCGGCAGGCATCACGCGGGCGGGAGGCAGATCGAGCCATTCCCGCGGCAGCCGGTGGAGGTAAATCCGGGTCGTGGCGCGGAGCCGCCGCTCGACCGGGAGCCACCGGTAGGCGGCAAGGGTTTTCTGGCGCACCGCCTGGGAGATCTCCGCCGGAGAACAAAACGCGGCGGAAATATCGGGAAATCCCGCCGGCACCTCCACGCTCGTCCGTTCGCGCGGGTCGAGACAGAAGCGTTCCCGGAACAGCAGCCGCCCGTCGTGGAAGCCGCCCCAGAACAGCTCGCTGTCGATGCCCGAGAGAGCGAACAGGCCGCCGGGATGGAGCTCGGCGGCGCGCTCCATCGCCGTGACCAGGTACCTGGCTTCGCGCCCGTGCTGGTAGCGCCAGTCCGCTGTCGCCCGGTGGGCGCTGCCTGCATAGAGCGCGTAGACGGCCAGTAAAGCTGCCGCCGGAGCGGCCGCGGCCCTCCCGGCGCGGCCGGCGGCCGCCAGCATCGAGGCCAGCATCCACGCCACGCCGATGGCCGGCAGCGCCAGGTAGTAGTCCGACACATGGTCCCGCAACGGCAGCACCGGCGACAGCACCGCTGTGAACCAAAGGAAGCCGAACACGGCCAGTCGTTCCCGCAGCCACGCCGCCCGCAGCAGCCACCCGAGCAAGGCCGCGGACAGCAGCCACGCCGCCGCCCCGCGGGCCGGGATGTTCTTCACCACGGCCTCCGCATCCGGCCCGCCGCCGAGCGCCATCGTCCAGTAGGCGGCGTACGTTTTCAGGATCGAATGATCCCAATGCTGTGCGTAGACTCCCGTCGCCGGCTTGGGGATCAGGACCAGATGCAGAACCGCAAAAGCCACTGCGGGAAGCCACAACCACCACACCGCGCTGGGCACGCGCCGCCGCTCCAGCCAGCACCACGCCGTGGCCAGCGCCGGGTAGACCACGTTGACCTCCAGCGCGCCGAAGCCGAGCACAAAGAGGGCCGCCTGCGCGGCGAACCACCCCGTGCTTTCCGTATCCAGCCACCGCAAAAGGCAGGCAAAAGCAGCCAGCAGGAAGAACCCGCACAGGATCTGGTTGTAGGCCGACAGCCAGGCCAGCGGCACCGCCAGCCCGGGGCTCAGCACCCAAAGCACCGGTGCTGCCGCCGCAGCCAGTCGCGATCCGCTCAGCCGCAGCGTGATCCAGTACAGCAGCCCCAGATTCACCGCCTGCGTCCCCAGCACCACCAGGTGGAACGGGCGGTGGTCGAGCCCGAACAGCCGCTCGAGCGCGAGGAAGAAGACGCGCTCGCTCCACACGCGCACCGTGCCTTGCGCGGCCGGCTCCAGCAGCGCCTGCCACAGCCGGGCGGCCGAATCCACGCTGCGTGCCAGCGCCAGCCAGGCGAAGTCATCCTGGTGAAACCACGTGCGCAGGCCGTGCCAGTCCAGCCACAGCATCAGCGCCGGGGCCGCCAGCAGAAGAAGCGCGTCGCGCCGTCCGAGCCGTGTCATTTTTCTCTCGCCGCCAGCCGGAACCGCGACGGGATGATGCCCAGCCGGCGCGTCTCCGCCCCGCGCGGAGCCACGAAACGGTCCAGGCGGAAATCGACGATCACCGCCGCTTCCCGCAACAGCTCCCCGGGCACGGCAAACACCGCCTTCTGCGCGCCGGCGCCGGCGGCGCGCCAGGGCGGCAACTGGCGGCCGTCGATGGCGGCCGTAATGGTCAGTCCCGCCAGATCGGCCGCAGCAGCCTCCGGGATGATGAATTCCATCTCAAGCTGCGCGTCCTTGCCCGCCAGCTCCCGCGGCACCGCCAGCGTGACCGTAAACTCCGGCGCCGACCACCGCCAACCGCCGGGCTCGCGCGGATAAAAGCCGTCGAGCAGCTGCCCCTCGTCGGCCGGGTTGGCCACTTCGATGGCCGCCCGCAGTTCCGAAGGCTCTTCAATCGTGGCCTCCGGATGCGGGTGGTGCGCGCGGCGGCAGCCGCCGGCGGCCAGCAACAGGCACGCAAGCGCCGCTACGGCTCGCACGGGCGCACCTCCACCAGGCAGTTGTGGAAGCACGGGCCGCCGCCGATGTCCGTCAGCCGGTCCGCGATCAGGACGTTCACGTTCACGCCCCCGCCCGAACGGAACGGCGACCGCGTGGACGGCGCCCGCACCACGCCGGGCCGCACATACGGCCCCACGCGCGCCCTCAGCCGCACCGCGCCACGCTCGTTGAACACCTCCACCGGCCCGCCGTCGCGAATGCCGCGCGGCCCGGCATCCTCGGGGTGGATTTCCAGCACGCCGGTTTCGGCCTCGACCCGCGGCAGCATGCTGAAGGACGAGTTCAGCCCGTCGTGCGCCTTCGAGCTCACCAGCTCAAGCGGGAATCGGCCGTCGAAGCCCGCGCCAAAGCGGCTTTCCACCGGCGGCGTGTAGGCGAGCGGCTCGCCGTCGAGATTTGCTTCCGCATCCGCCATTGGCAGCTCGGGCACGTTCAGCCGCACGAAACGCTCCCGCTCGAGCCGCTCGAGCGTGATGCCCTTCAGATACGGCGACTCCGTCTCCAGCGCCTGCCGGATGAGGTCGTCCTCGCTGTCGTTGAAACAGGGATCGTCAAAACCCATGCGGCGCGCCAGCTCGCGGAAAATCTCCACGTTGGACCGGCACTGTCCCGGCGGCGGCACGGCCGGCCGCGCCAGCTGGATGTAGTAGTGCCCGTAGGCGAAGTACAGGTCCGTGTGCTCGAGAAACGTGGTGGCCGGCAGAACAAGATCGGCGAAGCGCGCCGTGTCGGTGAGGAAATGATCGATGACGACGGTGAACAGATCCTCGCGCCGCAGGCCTTCGTGCACCGCGCGCTGGTTCGGCGCGACCGCCGCGGGGTTCGAGTTGTAGACGACAAGCGCCTTCACCGGCGGCCCGTCCAGCCGCGTCAGCGCCTCTCCGATCCGCACCATGTTCACGCTGCGCGCCGGCGGGCCCAGGTCCGGCCGCTCGAGCGCGTGTCGGTTGATCTCGAACGCGCCGCTGGTCGTCAGCAGCAGCCCGCCGCCGCGCTCCTGCCACGAGCCGGTGATCGCCGGCAGAAGGCTGATGGCGCGCACGGCGCGGCCGCCGCGCTCGGAGCGCTGCATGCCGTAATTCAGCCGGATCACCGCAGGCCGCCTCGTGCCATACTCGCGCGCCAGGCGGCGGATGTCGTCGGCCGCCACGCCCGTCAGCCGCGCCGCTTCCTCCGGCGGCATGGCCGCGGCCCGCGCGCGCAGGGACTCGTCCCCGTCGAGCTTCCGCGCCAGCCCCTCCTCGTACAGCACGTGCATCATGCCCAGCGCGAGCGCCAGGTCCGTGCCCGGGTGCGGCGCCAGGTGCCAGTCGGCCAGCTGCGCCGTCTTCGTGCGAACCGGGTCGATCACCACGAACCGCGCTCCGCGCCGGCGCGCCTCCACCACGAACGGCCACAGATGCACGTTCGTCGACAAAATGTTCGCGCCCCAGGCGATGATGTAGCGCGCATGAACGAAGTCTTCCGGCGGCGTGCCGAGCCGCCGCCCGTAGGCCTCCATCAGCCCGGCCCCGCCCGCCGCCGCGCAGATGGTCCGCTCCAGACGCGACGCGCCCAGGCGGTGGAAAAAGCGCCGGTCCATCGAGCCGCCCTGGAGGAATCCCAGCGTGCCGCCGTAACTGTAAGGCAGCACCGCTTCCGGACCGAATTCTTCGGCAACCGACTTCAGCCGCGAGGCGACAAGATCCAGAGCCTCGTCCCGGCCGATCGGCTCAAACCTGCCCTCTCCTTTTGCCCCCGCGCGGCGCAGCGGCGCAAGCAGCCGCTCCGGGTGGTACTCGCGTTCCGGATAGCGCGCCACTTTCGCGCACAGGAAGCCTTGCGTCACCGGGTGCGCGGGGTCGCCGCGCAGGCGCAGCGCGCGGCCGGAGGCCGGATCCACTTCGACCTGAATCGCACAGGCGTCGGGACAGTCCAGAGCGCAGACGGAATGGCGGAGTTCGGCCACTGATCTCCAATTTTAGCCGTCCTTGCGCTTGCCCAACGGGATCCTTCGCCGCGCCAGGCGGCGGATAAAGTCGAGGTCGCCGTCGAGAAAGTCGTACTGCGGCAGCGCCTCGGGCTGCTCCCAGGCGATCTGCTGGAAGGTGCGCGGTTCCGGTTCGCCGCGGAACGTTTCCACGCGGTAAAAGAGCAGCACGAGCGGCGGCCTTCCGCTGACCTGCTGTTCATAGCGGGCGATTTCGGGCCCGATTTCCGCCTCGATGCCCAGCTCTTCGCGCAGCTCGCGCCGGAGCGCATCCTTCGGCGATTCGCCCGGCTCGACCTTGCCGCCGGGAAATTCCCACTTCAGCGCGTGGCGGTCGCTCGCCAGGCGCTGGCCGATCAGAAGCCGGCCGTCGCGCTCCAGCACGCCTGCCACCACCAGGATCGAGCGGACCATAAACTGAGGGGAGAAAGGAGACTTCTTCTGCCATTCTACAGCGAGCGGCTTCTCGACCACTTCCGCAACCCTCGCCACAGCGGCGTGCTGCCGCCGCCTGCGCTTGTTGTGGACGTGGAGAATCCCGCCTGCGGCGACTGGCTCCGGCTGAGCGCCGAGCTGCGCGATGGCGCCGTGGCGCGCGCGGCGTTTCAGGTGAAGGGCTGCACGGCCTCCATCGCCTGCGGCTCGGCGCTGGCCGAGTGGCTCCACGGAAAAAGCGTTGAGGAATTGCGCCGCGGCGGACGCGGCGCGGTGCGCGAGGCCATCGAGCAGGCGGTTGGCGGGCTGCCCGCCGCCTCGCGCCACGCGGCCGAGCTCTGCGCCGACGGCGTCGATGCGCTGCTGCGGCTGGCCTGAGGGCGAATGGGGTCTGACCCCTCTGTCCCCTTTTTCACCCTTGATATTCGACCCGAGTTCCGCTGGCCCCGTTCGCGGCTCCGAACCGCTTTCGCAACGCCTCGAAAACGCCTTCCGGGCCGCGAGCGGAACAGGGCGAAGCCCTGCGAGAGCCAGCGGTCACAACGCTCATCCACGCGCACCTCATGTCGCGGCCAGAGCGGCCCGCACCCGGCCACTGACACCTCCGCCCCGCTTTACCTCCGCTCCTACTCCGCAACAACAGTCCACCCGTGGACGGAAGTGTCTGTCCCCTCGTGCCCGAAGCGCCGACCAGGGTCTTGAGGCCCGAGCCGAGCCCGGCGACACGCTCTTCCGCAACTTTCCACTGCTTCCCCAATGCTCGACACACCACGCGACTGTGCGATGCAGCGCCGCAACCGCTCACTCTGGCCGTCGTTCTGCCGAACGCTGGCGCCTTGTTCGCGGCTCGGAATTCGACGACCCGGTTCGCGGCATCGAATGCGCTCACTCTTGCCCTGCTGCAAACGAAGCGGCTCCGGAGCCGCGAGCGGAGCGGACGCGAGCATCGCCCGAATTGCCCGCCGCGTGATCAGAACTTCAGCCGGTCGTAATCCACGGGCTCGTTCGCCAGGTGCAGCTCGGGCTCGCCGGGCATGCGCAAATAAATGCTCTTCAGCTCGTAGCGCGGGAAATCGGTCAGCTTGCGCGGCGCGGGGCCTGCGTCGGTCCATTCGTAGACGTCGATTTCCCAGGGGTTGAACGTATCGCTCAGGCCGCGCTCCTTCGCAATGCGGTAGAGGTTCACGTTGCCCGGCTCGTGCCCGGCCAACCACAACCCGATGACATCCAGGCGGAATTTGTCCTTTGAAAACATCACCAGGTTCGTGAGGTAGTCGTTGCCGAGGCCGAAGCCGTCCCCGTCGCGCCCGTAAATGCCCTCGATGATGGCGAGGCCCGTGTTGAGCACGCTCTGGTTGTCCAGGGTCTTGTGCGCCCAGATTTCCTGCGCCAGCGGGCTGACCTTGTTGTCTTCGGGCCGTGCCTGGTAGCGCCGGAAACCGGACCTGAGGCGGTTCTCGAAATAGCGCTGCACCCGCTCGGCCGCCTCGCGGCACATATGCGGCTTCATCACATCCGGCACGTTGGCCACCATGCGCATGCCGGAGCAAAACCGGATGAACGGGAGGCACACCAGCCCCTGCTCGTTTTTCACCGACTGGGTCAGGCACATCGAATGGCCCTTCCACTTGGCGATGTTCAGCAGCCAGGTGTCCGGCGCGTTCACCGGCCAGTGATGCGGAATCCTGTCGTAGACGACGCCGTCGGGCACCTTCGACCAGACGATCTCGCGCTCGGCGCGCGGCGAGAGGTAATTCTGCTCCGGCTCGTTCATCTCCACGCCGTGGCGCTCATGGATGTCCATGAAGCCGCGGTAGTGCCACGCATGGTACAGGTTCGTCTCCACCGAGAAGAACTTCTTCAGGCCGAGTTCCTTCAGTCCGATCAGCAGGCCCTCGTAAAAATCGGGGTCCGTCCCGGTGCCCCAGTTCTCGACGTCGGGCCGGTGGCGAGAGCGCACGCTGGTGATGTTCGGCTTGAGCAGGACGCGGTGCGACAGCGGCACGCCGGGCTCGCTCTTGCGCAGGAAGATCTGCCGCGCCAGCTCGAGGCCCTCGCGCAGCTTGGCCTCGCGATCCATCTTGTCGGCGACGCGGGTGCGGCGGATGAAGACCGCTTTCGGGTGGCGTTCGATAAAGTCGTGCAGGCCGAAATAGGCGCCCGCGCCATGAGCGGCGGGCGCGGCCGCCAGCGCGCCCAGCATTTCGCGGCGGGTCATGTTCATCGCGCGTCCTCCTCGAGGGTGACAACAGCCAGCCGGGGAAGCCCAGGTTGGTTCCATTCTACACGGCCGGCCCGTTGCATCAGCTTCAGATGCGCAGCGGCGGCGCCCGGCTGCACGAGTTCGGCCCGCCGCCAGCGGCCGCGCAGCCCGACGAGGAAATCATGGTCGAGGCGGCGGCCGTAGGCGATCAGCACCACCCGGACGCCGCCGGCATGCCGCGAGAGCACCGGCAGCACCGTGGCCGCGTTCCAGATGCGGACATCCAGACCATGCAGCCCGCGGCCAAGCGGGTTATCCATGCCGATGATTTCGCGCAAATGCAAGGCAAACTCGTACGGGTCAAGGACGGGTTCGGCGAACAGCCGCAGGGCGCCGCGGCCGAGCGCGCATTTTTCGTACGGACCTTCCTTGCCGAGCAGGCGCGCTCCTTCCGTCCACGGCGCTGGCGGCTTGCCCGCTTCCGGCGCGATGATCACAGTGCCGCCCGCGGCGGCAAAATCGCGCAACTGTTGGCGGACCGGCGCGGGCGGCGTATGGTTGACGGCGGCAGCGAAGCGCAAACCGGCGCGGGGCGCGAAGCGGCCGGCCGGCAGAACCTCGGGCGCCAGCTGCTGCCGCCAGGCAAGGTTGAGAATCTCTTCGAATTCCTCGTCCCATTGCGGGATCAGCACGGCGAGACTGGAGGCGGAGACGAACGGGCTTGCCGCTGCGCGCGAACGGAGAAACGCGGCCGTCTCGCACAGCTTCGACCACGAACTGGCGGCTCGGGCGTCGCCGCGCGCGAGTCCTTCCCGCATGGCATCGGGCAGCCGCAGGATGACGCCGCCCCGGAAAGCCCACGCCTCGGCCAGGGCGATCTCCGCGCCTTCATATTGAAGGCTGCCGTCGGGCGGCGCGACATCGAGCACCGGCGCGCGCCCGGGGAAAAACCCGCGCAGCCAGGAGTAGACGTGGAGATTTGCGTTGATCCACGGCTGTTCGGTGGCGCCCGCCTCGCCGTTGGCGGCCTGCAACCCGGGCCAGTGGCCCGCGCGCACCGCCGCCATCGCGGGGCTCACGTTCCAATGAGCCTGTGCCGGGGCGAGGGAGACGATGCGGATGAACTCCCGGTATCGCTGGAGCAGCGCGCGCAGGGCAGGTTCCTGATCCGGCGCGGAGATCATCACGCCGCGGAAGCCCGCGCGCCGGGCAGCGTCAATCGAGGCGGCGTCCGCCGGGACGGCGGCAACCAGATCCACGCCGGGCGGCGCGGGGGGCGCACTGGGCGCAAAAGGAATGACAAGCACACCAGCGCCGAGTTCGCCGGCGCGTCGCGCGGCTTCGGCGGACGCCTCCGGCCAGGAAAGAATCACCGTGAAAGCGGCGAGAATCAGCAACAGGCCTTCCCCCTTGGCAGATGGATCCACACTTCGGGTAAACCCAGCATACAGCCCCGGCTGCAAGGGGCGTTTACTTGCGCAGGCGCCGGTGCAGGGCGAGCGCGGCCAGAGCGAGCGCAAATCCCGCCAGCGTGTCGATGGCGAAGTGATAACGCCCGTAAACGGTGGCTACGGCAATCAGGATGGCAAGCGCGAGGAACGCAGCCCCCGTGAGGCGATGCCCTGGCAGAAGCTCCCGAACCGCGAATGCGCAGGAAAACGCCGCCGCCGCATGCCCGCTCGGGAACACGCTCATGTGGATGCCGTAGGCGCCGAGGATTCTCAGGTTGAACGCGCGCAGGGAGCTCATCGGCGGCAGGTCGCTGTGCGGAAACACGATGCGCGGCGGCTCGCTCGGGAAGTACGGGTAGAGCGCATAGGCGCCGAGCGTGGCGGAGAGCAGGATCGTGTAGGCGCGGTCGAGCCGGCGCCGCGCGCCCGCAGCGTAGAAAACGGCCACGGCCGCTACGGGCATGACGTAGACAAGAAGATAGCAAAGCTCGAGCGCGTTCGGCAGGAAAGGCCCGAAGAATTCGATGGCGTGTTTCAGCCCGAATCGGCACAAAATCAGCCGGTCAAATCCGATCCAGAAATTCTCGAAATTGCGGTTTTCATGCGGAAGCGCCATCCATCCCATCTGCCGGTAGGCGAGCAGGAGAAGCGCCAGCGGAAACCAGTCCCGCAGCACGGCCAGGGCCGGCCGCCGCTCGGCCCGTGGCCGCGACAGCAGCCACAGGGCGGCCAGCACGGCCGCATCCGCGATCCAGACTTCCATCCGGACGCGCAGCGGCAGCCCCCGCACGGCGGCCACGCCGGCCGTGTAGGCGAAGTAGGCGGCGCAGATCCGTTCGCTTCCGCGCAAGCGGCTCATTCAGCGGTTTTCCTCAGGCACGGATTCCCGGCCGCTAGAATAAAGGCATGCCATCCACTCGGCGTCATTTTCTGAAGACCTCGGCAGCGGCCGCCGGAAGCCTGCCCGCCGCAGCGCGTCAGGCCGGGCGCTCGCCGAACGACCGTATCCAGTTTGCCACCATCGGCTGGGGCATCATGGGTTCGGAGGACACGCGTACCGCGGCCAGCGTGCCCGGCACGAAGCTGGTGGGCGTCTGCGACATTTACCAGGGGCGCCTCATCCGCGCGCAGGAGGTCTGGGGCAAGGACATTTTCGTAACGCGCGATTACCGCGAAATCCTTGCGCGAAAGGACGTCGACGCCGTCATCATCGCCACCCCGGACCACTGGCATGCGCGAATCGCCGTCGAAGCGATGGAGGCGGGCAAGGATGTCTACATCCAGAAGCCGATGGTGCAGAAGGTGGACGAAGGGATGCGCGTCATCGAGGCGGCCCGCCGCACCAACCGCATCGTGCAGGTGGGCAGCCAGCGCGTCTCGAGCGCCGTCTACGCCAAGGCGCGCGAACTCTATCTCGATGGCGCCATCGGCGAGCTGAACATGGTGGAGGCGTGGTGGGACCGCAACTCGGCGCTTGGCGCGTGGCAGTATTCGATTCCCCCGGACGCCTCGCCCGAAACGGTGGACTGGGACCGTTTCCTCGGGCATGCGCCGAAGCGGCCGTTCGACCCGGTGCGCGTGTTCCGCTGGCGGAATTACCAGGACTACGGCACCGGCGTGGCCGGCGACCTGTTTGTGCACCTGTTCAGCGGGCTGCACTTCGTGCTTGATTCGCTCGGCCCGGTGCGCATTTTCGCCGCCGGCGGGCTGCGCTACTGGAAGGACGGGCGCGACGTGCCGGACGTGATGGTGGGCCTGTACGACTACGAAAAGGCGAAATCCCATCCGGCCTTCAACCTCGCCCTGCGGGTGAATTTCGTCAACGGCGCCGGGGAAAGCTCGGGCTTCAAATTCACCGGCAGCGACGGCATCCTGCTGATCGACCGCGGCGTGACGCTCATCCGCGTGCCGCCGGAGCGCGACCCCGGCACCAGCGCCGGCAGCTTCGATAGCGAGACGCAGAAGAAAATCCTCGCCGAACACCTGAAGAAATACCCGCCGCGGCCGGAGACCATCGAAACGATGGACGGCCCGCGCGAGGAACGCTGGCTGCCGCCGCGCGGCTACAGCGACCAGTACGAGCACCACGCGAACTTCTTCCGGGCGGTCCGGACGAGGCAGCCGGTGGTGGAGGACGCGGTGTTCGGCTTCCGCGCCGCCGCGCCCGCCGTGCTCAGCAACACAAGCTATTTCGGCGGCAAGACGGTGCGATGGGATCCGGCAAGCATGCAGGTGAAGGCGTAGGAGGCGGCGATGAAATACCCGGCAAACGACACGATCCAGATTGCGCTGATCGGCTCCGGCGGCATGGGGCAGGGCGACGTGCGGGACGCGCTGCTCAACGAAGGCGTCCGCATCGTGGCCGCCGCCGACATCTACGACGGCCGGCTGAAGAAGATGCAGGAGACCTACCCCGGCATCTTCACCACGCGCGACTACCGGGAAATCCTGGCCCGCAAGGACGTCGACGCAGTGATCATCGCCACGCCCGACCATTGGCATGCGCGGATTTCGATCGACGCGCTCGAGGCGGGCAAGGACGTCTACTGCGAAAAGCCGATGGTGCAGAAGATCGAGGAAGGCAAGGCGGTGATCGAGGCGCACCGCAAGAGCGGCCGCATCTTCCAGGTCGGCAGCCAGTACGCCTCCGCGCTCAGCTTCCACAAGATCCGGCAGCTGATCGGCGAAGGCGCCATCGGCGAGCTGAACATGGTGGAGGCCTGGCTCGACCGCAACACCGCGCTGGGCGCGTGGCAGTACTCGATCCCGCCGGACGCCTCGCCCGCCAACATCGACTGGGACCGTTTTCTCGGACACGCGCCGAAACGGCCGTTTGAACCCATCCGGCTCTTCCGCTGGCGGAATTATCTCGACTACGGCACGGCGATCGCGGGGGACCTGTACGTGCACCTGCTCACCGGCCTGCACACGGCCACGCAGGCGCTGGGCCCGGTGCGGGTCTATTCGACCGGCGGCATCCGATACTGGCGCGACGGGCGCGAGACGCCGGACGCGCAATATGCGGTGATCGAATACCCGAAAACGTCGGCGCACCCGGAGTTCACCTTCCTGCTGCGCGTGAATTTCAAGAGCTCCAAGCCGCAGGAGGATTTCGGGTTCCGCTTTATCGGCAACGAGGGCACGCTGACGACGGACGTGCGCACGGTGGTGCTCGAGCGCCGTCCGAAGGAGCGCGAGCCGGGCTACACGATCGACACGTTCCCCAAGGCCATCCAGGAGCAGTTCCTGCGCGAATACCGCAAGAAGTACCCGCCCGAGCCGGTGTCGGCGAAGAACCTCCCGGGGAGCGGCCAGACGCGGTTTGCGAGCGCCGCCGACGCGCACCGCCGGCACATGGCGAATTTCATCCAGGCCGTGCGCACGCGCAAGCCGCACTTCGAGGACGCCGTGTTCGGCTTCCGCGCCGCAGGCCCGGCGCTGCTGTGCAACACCAGTTATTACGAAAACCGCATCTGCACGTGGAACCCGGAAACGATGACCGCCGGATAATGGGGCCATGCGCAAGGCCGTTCTTTACGTCGACGGCTTCAATTTCTATTACGGCGTCCGCAACCATTTCAAGCCGGGCGAGCCGCAGCGCGGCTATTCGCTCTCGGGGCTGGTCTGGTGCGATTTCCGCGCCCTCATCGAGCGGCACTTCCTCGAGCCGGACACCGTGCTGCACCGCATCCGCTATTTCAGCGCGCCGGTGACGCGCGAGCTGGAAGCAAGCCCCGCCGAGCATGAGCGTTACGCGCTGTGGCTGCGCGCGGCCGCGCACATCCGGGGCCTCCAGCCGATCTTCGGCTATTACCGCAAGCGGGATGGCGCGCTGCGGCAGGAGAAGGAAACCGACGTCAACATCGCCGTCGAGATGCTGATTGACGGCTTCGCGGGCCACTTTGACACCGCCTACCTGTTGAGCGGGGACACGGACCAGATTCCCGCGGTGGCGGCCGCGGCGTTCCGGCTGGGGCGGCAGAGGCGGGTGCGGGTGCTGGT
>Ga0209227_1001705_pt1 | contig 16712 bp, 8 predicted proteins | sample YNPBryantNP2012_FD_185815 | JGI IMG/M metagenome (GOLD analysis project Ga0209227, IMG submission 185815) | Anoxygenic and chlorotrophic microbial mat microbial communities from Yellowstone National Park, USA - YNP Bryant NP 2012 (SPAdes)... ...
ATAAGATAATCGATCCACTCCTGCATTCCAATGCCTGATACCACAGAGAGGCTGAAATTCAGAAGGGCGGGATTGATCCTTTTGGCATACTCCTGGGCATTCTGCACGGAAAAATCAAAATACGGCAACAGATCCGTCTTTGTGATGAGAAAGACCTGGGATGACAGAAAGATCTTTGGATACTTCAAGGGCTTGTCGTCTCCCTCGGGTACGGAGAGCAGAACAGCCCGCACATGCTCTCCCAGATCAAATGCGGCAGGGCACACCAGATTGCCCACATTTTCGATGAAGAGCAGGTCCAGTCCCTGGCCGTGCAGCTGTTCCTCCAGGAGATTCAAACCCTTTGCCACCAGGCCTGCATCCAGGTGACAGGCGCCTCCTGTGGTGAGCTGCACCACAGGGACCCCTTTGGCCCGAATGCGCTGGGCGTCCCTGTCCGTCTCGATGTCCCCTTCTATGACACCGATTCTCACTTGAGGGCTCAAAAGCTCTATGGTCCTTTCCAGCAGCGTGGTCTTGCCCGAGCCAGGGCTGCTGATGAGATTTATGACCACAGCACCCCATTTTTCCACATGCCTGCGGTTCAACCTGGCCTGCGCCTCGTTGTTTTCCAGCAGGCTTTTATAGACATGCACGATCTCCGTATTGGTAACGGCGCCGCAACCGCAGGTCTCACACATAATCAGGCCATCCTTTCATCCTGTATCAATCGAGAGTAGGTCTCCCTTTTGCGCACCACCTGAAAGCCATCGTCCTTTATGAGCACCTCGGCAGCCCTGGGCCTGGCGTTATAGTTGGAGGACATGGTAAACCCGTAGGCCCCTGCGCTCTTTACCAGCAGCAGGTCCCCTGCCTTGAGGTGGGGCAACTCCCGGTCCTTTGCCAGAAAATCCCCTGATTCACAGATGGGCCCCACCACATTTGCAGACACGAGCTTCTTGGTCTTGGGCAATCGCACAGGCACGATTTCATGATAGGCCTGATACAGGCTGGGGCGAATGAGGTCGTTCATGGCCGCATCCACGATATAAAACCGTTTTTCTCCTGTGTCCTTCACATAGATGACCCTGGTCAGAAGGCCGCCTGCATTGCCGCAGATGGCCCTTCCAGGCTCGATGATGACGGTCAGGCCTGTGGAGGCCAGTTTTTCACAGATTGCGGCGCCATATGCCTGAGGCGTGGGCGGCGTCTCATCCTTATAACGGATTCCCAGCCCTCCGCCCACATCCACATACTGAAGGCTGATGCCCTTTTCATGCAGCCGCTTCAACATGAACAAGAGGCGGTCAATGGCGTCTAAAAACGGCTGAAGGCTGGTGAGCTGCGAGCCTATGTGGCAGTCAATGCCCTTGAGCTCCACCTCAGGCCATAAGGCGGCCTGCTCATAGAGTTCCATGGCCTTTTCCACCGGCAGCCCGAACTTGTTATTTTTAAGGCCGGTAGAGATGTATGGATGCGTCTGAGGGTCCACATCTGGATTTACTCGAAAGGAGATGGGCGCCCGTTTTTTGAGGCGCTTGGCCTGACTGCAAATGGCGTGCAGTTCTGCCTCTGATTCCACATTGAACATCAGAATGCCTGCCTTCAGGGCATAGGCTATCTCCTCTTTTGTCTTGCCCACGCCTGAATAGATGATTTTTGAGGCAGGTATGCCTGCCTTCAGGGCCTTGAAAAGCTCTCCGCCAGAGACCACATCCGCACCAGCACCCAATTCAGCCAAGAGTTTCAGAACCGAAAGGTTAGCGTTGGCCTTTACAGCAAAGCAGACCAGATGAGGCACCTGGGCCATGGCCGTATCAAAGGCCTGAAAATTTTGAGTCAAGGCAGAGGCGCTATACACATAGCAAGGGGTCTTTACCCGTTTGGCGAGTTTCAAAAGGGAAACACCCTCACAATGCAGCACTCCATCTCTATATTCCACTAAATCCATTGATTAGCTCCTGATTTTATTCATAGATTCGCACAGTTGCAGCGGAAGATGGCTCACTCTCCTTCCCTGCCCTATTTACTGCCGTCACATGATACTCATAGATGCCAGGTGAAAGGTGAGTCTCGTCCTCAAAGGTGGAGACAGAGACAGGCTCCTGGTTTAACCGCTTGATCTCGGCCGTGGCCAGGGCCTTTCTATACACAAAATAGCCTGCTAATTGGGCATGGGACGACTCCTGCCACTGAAGCTCCACCCCTGTTTTGCCCGTGCTCAAGGTCTTAGCTACAGCCACAAGGCCTGTGGGTGCTGAAGGCGGCACAGGGCTTATGAACTCTGCGGTTACCTCTGATGAGGGCTGGCTTTCGATGAGGGTTCCGTCGTGGTCAGAAACGGCCGTGACGCGATAGGACATGGCCTCACTCAAAGGCGCCTTGGCATAAAGGAATGTAGGGGTCGAAAGCCTGTCTTTTAAAAGTCTCCAGTCCGCATCGTCTGCCTTTTTGCCGTACACTCGATGAAACAGAGGGCGATTCATGGGCTCGCCGTTGGCCCAGGTGGCAGGCGGCGTCCAGCTCAGCTCCAGACCTTGAGGCCTGGAGACCGCCGTAAGCCCAAAAGGCGGAGAGGCAGGGACATGCCATGTGAAGACCACGCGATTGGATGGCTCGCTTTTGTTCAAAAAGGCCTTGACCGTGCGAATCTCAAAGGCATATCGCCTGTCAGGCTGTAGAGTGCGGTCTTCATAAAACATCCTTTGACCTGACTTGGTCACTGTCTCCATGGGCAGAAAGATGGGGGCATCAAAGGCAATGGGGCAGCCGTTACAGGTATTGTCTGAGGCCAAGGTGGCCTTGTAGAGCTCAAAGCCCTTCAGGGCCAAAATGGGACTGCCGTCCACATTACGCGTAGGGATGGTCCAGCTCAATTCAGCACCCTGGGGTGTGATGACATACTTCAAATCATTGATGGATTTGGGGTGAATGGAGCCTATGGGTACAGGCATGTCCTTCTTGCCGCATGCAACAAGAAGGGTGCAGAGGGCCACCAAAACGGCAAGACCGGTGTATCTCATCATCTGTCCACCTGATAGTTGGGAGATTCCTTGGTGATGATGACATCGTGCACATGGCTTTCCCGCAGGCCGGCAGGCGTTATGCGTATGAACCTGGCCTTTTGTCTGAGCTCTGCGATGGTACGGCAGCCGGTATAGCCCATGCCCGACCTCAGACCGCCGATGAGTTGATAAATCGTAGCCGAGACAGGGCCTCTGTAGGGGACCCTGCCCTCTATCCCCTCAGGCACCAGTTTGGAGACCGCCTGCACATCGCCCTGAAAATAGCGATCCTTGCTGCCCTCTTTCATGGCGCCCAGGGAGCCCATGCCCCTGTATGTCTTGTAACTGCGGCCCTGATACAGCTCCAGATCGCCTGGGCTCTCATCGGTGCCTGCCAGCAGACCGCCCAGCATGACGCAATGGGCGCCGGCACCGATGGCCTTTACGATATCGCCTGAAAACTTTATGCCGCCATCGGCTATGACCGTCTTGCCATATTTATTGGCCACAGAGGCGCAGTCATGTATGGCCGTCATCTGGGGCACGCCCACGCCCGCCACTATGCGGGTGGTGCAGATGGAACCAGGCCCGACCCCCACCTTTACCACATCGGCGCCTGCCTCAAAGAGGGCAGCGGCGCCCTCGGCGGTGGCCACATTCCCTCCCACCACCTGGGCATCAGGAAATGTGTTTTTGATGGCGCGTATGACATTCAGGATATTCTGGGAGTGACCATGGGCCGAATCCACCACGATCAGGTCCACTCCTGCCTTTAAAATGGCCTCCACATGTTCCAAACAATTGATTCCAACCCCTACAGCGGCACCCACTCGAAGCCTTCCCATGCGGTCTTTGCAGGCGTTGGGATATTTTTTGATCTTTTCAATGTCCTTGATGGTGATAAGCCCCTTGAGATCCCCTTTCTCATCCACCACCAGCAATTTTTCTATTCTGTGTTTGTGCAACAGGGCCTTGGACTCCTCAAAGGAGATGCCCACCGGTGCTGTGACGAGGTTGTCTTTGGTCATGACATCCTTGACCAGCAGGTCCATATTGGTCTCAAAGCGCAGGTCCCTGTTGGTCACGATGCCCACTAACTTCTTGCCATCCACCACAGGTACACCGGAGATGCGATATTCCCGCATGATGGCCTGTACCTCGCCGATACGCTGATTTGGGGTTACGGTGATGGGGTCTATGATCATGCCGCTTTCAGACTTCTTGACTCGTTCGATCTGCTTAACCTGTTCTGCAATGGTCATGTTCTTGTGAATGATACCGATGCCTCCCTCCCTTGCTATAGCAATGGCCATGTCAGCCTCTGTAACCGTGTCCATGGCGGCGCTGATTATGGGGATATGGAGGGTGATTTCAGGGGTGAGTTGTGTGGAGACATCCACCTCGGCCGGCAACACAGCCGAATGGGCCGGCAGCAGAAGAAGGTCATCAAATGTATATGCCTGTGGTATGGGATGGTTCAACATGCAAATGCTCCTTTATGACTTTTATAAATAGACCGAACAAGAGGCCGCTGTCTGATACGACGAACTGGTCAAGATTGAGCAGGTCAAGGGTGTGCGACAATATAAAAATTCCAGCAGGCAATATGTCAAGCCTGTTGCCCAGTATTTTCTCAAGTTTTTTCTGCTGGGGCAAATCTGCGAGCTGATGCCATACATTAGTTAGCAAATCCCGAGGAATTTTGAAACCCCTTATTTGCGCTGCATCGTATTTCTCGAGCCCTGACGCAAGAAACGCCACAGATGTGGCGGCGCCGCCCACTGCCACCAGTGCCTGAATGCCTTGAAGGTGGCCACATGCCCTGGCCAGCACATGCCTGACATGGTCACTGGCCGCCTTACCAACCGCCAGGTGATGAGGGGGTTTCAGCCCAGGGAATGCCTCCAGAAGCCCCACACAGCCCAGTGCAGCGGCTGTCACTTGCAGCCCTTCGGCCTGTGGCACAATGAACTCCACGCTGCCGCCTCCCAGGTCCATGATGGCACAGCCGTCATACAGGTGAGGCAGGCTATGGCGCACACCCAATGCCGTCAGCTCCGCCTCCTGTTCGTGAGTAAGTATTTGAATTTCAAAGCCCAGCTCTAACGCCGCATCGAGAAATGCCTGGGTATTTTGTGCCTGTCGCAGGGCCTGTGTGCCCACTGCCCTGCAGAGAATGAAAGGCATCGGTCTTATGACTTCATGAAATTCCTTGAGGGCATTCATGCCCCGTTGAAAGGCCTCGTGAGAGATGCGGCCTGTCTTTATGAGATTTTCGCCCAGCCGCACATGCCGCAACAGGGAGACCACCGGCGTTATTCCGGGCTCGCAGGTCAAGGGGTCGGTCTTCACGCTCAAAACCGCCATGCGAAAGGTCTGAGTGCCCAGGTCCAGTACTGCTACGGATAATGCATTGCTGTATTTGTCCGTTGTCGACTGCAAATTATTACTACGTTCACAACAATCATTCATCACTTTAATCCATATTTAGACATTTTATAGCGCAGCACCCGTTCACTAATGCCCAATTCTTCCGCCGCACGCGTCTGTACCCAATTATGTTTGTTCAAGGCATCCCGAATTATCTGAATCTCCAATGTTTCCAAACGGTTCACCAAGGAACCTGTTGTATTGGAGAGACTAATATTTCGTATCTCAGCAGGCAGATCCATGGACTTCACCACAGCACCCCTTGTGAGGGTCACCACCCGTTGCAGTATATGCTCCAGTTCCCGCACATTCCCAGGATATGGGTATTTCATCAGAAGATCCATGGCATCAGGGGAGATCTGCAGGGGAATGTCAGCAAATTTGGCCAAAAAGAAGTCCACCAGGGCCGGAATGTCTTCCTTGCGTTCTCGCAGAGGTGGAATAACTATCTCCAACACATTGAGACGAAAATACAGGTCCTCTCGAAACCTATCCTGCTCTGACATGATTTTTAAGTCCCTGTTGGTGGCTGAAACAATACGGATGTCTACCTTGATATCCCTCTCACTTCCCACACGCGTGATCTTGCCTTCCTGAATGGCCCGTAAGAGCTTAGGCTGTAAGAACAATGGCAGCTCTCCCACCTCATCCAAAAACAACGTGCCGCCATTGGCCAATTCAAAACGGCCCCTTCTCTGGTTGATTGCGCCGGTAAACGCCCCCTTTTCATGGCCGAACAGCTCACTTTCAAAGAGATTTTCAGGGATAGCAGCACAGTTGACCTCTATAAACGGACCTTGGCTTCGTGGGCTCAACAGGTGAATGAGTCTTGCGATAAGCTCCTTACCCGTACCTGTCTCGCCTCGAATGAGCACAGGCCAGGGGCTTTGGGCCACGCGCCTTGCCACGGAGATGACCTCCTGCATGGCCTTGCTCTTGGCCACCATGCGAACGGGAAGCCCTGATTCACTTACCTGCTCCACCACCTTCTGCACATCCTCTTCAACGGCCAGCTCCGAATCTATCTCCTGTATCTTCTGTAAAAGCAGAGTCAGGTCCACAGGTTTTTCCAAAAAGTCCACGGCCCCCAACTTCATCACGCGCACAGCCGTGCCCACCTCACCATAGGCCGTGATCATGATGACCCTTATCAATGGATTTATGGCCTTAATACGCTCTATAACCATATCGCCTGTCATTTCGGGCATGCGATGGTCCAAAAGCACCAGCGAGATGGGCTGTTTCATAACGATTTCCACGGCCTCAGGCCCATTCATGGCAGTGAGTACACTGTAGCCCTTGCGCCGCAAGAAGCCTGCCAGCATCTCCAATTGCTCCTTTTCGTCATCCACCACCAAAATATGCAAAAACCTGTTCACCCTCCTTAACTAACTGTTTTTTTAAGTATCTCTATGCACATGACGAGGTATCTCCATAACCAACTCAAAGACCCCGTTTTGTGCAAAGGCATAAATTTTGCCTCTGTGCACCTGAACGATCCTCCTTACAATGGCAAGCCCCAATCCAGTGCCCTGTGCCTTCGTGGTATAATAGGGCTCAAAGACCCGTTGCATCTCCTGCTCTGAAAGTAAACAGCCTGCATTCTGAATAGAAATCCTTACAATATCCTCACGTAACACACGGGTGGTAATGCGCAAAAAACCACCATTGGGTTGGGCATCTATGGCATTTTTAATCACATTGTCCATGACTTGACCAAAGAGATGCGAGTCTAACTCAATGGCCAGGTCATCCTCTATGTAAAGCTGCAAGGCAATGCCCAGCCTCTCTAAAGGACCATAATATGGCGTTAGACTATCCTCTATGAAGGTCTTGAGCCTCACAGTAGTCAACTCCAACTGCATCGGCCTGGCATAGTTCAACAAGGCAGTGATGATTTTATTGGCCCTTGCCACAGCACCCAGAGAGACCTCCAGCAACCGCCTATGTTCATGGGAAAGGCCTTCTACCTCCATAACCAGCCGCTGCATGGCCATGGCAATGGCGTTTAAGGGGTTTCGAATCTCATGGGCAATGGCGGCAGTAGCCTTGCCCAAGGAAGCCTCTTCTCGCTGAAGGGACAGACTCTGTTCGTAATCTTGGACCGCCTGCACATGCCTCTTTTGCACAGCATACAACCACCATGACAGAAGTGATCCCACTACTAAAAGCATCAGGCCAAAGCCAATAAAATCCCTGGTCAATCTGCTGGTCATCTCATGGAAAAGTGTGGCATCTATACCCACCACCACAAAGCCACCGAGCTCAAGGGGCACCCGTTCCTCCACCACATGTTCCAAGTCTCGCGACATCTCCTGTACCTGTTCAAGGCTGCCTCGAAATAATTCATCCAAAAGCGCACCCTCTATCCTCACATAGCGAATACCCTCCATGCGATATAGGTTGGATAAGGTATTTTTAAGCCCTATCTCTGCCAAGACATCGTCAATCTGCTGCGTATCCACTGCCAAGGCAATGCAATCTGCATGCGCCCCTGAGACAGTCAGGACCGTGAGGTGTCTGTCCGGCAAATAGCTGAGACTTGGACCGCTACCACAGGAGACATTCAAATCGCGAGTCCATTCAGCAGGCCCTTCCACTTTCAAACCATTGGGGGAAACTATTTGAATGCCAGCCAGACCTGATTCCCTTGCAAAGGCCGTCAACTCCTCTGAATTAAAGGGCTGAACTCTGTTTAGATGGTCAATAAATTTGGCATTATTGCTCAAGAAACGGCCAAAGACCTCCTCCACCACACCACCCGCCAACACGGCACCCTTGGCATTTAAACTCACCATCTCTGCCACAAGCCTTCCATGGGCCTTCACATCCTTGAAAAAGGCATTTTTGGCTGCTTTTAATTGATAGAAAAAAAAGAACAGCACCATGCAGAAGAGTAACAAGAAAAAGAGGAGATTGGCTGCCCAGATGGGCAATCTCTCTGAGGTCATGCCTTTTATTCGCCTTAAAAATCCTTTATTTTTCACAAAAAATCCCATATAAATATGCTATAAACCACAACACCTGACGAGGCAAGCCATGATTAAAACCATTCAAACCACTCCCTTTAACGACCAAAAACCAGGCACATCAGGCCTGCGCAAAAAGACACGCATCTTTATGCAGCCCCATTATCTGGAAAACTTTGTGCAAGCCATTTTACTTGAGTTAAAAGAAGGCGGCGGAAACAGCCTGGTCATAGGAGGCGACGGCAGGTACTACAACCATCAGGCCATACAGACCATTCTAAAGATGGCCGTTGCCAATCATATAGAACGCGTCTATGTGGCCAAAAACGGGCTGCTCTCCACACCTGCTGCCTCACACTTCATACGAAAGAATGCCCTCTCAGGGGGAATAGTTCTTTCGGCAAGCCACAACCCAGGGGGTGAGGCGCAGGACTTCGGTGTAAAATTCAATGTCTCCAACGGAGGCCCTGCCCCAGAGGCGGTTACCACCTCCATATATAAAAGAAGCAAGGGGCTCACCACCTATTCCATAGCCGAGATGCCCGATATAGACCTAACCTATTTACACACCACAAGGGTTCTACAAACAGACATAGAGGTATTTAACGGCATCTCTGATTATGTGCAGCTCATGGAAGGGCTCTTTGATTTTTCAGGCATAAAACGGCTGTTACACTCAGGCTTTTCAGTGCGTTTGGACGCCATGAATGCAGTAACAGGCCCATATCTCATCTCCATATTTTACGACGCCCTTAAGGCGCCTGAAGAAAGCCTTCTGCACTCCACTCCACTCAAGGACTTCGGCGGCCTTCATCCAGATCCCAATCTCAAATATGCCAAGGAACTGGTGGAGCAGGTCATGCGGCCTGACGGCCCTGACTTTGCCGCAGCATTTGATGGAGACGGAGACCGCAACATGATACTTGGCAAAAACATATTTGTAACGCCCAGCGACAGCTTGGCCATTTTGGCAGCCAATGCCACTTTGGCGCCGGGCTATTCTGCTGGTCTTAAGGGCATTGCCCGCTCCATGCCCACCAGCCAGGCCGCAGACAGGGTGGCTGCGCACCTGGGCATCCCCTGTTTTGAAACCCCTACGGGTTGGAAATTCTTTGGCAATCTCTTAGACGCAGACATGGTCACCCTGTGTGGAGAGGAGAGCTTTGGAACAGGCTCCCATCATGTGCGGGAAAAAGATGGAGTCTGGGCCGCCTTGTTCTGGCTCAATATACTGGCCCAAAAACGTATGTCAGTGAAAGGGATTGTCCAGGAACACTGGCAACGCTTCGGCAGAAATTACTACTCAAGACATGACTATGAGGCCATTGATGCACAACAGGCCCATGAGTTCATGCAAAGGGCAGAGGCCATCCTGCCATCCCTCATAAACAAAGAGATTCACGGCTACCAGGTAAAAATGGCAGACAATTTCACCTATCAAGACCCAGTGGACCACAGTATCAGCGAGAAACAGGGTATTCGCATTGGGTTTGAAGACGGCTCCAGAGTGGTCTTTCGGCTCTCAGGCACTGGCACACAGGGTGCCACCTTGCGTCTGTATCTGGAACGCTACTGCGAAAAGGGTGAGGCTGGTCCAGTGGAAATAGAGACACAAAGGGCCTTGGAGGGACTGATTCAGTGGACAGACAGGGTCTTTGACCTAAAAAGGACAATTGGCAGGTCCGCTCCCGATGTCATAACCTAAAATAGACCCACTGTTGCCTTACCCACCCCTCAATTACGAATACTAAAGCCAGCCACCGAGGTCCCTATGACATCCGCTGATATCAATGGATGACCACCTGGCCTTGTAAAGACCACTGACACCATACCTGCTCCACCATAACCACCTGGCTTGGGCAGGGAGATGAGGGGCACATAGAGGTCCTTTAAGCTGAAACTTGGCCAAGACGCTACCAATGGTTGGGGCGATGAGGCACTGGTGCTGCCTGCCCAAGGGGCCAATGCCAACATGCCATTTTTAGAAGTGGTGTAGAAATGATAGGTAGTGGTGTCCCCTGTGAGGCGATAATCCACTAACACATGCACATCACACAGCACAGGGCTCAGCATATCCAAATTGAGCTTCAACCAGATATCATCCCCTGGGTTAAAGACTGCAGCCCTATCACGATTGGCCTTGGTCAATACCAAAACAGGCTGTATCTCCTTCAATGTGCCATTTAGGTCCTTAAACAAGGAACTGCTATAATAAACAAACCTGGCAACCCCGTCCTCGCCCACTACTGCCGCATCATAAACGCCAGCAGGAATCGCAGTATTCAAAAACAATTGGCTATTGCCATTGGCATCCACGCCTGGATTAAGTATATCTGTAAAGCCCTGGGCCGTCCAAAACCGATAGTTTTGTCTGGGATTGGGGACAAGACGGGCAAAATCTATGGAGAGCTTGACGGTCTCCTGAGCCTGTTCTGGAAGGGGCATTACATAAAAACCATTTGAAGTAGAGAGCATCAACCCTGCAGACCACACATTGTTAACCCTTTGTCTGATGGGAAGGATATCAGAGACAGCACCCGTTAACTGAAGAGAAAAGAGCTGCACAGGCACATTGTCCGTGAGCTCTACGCCCAAAAGCCTATCTCCAGCCACACCAAAGCCAAAGGCCTTGTTACCAATCACAAGGGTACTCAACTTACTCACCTGATCACTTAGGCGCAGGGCAAGGCCCGACGACAGGGTATCAGGAGAGGTAATGGAGGCGCCTGAGACCTGGCCCAAGGTCTTTAGGCCGCTAAAACGAATGGAATGCAGCATGGAGTTGGTGTCCACCACAACACCTGCAGGTGCGACGGCTGAGGCCTGCCTGGGAATATATCCCAACTCCCCTATACCTGTGACCACCGGAAGCTCTAATGCACTGATATCAATCCCCACCACCTTACCTGAGTCATTGACTGCGTAGAGCCCTGGCCCAACCTTCAAAAGGGCCCTGGCCGGCGTGTTCACATAACTCACCATGGTGGGTGCAATCTTACCGTCACCACTCGCCAAACGATAGAAAAACACGCCATTGGTAGAGGCAACAGCTATGCCGTTATAGAGCAGGAGACCATCGGTGATCTCCCCAGGCACGGTAAGGGTGGTAAGCAGGCCCAAGGAGGTCCCTGAAACGGCCTGGTATTGGTAGATGGACAGGGTCCCCTGGCCTGTCTGGACCAGGACCAGGTATGGTGGCTGCGACAGGACCTGTCTCTGCACAGCTCCCAAGGGCGCAAGCCCCAATGCCAAGAGTTTAGAGCCAGTGGAGGCAAGCCTGGCCTGGGCCTGTCTGCGCAGTTCTAAGCGCACAGGGTCGTATGAAAAAACCGTCAATAGGTCCCCTGACTGGGATATACACTGGCCGCCAGGCATACACCGCACCACTCCAGCCTGTATGCCATCGGGATTTGCAAGGGGTGTAAGGTAGGTCTCAGGGGTCAAGGCATACAGGGCATACTTCACCTGTGTGCCTGCGAGCTGTAGAGGACCATGGCTTTGGGGCAGATAACCCATTTTCTTAAGGTCAAAATAGAACGGGCCCAAGGACTCTAAACCCTCTAATGTGAAGAAACCTGTCTGAGCAGTCAAGGACCTGTTACTGATGGTCTGGCCCCTGGCATCCCTTAAAAGCACAGAGGTGCCTGTCAATGTCTCAAAGGTCTGGCCATTTACCACCACGGCCTTGAGCTGACTGGAGCCACTCCCTTGCTCCAATACCCCGAAGCTGGGTCGTAAGAGGTCGGGTAGCACCACCTGCCACTGAAAATGATTACCCTGCCAGACCATCAGGCCCTTCATGGAGAGTGTGAGGCGATTGGCGGCCTGTATGAGAAGGCCATACTCACCTGTTGCAAGGCGGTTAAAGGAGATACGGCCAGCATCATCGGTATAGGCCATCTGTAAGGTGCGACCTGAGGCGTTTAGTAGCTCCACCTGAATGTTTCTCAAGGGTCTTTTTTGCAAGTCCACCACCTGAACTGCCATATCTGCCGTGTTATCCACGCCAGTTCCAGGGGCAGTTGCAGAGACCAAAGTGGCATTGGGTGCCATGTAAAAGGTGAGCTTCTGGCGATAACCTGCCTTGATCAAGACACTTGGCTTCACCTGCAGCTCTCTCCAGCCATCTGCACTCTGCCAGGAGACCTCAGCAAAAACCGTCTGAGTGGAAAGGTTGTCCTGCCCAAAGACGCCATTGGTATCTGTCAAACCTTGTAGCAGGGTCTGATCTTGGCTATTTAAAATACGCACTCCCACATTGGAGACAGGAAGACCTGTAAGGGCATTTAGGACCTGCACCTGAATACCGCCTTGCAGGGCCACTCCGCTCCCGCCAGTGGAACATGAGACATAGGAGGGACGAAGTACCGTGGGCACCACAGGCAATTTCAGGTTATAGGTGGGCCTCTGCCCCAATCCCAGAACCACATCCATAACTATACCCTGATAGCCATCGGGCAGGGCCTTGATTCGATATTTTCCAGGCAGATCATGGCTAAAAACCACCTTACCTGTGGCATCTGTCACCAGATTTAGGACAGTCCCATCCCCCAAGCACTCCACCTTAAATTTGGTATTGGCAATGGGCATGCCTGAGCCGTCCCTGAGCACCAGGGCCGCACTCACCAGGTTTGGATTATCGCCTACTCCGTCCTGGCGCACCACAGCAGTGCTGTTTGAGGCAAAATACAGGCTATAACTGGCCACATTGTCACTGGGGATACTGATGGGCAGGAATTCCCTTACCTCCTGCCAGGTGAGACTGCCCGTTGCGGCAGAAGCAGGCACGGTGGCAGAGAGACGAATGCCATATGCAGTAGAGGCTGTAAGGCCCATGCCTTGATAGCGACCTTGGGCATTGGTTGTCCCTGACTGCACCACAACTCCATCCGTAAGCCTGTATATCTCCACTAAAACTCCGATGGCAGGCTGACCTGTATAGGGATTTAGGACATCTAATACCAGACCAGGGCAGGTCTGAGATGAAGTGCCTGTGCCACCATCTGAAAGCAGCTCCTCTGTCAACTGTGGTGACAGGACCTGGGGCAACTGCACATAACGAGTCAGCCTTTGACCTGCGGCCAAGGTCAGATCAAAGGCCACGCCTTCATAGCCATTTTTAGTAATGAAGAGGCTGTATTGCCCAGGATACAGACCTGTTATATCCACCTTCCCTGTACCACTGCTGACAAAGTCACCTGTAACTACCCCTCCTTTATAGACCTTTACACTTGCCCCTGAAAGGGCCTTGGAATTACTGTCTGAGATGTTTATGCTCAAATCTGCAGTGGTATTGGAGGGAGTGGGGACAGTGCCGTCTGTCGTGGTAACCGCAGCATATTGCCCCAAAAATGAAAGCAGGACAGGCAAAATCTTACCCTGTACAATTTGAGTATAATTAAGCTCAATGTCCTGCCAGACCTGCCAGGTGCCGCCTGTGGGAACTGAGAGACTGGCAGTAGCCACCCTTAAGGTATATGCCTGACCACTGAAGAGAGGAGAGAGCAGGGCCTTGCCAGTCCCATCCGTCACACCGGACGCCGCTGTCACACTGGAAGAGATGGCACTGACCTCCAAATTGGATACAGGATTCTGAGTCAAGACATCCCTGGCCTCGATGCGCACACCAGTGGACATCAATGGATTGACCAGCAGGGTCAGGGTGTTCTTATCCGTTGCCAGGGTAAAGGGGGTGATCTCTGAAAAGAGGGCGTCAGTGTAGGCCACCCAATAGGATTTGAAGCCCTTTCTCAGGCGAGAAACACTACAACATCCAGTGGCATCGGTCTCACAGCCATAGGTACCCCGCAGGTCTATGACCCTTGCATTTACCACGGCAGGGCCGCTATTGTTGCCCTGTTTCACACACAATTTCAGGCTGCCATACTCATAGACATCCGTGCTGGGCGCAACCAGGGCCAAAATGCGCAGAGTGACATCAACTGTCTGGTCCTTTGGCACAGTCACCTGGTCTTGGGCAGGGTCGTAGGTCTCCTTTGAGGCCGTAAGGTCGTAGGTACCTGCATCCACGCCGTCAAATACACAGACACCGTCATCACCGGTAAAACAGGTCCCAAGGATATGCCCTGCCTGTCCATAGGTCACGGCAGCTCCGGCCACAGGCAGTGACGTGAGACTCTCCAGCACCTGCACACGAATAGCCCCAAGAATGCTTACAAGCACATCCTCATTTACACCAAAAACCGTCCAATCTGCGGCGCCATCCTTGGCACCGTTTAAGGCAACTGCAAAAACGGCATGAATGCCGTCAGAAAAGGGCAGAGAAACATTGAGACCAGTAGCAAGCACCGGATCTGCAGTTGACGGCTCCACAATGGAAAAGGGGTCCAGCCATGTAACACTGGAACTCGCGGACGCTGTGGCGGAGAGCTGCACAGGACTTGTATCGTAGCGTTTATTCCGCTCAGGGGCCGTAATGGAGATGTTCACAGGGCTATCCGAAAACACGGCCAGACCGCCGCCCGTGCGATAGAGTTCCAGATCTGCTGCACTTTTGTTGTTGGATATTACAGGAAGCTGAACAACACCTGTGGACGGCTTGGCCTTCCATTTGAAAAATATGCGGCCTAACTCCTCTGCACCTGAGGTATTTACGGGCTGCTGAAAGGCAAAGGCCATTCTCACTGTCTTTAAGTAAGGCCTATCCTGGTCGTAAAGGGCATCCAGAACAGACGCCATGTAAAAAAATGTGGGCGTTGCATTGGCAAGAGGGCCTTTGGAGAGCTTCACGCGATTGGAGGCCTCCAGGACAGGCTCTATATAACGGGTGTCCACCAGCACATCAAAGGAACCTGTCTGAAGCCTCTCTCCTTTGATGATGATGGGGATGCCGGCCTCGTCTCCTGTGTGGGCAGCGGTTGGGGCCAGAAAAAAAAGGTCTGTTCTTGCCTCCGCCTCCTGCACAAAACACAAGAGAAGCATCAGGATAAAGCCTGCCAACACAGCGCCCTGTCGCGACATATTCCACCCCTCCTTCAACAGAATCATGACGGATTCCATGCGCCTACTTGGGCATAATGCACAAAACCATGCGCATGGGACCCATAATTCTCCACTTTATCTCTTCATGGAGATAAGTTCATTCAACATATCGTCTGTAGTGGTGATGACCCTGGAATTGGCCTGAAATGCCCGCTGTGTGGTAATGAGCCGCACAAACTCTGTGCTCAGATCCACTGTGGACTGCTCCAAGGCATTTGCAGCTATGGAACCCAGACCGTTTGTGCGGGGCTGACCTGTTATGGGCGCTCCAGAGGCAGTGGTTTCCACAAACAGGTTCCCGCCCGCCTTGCCCAGGTCAGTGGGGCTGTTGAACCTTGCCAGAACGAGCTGGGCCAGGGAGATGATACGGCCATTGGAGTAATGACCGGATATCACACCCTCTGTGTTGACGCTCAATGACTCCAAAAAACCAGGCCCGAAGCCGTTCTGGTCATAAAAGGTGGTGTTGGATCTATTGGCGTATTGAGTCGTGGTAATAGCCTCTGTGTTCCACTTGGTTATTGTGGGCGGCGTCGTAGTCCTATCCACGGTTGCATTGGCACCGAAATTCAGCTCCATTATCTGAGCGGACACATCCTCATTGGTAGTAGGGTTTATGGTGCCGGTAGGCGGCAGGAAAAAAGCCACCAATTGCGGGTAATTATGGTTGCCGTATGTGGCATTTTCCCAAGCGCCGTTTTTATAGCGCTGCACCAGACTGGTCTTGTCACCAGGTGCGCCATATATGGCATCGATCTGGCCTTGGGGGGTGAAGGATATACATCCCTTCATCAACATGCCTGCCTGTGGCGTGCCGGCGGCGGCGCTCCTGTCATCCTGGGGATTTATGGTCACAAGAAACTCCCACTCCCTCTCGTTGGATGTCCTGTCAAAATAGACCGTGAGATCATGGGTGTTGCCCAGACTGTCATAGACTGTAAGCGTTGTCTTGTATTCATAATGTATATTGGGCGTAAGGGTGCCGGCCGCCTTGCCTGAAGTGGATGTCCAGTCGTCCTCCAGGGTGGCCGCGCTGATGGGGCTTGACACACGGCTGTCCAGATTCACCGCAACGGTGGCCAGATTGGTGGCCACAGGCGGGGATGAATTGTCTATCTGAATGCTATGTATGGAGCCCACCACCTCCTCGCTGCCGTCCGGCTGTGTCTGCATCTGCCAACCCTGCACACGCAGACCAGCAGGATTCACCAGATAACCCTTTTGATCCACTGTAAACTGGCCTGCCCTCGTAAAATACTTACTATTTTCTATCTTTGGGTCGGTCACCACGAAGAAACCATTCCCTGCGATGGCCAAATCAGTAGGA
>Ga0209227_1001706_pt1 | contig 16698 bp, 15 predicted proteins | sample YNPBryantNP2012_FD_185815 | JGI IMG/M metagenome (GOLD analysis project Ga0209227, IMG submission 185815) | Anoxygenic and chlorotrophic microbial mat microbial communities from Yellowstone National Park, USA - YNP Bryant NP 2012 (SPAdes)... ...
CTGGTTATGCGACCACCTGATGGAAAGGAGTGTGCGCGATGCCGTATATCTCTCCATATTTGCGCCACAGGTACGCCAGGTACGGCTGCACATCGAGCGACCTGCCGGTCGCGCGGCGCAGGATGTCATCGGCGTCGAGGGCGCGCCCGTGGCGGTAGACATGTTCGCGCATCCATGCGCGCAGCGTACCGAACTCCCCGCGCCCGATCTGCTGCGGGATGTCGGGATGATCACGCAGTGCCGCCTCAAACAATTGCGCACTCATGATATTCCCCAGAGTATACCCCTGGAATGCCCCGCCAATCAGACCGCCGTACCAGTGAACATCCTGCAACACCCCGTCGCGGTAATCCGGCGGCGTCACGCCCAGGTCGCTGCGGTAGCGTTCGTGCCAGGCTTCAGGCAGATCGCGCATAGCGAGCGTTCCTTCCAGCAGCGCCAGTTCCAGGTCGAAGCGCAGAATGACATGCAGGTTGTAGGTGACTTCGTCGGCTTCGGTGCGAATGAGCGAACGCTGCACTTTATTGATAGCGCGGTAGAATGTTTCAAGCGACACGTTGCCCAACTGGTCGGGGAATGTCGTCTGGAGACGCGGGTAGAAGCGCTCCCAGAACGGCAGGCTGCGTCCGACGATATTCTCCCACAGGCGCGACTGACTTTCGTGCATCCCGGCAGATGTGCCGGAAGCGAGGGGCGTACCCTCGAATTCGAGCGCGATCCCCTGCTCGTACATCGCGTGCCCGGCTTCGTGAATGGTGCTGAACAGCGCCGATCCAAGATCGTACTCATCGAAGCGCGTGGTGATCCGCACATCGTTCAGCGAGAATTTGGTCATGAACGGATGCAGCGTCTTATCCTGTCGTCCACGGGTGAAGTCGTACCCCAGGGCGGTAATGACCTCGATGCCGAATGCCAGTTGTTGCGCTTCGGGAAAGAACTGGCGCAGGCATGAATCATCGACAGGCGGTTGAGCGGTCACCTGCTCGACCAGCGGCAACAATCCCTGACGGAGTTCGGCAAAAACCCGTTTGATCGTCGCAGCGCGCATGCCATAATCCGCCATATCGATCAGCGGATCGGCGATATGGTCGTAGCCTGGAAAGAATTCCGCAAAGCGCCGACTGAGATCGAGCGTGCGCTCCAGGTAGGGCAGCACTGCCGCAATATCATTCGCCGGTCGGGCGCGCGACCAGACATCGTAACTGACAGCCATGTGCTGGTACAGTTCAGCCGTGAATGCGGCAGGAATCCGGGTCGCGCGCTCATAGTCGCGCCGTGCAACCCGAATGAGCGCCGCATCGGGCGAAGCGGGCGGGAGTGACTCTTCATAGGGACGCAACGCATCGAGCAGACGCCCGATCTGCGGATCAGTTCGCTTCTCGTGCGCGATCCGTCCCAGGGTAGCCAGTTGACGTCCACGCGCAGCCGCACCACCCGGCGGCATATAGGTCGTCTGATCCCAGTTCAGCAGCGCGGCAGCCATTTCCAGATCGTAGATTTCGTGGAGACGCGCCTTCAGTTCGACCAGTTGCGGAGGGATATTCATATCTCGCCTTTCATCACATCGTTACAACTTCTCGGCAACCGTTTTGGCTTGCAGGAAGAGCAGCAGATAATCCCGCCCGCCAGCTTTCGAGTCAGTGCCGGACATATTGAAACCGCCGAACGGATGGGCGCCGACCATCGCGCCGGTGATCTTGCGGTTGAAGTACAGGTTGCCGACATGGAACTCATCGCGAGCGCGCTCCAGCCGTTCGCGCGAACGGGAATAGACGCCGCCGGTGAGACCATACTCGGTATTGTTCGCGATCGCCAGCGCTTCATCGAAGTCGCGCGCTTTGATGAACGCCAGCACCGGACCGAAGATCTCCTCCTGGGCAATACGCGCGTTGGGGTCCACATCGGCGATAATCGTCGGCGGCACGAAGTAGCCATCGTCAGGCGCGTCACCGCTGAACGCCAGCCGACCGCCTTCACGCTGCCCTTCCTCGATATACCGGCGAATCTTCTCCTGCGAACGTGCATCGATCACCGCACCCATGAACGTCCCACGCTGCGCCGGATCGCCGACTGTCAATCCGCCGGTCAACTCGATCACCCGGTCGAGCAACTCATCGTAGACCGGTTCAACGGCAACGACCCGCGAGCACGCCGAGCACTTCTGTCCCTGGAAACCGAATGCAGAGACGACGATCCCCGAAGCCGCCGCTGCCAGGTCGGCAGTTTCGTCCACGATAATCGTATCCTTGCCGCCCATCTCAAGAATGGTGCGTTTGAGCCACTTCTGCCCCGGATGCACCTTTGCCGCGCGCTCGAAGATGCGAAGACCGACTTCCTTCGAGCCGGTGAAGCCGATGAAGCGCGTCAGGGGATGATCGACCAGCGCATCACCGACGCTGCTGCCCGGACCGGGGAGATAATTGACCACGCCAGGCGGCAAACCGCATTCTTCCAGGATTTCCATGAACTTTGCCGCAATGATCGGCGCGGTCGAAGCCGGTTTGAGCACAATCGTATTGCCGGCAACAACCGGCGCCGTCACCAGACCGACCATGATGGCGAGCGGAAAATTCCATGGCGGGATCGCCACGCCTGCGCCGAGCGGAATATATGTCAACCGGTCATCCTCGCCGGGGATGGGGTAGAGTGGTTGCGGCTCGCTCAGGCGCAGCATTTCGCGCGCATAGAATTCGCAAAAGTCAATCGCTTCGGCGACATCCGCGTCCGCCTCGGACCAACTCTTGCTGACCTCGTACACAATCCAGGCATTCAACTCAAAACGACGCGCACGCATGGCAGCCGCAGCCTTCAACAACAGATCGACACGCTGCTCGAGCGGCGCACGACGCCATTCGGCAAAGCGGCGGTGCGCCGTCTCGATCGCGCGCTGCGCCAGAGTGACATCGGCGCTCACCGCATACCCGACCACTTCAGCAGGTCGCGCCGGGTTGACCGACGCTATGGTTTCACCGGTGGCGATCCGTTCGCCGTCGATAATCAGCGGATAGGTGCGACCGAACTGCGCCCGGACGTGCGCCAGCGCCTGCTCCATGGCAGCGATACTGGCGGGATCGTTAAAGTCGGTGTACGGTTCATTGCGGAATGGGGGGAGGTCCATCGTCTTCCTCCTGTGGTTCGTTCTCCTGCACGGCATTATACACGACTCACCGCCGCCTGCACCCAGGCGAAGACCGCCACTGATGCTGGCGCGACGCGAACTGAGATCTGGTCGCAACCCATCGTTCATGTGAACGTAGTATGTATGTGAGGCGCGGAGCGGATGGAGAAAAGGAGAACGACATGGCGTACATGTCTCGCAGAACCAGGATCATCGCCGTCATCGGCGCGCTGGCGCTGCTCGGCGCGCTGGGACTGGGGTTCACCCTGCTGCGTCCGGCAGAGGAAGAGAGTCCCTGGGAGTTTCTCGGTCCGGCCGAAGGCGACGTCACCTCGCTGGTGTTCGACCCGACGACGCCGACCACGCTGTATGCAGCAACCGCTTACGGCGGCGTCTACAAAAGTGAGGATGGCGGCACGACCTGGCGGTATCTTCGCGGGTCAGGCTTCAGAGGAAGATCGCTCGCTATCGCCTCGACGACACCGACCACGCTGTATTTCTACGGCGATGGCGTGTACAAGAGCGCAGACGGCGGGGCAACCTGGCGCGCGGTCAACCGGGGGTTGGAGTTGGAGGAATGGAATTGGGTGTCTGCGCTGTCCATCGACCCGACGAACCCCCGCGTAGCCTTCGCCGGAACCGACACCGGCGTGTACAAGAGTGAAAACGGCGGGGACACCTGGCGCAAAGCCGAGGGATATTTCCCAGAGATAAATGCGCTGTCCATCGACCCGACGAACTCGCAGGTAATCGTCGCCGGAGCCAGCAATGGCGTGTACAAGAGTACAGACGGCGGGGCAACCTGGACTCGAACCTGGACGTCGACCGGGTTGAATGAGGTATGGGATGTATTCATCGATCCACAGAACCCCCAGGTGATCATCGCCATAACCGACGAAGGCGTGATCAGAAGCGCGGACGGCGGAGCGACCTGGCGCGCCGCAGACGGTCTGCCAGCAAAGAACATGTCGAGCCTGTTGCGCACCCAACTGGGGTGATGTACGTGAGCGATTGGGAAGACTGTTCGCACCTGTACCGCAGCGCTGACGGCGGCGCTACCTGGAGCAGGGTCGACATTATTGAAATTCTGCTCGCGTCTCCGCTTGATCGCTGTCCGAGGGGATCGGGGAGTACGCTTCGCCTGCTGGCAGTTGATCCGACTGCGCCAGCGACGCTCTATGCTTCTCTTTCACTCTCAGGTCTCTTGCGCAGCAGCGATGGCGGCATCTCCTGGCAGCCTGTCGGGTTGCCTCGCTCCGTCCTGAGTCTGGCGCAGACGCCGTCATCGCTCTACGCTGGAACCTCCAGTGGCGGGGTGTATCGCAGCGATGATCGCGGCCTCACCTGGCGCGCCGCCAGCGAAGGATTGACCGGCTTCAGTGTTTCCGAGCTGGCGGTCGATCCGACCGCGCCGATGACGCTGTACGCTGCAACCGATAATGGGGTGCACAAAAGCGATGATAGCGGCCTCACCTGGCGCGCCGTCGGTTTGCCCGGTCAGTCGGTACAGGCGCTGTCCGTGATCCCGACCACGCCGACCACGCTGTATGCGGGCGTCGGCTATGGCGACGAACCCGGCGTGTACAAAAGCACGGACGGCGGGGAAACCTGGCGCGCCGCCGGGCTGTCCGGTCAGTCGGTGCAGGCATTGGCGGTCGACCCGACCACGCCGACGACCCTGTACGCCGCAACCGACAATGGAGTGTACAAAAGCGATGATGGCGGTCTCACCTGGCGCGCCGTCGGGTTGCCGGGTCGGTCGGTACGGACGCTGGCGATCCATCCTATCGAACCTGCGACTCTGTTTGCGGGAACGAACGATAACGGAGACAACGCCCTTTTCCGCAGCGCGGATGGCGGCGCCACCTGGAGCGAGAGCATCAAGACGACTGGCATAATTGCCGTAGTCATCGACCCGAACGCGCCGGCGACGATGTACGCTGCGAATGAGAACAAAGAGATACTCAGAAGTACAGATGGCGGCGCCACCTGGAGCAGGGAGAAGGGTTCTTCGCTATTTCCCAGGTCCCTGCTCCTGGTCACCGACCCGGCGCAACCGCCGGCAATCTACGTCGGGACGTCCATCAGCGGCGTGTGGCGGCTGGCAATCGAGAAGGCGCGCTGGGCGCCATATCCGTAGTCGGGCGGCGGGCGGCTCGCAGGGGTAGAGTTCCTGGAAGTGATGAGCGGTGTTCTGCGTTCTCCACGCTTTTGCCCCTCATCCCCCCCAACCCCCTTCTCCCACACGGGGAGAAGGGGGATTTTGGTCTTCCTGATGCCTGAAACGAGCGATGGCACGCCGGGGTTTTCCAAAAAATCTATCCCTGTGAGGAAGGGGGAGGATGGGCGTTCTGATGGCTGAAACGGAAGATGGCGCGCAGGGGTTTTCCAAAAATCTATCCCTGTGAGGAAGGTTTTAAGGGCGGACAGAACGTTTGAGCAAAGATGCGTTTTCTGGCATTGCAATGCGCAATCTGCTATTCTGTCCGCCCCTACGCGCTGCACTGGCAGGGGCGGGTTCCAGACCTGCCTGCCATGGCGTTCTGATGCTGCTGGAAATGTGCATCGCACATGTTTTCTGTCCGCCCTTGAAGAGGAAGGGGGAGGGTGGGCGTCCTGATGGCTGAAACGGGAGATGGCGCGCAGGGGCTTTCCAAAAAAATCTACCCCTGTGCGGCGGCACGCGGTGGTTGCTGCGCGCCGGATGGTTGCGCGGCGGATGGGGGTGGATGATGCCGCCAGCGCGCGCGGCGATTTCTTTCCAGGTGTGGTCAGGGCGGCAGGTTGGGCGGCGTCGCTCACCGCCGCCCCCACCCGGTCGTCCCACAAGCCGGGGGCAAGGAAGACCCTCAAAGACTCCTGTCGCATGTCACGTCTTCCCCCTCTTGACACCATCACGAGATCGGATATAATAGTTTACAAATTATAAAATCTCCGCGCCTTCCTTCATACCTCGCCCATGCAGCGTCTGGAGTCTGGACGTGTCACCCACGCGAGCGAACAGGGTCAGTCCACCAACTGTCACGCAGTACGTGCTCGAAACTGTGCGCGCCGATATTCTGAGTGGTCGGTATCCCATGAACTCACGGCTCGACCAGCAGGCAATCGCCGCCGAACTCGGCGTCAGCATCATCCCGGTGCGCGAGTGCCTGCGGCAACTCGAAGCTGAAGGGTTGGTGCAGATTTCACCCCGACGAGGCGTGTTCGTCGTCGAGTTGTCAATCGACGAGTTCCGCGAGATCTACAGCATCCGCCAAGTGCTCGAAGAACTGGCGATTCAGCAGGCGCTGCCGCACATGACCCCGGCGCACCTCGAATACGTCAGCCAGATCAACGCCCGTTTCATTCAGGCGATCCAGGACCGGGCATTCGCAACGGCGCTGGAGATCAACCAGGAGTTTCACCTTGCATTGTACGAACCGGCGCAGCAACCGTTGCTGATCGACCTGATCTCAAGCCTGTCGACGCGCTCAATGCGCTACCGGCAGATCTATGTCAATCTGCCCAACCGGGCGCAGCAGGCGATTGTCGATCATGAGACCATCCTCGCCGCCTGCCGCAACCGGGATGTTGTTGCGGCAGGTCAGGCGGTGCGCAGCCATCTCCGCCGCACCCTGGAAGGGGTGCTCGCCACGCTCAAAGTATCGCCCGAACCTGATTACCATCCCTCAGACTGTTCGTAAAACGGAGTTTCAACAGGAGGTCAACGTATGACACATCACACGTCCCGCCGACAGATGCTCTGGGCTATGCTGGGTGCGTGGATTGTCGCGCTCGCGGTGGGTGCATGCGGTCAGGCGCCAGCTGCCCCCGCCGCGCCGACGACCGCCCCGACTGCGCCGACGACCGCCCCCGCTGCGCCGACGACCGCCCCCGCTGCACCACAGGGAGCGCCGATCAAGATCGGGTGCTCCCTGCCATTGACCGGCGCCTTCGCCGACACTGGCGTCTGGGTGCAGCGCGGGTACGAACAGTGGGCGGAGGATGTCAATGCTGCGGGCGGGTTGCTCGGTCGCCCGGTCGAACTGACAATCTACGACGACGAGAGCAAAACCGAAAACGCAGTCAATCTCCTCAACCGCGTTATCTCGGTCGATCAGGCGGATCTGTTGTGCGGCGGGTATCCTGGCACCGCCGCCGCTGCGCAGATGGCGGTCGCCGAAAAGAACCAGAAGGTCTATGTATCGATGGGCGGACACATGGCATCCTTCTCACAGGGGTTCACCTATGTCTTTGGCGCGCCGCCGCTGATGGGACAGTGGTGGTACGAAGGATTGTACGGATGGCTTGCCTCGCTTCCCGAAGCGGAACGACCGAAGAAGGCGGCGATCTTCACCATTAACAATCCGGTCGGCGCTGCCATTCTGGAACCGATGCCAGAAAAACTGAGCGCCCTCGGCATCGAGATCGTCGTGAATGAGCGCTACGATGTGCCGCTGACCGATGCGGCGCCGCTGGTGACGAAAGCAAAAGGGGCGGAAGCGGACATCTTCTTCGCCAACGGCTTCTTCCCCGACAGCGTGCAGATTGTGAAGGCAATGCGCGCCCTCGACTACAACCCCAAACTGATCGCTCAGGGGGTCGGATCGATCATTCCTGCCTGGGTAGAGGAGTTGGGCGCGGATGGGTACTACGTCTTCTCCGGCACCGCTGTTCACCCGTCGTTGCCGTTCGAGGGCATATCCCGGCTGAATGAGGTTGCCAGGGCGAAATACAATGCACCGGTTGCACCGATCTACTTCATCTTCGGCTATGCCTGGATGCAGGCATTGCAACGCGGCGTCGAAGGCGCGCAGACCCTCGATCAGACCGCCATCCGCGATTGGTTGAAGTCAAACCAGATCACTACGGTCGCCGGAACGTTCACCTTCGACGAGCGCGGTCTGCCGCCGCCGTACAACTATCTGACCCAGGTGATCGACGGCAAAGTGGAACTGATCTGGCCGCCAGAGGTGCGCACAAAAGAACCGATCTATCCCAAACCGGCGTGGGGGCAGTAGACGGCAATGCTCTACGAACTGGCGCAATCGCTTACCGGTGGCTTGCTGATCGGCGGCGCGCTGGCGGTGTTGAGCGTGGGCTTCAGCATGGCATGGGGCATAACCCACGTGCTCAACGTGGCGCACTGCGCCTTTGCGGTGCTGGCGGCCTATCTCGGTTATTGGGCGCTCAACCGGTGGGGGATCGACCCGCTGCTGGCGCTGCCGATCATGCTCCCGACATTTTTTCTGCTTGGCGTGGCGATGCACACGCTACTGATCCGGGCAACGGCGCGACGTGCACACGACCCTGGTCTGGCAACAATGGTGCTGACCTTCGGACTGGGCATTGTGATCGAGAACGGTATGCTCCTCGCCTGGACGCCTGACCCACGGGTGCTGAAAACGGCGTACAGCGCCCTGACGTTGCAGGTTGGTCCGGTGATCGTTCAGGCGCCGCACCTGATTGCGTTTGGTCTGGCGGTTATCACCATCGGTGCATTGTACCTCTTCACCGAACGCACGTTTATGGGCAAGGCGGTGCGCGCCGTATGGCAGCAACCCATGGGTGCAGCGTTATCGGGGATCGATCTGGATCGGGTCACAACCATCGCATACGGTATGGCGGTCGCAACCGCAGCGGTTGGCGGTGTGGCGATGTCGTTGCTCTACACCTTCGACCCCGCTACGCACCTGAGCTGGCTGGTCTACGTCTTTCTGGTCGTCATTCTGGGCGGGGTCGGCAGTATTCTGGGATCGGCGCTTGCGGGATTGATCATCGGGCTGATCATCGGCATCAGCAGTGTGTTCGTTCCGCTGGCGTGGAATAATCTTGTGCTGTTTGGACTGTTGATTGTGCTGCTGCTTCTGCGTCCGCAGGGATTGCTGCAACGGTAGGGCAGGTGACGAGGATGCGCCGTGATGCACTGCGATCATTCGGTTTGCCGGCGCCGGATGCGTTGATCGGCATCGGAGTTGCGCTGGCGCTCGTCGCTGTGCCGCTCGCCAGACCGGGCGCCTATCTGCTCGGCTTTCTGTTCACCATCTTCATGTACGGCGCACTGGCGGGCAGCTGGAATATCATCGGCGGGTATGCCGGGTACCTGAGTTTTGGACACGCGGCGTTCTTCGGGTTGGGAGCGTACACCACGGCGCTGCTCCTGTTCTATTTTGGCTGGTCGCCGTTTCTGACATTGCCGCTTGCAGGGGTGCTCGCGGCGCTGTTTGCCGCGCTGGTCGGCTACCCCTGCCTGCGCCTGCGCGGACCATACTTCAGCCTGGTGACGCTCATCCTGGGGCTGACGATGTATTCCCTGACGCTCAACCTGCCGTTCACCCAGGGATCGAGCGGGCTGTTTCTCCCATTTCTGCGCGTTGACGTTTATACCAGTCACGTGATCTTCTACGAAGTGATGCTGGGGCTGCTGATCATCGTCGCGGCGGTTCTGCGACAGATCACGCGCACGAAGATGGGAGTCGGGCTGACTGCCATCCGCGAGGACGAAGATGCCGCCGGAACCCTCGGTGTCGATGCGACACGTCTCAAGTTGCAGGCATTCATGCTCAGCGCTTTCTTGACGGGTCTTATTGGTGGCGTGTATTCTTACTACAAGAGTTATCTCGATCCGTCATTTGTTTTCGCAACATCGATCTCAATAACGATTGTGCTGATGGCGCTCTTCGGCGGTCGGCTGGCATGGTACGGTCCACTGGTCGGCGCAGTCGTGATCTCGATCGTCAACGAAATGCTGACAACGCATGCGCCGCCGCAAACCGCACGGATCGTGTTCGGTGTGCTGCTGATCGGCGTCATCATGTTTCTGCCGGACGGGTTAATGTCCATCGCTCAGCGTCATCTTCCGACGCTCGCAGTACGGCGCGCGCGGCATCCGGCGACGCGCGACGAGGTGGCATAGGGCGAGGACGCTTCCGAAGACCAGGTGATGGTCACCCCGGAAGCGGGGCGGGAACGGTACGGGTGAGCGTCACTGTCCGAGACGAGGGCGATGCTGCAGGCATCCAGACTCCTCCTGTTCCCCTTGTGGGAGAAGGAGAGCGAGGGGATGTTCTCACGTGTAGATTCTGGCAAGTCCTTGAGTTGCATCGCCTGTTCCGGTCATTGGGACGCCTGAACTCCCCCTTCTCCCCTGCTTACAGAGGCAGGTTTTTTGGGAAGCTCCTGCGTGACATCGCCCGTTTCAGGCATCAGAACGCCCAAACTCCCCCTTCTCCCCTTGTGGGAGAAGGGGGCAGGGGGGATGAGGGGCAAAGGCGCACGGGAATGCAGAACATCACCCATCTCTCCCAAGAAATCTACCCTTGAGAGGGCAGGGGATGAGGGGACAAATGACACCTCCCCTTTTCAGAACAGAAGGAGGATCATGATGAAAATCTTCGACCTCAGCGTTCCAACCGAGATGAGTCCCAGCGAAGTCGAGCCGGTACAGGTCGAGCATATCGATCACAAACAGACGGCGGCGTTCATGGCGAGTTTTTTTGGCGCAACGGTCGATGATCTTCCCGAAGGTAACGGGTGGGCGAACGATCAGGTGACGATTCGCGCCCACGCCGGCACCCACGTTGATGCGCCGTGGCACTACTATCCGACGTGTGGCGGCGCGCGCGCGCGCACCATCGATGAAATGCCGCTCGAATGGTTCTACGGCGATGGGGTTGTGCTCGATATGCGCCACAAACCGCGTGGCAGCCTCATTGAAGTTGACGATCTGCATGCAGCGCTCGACGCGATCGGGTATACGCTCAAACCGGGCGACATCGTGCTGATCCAGACCGGCGCGGATAAACTGTGGGGTCAGGCGGAGTATTTTGCCGCCGGCGCCGGCATGAGCGCCGCTGCAACCCGCTGGTTGATCGAACAGGGCATTCGCACCATGGGCATCGACGCATGGGGTTGGGATCAACCGTTTTGGGCGATGAAAGAACGCTTTCAACAGACCGGCGACCCCTCGGTGATCTGGGAGGCGCATCGTGTCGGGCGCGACCTTGAGTACTGCCACATCGAGAAACTTGCCAACCTCGACGCGCTGCCACGTTCCTTCGGGTTCAAGGTCGCCTGCTTCCCGGTCAAACTCACCGGCGGCAGCGCCGGTTGGACGCGGGTCGTGGCGATTTTTGACGATCTGTAAACCATTGTGCGGGATGCGCTATGCTGCGAGGTGTTGGCATTACCAGACGTTTCGGCGGCGTCACGGCGCTGCGGAACGTCAGTTTCGAGGTCGGCGCCGGTGAACTGGTTGGACTGATCGGTCCAAACGGTTCGGGCAAGAGCACCCTCTTTGGTGTGATCTCCGGGTTCCACCCGCCTGACGAAGGCGCAGTTTTCTTTGATGGGCGCAACATTACCGGCGCCAGACCGCACACTGTTGCACAGTTGGGGATCGCACGAACGTTTCAGATCGTTCGCCCCTTCACCGGTATGACCGTCGTCGAGAATGTGCGGGTCGGTGCACTCTACGGGCGCGGTGAGCGCAGCATCGCCGTCGCCGACCGCCGCGCCAGGGAGCTGGTCGAATTCGTCGGTCTGGAACAGCGCACCGACACACTGGCGCGCAACCTGACGCTGGCGGAAAAAAAGCGCCTGGAGATCGCGCGCGCACTCTCGATCCAACCGCGTGTGCTCCTGCTCGACGAGGTGTTTGCCGGACTCAATCCAACCGAAGTGCGCGGCGCTATCGACCTGATCGCACGCATTCGCAGCCAGTTCGGCGTGACCATCATCATGGTCGAACACGTCCTCAAGGCGCTGATGGAAACCTGTGAACGCATCATCGTGCTGAGCTACGGCGAAAAAATTGCCGAGGGCGCACCATCCGCCATTGCTGCCGACCCACACGTGATCAGCGTCTATCTGGGAAAGACGTATGCTGCACGTTGAGCATCTGAATGTCGCCTACGACACGCTTCAAGTCTTGTGGGACGTGTCGCTGGAGGTGCGCGAAGGCGAGATCGTCGCCCTGATCGGATCGAATGGCGCCGGCAAGACGACGCTGCTCAAGACGATTTCGGGACTGATGACGCCGTTGGGTGGTTCAGTCCGGTTCCAGGGTGAAACAATCACAGGCTTGCCCCCGCACGACATCTGCCGACGCGGTGTGATTCACGTCCCGGAAGGACGCGCCCTGTTTCCACGTATGCGCGTTATCGAAAACCTGGAACTCGGCGCTTACCTTCCGGCTGCACGCGCACAGCGCCATCAAGCGCTGGAGCGCGTCTATCGCCTGTTTCCGCGCCTGAAAGAACGCTGGCGGCAGGATGCTGGCACCCTCAGCGGCGGCGAACAGCAGATGGTCGCCATCGGGCGCGCATTAATGGCGCAACCAAAACTCCTCATGCTCGATGAACCGTCGCTTGGTCTGGCGCCGGTGCTGGTGGAAGCGATCATGGACGTGCTGACGCACCTGAATGCAGAAGGAATGACCCTCCTGCTCGTCTCGCAGGAAGTGCAGCAGGCGCTTGACATCGCTCATCGCGCCTATGTGATGGAAAATGGAAAGATCGTTCGTAGCGGACCGGCGGACGAACTACGCGCCGACGACGCCATCCGCAGCGCATATCTGGGGTTGTAAAAAGAAAGAAAGGACACTGACGTGGACAAGGTCATCATTACTGCCGCGCTGACCGGCGCGGTGACAGTGCCGACCCAGACGCCATACCTGCCGTACACGATTGAGCAACTGGCAGAGGATGCAGAGCAGTGCGCGCGCGCCGGCGCAGCGATCATCCACATCCATGCGCGCAACCCCGTCAATGGCGCGCCATCGTCCGACATGGAACTGTTTGGCGAGATCCTGAAAGCGATCAAAGCCCGCACCGATGCCGTCATCTGCACCACAACCGGCGGCGGGGTCGGGATGACCCCGGCGGATCGGGTGCGCGTCGTACCGATGTGGCAACCCGAACTGGCGACCTGCAACATGGGGTCGATGAACTTTTCGGTGCATCCGGCAGCGCGGCGCTTTGCCGATGGCGACTACAAGTTTCCCTGGGAAAAGCAGTGGCTCCTGGGAAGCGAAGATTTTATTTTCCCCAACACCTTCGCCAGCATCAAACACTTCCTGGGTGAGATGAAAAAAACCAACACCCGCCCCGAGTTCGAGATCTACGATGTCGGGCATCTCTACAACCTCGATTTCATGGTCAGGGAAGGGCTGGTCGAAAAGCCGATCTGGCTTCAATTCGTCATGGGGGTTCTCGGCGGCATTCGCGCAACCCTGTATGACCTGACCCACCTGCTCGATACGGCAAACCGGCTCTTCGGTTCCGAAAACTACCACTGGTCGGTCATTGGCGTCGGATATCCGCAGCAGTTCCATATGTGCACCGCTGCGATCATGCTTGGCGGTCATGCGCGGGTTGGTCTGGAAGACAACATCTTCGTCAGTCGCGGGAAACTGGGTCGTAACCATGAACTGGTAGAAAAGATCGTGCGTATCGCAGCGGAGTTCGACCGTGAACCGGCGACGCCCGATGAGGTCCGCGCATTCCTCAATCTGAAGGGGAAGGATCAGGTTGGATTCTAGGGTTTGAGGGGAAGGAGTTTATTTGTGCGATGTGCGTACTTCACCGCCGGACTGCCGGAGTATACGCCCGAAGAGGCGGTAGCGGCGCTGCGGGATGCTGGCTACGACGGGATCGAATGGCGCGTCACCGATCAGGCGCCATCTGCGGATGGGCGCCCCGGATTCTGGTCGGGAAACCGATGTACCTGGCCACTGACGACCTTTGTGGAGGATGCCCCACGCATCCGCGCACTGACCGAAAACACCGGATTGGCGATGCCAAATGTGGGCGCCTACGTCACCTGCGATGATCTGCTGGCGGTTGAGCGGGCATTGCAGGGGACAGCAGCGCTGGGAGCGCCGGGGGTCCGGATCAACGTACCGCGTTACGATGGGACGTCCCCCTACCTGCCGCTCCGTGAGCGCAGTCGGGCGCAGTACCGCGAGGTGGCGGCGATGGCGCGTCGCTACGGCGTGCGTGCTTTGATCGAAATCCATATGGGCAACATTACGCCGAGCGCCAGCGCTGCCGCCGCATTTTTGGAGGGTTTCGATCCACGTGATGTAGGGGTCATCCACGATGCTGGCAACATGGTGTACGAGGGGTACGAACAGTACCGGTTAGGGCTGGAAGTGCTTGGACCATACCTGGCGCACGTTCATATCAAGAATGCGCGCTGGGAGCGTACCGGAACGCGCGCAGACGGCGGCGTGGAATGGCGCGCAACGTTCGCTCCGCTCCGCAAAGGGATCGCCGATCTTTCCGCCCTTATGCGGGCGCTGCGCGCGGTTGGCTACGATGGGTGGCTCTCGTTCGAGGATTTCTCCACCGAACGACCGACTGCCGAACGGATCGTCGATAACCTGGCATACGTCCGGCATCTGCTGGCGTTGTAATCGCTGGCGTTCGGATTCGCGGGACACATGCAAAGCAGGCGAAGGGGTTGCCTTCGCCTGCTCGCTTTTGTATGCAACATCGGCTACTGTGACGCGCCACTGCCCGTTTCGCCGCCCGACGGAGGCATCGGCGCCGACGGAGGTGTCGCTGGCAGCGTCGGTTGCTCCGGTTTCTTCCCGCCGCGCGTGATCTTGCGCCAGCTCCAGCGCCCGAACAGAACCACCGGCAACCAGACTGGCGTCCAGATACCCAGAACGATCAGCAGGTTCACCAACTCCTGGCCAAACCCAAGCAGTCCGCGCAACGCCTCACGCGCCACATTGATCGGCTGCCACCCATCTTCCTCGATGATCGACGGCGGCGGCGGCACGGGGCGCAGTTCTGCGGTGATGGTCGACATGGCTGCGCTGCGTTGCAGGTATTGCATCCGCCCCTTGATCCGCTCAATCTGCTCCTGAACATCGCTCAACGCCTGGTTCACACGCAGCGCATCTTCAACCTTGTCGGTACGCTGCAACAGGTCGAACAGGCGGTCGCGCGTCGCTTCCAGGTTGCGCAACCGCGACTCGAGATCGACATACTCTTCGGTGACATCTTCACCGCTGATATTACGACTCAACACCTTCTTCGCCAGCCCTTCCACGCCGCTGAGCGCCTCCTCGAAACGCTCCGCCGGCACGCGAAAAACGATGGTTGACATCATCGCGTCGCCAGTACCATACGTCGTTGTGCTCACCACAAAGCCGCCGAGTCGCGTTGCTGTCTGGCGGATGGCCGCTTCCGCTTCGCCAACGTTCACCACTTCCAGGGATATCGAGGCATTTTTGATGATCAGGCGGTCTGATGCCGGGATGTCCTGCGAAGGCGCCTGCTGGTCGGGCGCTGCGCCGCTGCCACTTTCCAGCGCCGGCGCCCCGGCGGCTGGCGCTGCCGTCGGTATTGGAACAAACTCAGGCTGAGCTGGCTGACTTGCCGGTAATGACGCTACACTGCACGAAACCAACGCCAGCGCCGACACGACAACGATGATGAGGGATCTGATGAAAGCCATGGTTGTGCCCTCCTGGTGGGTTTGATTGACACGGCGACGAGGGAGAAGCGTGCGTGATACAAGCGGCCGCTCTTACGCGCTTGAACCTGTCGTCATGCATATAAACGCGCGATCCTCAAAAATTGTTCCGGGATCGGATGCCGATTTTGACCGGCATGAATGGTCTTTGAATACATAATCCGCTCCGGGCAGGCGGGCTTCGCATTCCATAGCCGGGGGCTTCAGCCCGACGGTGCGCGGCGTGTACCGGATTATAGCAGTTCTCACAACGGTTGAACCAATTGGACAGGGTTGAACGCTCCCAGAATCGCGCGCCCGACACGGTGACCGAAATAAATTTCGGTCTACGAGCAAGGTTGAACCAATTGGACAGGGTTGAACGCTCCCAGAATCGCGCGCCCGACACGGTGACCGAAATGAATTTCGGTCTACGAGCGCAGCAACTCGACATCGTCCGTCGTCGGATTGCTGCGCTCGTGCGGGCTGAAGCTCTTCCTGAGCGCGTGGAAGCCCCTGCAGGGCTGGAGCGTCTCTGCCGGGGTGCGCGCCGGAGGCGTGCGCACCTGAGGCGGCGTCTCTCCTATTCCGGAAGGAAGGCGCACGATTCTCGCCCGCGCAGGCGGGCTTTGCATTCCATAGCCGAGGGCTTATGGTCCTTGAAGAAATAATCCGGTATAGCCCGCGCAGGCGGGCTTTGCATTCCATAGCCGAGGGCTTATGGTCTTTGAATAAATAATCCGGTATAGCCCGCGCAGGCGGGCTTTGCCCTGGTTAGCCGAGGGCTTCAGCCCCACGGCTAGCGCAGTATAGCGGATTTAATTTTCAATCTCCATCAGCCCCACGGCTTGTGCGGTAGAGCGGATTTAATGCTCAATCTCCATCAGCCCCACGGCAAGGAGCAAATACCGGATTATAGCCCTGTCTAACAAGACCAATCTTTGCGAGAACTGCTATAAATTCTCAATCTCCATGATATGATGCCCTCGCTCCCAGGAGCAATGTGAACACGTGCCCGATGCCACAGGTTTGCCCCTCAGGAGCGCCTCAGGTATAATGCCCTGGAGATCAGACGCGGAGTATACAGGCATGACCGTACAGGCGCTCTACCGCCGCTACCGATCACAGACGTTCGA
>Ga0209227_1001710_pt1 | contig 16665 bp, 18 predicted proteins | sample YNPBryantNP2012_FD_185815 | JGI IMG/M metagenome (GOLD analysis project Ga0209227, IMG submission 185815) | Anoxygenic and chlorotrophic microbial mat microbial communities from Yellowstone National Park, USA - YNP Bryant NP 2012 (SPAdes)... ...
CGACTCCTTGAAATCCGCCAGGGTGTGCTCAGCAAGAATGATCGTCTGGCTGCCGGATTGCGCGCCCGCTTTCTCCAATCCGGCGTCTTCGTGGTCAATCTGCTTTCCAGCCCCGGCGCCGGCAAGACCCGTCTGCTCGAAGAAACGCTGCGGCGGATGCACGGCAGGCTGCGCGTGGCGGCGATCGTCGGCGATCTGGCGACCGACAACGACGCGCAGCGATTGGCGCGCAGCGGCGCCCCGGTACGGCAGATTCAGACCGGCGACATGTGCCACCTGGAAGCGCATCTGATCGAACAACATCTGGAGGGCTGGAATCTCGACGAACTCGATGTGTTGTTCATCGAGAACGTCGGCAATCTGGTTTGTCCAACCGGGTACGACCTGGGAGAGGCGGCGCGCACCGTGATCCTGTCGGTCACCGAAGGCGAGGACAAGCCGTTGAAATATCCGGGTGCGTTCATATCCGCCGATTGCATTGTGGTGACGAAGGTCGATCTGGCGGAAGCGGTTGAGTTCGACCGGCGTACTGCCGAAGCGAACATTGCCGCTGTCCACCCTGGTGTTCCGGTGATCTACACCTCGGCGCGCACCGGCGCAGGGCTGGACGACTGGATCGCCTGGCTCGATGCGCGGCGGTATGAAACGATGGCGGTGGGAACTCCTTCTCCTGGCTCACGTGCAGATCTGACGTAAACTGGTATTGGCTCGCAATCGCCGATTCGGGCAATAACCGTGTTATGATATGGGATATATGCGTTTGATGCCTTTCTCCGCTGTCACTCGAATCTTTCAGGCATGAGGGCTTGAAAAGCCGTAGATAAGGCATAGTATCGTTCGCAGTCCTTCGCTTCTTCGGAAGTGTGTCTTTGATGGTCTGACACGCCGCCTTTTCCTGATCAGACGCACAGGAGGGAAGACCGGAGGGCGGTACGCACAGGGGCGGGTTTTTGGGCAAACCTTTGAGTTACAGCATTTCTCAGATACATTGACCACGGTTCATATCTGCCGTGTCGCGCGAGGCGCCTGCGTTCAACGGAGTGTAGACCGAAATTTATTTCGGTCATCGCGTGGGGCGCGCCATTCCCAGGAGTATTCAACCCTGTTCATCAGGTTCAACCTTTGTGAGAACTGCTATAAATCGTCCGCCGGGTTTATCCACCCGTCAATCTTGCATAATACGCGACCGTGTGACAGAATCGATCACCCGTGAAAGGACAACGCTATGTGTCTCGGCATCCCCGGACAGGTCAAAGAAATCTATGAGATGAACGGCATCCGCATGGGCAAAGTCGATTTCAACGGCATTGTCAAAGATGTGTGCCTGGCGTACCTGCCCGACATCAATGTTGGTGACTATACGATTGTGCACGTCGGGTTTGCCATCACGCGCCTCGATGAACAGTCGGCGCTGGAGACCCTGGCGTTGTTCGAGAGCATCGGCTTGCTCGACGAAGAGTTGCGCACCGACGCGAAGGAGGAAGCGGCATGAAGTATCTCGACGAATACCGTGATCCGGAACTGGCGCAGCGCCTGTTCGCCGAAATTCGTCGTATCACCACGCGCCCGTGGGCGATTATGGAAGTGTGCGGCGGGCAGACGCATTCGATCATCCGCAATGGCATCGATCAACTCCTGCCAGAAGAGATCGAACTGATCCACGGTCCGGGATGCCCGGTGTGCGTGACGCCGCTGGAGACCATCGACAAGGCGCTGGCAATCGCTTCCCGCCCCAATGTTATCTTCTGCTCATTCGGCGATATGCTGCGCGTTCCAGGGAGCGCCAAAGACCTGTTCCGCGTAAAGAGCGAAGGCGGCGATGTGCGGATCGTCTACTCCCCGCTCGATGCTGTGCGTCTGGCGCAGCAACACCCCGACCGTGAGGTTGTCTTCTTTGGCATCGGGTTCGAGACGACCGCGCCTGCCAATGCGATGGCGGTGTTGCAGGCGCACCGTCTGGGACTGCGCAACTTTTCGATGCTGGTATCTCACGTCCTGGTGCCGCCGGCGATTTCAGCCATCATGGAGTCGCCGACAAACCGGGTGCAGGGTTTTCTGGCTGCCGGGCATGTGTGCAGCGTCATGGGCACCTGGCAGTACCAGCCGCTCGTTGAACGGTACCGTGTGCCGATTGTGGTGACCGGTTTTGAACCGCTCGATGTGCTGGAAGGTATTCGCCGCATCATTCTGCAACTCGAATCGGGGCGCGCCGAACTCGACAACGCCTACGAGCGCGCCGTGCGCCCGGAGGGAAACGTCGCGGCGCAGCAGGTGCTCGCCGAGGTGTTTGAAGTGACCGACCGGGCATGGCGCGGCATTGGGGTCATCCCGCAGAGCGGCTGGCGTTTACGCGACGCATACCGCGCCTACGACGCCGAGACGCGCTTCGCGGTGAGTGACATTCAGACGCGCGAATCGCCGATCTGTCGCAGCGGTGAGGTGCTCCAGGGTATGCTCAAGCCCAACCAGTGCGCTGCTTTCGGCAAGGAATGCACACCGCGCACACCACTCGGCGCAACGATGGTATCGAGCGAAGGTGCGTGCGCAGCCTACTATCAGTACGGACGCTTCATCAAGGCTGAAGAGGTGGGAGTAGCGCGATGAGCGACGGGCTGAACTTCGAGGGATGGGTCTGTCCGCTGCCGCTACGCGATCACCCGAACATCATCATGGGGCATGGCGGCGGCGGCAAACTCTCGGCGGAACTGGTCGAACACCTGTTTCTTCCAGCGTTTGCAGAGGCGGGCGCAGTCGATATGGGAGACGCAGCGCTGATCACGGTCGGCGGGATGCGCCTGGCATATTCGACGGATTCGTTCGTGGTGCGACCACTTTTCTTTCCCGGCGGCAACATCGGGGAACTGGCAGTGAACGGCACCGTCAACGACATCGCCATGCGCGGCGCGCAGCCGCTCTTCCTGAGCGCCGGGTTCATCCTGGAAGAAGGGATGCCGCTCGATCGCCTGGCGGCAATCGCAGGCAGCATGGGAGCGGCTGCGCGCCGCGCCGGGGTAAAACTGGTCGCTGGCGATACCAAGGTCGTTGATCGCGGTCACGGCGACGGGGTCTACATCAACACCAGCGGTTTCGGTATCATTCCGGAAGGGGTCGATATCGGTCCAACACGGGCGCAACCGGGAGACGTGATTATCGTCAGCGGAACCATCGGTGATCACGGTATCGCCATTCTCAGTGTGCGGGAGGGGCTGGAGTTCGGCGCGCCGATCGAATCCGACACGGCGCCGCTCAACGGACTGGTTGCCGATATGCTCGATGAAACCCGCACCATCCACGTGCTGCGCGATCCCACCCGCGGCGGCGTGGCGTCGGCGCTCAACGAAATCGCGCGCGCCTCACAGGTCGGCATCGTGATCGATGAGCGCAAACTGCCGGTGCAGGATGCGGTGCGCGCCGCATGTGAATTGCTCGGCATGGATCCGATCTATGTGGCGAATGAGGGGAAACTGATCGCCATCGCGCCTCCCGCCGACGCCGACCGGCTGCTTGCGCGGATGCGGGCGCATCCGCAGGGGCGACAGGCAGCCATCATCGGGCACGTGACTGCCGATCATCCGGGTATTGTGGCAGCACGCACCGGTATCGGCGGAACCCGGATTGTGGATATGATGGTGGGGGAACAATTGCCGCGGATCTGCTGATCCTTCGTCTCAGGGCGTCAATGATCCAGCAGCTGTACCATCCGGTCCAGATGAGAATGAAGAGAAAATACTGCCAGTCCGCCAGCAGATTCAATCCCAGCGCCAGACCGGCAAGGAGCGTGTTACGCAGGGACGGGCGGTGCACTGTGCGGCGCAGCGCCAGCATTGCCAGAGGCAGAGGCCATGCGGCAACCATATGAGTATGCTCCCCTGCCACCTGGGAGAGCAGATAACCGCTGCACGCAAAGACGACACCTCCGACCAAAGCTGCGGGACGACTGCCGGTGACGTCGAGCGCCAGAAGATACGTGCACAGACCGCACAACGTAAGCGACGCCAGAATAGCGGCATTGTACGCGGCGGTCAGATTAAGAGTAAGAATGACAGGCAGCGTGATAAGGAAATTAATGGGGTTGAGTGTGTGCAGCAGCAGGCTGGCGCCCTGAGGGTAATAGAGCATCGGCGTCACATACGGATTGTCGCCGTGCATCAACGCTCTGCGCAACCACCACAAATTCCACATATTTATCCAGGAGTCAACTCCATTACCGGGAACAGCTCTGGTCACATACAGCGCCAGCGGCCATGTCATCAAAATCGCCAGCGCGAAGTAAAGGACCAGAGGAACGAATAAATTTCGCAGATGAGCAATCTGCCGACTCACGGCAAAGATGTGATCTGTTCGATGCGGCTCTGTGGAATGCGTATGGATGACACCGCTGTTGCCGTATTCGCCCATAAAGTTCAAAACTTCCAAGATGACTTGGCTGCAAAAACGCACCGCCGAGACGCCGAGCGCGCAGAGAACTTCAAAAACGAAATGACGCGCGGCGAAGCACGATGCGTTCGCGGTGCTTTCTCTGAGAGAAACTGACATCTCTCTGCGTTGCGACAAAAGTCACTGCCCCGATGATTGCTCCATGCTACACTCCAAAAAAGACACCGGGTATCACGGGGAAAGCCCGCCATGCATCGTCAGGCGCGCGTGTATATCAAAACGGCATTTGTGCAGTTGCTGATCAGCCTTTTCATAGGGGCGCTGCTGCTGATCAACACTGGATTACGCTGGCAGAGCGGGTTGAATGTGCTCCTGCCGGTGTACTACCATTTGCTCATGGTCGGCTGGGCAACCCAGTTGATCGGTGGTGTTGCGCTGTGGATGTTCCCCGTACACTCACGGGAACGTCCACGTGGCGATGAGCGCCTGGGATGGATTGCGTATGGCGCGCTCAACGGTGGTCTGCTGATCCGCGCAATTGCCGAGCCAATCCATACCCTTGAGCCGCGCGACTGGTCGGCATGGGGGCTGGTGGGTGCTGCACTCCTCCAGGTGTGTGCGGTCTGGCTCCTGGTCGTAATACTCTGGTCGCGCGTCAAAGGACGGTCAGAGACCCGTCGTCCGCGTCCGGGAGATGTCTGATGCCTGGTTTGAGCGTCATCATGGTGCGTATCGCGCTGATCCATCTTGCGGTTGGCGCTACTATCGGCGGTCTGTTACTGGCGGATAAGGGCATGCATCTGTGGTCCTGGATCTGGATGTGGCGACCGGGACATATTCATATGATGTTGTCCGGCTGGACGGTGCAGTTTGCATGGGGGGTGGCGATCTGGATTCTGCCGCGCCTCGATGCTACAGGATCGCGCGGCGCACTGTGGTCTGCCTGGGTGTGTTGCGTGGCGATCAATGGCGGTGTGGCATTGATAACGCTGTATGCACCTCTCGCCCGCCTTATCGATCACCTTGAGTGGATGTTGTCGGTTGCTGCCATCCTGTACGTGATCGCCGCTCTCACATTCGTGCATCATGCCTGGCGGCGTGTGCGTCCATTCGGCGCCATACCTGCGAGGATACGATGAAACGTACTGTCTCACAGGCATTACCCCGATCGCGAACCCTGCGCCCGATGCACCTGATCCGTGCGCTTCTGGCAGCCGGCATACTCAGCATGCTCATTGGCGGCGTCTGGTCGGGATTGTTGCGCATGGGGTGGGCGCTTCCCGCTCCGCATCAAACCCTGGCGCTGGTCCACGGTCCTCTGTTCGTGTGTGGGATGCTCGGCGCCGTGATCGGACTGGAGCGGGCAGTGGCGATCAGACGCGCGTGGGCGTTTGCTGGACCGCTGCTCACGTTTATTGGGGGGGCGGCACTGCTCACCGGTGTACCGGCTGGTCTGTCGGCGCTGTTGATCAGCAGCGGCAGCCTGGGATTGCTGGCAATCTTCGGGGCAATCGTTCGCCGCCAGCCGGTACGCTTTACCATCACGATGGCGCTCGGTGCAGTGGCGTGGTTCGGCGGTAACCTTTTCTGGTTGAGCGGTCGCCCGCTGGCGCTGGCATCACTCTGGTGGGCGGGATTTCTGATCCTCACCATTGTGGGCGAACGCCTGGAACTGGGAAGGCTTCGTCATCTGCCGCGCCAGGCATGGTGGTCATTTGCTGTCGGAGTTGCCCTTGTTCCCGGCTCGCTTGTTCTGGCGAGCATTGCCATGGATGCAGGTATGCGACTGGCGGGTGTCAGCTTCATCGTCCTGGGAGCGTGGTTGTTGCAGTACGACATTGCGCGTCGAACCGTGCGTCGCACTGGCTTGCCGCGTTTCAGCGCGGTGTGCATCCTTTCAGGAAGCCTGTGGTTGATCATCGGCGGCGCGCTTGCCCTTATCTTCGGCGCGACGTATGCTGGACCGATCTACGATGCGTTGTTGCACGCGCTCTTTGTCGGCTTCGTTTTTGCCATGATCTTCGGTCACGCTCCGATTATCATCCCTGCCCTGCTCAACCTTCCGGTTCGCTTCCGCGCCTGGCACTACCTGCCGCTTCTCGTTCTGCATCTTTCACTCCTCATACGTATCAGCGGCGATCTGATCGGATCGGGCGATGTGCGACGCTGGGGCGGAATGCTGAATGGACTCGCCATACTGCTCTTCCTGATCGTGACTGTCATCAGCGTCTGGCAGGGACGTCAGCACGCTGCTGTCGTTCGTGAAACTCCGATTGACAACTTACCGCTCCTGGATTAGACTCACAGCATCCTGCTGCACTCTCCGCAATACTGCAATGGAGCAAACCGATGAACCTGAGCGATTACACGTTTCAGCCAGACCTGGCGCGCGCCACGACGATTCCGGCGCGCTGGTACATCGACCCGCAGATGCTGACGATTGAGGAAGAGCGCATCTTTGGGCGCACCTGGCAACTCGTCGGGCGGACGGAGTATGTTCGTCAACCGGGTGACTACTTTACCTGCCAGGTCATCAATGAGCCGCTGGTGGTGACCCGCGATACCGCCGGGAAATTGCACGCCTTCTACAATGTCTGCCGCCATCGCGCCGGTTCGGTTGCCGGGGGATGCGGCAATCGCAAAACCCTCCAATGCAGTTATCACGCCTGGACGTATAACCTGGACGGCACGCTGCGCTCGACGCCGGAATTTGAGGGGGTGGAAGACTTCAATACGGCGGATTATGGTTTGCGCCCGGTGCAGGTGGACACGTGGGGTCCGTTCGTCTTTGTGAACCTCGATATGCAGGCGCCGCCGTTGCGCGAGGTGCTCGGCGCTATTCCCGAAGAGACCGCCAGGATGCCGCTGGAGCGCATGGGGTTCTACAAGCGGGTGGATTACGAAATTGCCTGCAACTGGAAAGTGTATGTCGATAACTATCTGGAAGGGTATCACATTCCGGTTGCCCACCCCGGTCTTTTCAAGGAAATTGATTACAGGCAGTATCGGGTTGAAACGTTTCGTTACTACTCGAAGCAGCACGCACCGATCCGTGAAAATCCCGATTCGCTCTACCGGCGACACCTGGAAGAAGGCGCACCCGCGCAGGCGCTCTACTACTGGATCTTTCCCAACCTGATGCTCAATATCTATCCGGACAATCTCCAGATCAACATCATTCTGCCGCTGGGACATGAGCGAACGCTGACGATTTTCGAGTGGTATGTTCTCGATGTGGATCGTCCCGAGGTTGCCGAGGAGTTTCACCGCTCATTCAAGTTCAGCGACGTCGTGCAGAAGGAAGACATCGAGATCTGCGAGGCGGTGCAGAAGCGTCTGAAGTCACGTTCGTACAATGTTGGGCGCTTTTCAGTGCTCCGTGAGAACGGCGTACACCACTTCCACGGATTGCTCGCCGAATACCTGCAACGCGCCTGATTACCCGAACAGCAGGTCGGTCGCCACGTTCCAGCCGGGGATGACCTGGCTCGGAATGACCGCCTGCCCGCGATAGACGTGGTCGGCGCGATACGCTCCGCCGACCAGGATGAGCAACTCAACCGCGCGATGCCCCGGATCGGCGATCCAGTACTCGCCGATCCCGGCGGCGGCGTACAGGTCGCGCTTCTCGCGCCGGTCGTAACTGGCGGTGCCGGGCGATACCACTTCCACCACCAGGTCTGGCGGTCCCACGATCCGTTGCGTCGTGATGGTCGCGGCGCCGCTGTTCAGAATGACCACAACATCCGGCTGGACGACGGTCGTCGGACTGAGTTCGACATCGAGCGGCGCTGTGAAGACCCGGCCGTGCCCCGCTAATTGCACACATTGCATCAGGTGATAGAAGATCAGACCACTCGTTGTCTGGTGATCCGGATTCGGGGCTGGCGCCATACGCAACTCTCCATCGATCAGTTCGTAGCGCTGCCCGTCATCCGGCAGGCGCTCATAGTCGGCCACCGTCCACCGTCCGCCGGGGGGTGGCGGCAGATGCGCAACCGGTCCTGCCACAGGAAGAATATCAACCGTCATAGACGCCCGTCCGGTCACAGGGGGACGCCCTGTGACACTGAATCTGCACCATTTCCACAGATTGCTCGCCGAATACCTGCAACGCGCCTGATTACCCGAACAGCAGGTCGGTCGCCACGTTCCAGCCGGGGATGACCTGGCTCGGAATGACCGCCTGCCCGCGATAGACGTGGTCGGCGCGATACGCTCCGCCGACCAGGATGAGCAACTCAACCGCGCGATGCCCCGGATCGGCGATCCAGTACTCGCCGATCCCGGCGGCGGCGTACAGGTCGCGCTTCTCGCGCCGGTCGTAACTGGCGGTGCCGGGCGATACCACTTCCACCACCAGGTCTGGCGGTCCCACGATCCGTTGCGTCGTGATGGTCGCGGCGCCGCTGTTCAGAATGACCACAACATCCGGCTGGACGACGGTCGTCGGACTGAGTTCGACATCGAGCGGCGCTGTGAAGACCCGGCCGTGCCCCGCTAATTGCACACATTGCATCAGGTGATAGAAGATCAGACCACTCGTTGTCTGGTGATCCGGATTCGGGGCTGGCGCCATACGCAACTCTCCATCGATCAGTTCGTAGCGCTGCCCGTCATCCGGCAGGCGCTCATAGTCGGCCACCGTCCACCGTCCGCCGGGGGGTGGCGGCAGATGCGCAACCGGTCCTGCCACAGGAAGAATATCAACCGTCATAGACGCCCGTCCGGTCGCAGAGGGACGCCCTGCGACACTGAATCCATACTCTCCGCCACATTGTAGCACACGAGGGCGCCGGAGACGACCCAAAACGGAAGAGCGACCACATCCAGGCGGATAGGGGGTACTACCCGGCTGAGGGCGCTGCCGCCTGTTCGTCGGCAGTCCGGCGTTTGGGGACGAAACGCGCCAGGATGATCCCCACTTCGTACAGCAGATACATGGGAATGGCAAGCAGCAGCAGATTGTAGGGGTCGCCGGTGGGGGTGATAAACGCGGCAATGATAAAGATAATGACGATAGCATACCGTCGTGTTGACGCCAGGCGTGCGGCGGTGACGACGCCAAGACGCGCCATCACATACACGATTGCGGGCAACTGAAAGATCAGCCCATTCCAGAGGAGGAGCGTCGCAACGGTACCGATGAAACTATCGACGCGCGGCTGGGTGATGATCGTCGTTCCATCGACGCCAAAACCGAGGAGAAAGCCAAGTGCCGCCGGGACGGTGAAGAACCAGCCAAACGCGACACCCGCAATGAACAGTTCGGTGACAAACGGCAGTGCAATGAACAGCATGCGCTTTTCGTGCGGGAGCAGGCCGGGCAGAAAGAATGCCACAATCTGATAGAGTACGAATGGCATGGCCAGCGTGATGCCGACCACCAGCGCCATGCGCATATACGCAAAGAAGACCTCGCCGGTATCGATACCCTGCAACTGCGTACCGGGCGGCGCCAGGTGGCGCACCAGAAAGACCGGCAGCGGTTCACCCAGCAGCACTGGACTGTTCACAACCCAGAACCCGATCATCGTCCCGATGGCAATCGCAACCAGCGCTTTGACCAGCCGATCCCGCAGTTCCACCAGATGAGGCACAAATGCACGCCAGACATCGCCAATACTGGTGAATTCGGTCAGGCTCGACACGACCTCCTCACCATCTGCTGGAGTTTCATCCTTAATGAAGATGCGCACCAGCAGGATAACCAGCAACGGCAGGAGGATGAGGATGGTAAGGACAGTGACAATAATGATCAGTTGGGTCGAAGTGAACTCCATAGGTTCGCCTGCTCAGGGCAACGCCTCGACGCCGCGCGGCGGCGCCGGGGTATTATCAGGCAGCGCCTGATCATGTTCCGACGATACTGCACCATTGTGCAATGTCTCAGCATCGCGCACTCCGTTGAGCGCGTCGGTTTCGCCCGGCAATACGGGATCGATGTGCGTCTGGCGACGCTTCTCTTCCGCCATGCGTTGCAGCACGATCACACGCAGGCGGGCAAGTTCTTCTGCGATGGACGCCACCTGGCGGCTCAGATCATCGATCCGCGCCATATCGGCGGCGAGCGGCGAGTCGTCGGTCACGACGCGCGCCGGTTGCACAGGCGGCTCGATGCGCGCGCCGCGCGCGACCGTTTCACCACCGGCAATCGTTGACGCTGGCGGCGGCGTGGCAGGCTGCTGCATCGCCGCAACCTCGGCGATACGCGCGCGGCGCGCGCCGATGGGACCCGGATCAACATCGAACTCTGGCAGGGCAGTGCTTGCTGGTTCCTGAACCGGCGGTGCAGGGGCATGAGCGTTCGCTTCGGGCGCTGGCGGCGCAATCGATGGCATCCCGGCGGGTTGAGCCGTGGCATCAGGGAGTTCGATCTTCGACACAGCGGCGGCATCCTGCGCTGATTGCTCAACCAGCTTGCCAGCGTCCGCCAGATCTGAGCGCACACTTTGCAGGTCCTGCCGCACGCTTTCGACTTCGCGGGTCAACTCAGCGCGGATCGCCTGCAACTCACTCTCAAGTTCCGCCCGCGCGCGCAGCACAAGCGCCGCGTCCGGCGAGCGCTGGATCCAGTCGCGCACCCGCACCACGAACCGACCGGCCTGGCGCGCAAACTCAGGCAGGCGTTCCGGTCCAAAGACCAGCAGCATGATCACCAGGATCAGCAGGATTTCGCCAGGACCGACTCCTAAAAGTTCCATCGTCTGCTTCCCTGCGCCACGTGCAGCCCGGTACGCACAACAACGCCACAGCAGACCTCACAACACCAGACCGGATCACCGGACTGGAAAACGGAGCGGCCCGCTGTGGCGTAACTCGACACGAACACGCTCAGGCCGCCTGCAACTTCTGCTCGATGTAGTTCAGCGCGTCCTGCACCGTCAGGATCTTCTCGGCATCCTCATCGGGGATTTCGACGCCAAACGCCTCTTCAAGTTCCATAATCATTTCAACCAGATCGAGTGAGTCGGCGTTGAGGTCTTCGGTAAACCGTGCCTCCGGCACGATCTTGCTTTCATCGACTCCGAGTTGTTCGGCAACGATTTTTTTGAGCCGAGACTCCATTTCGGACGAGGGCATGCATGTTCTCCTTTCGACAGCCATGATGAGCGAATGATGTGATCAACGCGAGCCTATCCTTTGCGCCGCTCGCGATAGCGACTGACAACCGTGCCGAGGACGCCATTGACGAAGCGGCTCGAATTATCGCTGCCATACTGTTTGGCCAGCTCCACCGCCTCATTGATGATTGCCTTCAGCGGTGTTTTTTCCTCTTCATCGATCAGGGCCTCGAAGAGCGCGATCCGCAGAATAGCTTTATCGACACCGGGCATCTGACTGACGGGCCAGTTTGGTGCAACTTCTTCGATAATGCGGTCCAGATACGATGCATGCTCCCATGCGCCAAAGACCAGGCGTCGCAAAAAACGCTCACCCTCGGGCGGAAGGCGCTCCTCTTCAAGACGACGCGCCACTACCTGATCCGGCGGATGATCGGTCGCATCGAGTTCAAACAAAATTTGCAGCGCGATTGCGCGCACCCGGCGACGCAAACTAGCCATGGTCGCGTGTCTTTTCTACCGCAGCAACATCCATAATCGAAATGTTGACCGCAGCAACGTCCACACCGGCCAGTTCCCGCAGCACAGCGGCGACCGCAGCCTGCGCAGTCGCCGCCACTTGCGCCAGACGCACTCCCGTAGCAGCAACGACAGCGCACTCAACCACCACTCCCGCTGCACCGAAGGCAATCGCTGCACCCGGACCGGCGGTGACCGCCGGTCCTCCCCGGATAATCGGCGTACCCGCCAGTCGAACGATACCCGGCGTTTCGCGGAGAGCGGCGCGCACCAGCGCGAGCAGGACGGGCGCGGCGACCGTCACTTGTCCCGACGGTTGCGACACGATGCGTGTTTCCTCCCTGTGCGCGCTTCGACGCGGTATTCTACCGTCTTTCAGGTTCACCGTCAAGCACAATGCTAGGACATAACCATGCCGCCATCGACGGTCAACGTCTGACCGGTGATGTATGCGGCCGCATCGGATGCCAGGAAGCAGACCAGATTGGCCACGTCCTGCGGCGTACCGAGGCGACCCAGGGGGATGGCTTCGAGGATGGCGGCACGTACCTGTTCGCCAAGCCCGGCGGTCAACTCGGTTTCGATATAGCCCGGCGCCACTGCGTTGACCGTAATACCGCGCGACGCCATTTCGCGTGCAACCGCGCGGGTGAAGCCGATAATCCCGGCCTTTGCGGCGGCGTAGTTGCTCTGCCCCGCATTGCCGATCAGTCCCACCACCGACGCAATGTTGATAATGCGCCCGCTGCGCGCCCTGGTCATTGGTCGCAGCGCGGCCTTCGTGCAGAGATAGACGCCGCGCAGATTGGTATCGATAACGGTGTCGAAATCGTCTTCTTTCATGCGCAGCAGCAGTGTGTCACGGGTGATGCCAGCATTGTTGACCAGAATATCGACCGTGCCATACTGATCGAGCACCGTCTTGAACAATCGCTCGACATCGGCGGATACGCTGACATCCGCCTGAATGCTGATCGCCGCGCCATCGGCGGCGGTGATCGCGGCAACGGTTTCGTCGGCTGCGGCGGCGTTGCGCTGATAGTTGACGACGACCGTTGCGCCAGCAGCGGCCAGGGTCATCGCAATCGCCCGCCCGATCCCGCGCGACCCGCCGGTAACCACTGCGATCCTGTCTTTGAGAGAAATCTGCATCGAACGATCTCCGAATCAACCGGTCACTTTTCTGCAATCTGATACAACGTTGCACCGTCGATCAGCACGACAGGGCGATCCTTCGCCGCTTTGAGCGCGCCGGGTGTAAATTCAGTCGAAGTGATGACGACCCCTTTGGAACACCCTTCGCGTTTCATCTCCTGGATCAGGCTTTCGACTGCCCCAGGCGCCACTTTATCGGCGACCGACAGGCGCAAATGCCAGGGTTCATCTTTATATTCCATCCAGATATCGAGATATTTGTCTTTATGCAGGAAGCGGTAATCTTTGAAGGTAAATCCCTGCTTTTTGAACAAATTGTTGACATAGTAGCCGAGTTGGGGCAATGATAGTCCGCGAATATCGTCGGGCTCACGAATCGCGCCCGGTCGTTCCAGGGCGCCGCCACGCTGCTGAACCTCCTCACGTAACGCGCGGTTGCGCTCTTCAATACGCCCGGCTGTGCTCGCGCCAAAGGTGCAGAAGACGATCAGTGAAAAACTGAAGAAGCCGCTGAGCACCATCCAGGCGTCCCACGGCGGCGTTCCCGGTTCGACCATGCCTGCCCCGTTGACGCCAAACTGGGTCTGAAAAATAAAGAACCAGAGGGTCGCGGCTGCCACCAGCGACGCCAGCGCACCGGTCAGAAACCCGTGCAGCGCATAATGACCTGGAACATTCCGCGCCAGCAGCAACCCGACGCCAACCGGTACGATGCCTGCCAGGAATCCAGCCAACCCGCCCACTGTGAGTGACAGCGGCATCAGTATGCCGCCAGCGATCCCGTACAGCAGCACTATGATCCAGCGGATCTCCCGCAGCCCGACGCTCAGTTCGCCGAAAAACCGCGCGATGGGATTCGCCCGACGTTCTTCAGGAGACGATGGTTTTGGCTGATCAGACACGTCTATGCTCATCTGTTCCGTCTCTTTCAATGGTCCTGCCCCAGCAACTCGTCAACCGCTTCGCGCAGTTTCCCAATGTCGGCAAACGAACGATAGACCGAGGCGAAACGAATGTAGGCGACATCATCGATGGTGCGTAACCGACGCATCACCATATCACCGATCAGCGACGACGGCACTTCCGGCTCGTCACGCGCCATGAGTTCGGCTTCGATGTCGTTCGCCAGCGCTTCGAGCGCCTGCGCCGGAACGGGGCGACGGTAGCACGCGGTGCGCACGCCGCGCATCAACTTTTCACGGTCGTATGGCTCGCGCTCGCCATTCTTTTTGACAACCGTAATGCTGACCATCTCGACACGCTCGTAGGTGGTAAAACGCCGCCCGCACGCTTCGCACTTGCGCCGTCGGCGGATCGTTTCGCCATTGTGGAGTTTGCGTGTGTCGATGACGTCGCTCTCAGGATGCTGGCAGTAGGGACACCGCATCGGTCTTGAACCCTGGTTGCGCTCTATTCCTTCGACGAGGCATTATAGCATACAACCGGCGCGCAGCGCAGCGGAATACCTCCGTGGCACGTGAGCGTCGATTGTCAGTGGTGGCGAATTGAGCAGACGATGGTCGGAAGACCACGGAGCGCAAACGGTGTGATCAAACTCATCTTCCCGGACGACGTGGTACAATCCGGTATGGAAACATGCCCATCATCTGTGACCGGAGGAGTTGACGTGTCACGATTGCCGGATCTGGATAAGCAGCAGATTCGCGAACGCGCCGCAGCGCAATCCTGGACACGCGGGCAGGCGTACTTTGCGCAGGGAGCAGTCCGTCAGGTCGTCTGGCGGGAGGGAGTCCTTACCGCTCAGGTGATCGGTTCTTCCTACGAGCCGTACCGTGTGACTGTTCGCTTTGACGCGCAAGGCGCCATTACCAATGCCGAATGCACCTGTCCGTATGACTTGAGCGGCGACTGCAAGCACATTGTGGCAACCCTGCTGTACCTGCTCAACCGACCCGAGAACGTGGAGCAGCGGCCAGATCTGACCAGCCTGCTCGCCCCGTTGAACGCTGAACAACTGACCAGACTCGTGGTGCAACTGGTCGCCGTGCATCCCGACCTGATCGATGATGTTGAAGAGTTGCTGGCGACGCTCGCAACCCCGTCCACAAGCGCCACTGCGTCTCTGCCGGTCGATCTGGCAGTGCTGCAACGCCGGATCAGAGCCGATATGCGTCGCCTGCTCAGAGACTACGATACCGGTGACTACTATGAGGATGTCATCGATCTGGGAGAGGCGTTGATGCCCGCAATCGAGATCGTCGGCGATCTTTTGAGCGCCGATGACGCACGTGGCGCGCTTGCCGTTCTGGAGGCGGGAACGATTGCCTGGCTGGATGGATGCGAGTGGATCGACCACGACTCCATGGGTGATGTGATTGGGTTCGCCAGCGATACGCTGGCGACGTGGGGCGAACTGTGGGCTGAAGCGCTGCTCCGCGCCGACCTTGAGCCGCAGGAAAGCCAGCGCTGGGCAAGAACGTTGCAGACGTGGAATGATGCTCTGGGGGGCGGATATGCGCTGCTGATCGCTGCTACGGCCGCTGAACAGGGCTGGCGCTATCCGCCTCTCGTCGCGGCAATGCAGGGTCACCCTGGCGAGCACGGCATCTGGGAAGGAGATCGCCCCAGGTTCGCCGACAAACTCGTGACCATTCGCCTGCGTATCCTGCAAGCGCGCGGCCGCTATGAAGAGTATCTCAACCTGGCGCGGGCTGAGCGGCGATTCCTCGATTATCTGAAGATGCTCGTGACCCTGGGCAGACGTGAAGCAGCTGCGGCGGAAGCGCGCACGTACCTGACCGATCTCGGCGACATTCTTGCCATCGCGCAAATCCTGATCGACCACGGTGACGTCGAAAAGGCGCTCGATCTGGCAACCCATGGACTGACCCTGAATGCGCCGCACCGCCAGAGAGAAGGTCTCGCCCGGTGGTTGCGTGATGAAGCAGCCCGCCATGGACGCCGTGATCTTGCGCTTCACGCTGGCTGGATCGCACTTGGCGCGTATCCCCTGGCAGAGCATTATCGCTGGTTACGAACATGGTTGCACGACGAGTGGGATCGTCATCGTGAGCAGGCGCTGCAAACGGTCGAACTGGCATCCGCCAATATTAATAATATTGATGAGCAGGTGGAGATCTACCTTATGGAGCAGATGTTCGATAAGGCGATGGCGCTGGTTGAGAAAAATCCGTGGTCGAGCAAACTGGGTCAGGTCATCGATGCTGTCAGGGCGACCCATCCTCGTTGGGCGTTTGAACAGTGCTATCGCCAGGCGGCTGCGATCATGGACAGGGGGCTTGCCTCAGCGTATATCAACGCCATTACGTGGCTGCGGCAAGGACGGGACATCCTCCTCGTAAGCGGTCAGCACGATGTCTGGAATACCGTCTTGAACGATCTGATCCAGAAACACGCCAGGAAATACAAATTGCGTCCTATGCTGGAGCAGTTGAGACGGTAAACTGGGCTTCAGGACGCCCTATCTCCCCCTTCTCTCAATGTGGGAGAAGGGTGGCGGAGGACGAGGAGCAAAGGCGCATTGGAACGCAAACCCCGACGCGCTATTATGGTCTTTGAATAAATAATA
>Ga0209227_1001718_pt1 | contig 16570 bp, 14 predicted proteins | sample YNPBryantNP2012_FD_185815 | JGI IMG/M metagenome (GOLD analysis project Ga0209227, IMG submission 185815) | Anoxygenic and chlorotrophic microbial mat microbial communities from Yellowstone National Park, USA - YNP Bryant NP 2012 (SPAdes)... ...
AACGCCGGCCCCGCCAGAAACTCAGCGCTTGGAGAACTGGAAGCGCCGGCGTGCGCCGCGCTGTCCGTATTTCTTGCGCTCGTGCTCGCGCGGATCGCGCGTCAGGTAGCCTTCCGCCTTCAGCTTGGCGCGCAGCTCGGCGTTGAAGTCGCACAGCGCGCGGGCGATGCCCAGCCGCACGGCGTCGGCCTGCCCGGAAATGCCCCCGCCGCGGCAGGTGACGAGCACGTCGAATTTGTCGGCGGTTTCCGTCGCCAGCAACGGCTGGCGGACAACGGCACGGCTCGTAAATGTGGTGAAGTATTCGTCCACCGGCCGTCCGTTTACGATGAATTTCCCCGTTCCGGGACGCAGAAAGACACGGGCGACGGCTCGCTTGCGGCGCCCGGTTCCAAGATATTGCAACAGTGCCATATGCTCGATTCCCAACTGGATCAACGGGCCACGGCCATCGCCTGGGGCTTCTGGGCCGAGTGCGGGTGACGGTCTCCGGCGTACACCTTCAGCTTGCGGTACATCTGCTTGCCGAGCTTCGTCTTCGGCAGCATGCCCCGGATGGCTTCCTCCACCAGGCGCACGGGCCGTTTGGCCCGCAAATCACCGGCGGAAATTTCCTTCAGTCCGCCGGGATAGCCCGAGTGGCGGCGGTAGATTTTCTGCTCCTCTTTTCTTCCGGTCAGAACGGCTTTTTCGGCGTTGACGACAATAACGTGATCGCCGCAATCCAGAAACGGGGTGTAAATGGCCTTGTGCTTCCCCATCAGGATCTTTGCGGCCTGGCTGGCGACCCGTCCCAGGGCGAGGCCGCTGGCGTCAATGACGAACCAGGAGCGCTGGATCTCGCTCTTGGACGGAAATTCGGTCTTCATGGACAAGGGATCTCCGTTCAACAAGGTACAAACACTTTATTCTACGGATCGCCGGCGCGGAGTGTCAAACACACCACGCCTTTCGGCGGGCGCAGTCAAACACTCACAGTATAGCAGCTTGCGGGCCGCCATGCCCACTCCGGCACGAGCCCGGCGGCCCGCAGCCGCGGCGCGTAAACGGCCGCGTCGTAGTCGCCGGTGCGGAACTGCGCCCCGCGGTTCGGCAAGGTGTAGCCGCCCGGCACCGTCGAGCAGTTCAGCGTGAACAGGCAGCCCCCGCCCGCGGCCAGTTGCAGGCAGGTCTCAAAGTCCTCCCGTGTCGACACGAACGGCAGCACGTCCGGAAACAGCGCGTTGTGCCAGGCGACCAGAGAGCGAAACTCGCCATCCGTCGGCAGCACGCCCCGGCCGTCGAACTGCGCCCCCGGCGCCGGCCGCAGCCGCGGGATGCCGATGATGTTCGGCCCGCGCCCGCAGTTTTCCCGCAGCCACCGCTGGTGCAGCGCCAGCATGGACCAGTCCCGGCGCCAGTCGGCCAGCCCGCTCAGCACGCCGTAGCCGACTCCCTCCAGGCCCGCCTCGATCATCCGCTCGTAAGATTCCAGCCGCCAGAAGAAATCGGCCTTCGTCTGCCGCCCCGGGTGCAGCTCGCGGTAGCGCGCCGGATCGTAGGTCTCCATCCACACCACCGAGAAGGTGAGACCCGCGTCGCGCAAGCGGCGGTATTCGGCCACGGAAACGGGTTCGGCGCTCAGGCCCACGTTGGCGTGTCCGGCCTGCCCGAGGACCCGCGCGGTGATCTCCACATGGCGGCAGATGTCATCCACCGTGATCCGCGGGTCGGAGGCGTAGACCAGCTCCACAGCGCGCAGCCCGCGCCCGGCCAGGAAACGCACCTCGCGCTCCAGCTCGTCATCGGCGAGCCGCACGCGCCGCAATTCCGGGTCGGTCGAGCCCGCCCTGTAGTTGCAGTACGTGCAGCGCTCCTTGCAGATGGAGCTCACATAGAGCGGCGACACCGGAAACACGGCGCCGCCGAAGCGCTCCGCCTTGCGTTGCCTGGCGCGGGCCAGCAGCTCCGCGTCCAGGGCGCCGCCCGCGCCGAAACCGGGCTCGCCCAGGGGCGGTTCCGGCTGCTCGCAGACTCTGCGCCAGAGGGCTTCAAACGTGGTGGAAAGCATCCGTCCCTGCTTTCAGGATAAAGGGCGGCGATCTGCGGATGCAATTCTCCCGTACGCCCGCCGGCCGCGTTGCAGCATGTCCGCCCCCGCGCGCAGCGGCCCTGGGACCCGCCCTGCCGCGGCGCCCTCAGGCGGTCATGTCGACCCACTCGATGCCGACTTTTGAAAGCGCGTAGCCGACCTCCTTGCGCCAGTCCCCGTAGCAGGTCATCCAGTGGAAGCCCCGCATCGCCGAGGCCAGCGCGTAAGGGTCGGCGCGGAAGCCGACGTCGATTTGCGAACGGCAGATCGGCAGGAACGGCGTGGCCACGATTTCCCCTTCAAAACCCACCCAGCGTTTGAAGCTGAAATCGGGAATAATGTTGGTCACTTTCTGGCCGATCCGCATTTCCACTTTCGGAGCCGCGCCATAGTCGCTTTCGAAATGCGTCACCAGGCGCGCCGGTTCCTCGCTCTTGCCGTCCATCCTGCGGGGCGCCGTGCAATGGGCCAGCGTCACCAGCCCGTGGTGCGGCGTCGTCGGGTCGTTGAGAAACACGGGCAGCCCGGAGATCGCCTGCAACAGAATTCCGGACGGAATCACCACGAAATCCGACTCGCAAAAGGCCAGATACCCCTGGTCATTGAGCAGGCTCAGGGGCAGGCAGGCGGTCGTTTCGCCGATCGGCATGATCGTCGACATGCAATGGTTGATGGTCAGCGCCGTCGCGCCGGCTTCGCGCAACATTTCGCGCAGCACATCGGTGAGCAGAAACGCGTTGTCGACGAATTCGCGCTTCGTCTCCAGCTTTACGCCTTTGCTGCCCACATACTGGCCGGCTTCCATCGCGGCCTGCCGCACGCGTTTGCCGTCCTTGCGCGCCGCCTGGATGCGGCGGCCCAGCTCGTCGTAGCTGACCTCGACCAGATCCAGCCCGAACCGCTCCCGCGCCAGTTGCGGCGCGCGCCGCCCGCCCGCGCCCCATCCGGAAGCGCCGCCCAGGCAGAGCACGCGCCGTCCCTGCGCGTGCTTCAGTCCGCCCAGCGCGCGCAGCCGCCAGGCCAGGTCGGCCGTTTCGTCCACCACCACGTCCGCGGGGCCCGCGCCGGGTTGGCCCCAGTCATCGTCGGTCTTCCGCAGGAAGCGCGGGTGCACAATCTCGTACCACTCGTAGACCGGCCCGGAGCGGTGGCGCACGAAGATCACCGTCGGCCTCTCCGGCCGCGCGACGCTTTCGAGCAGCTGCACGCCGCCCGATGCCGGATACATCAGCAGCACGTCATAAGCGCCTTCCGCGAGGGCCTTGCCTTCTTCCACGCTGCGCACCTCGCGCAACGGCAGGAACTCGAGCGGGTAGGCGGCCTGGCGGGACACGATCTCCAGCTCGCGGCCGATGCGCCCGCGCTCCTCCGCCACCTCCTTCTCCGTGAACAGCCCGCCCCACGGCCGCCAGCTCGTTTGCGGGCGCGGCTTGAAGATCTGGTAGATGAGCACGGGCTGCACGCGAAGCGTGCGGCGGGCGCCCGGCTCGAGCGGGTGGCCGCCGGAAGGAACGTCCAGCGCCGGCAGCGCGGCGGCCGTCTTGAGCAGCGTCCGCCGGCTCATTGAAGACATGCAACAGGGCATGGGGCCTCCTGAAATCAGGGAATCGTCTTCCCTTATTTCAGATTTCCGGGTCCGGTTCAAGCCCCGCCCCCGGGCTTCAGCCGCCCAGCGTCCGCTCCAGCTCGGCATGGGCCAGCCGCAGCCCCGTGCGCGCCTCCTCCACCAGCGCCTCGGCTTCGGCCACGGCGGCGCGGGCGCGGGCCAGCTCGAGCGGCGCGGCGACGCCCGTCTCGGCTGCATCGGCGGCGATGCGCAACGCCTCGCGCCGCGCCTCCAGCGCCCGCTCGGCCACGCGCACGAGGTCCTCGAAGCGCTCCACCTTCCGGCGCGCCTTGTCGACCTCGATGCGCACCCGCCGCCGCACGCGGAGCAGGTTCTGTTCCGCCTGCTCGAGCTGCGCCTGCCGCTCGGCCACCTGGGCGTGCTTCTTTCCGCCGTCGAAAATCTCCCAGCTCAGGCGCGCCCCCACGGCGGCGTTGGACGACGGCAGGAACGGCACGCCCCGCTGTTGCGCGTGCGTGGCGAAGAGGGAGATGTCGGGGATGTATTCGGCGCGCGCCGCGCGCAGGCCCTTCCTCGCCTTTTCCACCGCGGCCTCGGCGGCTTTCACCTCCGGGTTGCGCTCCAGCGCCAGCTGCGCCAGCTGCTCGGCCGGGGCAAGCCCCGGCGGCGACCACGGCGAAGAGGCCAGCTCGATCCGCTCCCCCGGCTCCAGCCCGATCAGGTCGGCCAGCTCCGCCAGCGCGTCCGCCAGCTGGATTTCAAGGCTCATCAGGCCATTCTTCGCTTCCAGCAGCCGCGCATCGGCCTCCATCAGCTTCACGTCCAGCGCCGCGCCCGTCTCCACCGCGTTGGCCGCATCGGCGCGCGCGGCCTCGGCCGCCTCCGCCTTGCGCCGCGCCGCCTCCAGGCGCCGTTCCAGAACCAGCGCCGACAAGTACGCCTCCTGCACCTTCAGCACGATCTCGTTTTCCGCGCGGCGCCGCTCCTCCTCGGCAATCCTCACGTCCTGCGCCGCGGCGGCCGCGCCGGCGCGGATCCGGACCAGCTGCGTCACCGGCTGGCCCAGCGTGGTCATGGAAAGCCCGAAGGTGTTGGCGCCCTGGAGCAGCCGCAGGTCCTCCGGCGGCACCGGGCCGAGCTGCGGCAGCACGCCGAGGAACCCGCGCGGCAGGGCCACGTTTTGCAACTCGCTGTTGTACAGCAGGCTGGATTCGTTCGTCAGGCGCGGCCACGCGTTCGCGCGGACCGCATCGCGTCTCTTTTGCGATTCGCGCACCTTCAACGCCTGGATTTTCAGCACCGCGTTTTGCCGGCGCGCCATTTCCATCGCTTCCTCCAGCGAGATGCGCCGGCCTTCGGCCGCCGCGCGCGGGACGGGCAGCAGCAGGCCGGTCAGGACGAGCAGCGCCGCCGGACGCCAGTGCAGCGTGCGCCGCTTGGCCGTCACGAACAGCACCGGCACCACCAGCAGCGTGAAGAACATCGAGCAGATCAGCCCGACGGCGATCGCGCTCGCCAGCGGCGACCACAGGCTCGACCCGCTCAGAATCATCGGCAGCACGCCCACCGCCGCTGCCGCCGTCGTCAAGAAGATCGGGCGCAGCCGGCGCTCGCCCGCCTCGGTGGCCGCCGTCTCCAGGTCCGCGCCCGCAGCCCGGCGCTCGTTGATGTAGTCGACCAGGATGATCGCGTTGCGGACCACCACCCCCGAAAGGCTGATCACGCCCATGAAGGCCGTGAAGCTGAACGGGTTTCCCGTCAGCATCAGCCCGAACACGGCGCCCGGCACCGCCAGCGGGATCGACATCATCACCACGAGCGTGTCCACCGGGGAGCGGAACTGGAACAGCAGGATGAGAAAAATCAGCAGAATGCTCAGCGCAAGAACCACGTGCATTTCCCCGAATGTCTCCTTTTGCCCCTCGATTTCCCCGCCGAATTCCAGCCTGTATCCTTCCGGCATCGGGATTTTGGCAAGCTCTTTTTGCGCCGCCTTCAGCACGCCGGAAGGCAGGTGCGCCTCGTCCGGGATGGCCAGCACGGTGAGCGTGCGCAGCCCGTTGCGGCGCAGGATGCGCGCGGGACGCCATTCCGGCTCCACCCGGGCGACGCTGCGCAGCGGCACGCGCGCCCCGGTGAGCGTGCTCACCACGTAGGCGTCCTCCACGTCCTCGAACCGGCTCCGGTACTCTTCTTCCAGGCGCAAAACGACCGGAATATCGCGGTCGCCCTCCCAGAAAACCGTAACGGGCAGCCCGCTGAACCCGCCCGCCATCTGCAACGCCAGCGTGGCCGTGCTGAAGCCCAGCCGGTTGGCCACCTCCTCGTTGATCCGCAGCGCCAGCTCGGGCGCGTCCTCGTGAAAATCCTGAAGGACATACTCGGCCCCCGGCGTGCGCCTCAGAACGGACTCGACCCGCCCGCCCAGCTCGCGCAGCCGCCGCAGGTCTTCCTCGCCGTCCTGCGCCGAGACGATGCGGACCTCAACCGGCGCCTTCATCACCGTCCCCTGCTCGAGCTCGCGCACGATCACCAGTGCCTCCGGCGCCAGCCGGCCCAGTTCGCGCCGCAGGCGGAACACCAGCGGCGGCGTTTCCTCGGCGCTGCGCGTGTTGACCAGCATCTGCGCGTAGTTGCGCGCCGGGAATTCGGGGTCGACGTTGTAATAAAAGCGCGGCGCGGAATCGCCGACGAAGGAGGCGAAGCTCGTCACCAGCGGCTCTTTCTTCAGGCGCTCCTCCACGCGGCGCACCACCGCGTCGGTCTTCTCCAGCCGCGACCCCTCGGGCAGCCAGAAATGGATCACGAACTGGTTGCGTTCCGCCGTCGGGAAAAAGCGCGTCGGCACGGCCGCGGCCAGCAGCAGCAGCCCCAGCGCGAAGATGGCCGCGCCGCCGGCCAGCGTCAGCCCCTTGTGGCGCATGGCGATGCGGATGGCGCGGTTGTAATTCGACTGCATGAAGTCGATGGCGCTGAACTTCTTCCTCCGCGGCCCTTCCTCCGGCGGGTGCAGCCCGCGCCGGATGAAGAACCGGCACAGCCACGGCGTCACCAGCATGGCCACCACATAGGAGCAGCTCAGCGCCACCGCCACCGCCACCGGCAGCGCCTGGATGAATTCGCCCACCGCGCCGCTGATGATCAGCATCGGCAGGAAGGCGGCGATGATGGTCAGCGTCGCCGTCAGCACCGGCAGCCACAGCTCGGTGGCCGCGCGCCAGGCCGCCTCCGCCCGCGGCGTGCCCCGGTCAAGATGCTCCACATAGTTGTCGGCGATCACAATGGCGTCGTCGACCACCATGCCCAGCACGACGATCAGCGCGGAGATCGACACCTGGTGCAGCTCCACGCCGATGGCGTGCAGCAGCGAAAACGTCGCCGCGATCGTCACCGGAATGGCCAGGCTGGCGATCAGCGCCACGCGGAACGGCAGCAGAACGATCGTCACCAGGATCACCGCCCCGATGGCGATGCCGAACTCGCGGATGAAGTGCGCAATGCGCCGCTCCACCACCGCCGGCTGGTCGGCGAGGATGTCGATTTGCAGGTCCGGCGGCAGCGCCGTCCGCACCCGCGCCAGCTTCGCCCGCAGCTCGTTGCCGAAATCGACGATGTTGTAGCCTTCCTGCATCTCCACGCTCACCAGCACCGCCGGCTCCCCGTTGTACCGGCACAGCGAGCGCGGCTCGCCCTCCACCCGCTCGACCCGCGCCAGGTCGCCCAGATACACGGGCTGGCCCGAAGGCGAAACGTCAATCATCACCCGGCGGATCTCCTCGACGTCCTCGAACAGCCCGGAGGCGCGCATCGGCTGCGCGCCCCCGCCGGCCTTCAGCTCGCCGCCGTACTGCACCACGTTGCGGCCGCGCAGCGCCTGGATCACCTTCATCGGCGACAGCGCATACTGCGCCACGCGCTCCATCGAGGATGTGATGCGGATCTCTTCCTTCTGCTCGCCGATGCGCTTCAGCTTGGCCACCGCGCGCGAGGTGCGGAACTCGTCCTCCAGCCGCTCGGCGTACTCCTTCAGCTCCGTGTGGCTGTAGCGGCCGCCGTGCACGGCCAGCAACAGCGCCACCGTGTCGCCGAAATCGTCCCGCACGAACGGCCCCTGCACGCCCTCGGGCAGCTCGGCCAGCTTCAGCTCGATCAGCGCGTGGCGCAGCTTGGACCAGAACACGTCCGGCTGCTTCACGTGGTCTTCCAGCTCCACGTTGATCACGCAAAGATCGCTCCGGCTGGTCGACCACGTCTTCGCCTTCCGCACCTCCTCGAAGCGGAACAGCCGCTGTTCGATCTTGCGCGTCACCTGGCTCTCCACCTGCTCGGCGGTGGCCCCGGGGTACATGGCGATCACCAGCCCGGTGCGGATGGTGATCTTCGGGTCCTCGCGCCGCGGCATCGTCACCAGCGAGGTGATGCCCGTGGCCAGCACCGCCGCCGTCAACAGCAGGGTGACCTGCGGATAGCGCAGCGCGGATTTCACCGGGTTCATCGCAGCACCTCCGCCTCCACGCGCGCGCCGTCCCTCACCTTGTGCTGGCCCCCGACCACCACCAGGTCCTCCGCCTCCAGCCCTTCGGCGATCTCCACCTCGCGGCCCGCGCCCCTGCCCGTGCGCACCCGCCGCGCATAAACGCGCTCCTTCCCGGGCGAGTAGACATAAACGTGAGTGACGCCCTGCGGGTCCCGCCACACGGCATCGGCGGGTACCGTGCGCACCTCCACCCGCGCATCAGAGTCGATCTCGGCCTCGGCGATCATGCCGGCGCGCAGCTCCAGCGCCGGGTTCCGGGCCAGCAGCCGCACCGGAAACGTACGCGACTGCGGCTCGGCCGCAAATCCCACCAGCTCCACCTTCGCCGGAAACTCGCGCCCGCTCAGCGAGGGAATCCGCACCCGCGCCCGCTGACCCGTCTTCACCTTTCCGATTTCCGCCTCCGGCACCCCGACCCGCACGCGCGCCGGGTTCAGCCGCATCAGCACCACCACCGGCATGCCGGCCGCGATCATCTCGCCCGTGTCCGCCAGCCGGCGCGCCACTACCCCCGCCATTGGCGCGCGCAGCTGCGTGTCCTCCAGCCGCTTCCGGTTCAGCCGCGCATTGGCCTCTGCCTGCCGGGCCTTCGCCTCGGCCGCTTCGCGGTCCTCGCGCCGCGCCCCTTCCAGCGCTTCCTCGTAGCGCTCCCTCGCCACGCGCCAGTGCGTCTCGATTTTCTTGAAGTCGTTCGGCGCCAGGCTTTTTCGCTCGTACAGGACCTTCATGCGGCGATACTCGTCCTCGGCCTGCTCATAAGCCGCCTTTGCCTGCTCCAGCTCCTGCCGCCGCGCCCCTGCGCGGGCTTTCTCGGCCATCGCCTTCGCCGCGGCGGCCTCGCTCTCCGCGATCTCCGCCCCCAGCCGGTAATCCACCGGGTCCAGCTCCGCCAGCAGCTGCCCGGCTGCCACCGCCTGCCCTTCCTCCACCAGCACGCGCTTCACCCGTCCGGCAACCTGAAAGCCGACCTCCGAAGTCTCGTACGCCTCCACGTTGCCGCCCACCCGCACGATCTCGGCCCGCTCCACCACCGCCGGCTTCCGCACCTGCACCGGAATGGCCGGCTCAGGCGCTTCGGCCGCCCTTCGCCCGCACCCTTCCATCGCCACCACCAACACCGTCAGCGCCAGAACCCATCGCTCGAACCGCATGAAAAAATCCCTCCTCACTCCCCATTCTTTCACAGCCTGGAGCAATTGTCACTATGTGGTGACAACGCGGTTTTACAACAAGTTAAAGCACTTCCTCAGGGCGTTTCCGGCGACTGCGCCGGCCCGCCTTTCAGGGCAGCAGTTCCACTGCCTGGGCGATATCGTCAGGAGAAATATAGAAGTGGGGCGACATCCGCAACCAACCTTGCCGCGGCGCGGTCACGATGCCCGCCTCCCGCAGCCGGGACCACAGCCAGTTGGCGTCGTAACCCTCCTTGCGAATGGAAACGATCCCGGCGCCATGTTCCGGCGTCCGTTCCAGCATCAGCTGATAGCGCTTCTCCCTGGCCCACTCGGCCAGCAGATCGCACAGGGATTGCACATGGGCGGCGATACGATCCACGCCCGCTTCCAGAATCAGTTCCAGAGACGCCCGCAAGCCGAAACAGCCGATCACGTTCAGCGTGCCCGGCTCGTAGCGGCCGGCATCGCTGCGCAGTGTCATGTCCCGCGAGGCGTAATCCCTCCAGCCGGCCACGTTCGTCCAGCCGAACTCGACCGGCTCGATCGCGTCCTGCCACTCCTTCTGCACGTAGAGAATGCCGCAGCCCTCCGGGCCGAGCAGCCACTTGTGCCCGTCGGCGGCCAGCGCATGGATTTTCGCCTTGCGCACATCGAGCGGGAACGCGCCGAGGCCCTGGATGGCGTCGACGAAGAAAAACACGCCGTGCCGCGCACAGATTTCCCCAATGGCCTCAAGGTCTGCGCGATACCCGCTCAAGTACTGCACGAAGCTGATCGACAGCAGCCGCGCCCCTCGCGCGGCCCGTTCAATCTCTTCCGGCGCCGCCATGCAGCTCAGCCATTCCACCCGCACGCCCTTCCATTGCTCCAGCTTCTTCCAGATGTAATAGTTGGCGGGGAACTCCTCCTTGAAGGCGATGATGCGGTCTCCGGGGCGCCAGTCCAACCCCAGCGCCACCGTGGCGATGCCCTCGCTCGTGTTCTTCACCGTGGCGATCTCGCCCGGTTCGGCGTTCAGCAGCCGCGCGGCGGCGCGCTTGACGCCATCAACCGCATCCATCCACTCCGCATAGTGCAGCGCCCCGTAGTCGAGCGCATCCTGCGCCATCCGCTGCATCGCCTCCGCGGAGCGGCGCGGCAGCGGGGCCACCGCTGCATGATTCAGGTAGACCAGATTCCGCGTCACCGGAAACTCGTCCCTGTACTGCCGCCAAATCTCTTGCGGCGCCCGATTCTCGTAACCCATCCATACCAATGTACGTTAGTCTAGGGTAGGGGACGGGCTTATGAACTTCAGACTCCTGGCGGCGATTCTTGCATTGGCGGTGGCTTCGACGGCTCCGCCCGTGCTGGCGCAGGACAACACCGGGCAGTCCGGCGACCAGACGCAAAAGAAGCAGAAGGTCATCAAGGACAAGAAGAAGGACCCCGACGCGATCGGCGAGCGCGATGTCGGCAAGGGCCTGAACTGGTACTCGATCGAAAAGGAAATCGCGATGGGCAAGCAGTTCGCGATGGAGATCGAGCGCATCGCCAAGATCGTCGACGACCCGATCATTGCCGAATATGTCAACCGCGTCGGGCAGAACCTGGTGCGCAACTCGGACTGCAAGGTTCCGGTGACCATCAAGGTGATCGACACAGAGGAGCCGAATGCGATGGCGCTGCCGGGCGGCTTTTTCTACGTCAATACCGGCCTGATCACGCTGGCCCAGAATGAAGCCGAGCTGGCGGGCGTCATGGGCCATGAAATCGCCCACATCGCGGCGCGCCACGGCACGCGCCAGGCCACGCGCGGCAACCTTGCCAACCTGGCCACGATTCCGCTGATTTTCATGGGCGGCTGGACCGGCTTCGGCATCCGCCAGGCCGCTTCGGTGGCCATTCCGCTCGGGTTCCTCTCCTTCTCGCGCGCCTTCGAGCGCGAGGCCGATCTGCTCGGCCTGCAATACATGTACAAGGCGGGCTACGACCCGAACGGATTCGTCGACTTCTTCGAACGGCTCGAGTCGCTTGAGAAGCGCAAGCCCGGCACCATCTCGAAAGCCTTCCGCAGCCACCCGCCCACGGCAGACCGGATCGTGGAGGCGCAGAAAAACATTACCGAGCTGCTTCGGGAGCGGCCCGAGTACGTGATCACCACCTCCGAGTTCGAGGAGGTCAAGGAACGGATCATCGCCATGAGCAACCGCCGCAAGCTGGGGCCGAATGACGATCCCAACCGCCCGCGCCTGAAGCGCGCCCCGGGCGCCGGCACGGAGCCGGTGGAAGGCGACGCCAAGAAGACCGAGGACCCCGACGAGCGGCCCACGCTGAAGCGGCGCAATTAGCCATTTCTGCAAGACTGCAAGCGCGGCCAGCCGGCGACTTTGGTCGTCGGCCGGCCGCGCTTTCTTTGCCGCCGCGTGAAGGTGGCAACCGCCCGGATTACGGAGTCTGAGTTCGGCACCTGCTCGGCTAGCCGCTGCGCGCGCTCGGCGGCTAGCCTGCCTGTTTCAGGGCGCCGGGGCGACGTAGACGAACAGGTCCGCTTTGCTCGGATGGCCCGCGGTGAGCACCGTGACAGCCGCCCGCGGCGGCCCCTCGCCGTCCAGCAGCTCCATGCCTTCCGGTACCACCACGGTGAACTGAACGATGGCGTTGACCATGCCCGGCGCGGCGCCGATGTAAAGCACCTCGGCCGGCTTGCCCCCGATGAGCACCTCGACCGCTTTCCCGGACGCCGGCGGCTCGGCGGACTCCGTTGCCGTTCCGTCCACGAAGCCGTCCTTCCACAGCCCCAGGCCGGTGCCGAAAAAGGTCACCCAGTCGCCCGGCTTGACCGGGTTGTCTTCCGTTACAGGGCGTCCCTCCGCATCGAAGGCCAGCGCGGCCCCTTGTCCAAGCCCGGTCATCGAGAAAATCTCCGGAACAGCCTCGGCCACGGGAATGTCTTCCACCTCCCAGACCTTGTCCCGGTAGGTCACCGTCATCGTGACCGCCGTCTTCCCCGCGACGTCGTAAGGCACGATCACCCGAAGCTCGGTCTCCGACACGAACAGAATCGGCGCGGCGGTTCCGTCAAAGAAGACCTGCACGTCGCCCACATAATCGCTGAGCTTTCCGTCCGTCCACAGCGCCGGGTCGAAGTCCGAAGGCCCGATGCCGAAGCCATAGACCGAGATGATCTGCAAGGGGGCGATGGGGCCGCCGGAGGCGCCGGAGATGCTGACGACCGTCAGCTGTCCGTCGGAAGCGCCTTCGCTGCCTGCTCCTTCGTCGTCCCCGGCCTTGACGTTGATGCCGAGCGGCGCCGCATAAGTACGGCGCAGCCCGTCTCCGCCGTCATTGGCGGGAACCAGGTGCAGCGTCCCGCCGATTGTCTTCTCCGGCCGCTCCCCTTTCCAGCGAACCTCCACCTCGTACACCGTGCCCGGCTCGAGAAGGGCGAATGCCGGCGCCGGAACTTCAAGCCAGGCTTGCAGGGAAGGAGTCAGCCAGAAAACGGCATCCTGGATGGCTGCGGTCACTTCAAACGGGACTTTCACGGACGGCGATCCGGCGAGGGCCTCGGAGACCTCTTTCGACGTCGCCAGCCAGTTCACCCTCGAGACGGATGACTTTCCGGGCAGATCGCCGGGTTGCACCGGCCAGTTTTGCCCTGAACCGCCCGGAGTGGACGGTTTGGCAGGCTTTCCGGTCTCCGAAGGTCCCCCTGGTTGTTGCCCGGGAGCGGAGCCTGACTTTCCGGGAGCGGTCTCCGGCTTGCCCGGAGGAGTCCCGGGCTTCTGGCCCACCAGGATTTCCGGGACGGCGAGGACCGCACAGACGGCCGCCGCCAGGAAGAAAATCCGAAACCAACGCATACTTGCGCCCTCCTCCCCGCAGAATACGACGGACAGGATGGAAGTCCCATCAGGCGCCTGCCGCGATTCGCATGCAAATCCTACTCAGCCGCCTCCGGCATTTCCCGGCAGGGACGGCGAGCGCCGCCTGAGGCGCCTTTCAGCCGCGCGGCTCGTCCAGCACCGCGGCCACGGCATGCAGCGTTGCGGCGATCCGCACGCTGGCGACCACGGCCTCCGGCGTCAGCCCCTTCTCCCGCACCACTGCCTCGTGCGACCGGATGCACGCCTCGCAGCCGTTGATCGACGAGGCCGCTAGGCAGGCCAGTTCGAAGTCCACCGGGTCGCCGCCGTGGCTGCGGATGGCCTGCATGCGCAGCCGCGCGGGGATGTTTGCATACTCCTCTTTGTCGAGCATGTGCCGGAAGCGGTAATAAATGTTGTTCATTTCCATGATCGCGAAGGCCGCCTTGGCCGACTCGAGCTGCTGCGGCGCCAGCCTCGCCTGCGCCTCGGCGAGCACCGCGCGGCTCAGCGCCTCGTTTCGGCAGGCGAGGGCGCAGGCCACGGCGACCGTCCAGGTCTGCTGCTCGGTCAGCTCGGCCTGGGAAAGAACATTCTGCAAATTCAGCTTCAAATCCCGCGCATACGCGGGCAGGGATTCGGCGATTTCCGTCAAATTCATCGCTGCTTTCTCCGGGGAATTTCGCGCAATGCGCGGCGGGTGCGGCTGCTCTGCCGCCCCGCCGCAGGGGAAGGCAACGCCTCAGATGTGGATGGTTTCCTGGCCCTTCGTCCAGTTGCAGGGGCAAAGCTCGTCGGTCTGGAGCGCGTCGAGCACGCGCAGGACTTCGTTGGGATTGCGGCCCACGTTCAGGTCGGTCACCATCACGAAGCGGATGATGTTGTCCGGGTCGACAATATACGTGGCGCGCTGGGCCACGCCGGCCTCGGGATCCAGAATGCCGAGCGCGGAGGTCAGCTCGCGCTTCACGTCCGCCAGCATCGGGAAGGGCAGGTCCTTCAGGTCCGCGTGATGCTGCCGCCAGGCTAGGTGCACGAACTCGCTGTCCACGCTGGCGCCGAGCACCACCGCGTCGCGCTCGTTGAAGTCCTTGTTCAGTTTGGCGAAGCCCACGATCTCCGTCGGGCAGACGAAAGTGAAATCCTTCGGCCAGAAGAAGATCACCTTCCACTTGCCCTTGTAGGTGTCCAGCGAAATGTCGGTGAACGCCTTCTTCAGGTCCGTGTCCACCGTCGCTTTCAGTTTGAAATCCGGGAATTTCTGTCCGACTCCGAGCATGTCTTTCGTCTCTCCTTCTGTGGTTTGGGTTTGATCAATTCCGGGTTGTCTTGCCGGCGCAGGCCGGGCACAACCCCCGGAATTCCACGCTGTAGCGCAGAATCCGGTAGCCGGCCGGCGGCTTGCGCCGCAGATGAACAGGTTCGACGGCGTCCTCGTCCAGATCGAGGATCGCCTTGCAGCGGACGCACACCAGATGGTGATGCGCCGCCGGGTTGGACTCGAGACGGAGCCTGCCGTGATGCAGGCTGACCTCGCGCAGCAGGCCCGCCTCAAGAAAAGCATGGATGTTTTTGTACACCGTCGCCAGCGAAATGGCGGGTATCTCTCTTTTTACCCGCTCGTAAATCGCTTCCGGCGACGGGTGCCCCTTCGATTCGAGCACCGCCCGGTAAATCATCTCGCGCTGATGGGTCACCGCCAGCCCCGCCTCGCGGCAGCGCCGGCGGAACTCCTCCAGGGAAACTCCGCGATGGACGGGCATTCGACAATTTTTATTGAACGAAAACCATTATCGTCTGTCAAGGCCCTGCGAGCCCTGCCTTCCGAATGATGAAGCGCGGGCCCGGAAAGATCCATCCTGTTGCGCCAATGGCTCCCATAGGCCGTCTCAGCTTGCTCCCGGACGTTTCCGCGCCAGCCAGAAGGTGCGGCACCCCCGGTCGAAGTCCGGGTAGCCGCGGAAGAACGGGGCCGCGTCGCGGGCGCGGATCCGGTCGAAGCCGGCCTTCGCCAGTTCGCTGCGGATTTCTGCGGCCGTCCAGCACACCTCCTCCACCCGCTCCCGGTACCGGCGCCACAGCCGGCCCGCGCGCACAAACAGGTCCACGTCGCTCCAGGCGCGGCGCCGCCGGGCGTCAAAGCCGTTGTGCAGGGCTGCCGCCAGCCCGCCCCGCTCGATCCAGAACTCGCCGCTCCAGTAGCGTTCGAACCCACGCCCGTTGTTCACATCGAAATAGAACCATCCGCCCGGCTCGAGCGTGGCGGCCACGCGCCGAAAAACCTGCGCGAGGTGCCGCCGCTCCGGCAAATGGTTCAGTGCGTCGCACTCGCACAGAACCAGGTCCACGGGGCGGGGCAGACGGAAGCTGCGCATGTCGGCGCGCAGCACCCGCACGCCCACCCCGGCGCGGCGCGCCTTCTCGCGCGCCAGCCGGCACATCACGGGCGACAGATCGACAGCCCAGACCAGGATCCCGCGGCGCGCCAGCTCGATGGCCGTCGTCCCGGTGCCGCAGGCCAGGTCGCAGGCCGTGGAAACCGTGTCGAGCAGCGAACCCAGAATCCGCCGCCGCGCCTCCTCGACCGGCCGCCGCAACGGTGCGAACAGCTCATCGTAATGGGCCGCCAGGTGGCGGTACACGATGGGTCCGGAGCGGCGCGGCATGCCTGTATTGTAGGGGCGCGGCGCGGCCGCCGCCACCGCCCGCTCGCGTCACCGGCGGCCCCGGCGCGCTCTCAGGATTCCTGCGCGACGCAGGCGGGCTTCAGCAGCCTGGTCACCTTTTCCGGCGCCGGCAGGTTGCGCTCCACCACGTCCATGCCGTCGGCGGTGATCATCGGGCAGCTCTTGTCGTCAAGCGCCACCCAGCCGCGCTGCTTCAGATACCACAAGGCGAAAAACATCGCATCGGCGGGGAAGTTGACCATCGCTTCGATCAGCCGCACCGGCATTCCCGGCGAACCCGGGTTGGAGCGCCGCCGGTCGTAGAGGATGCAGAGAATCGCCATGCGCCGGTCCGCCTCGCCTGCGACCGCGTCGAAGAACACACGCGGGGAGAAGACCGGCGGTCCCTCTTCTTCCTTGGGCAGCAGCGAGTCGAACGCGTGCCGCGATTCCGGGTTCGATAGCGTTTCGTAGGCCAGCGTCACCGCGTCGAACTTCTCGCGGTCGGGCGCCGAACCGTTGCGCGGGTTGTATTTCGCCGCCAGCGCCGCGTAGGCGCGATGGATTTCCTCGGTGGTCGCCTTGCGTCCGACGCCCAGCACAGCGTAATGATCCTGGAACTTGCCTGCCGAAACCGAGCCGCTCATTTTGCCTCTCTGTCACGCTATCGGCAGGTCGGCGGCGCGGCTTCAGCCCGGCGCGTCTA
>Ga0209227_1001723_pt1 | contig 16555 bp, 13 predicted proteins | sample YNPBryantNP2012_FD_185815 | JGI IMG/M metagenome (GOLD analysis project Ga0209227, IMG submission 185815) | Anoxygenic and chlorotrophic microbial mat microbial communities from Yellowstone National Park, USA - YNP Bryant NP 2012 (SPAdes)... ...
AGGCGGGGGCGTTTCGCCCTCGTAATCCACAATCAGCGAGAGCCACAGGCGCAGGCGGGCGATGTTGACGGCGAAGGGGTCTTTATCCACGCCGTAGAGATTGTTCTGGATGATTTCCAGTTTGCGTTCATAGACCGTGCGGGCATCCAGGCTGCGGGCGGCGAAGAGGCACTCACGCAGTTCGAGCAGTTCGTGCAGCATCCCCAGCAGGTAAGCGCCGCTGCCGCAGGCCGGGTCACAGACTTTGACCTGCCGCAGGGCGTACAAAACCGCTTCCGGGTCCCTCAACCCGCTGGCGTCGTTCTGCTCCACGAAGCGCTCCAGGGCGTGGGACAGGATGGAATCCTGTCCCACAGCGGTTTGCAAATAGCCCGTCAGCGCCTGGCGGCACATGAACTGCACCACCGGCTTGGGGGTGTAATAACTGCCGCTCTCGTGCCGTCCGGTCACCAGTTCCTCGAAGATGCGCCCCAGCATCTCCGGGTCCACCGCCACTTCCACGTCCAGCGGGGTGGATTCGGTCACGGTGAAGTTGAAGGCATAGATGAGGTCATGCAGCACGCGGGCGACGATCTCATCGGGGAAAAAGGCCGTTTCGTCATCCACTTCTTTCTCGAACAGACCGCCATTCAGGTAAGGCACGTCACCGATGAGCGAAAGAATCGTGCGGTAGGACGGATCGGAACGCTTGTCGCCGCCGGGGTAATTCAGCCCCATGAAGAAGAGCGCATTCAACCGTTTGCGGTGGAAATTGGCACTGCGGCGCTTTTCAGGGTCGTTGTGGTAATAGTCCTCAAAAAGTGCCCGCAGGTAATCGCTGCGCCGGTTGAACTGCAGCCATCCCTTGCGTTCGAGAAAGGCGATGAACATCAGGCGGTTGAAGAAACGCTGGGTGTAGAGGCGCTTTTGTTCAGCGTTCCAGGCGGCAGGCAAACTCTGCTCGGCTTGCTCGAAGATGCCGCGATAGGTGCGGAAGAACTCCGCCGTCACCGGTTCAACACTGAACGCCTGAAGCAGCGATTCCAGAGTCGAAAAATCGGCCTGCCCGACCTGATCGAGAAAAGTGCGGGCAGGTTGATCGGGGGAGATGAAATACGTGTAGCGGCGAAAACTGCTGAATTCGCGGCGGTTGCCGCTGTAACTGGCCGTGATCAAACTGAAGCGGAAATGTCCGCTGCGATCGTGGAAGACAAACAGCCCGGCATCCCAGAATTCGTTTTTCAGCACGCGGCGGGCGACTTCATACTGCTTCTTTTTGCCGCTGTGGCTGGAAAGTTCGCTGCTCGCTTCGCCGGCCAGGACGACCAGCCGTTGCCCATCGCCAAAGTCAATCGAACCCAGCCGTTCCAGGTGGGTGATGAAAGGAGCGTTTTCGATGAAATGGTCGTAGGAGATAGATTCGGGCTTGAATTTGCCGCTGGCCAGGCGCAGGAACTGCGTCAGCGTCTCGCGGCGGAAGTCGCGGGTCAGGTCTTCGAGCAGGGGGCGATAGTCCATGGCAAGTTCTGGCGACGAGAGAAGATTGCTCTAATCCTACCCTCAACTTCTGCAGAGCGCAAGGTAAGACGATTCGCCTCCCGTCGCCAGAACAGACTCCTGATCTGGCGGATTGAACAGTCCCCCCTGCGAGAAGCCCAACGGGCTGTGGGAGCGCCTACTCCACAAAAATCTCAACGTGTTCGCCGTCCTCGTCGTCAACGACATCAATGATTTTGCCGGTCAGGCCGGTGCGCAGGGCCTCCATGAGTTGGTCCATGTTGACCCCGTCAATTTCGGGGGCGAAATGGGCGCCGATCTTCATCCCGGCATCAATCAGCGAAAGCGGAATCTGGACGGTGGCCTTCGAGCGGCCAGTGTTGACATCGGTGACGCGCACCCGCAGCCACTTCGCCCCGCTGCCGCTCACGCTGCCGGTCCGGCTGCCGCTGCTGAGCGCGGCGAGCAGTCTGGCGCCCTCTTCGGCGCTCAATTTGCCTTCCTCGATCATTTTCAAAATCTTCATGCGTTCTTCGGCTGTAGCCATAGGATGACTCCTTTTGGAAATCGTGTTCAATTCTGAGCAGTATTGTCAGAGGGAGTGGTCCCCTTCCCGTTCTGCGGCAGTTTGAATTTGAGCCAGATCGGGAAAATGGACAGGAAAGTGACCACCACCGTAATCAGGAATGGGAAACGTGGATGGACATGCTCCCACAACCAGCCGCCGATCCACGGCGCGGGCAAAGAGAACAGCCCCAGACTCGTGCTGAGCAGCCCAAAAGCCGTCCCGCGCACATTGTCTGGCACGGCTTTGCTAATGAGGGCAGCATAGGCCGGCGACATCAGGCCCACGCCGATTCCGGCCAGCGCCCAACCGACGTAACTCAACCAGGCCGCGCCGCTAGGCACAAAGACCAGCAAACCCAACGAAGTTCCCACCAGGGCGAAGCCAAGCGCGATCCCCAGCCGCTCCCCGGCCTTATCGGCCAGAAAACCGCCCGGAATGTGCACCGCCATTGCGCACGCGCCAAAAATGGTGCTGGTGATGCCGATTTGGGTCAGGCTGAGGCCGATGTAATCTTGCATGTACACCGAAAAGAGATTCATCGAAAGAGCAAACGAAATATCGCGCACGCCATCTGTGATGAAAATCCAGGTGAGAATGCCGCCCGAAACGAGCAGGCCAAACATCGTGGTCAAATTGGCTTTCAACGTGGCCAGCGTGAGGGCTTGCTTCACCGGCGTGTGACTTGCCGCCTGCCGGGCCATGCCAACCCGCAAAATGGTCGCCAGGATGTAGAACAGGGCTGCGACCACCAGCATGGGCTTGAAGCCATATTGCTCAGCCAGGTAGCCGCCCAAAATGGGGCCAAGCACGCCGACGACGCCGAACAGAGTTTGGGTAATGCCAAACAATTTGGCGCGGTTTTCTTCGCTCGATTGTTCAGCGATAAAGGCGTCAAAACTGGGAGCAATCAGCGCCCGGGTCATGGCGCCAAGCGCTTCGGCAGCCAGCAACCATTCCCAGCGATGGGCCAGGATGAGGGGGAGATACGCCAGAACGCCAAACAGGCTACCGATGGCAATCGCCCGCAAACGGCCGATCGTGTCCGAAATCCAACCGCCAAAAATTTGCAAGCCGAGCGGGATAATCGAGGCCAGCGTGAAAAAGAGGCCGATCTGCCCGACGGTGGCACCCAGTTCCCGCACGTAGAGCGACATCAGCGGGCCATACATGTTCCCCCCCAGGTTGGCCAGAATCATCGCCAGCATAAAGAGCAGCAGGAAATTGCTCACCAGCGGGGCTTTGCGTTCTATCGTGCTTGCTGTAGCAGAATTGACCGTGGCCATTTTATCCAATGTACACCTGCACGCGTTCGCCATCTTCGCCTTCGTCCACGTGGACGATGAGCGGCTGATCGCCGGTGAAGCCCGTTTCAAGCACCTGAACCACCTCGTCCATGTGGGTCTCTTTCAGATCGTCAATTTTGCTGCCAAACGTGCGAAAGAACCACGCCATGAACTTGAGCGGCAGGGGAAAAGCGAATGAGATGCGCCGGGGCTTCTCGCCTGGTTTCTGATGAATGTCAATCCACAGCCAGCGCGCCTTGCGCGTCCCGACCGCGACGGCCATCAACAGGATGCCCAGGAAGAACAGCAAGAGCAGGCAAAAGAACCAGAAGTTGATCCCTGCCCCCTGGAGGAGAGCATACATTCCCCAGGCGGTCAACAGGGTCACTGCCAGGCCGATCCAGAGCGGGATTTGCCACAGGCGGGAAACGGTGGCTTGAACCCGACCCAGGTGAGGGTCCACGTCCGGGTCCATCGGTTCGGCTTCAGCCTGTGATTCTTCCCCGGCGAGTTCCGGCGTCTCTACCGACTCGTCTGCCTCGAGCGCCTGCATCAGGGCCAGGCCTTCTTCCGCCGTAATTTTGCCTTCGGCGACCATTTTGAGAACTTGATTGCGTTCCTGTTCTGTCACAGCAGCCTCCTACTTCCCTTCCAGTGCAGCGAGCAGTTTCTCGGCCTCTTCGATGGAAATTTTCTTCTGCTCAAGCATCCGCAAAATCACCAGCCGCTCTTCATCGGAGACAGGCTCCGTTTTTTCGACCGGTTTGCGGGGGGACAAATCCCATTGCCAGCGGCCAACGTTCATCTGGACCTGGCCGCGGCGGGCGCGGATCTCGGCAGCGCGGGCCTTGGCCTCGGCGCGGCGCATCGCCGCCTCGACCTTGAGCCCGGCCCGGCGTCCGGCTGCTTCGGCCTGGCGAGCGGCTTCCTCGACCTGGAAGCGGGTGCGCCCCATGGCATCCTGTACCCGGCGGTTGATCTGTTCCGAAAAATCCGGCGGCAGGGGCGGAATGGGGGGCAGGGGTAGACTCAAGTCGCCGCTGTCGGCCATCTCCACGCCAAAATCGGCGACCGATTCCCACACCTGAGCCTGGCAGGTGACCAGCAAGTCGTCGCCAGAGGTCAGATAAAGCCTGGCGATGTCTTCGGTCTGTGGCCCAATGGTGAGATCGTAAACGTTCGTCTCCCCGGAGAGTTCGACCCCCGGAATGTCCACCTGGACATCTCCCCGCTCTCCGGCGCGCAGGTGGAGTTCGGCATGGACATCCCGCGGCAGGCGGACGAGGAGATCGTCGCCAGCAGTGACGTGATAGAGGCAACCGGCGAGCGGCTCCAGGTAGAGAACGACATCTGCCCCGGCGCTGGCCTGGATGTTGCCGCGCACATTGCGGATGTAGAGGTCCGAGCCAACGTGTTGGAGGGCGAGATCGCCGTTGATGTCGCGCAGCGAGGCGTCGCCGCCGATGTGTTCGATGGAACATGCGCCCTTGCTGCCCCGCAGGATGAAGTCGCCGGAGATGGATTGGGCCGTCACCGCGGCAACGTTGCGCAGCGAGGCATCGCCCGCAATGGTGTCGGCCTGAACAGGGCCAACGCCGCTCATGGTCACGTCACCGGCGACCGGTCCGAGGTGCAGCGCCCCCTCGAAAGCCTGAAAACCGGCATCCCCGGCGACGCTTTCGACAAAGAGCGGAGTCGTGCGCGGCAGGTACAGGATCAGGTTCTCGTCACACGAGACGTGCGCTTCTGCGCCGTGGAGGGTCAGGTCGAGGCGGTCGCCATCGGTTTTGGCCAGGATCTCCTGGCGCTCCCAGCCAGCGACGCGCAGGTCACCGGTCACAGCCTGAATGCGGACGATGGTTTCCGGAGAAACAGGAATTATCTGTTGCTGCATGATTCATTCTCCTTGTAAGAGACGCATGGCTTCGTCTGCCGAAATTTCACCGGCATCGAGTTTTTCGAGAATCTGGCGCCGCTTTTCTTCTTCCACAGGTTCGACGAGTTCGTCTCGACCGGGTTCATAGCCGAGGGCGCGAATAATCTCGTGCAGCCGGTTGCGCAGGGTAGGATACGAAAGCCCCATTTCTTCCGCCATGCGGTTCATTTTGCCTTCAACACGCACGAACGTTTCGATGAAATCGAGTTGTTCGGGGGTCAGGCCTGCAAAAGCGCTGTTGACAAAGCGCCCCTCGATGGTGGTCTCGCAGATGTCGCAATGCAGCCGCGTCACGGTCAATTCGCCGCCGCAAACCGGGCATTTGTTCAGGATGGATTTCATGGCTTTGGGTCCTTTCTAAAACAAGCCGCTCAATTTTTCAAAGATTATATTTATAAAATAAAAATTGTCAATACATATTTTTAGAAATATGAATGTTTATTTTATAAATTTTAAATTTCACTTCAAACTCTAGTCGGGCGGGATACAGGCGACCTGGTGGAACCTGCAGGCAGGTTGGCCTCATCTGCAAACGGGGGCCTGTGGCGTAGGGGAGATTTGATGGTGGTTCGTTGATCTCGCCCTGAGATGCCTGGATGTTGGGCTTCTCCCCCTGCTGGCGGTTCTATTTCGTGGTCAGTTTGGCGCCCCCGTGCATCCCCCGTGGACAGTGTCGGGCAATGATGAAATTCCCGATCCTCAGTTGAAGATCGGGAAAGGGTGCTGCCCTTCTGGCAAGCGTGACGCGTGCAAAGTGATCTGCTCCCCCTGCTCAGACCGGTTTCGGGTCAGAGTTTCTCGGCGTAATGACAGGCCACCCAATGGCTCGGGCTGATTTCCCGCAAGAGAGGTTCGTCGGTGGCGCAATTCGGTTGTGCCAGCGGACAACGGGGATGAAAACGGCATCCGCCCGGCGGGGTGATGGCGCTTGGAATTTCGCCTGCAGGCATGGGTTCCGTACGCCGATGGGCGGGGTTGGGGACCGGCACAGCCTTGAGCAAGGCGCGGGTGTAGGGATGCATGGGATGGGAATAGACCGTTTTGAGCGGGCCGAGTTCGCACATTTTTCCCAGGTACATGATGGCAATGCGGTCGCATACGTACTTGGCTGTTGCCAGGTCATGGGTAATGAAGAGGTAGGTCAGGTCAAATTTTTCTTTCAACTGCATCATTAAGTCGAGCAAAAGCGCCCGCACCGACACGTCTGCCATTGCAATTGGCTCATCGGCCACAATGAGTTCAGGATGGGTCACAAGGGCGCGGGCCAGGACCACTCTCTGGCGCTGTCCGCCCGAAATCTGATGGGGGTAGAGGTCGTAATACGCCCCAGGGGGGGTCAGGCCGACTGCCTGAAGCATCTCCAGCACACGCTGACGCTGTTCGCCGGCTGACAGGGAGGAAAAATGGATGCTAACCGGGTGTTGGATGGCCTGCCCGATGGTCATCCGCGGATTGAGGGAGGCCAGCGGGTCTTGAAAAACAAGTTGCATGCGCGAGCGCATCCGCCGCATTTCTTCTTCGGAGAGTTTGCCCAGGTCTATGCCATCAAAATAGACCTTACCCGAGGTCGGTTCATAGAGCCGCAAGACCAAACGCCCGACGGTAGATTTGCCAGAGCCGCTTTCGCCGGCCAGGCCAAACACTTCGCCGCGTTGGATCGAGAACGTGATTCCATCCACTGCTTTGACCGATGGCACATGTCCGCCGCTGACAAGGGAGGCGATCAGACCACCTTGCAGGGGAAAATGTTTCCGGACATTTTCAAGCCGGACCAGAGCAGACTGGTCAGTTTCAGAAATTGAGGAAAAGGTCGTTGGGGATGTTTTTTCAGCCATGTTGTTCACTCTTAGCAGCGGCAGGGTGATAAAGCCAGCAGGCTGCCTGGTGGTCAGGGCCAACTGTTTCAAGAGCAGGAGTTTCGCGACGGCAGATTTCCATCGCAAACGGGCAACGAGGATGGAAACGGCAGCCAGCCGGAGGATGGAGCAGGTTCGGAGGCATGCCTTCCATCTTGTACAGCGGTTCGCCATCGAGTTCGATGTTCGGGACCGAGCGCAGCAGCCCCTGCGTGTACGGGTGTTTCGAGTTGGCAAAAATTTCGTTCACGTCACCGATCTCGACCAGCCGCGCCGCATACATGACGGCGACCCGATCGGCCACCTCAGCAACGACACCGATATTGTGGGTGATGAGAAGAATGGTGAGGCCAAATTCCTGACGGAGTTCTCGCAACAAGTCGAGGAATTTCGCTTCGACAATAACATCCAGGGAAGTGGTTGGCTCATCGGCAATCACCAGTTTGGCCCGCAAGGCGAGGGCGAGAGAAATCATCACCCGTTGCCGCATGCCACCAGACATCTGGTGGGGATATTCTTTGAGCCTTTCGGCGCGAATGCCGAGTTTTTCGGCCAACGCCGCGGCGCGAGCGCGGGCTTCCTCGTCGGTTGTCTCTGGCTCGTGGGCATGAATTGTCTCGGTCAGGTGTTCAATGATTCGTTGAACCGGGTTGAGGGAGGTCATGGGGTCCTGAAACACCATGCCAATTTCAGCGCCACGAATGGAGCACATCTGCTCCTCGCTCAACTTCATCAGGTCGCGGCCTTCGAAGAGCAGTTGACCTCCGGCAATGCGGGCCGGGGGGCGATGCAAGCGCATGAGCGCCTTGCCCAGGGTGGATTTTCCACACCCCGACTCCCCAACCAGGCCAAGAATTTCCTGCCGGCGGATATCGAAAGAGATGTCCTCCGCCGCTTTGACCACGCCGGCGCGGGTCACGTATTCAACGGTCAGGTTACGAATAGAAAATAAAGGCTCTTGAGACATTAGCGTTCTCGCAACTTTGGATTGTAAATTTCCATCAAGCCTTCACCCATCATGGTAAAAGCCAGGACGACGAGCATGATGGCCAGGCCGGGGTAGGTAATGAGCCACCACGCCGTCTGAATGAAACGCTGCCCGCGTGCCAGGTCAATGCCCCAATCAGCGATGGTGGGAGGCATCCCCAGGCCGAGGAAGGAAAGCCCTGCTCCGGTCAGGATCGCATCGGCCACGTTGACCGAAAAAATGATCGCCACCGAGGGGATGACATTGGGGTAGATGTAACGCCAAAGAATTTCCCGGCGGGTAGCGCCGATGCTACGGGCGGCTTCAATGTACACTTCTTCCTTGACCGCCAGGGTCTGTCCGCGGACGATTCGGTAGTAGGTGGGGACGTACAGCACGGCAATCGCCAGAATCACGTTATACATGCTGGGTCCCAGCACAGCGGTCACCGCAATGGCCAGAATCAAGCCCGGAAAGGCATAGAGGCTGTCCATCACCAGGCTGAGAAGGCGATCGAAGGTGCCGCCGAGGTAACCAGCCATCAGTCCCAGGGGCAGGCCTGCCAGGAGAGACAGGATGGAGGAAGTAAATCCGACCAAAATAGCCACGCGGGTTCCCCAAATGAGACGGCTAAAGACGTCCTGACCGATTTCGTTCGTTCCCATCAGGAAGCCGCCAGCCGCGGCGGTTTCGCCCGTAATCGAGTCGCCCGTGCGAAGTTGAGGGTAGCGAGAGGCGAGTTTTTCGAATTCGTGCAAATCAACAACACCTGCCTGGAGTTTGCCACTGGACACGTCGTTGAGTAATTCTTCCAGCGAGGCATAGCGTTCGATACGGGGGCGCAAGCGCAGGCCGGTTTTTCCGCTCGTCAATTGCTCGTCTATTTCTTGGGCGTGTTCGCGCAGAGCCGTAGCGGTAGGCCCTCCCATGATGACGCCAATGGCCGGTCGCTCGGCATTTTCAGGCACCGCCAGATCCATCAACGCCTGGGCGGTCGAATCGGTGCGAACAAGGAGAACGGGGACGACCGGATAAGCACCCGGCGCCAGGAAACTCGTCCCGACGATTTCATCCGGCCCATACGGAGCGATGAGATCGGGGAACAGAGCAACGAAAATAAAGCCCAGGACCATGACCGCTGAGATGGCAACGAACCACCAGTCAGCGCCATACCACTTGCGCGCCATCAACAAGCGGCGGACAAAGCCCACATGTTGCAATTCATCTTGCCATATTTCCGGGTTGTTTTGATCAGAAGCAGGCATGATTAATACCTCACGCGCGGGTCGAGCAGGGAATAAATCAAATCGACAAGCAGGCTAATCAGGGCTACCAGCAGGGCAAACATGGCAATCACGCTCTGGACGGCGGTATAGTCTCGCGCCGAAATTCTTTGCACCAGGTAGCCCCCCATGCCAGGCCAGTTAAAGATCGTTTCTGTCAGGACTGCGCCCGCCAGAAGAATGGCCACCTGCAAGCCAATGAGGGTAATGACCGGGATCATGGCATTTTTGAGAGCATGCCCATAGACGACCACGCGCTCGCGAATCCCGCGGGCCCGTGCTGCCGCAATATAATCGGCCTGCAGTGTTTCTATGACATTAATGCGCGTGATGCGCACGAACACCCCTGATAAAACCAGCCCCAGCGTAATGGTAGGCAAAACCAGATGAGACAGAGCGGAAGCCAAAGCAGGCCAGTTACCGCTGAGGATGGAGTCAATCATATAGAGGTTGGTCACCGGCTGAAGCGTGGTGCGGATGACCGGATCAATTCGCCCCGCTACGGGCAATAGTTTGAAGCGAATCCCGAATAACAATTGGAGCATCAAGCCAAACCAGAAGATTGGCAAGGAATAAATAATGACCGAATAAAGGCGCAAGGAATAATCCACAATCGTCTTTCGTCGAGCGGCCGCCCACGTTCCTCCCCAAATCCCGATTACCAGGGCAACAATCGAGGAGGGGATAATCAATTCCAGTGTAGCCGGGAAACGCTCACTCATCTCGTCAATGATGGGGCGATGCCCTCCCACCATTGAATTCCCAAAATTAAAGGTCACCATGTCTTTCAAAAAAATGCCGTATTGAACAAGCAGTGGCTTATCAAGGCCAAGGGCCTGGCGCATATGCTCGGCTTGTTCTGCAGTCCCCCGCGGGCCCAACGCCGAACGAACGGGGTCTCCAGGCAAAACCCTCATAATAAAAAACACAAGGGAAGCCAGAATAAAGACCATCGGCAAGGTGAGGGCAATGCGCGTCAAAATGTATTTCCGCAGGCCCATGGAGCCTTTGAGAAATACATACAGAAGCATCAGGGCTAATGGAACACCCAGGATGAGCAAAATAAACGAAATTGGTTTCATATTTTGAGGAGAAAGGGGGCGGAGTTTCTCCGCCCCCTGCAAACGGTGGGCTAAGGTGTCTTGGTGAGCATCGAGTAATTGAACTCGAGGTTGGTGGCGATGTTCAAGGTTTCCACCGAACCATATTCAGGCGAGCCGTGGATGTTCGAGCGATAGGTAATATGCTCAGACAGAATGATGATCGGGAGAGTGACCACCAGATCAGCGTACACGTCCTGCGCCTGACGATAGAGTTCCGTGCGGGCATCCAGGTCGGTTTCGACATCGGCCTGCGCCAGGAGGTCCACTAACTGTTGCGCCTTTTCGTTAATCGGCTGACCATAGGGGCTGCCCTCTGCTGGCACAGTCACATTCGTCCCCATCCCGCCGTTATACACAAACGGGTCAAGGTAATTGGACGGATCGGGATAGTCATAGAACCAGCCCAAAACGCCCACTTGATACGATTCGCCACCCGTAAGGGCTGTGACGTAGGTGCTCCATTCCTGGGCCTTCAGTTCAACTTTGAAGTTCGCTGCTTCCAACTGTTGCTTAATCAACTCGACCCAGGCAGCGGTGGCTGCGCCATAGTGATCAGGCGGATACCAAAGTTCAATGGCGCATTTGTTATTTTCGTCATAGCCCGAAGCGGCCAGATACGCATTGGCAGCCGCGACATCAGGCGCTTTGTACATGGTATCGAAGGCATCAGTCGCGCCCAAAAAGCCAGGCGGGTTCATCGAGTAGAGCAGAGTGGCCGCTCCCTTATACACTGTATCCACGATCGCGTCGCGGTCAATGAGAGAAGCAAAGGCTTTGACAACGTTCGGATCATCCATCGGTGGCATCGTGTGATTGATGATCAGATAGCGGATGAAACCACCTTCAATGTCTCCGACCGTCAAGCCCTCCACCCCGCGCAACTGGTCAATCAATTCGGGGTCGAGGAAGCGCCAGGCAATGTCAATTTCACCATTCTGGACCGCCAACGCCATGGTCTGTGGATCAGAGAAGTAGCGGATGATAATCTGGTCCACCTGCGGTTTGCGGATGCCCTGATAGTACGGATTAGGCTCCAACACCAGTTGCTCATTTTGGGTGTACTGGCTGATGTACCACGGCCCGACCCCATAAATGGGCGCTTCAGGGAAGAGCACGCATTGATCCACCGGGAACTTATCCGGATGCGAGGGCAGGTAAGGAGCCGATGCCAGAATCTGGGGGAAGTAGGCAATCGGCACCTTGAGTTTGAAGACCAGCGTGCTGTCATCGGGGGCAGTAATGCTTTCCACGTACGGAATCGCCAACGCATCAGCCACATCGTTCGGGCACGATGGCCCAATGGTGAGCAAGCGATTGAGTTGCTGGGCATACATCGGCGCAGTCAACTCAAGCCCATCTGCAAATTTGATGCCGGGCTTGAGTTTGAACGTGTAGGTCAGCCCATCCTCAGAAACGGTGGGCATATCTTGTGCAATGCCGGGGATTAATTCGCTTGCTGATCCTGGCTTCCAAACCAACAGCCCCTCGCCAATGTTTTTGAGCAATTCCCAGTCATGGGTGGCGTAGGCATCCGCCGAGTCAAGGCTGGCGATCTGGTCAGTCACGCCGATGGTAATCGTGACTTTTTCAGCGGGCTTTGGCTGGCAAGCAGTCAGCACCATCACTGCCACGATCAGGGCAGCAAGAATCATTTGCAGTTTATTCTTCATCATTCTCCTCCTGAGAGAAATTTATTTTTGTGAAAAGAGAGTCAAAAAAACTATTGAGGCACTTCGATAAAAACCACCTCCTCTCACAAACATCATGCACGTCACTGCAAAATCACCCCGCCGGAGGCCCTTCTTACAAGAAGCCTGCCGGGATGCTCGTATTATAACCCCAAACAAAAAGAGTTTCACCAGCGCACGTGAAGAGGGATTACCTGCTTTTTGACGCGCTTTGTGGTTGCCCGCTGCGCAGGCTTACAACGGCAGAGAGATCGGCAGGTTGTGCACACTTACCCGCTCCCCACACGAGACCGTGCATAACATTCCCACATCTATCTTTTTCGACTAAAATCTTTCTACTTTGAGCCGGTGGAGGTTCTATGATTCGCGTCCTTTTCTTCTCCAAGCAAGACGGATTACAAACAAACTATCCAATTGAAAAACTTGGCCAGGCCTTGCAAGAAAATGACGGTCTGTTTTGGGTAGATTTTTGCGGCGAGGCAAATGAGACCTGCGAGCCGATTCTGCGCGAGACATTCGGTTTTCACCCCCTGGCCGTCGAAGACGCCCTCCAGCAAACCAACCTGCCCAAAGTGGACGACTGGGGAGACTACCTCTACATCGTCCTCGATGCCCTCGATTTCCCAGACCAGGAACTCAAACAAATCGAACTGGATGTCTTTCTGGGAAAACACTACCTCGTCACCCATCATGACGTCCCCATTCCGGCTCTTGAGCAAGCCTGGGAGGCCTGTCAGCGGGATGAGCGTCACGTTCACCAGGGAGCGGACCACCTGCTTTATCGCCTGATGGACTACGTGGTCACCGCTTATCTGCCCATTGTCGAGCAGATGGACCGCGAAATTGACGAAATCGAAGACCGCCTGTTCATTTCCCCTTCTCCCAATACAGTCGAGCGGCTGTTTGCCCTCAAGCGTGCTCTCCTCGCCATGCGGCGCACCATCACCCCCCAACGCGAAGTCCTGAACAAACTGGCCCGCGACGATTACCGCGTGATTGACCACCGCGACCGCATCTTCTTCCGCGACGTGTACGACGCCCTCGTTCGTCTCCACGACCTGAACGAAAGCATGCGCGACCTGGTAGGCGGCGCCCTCGATACCTACCTCTCGGTCATCAATAATCGGATGAACGAGGTAATGAAAACACTCACCATCATCACCACCCTGTTCATGCCGCTTTCGTTTGTGGCAGGTTTCTTCGGAATGAATTTCTTCCTGCCAGATGTCCCCATCACAGAATGGATGACCCGCCCGATTTTCTACGGTGTGTTATCGGTGATGATTGTGTTACCCTTCTTGATGCATGTGTGGATGCGCCGCCGCGGCTGGGTCTGAGCGCCTGGTGGAAAAACAGTGGGCAGGTTCGTTGCCGGACCTGTCACCCGTTTTCGTTTTGACCATTAAACTCTGCATAAATTGTGAGATAGATTTGCCTTGAGTGTTTCGCCCCAGATTTCACGAATTTACACAAATTTTGATAAAAATGTGGGTCAAAGAAGTGCTTTTGTGAGAAATCTAATAGAAACTACCAGCCTAAATAGCGGTCAATTGCAGCCGCGGCTTTGCGACCAGCGACCATGGCTGTCACCACCAGATGCGGCCCGGTGACTACGTCGCCGCCGGTAAAGACTCCCCGCCGAGGGGTTGCACCCGTGTACGCATCTGCGAGAAGGAGACCTGACTCGTTAGTTTGAATGCCGGGTGTAGTTTGAGGAATGATTGGATCTGGTTTATAGCCAATCGCCAGGACTGCGGTATCGGCGTTCAGGACGAAATTAGAGCCTTCGATAACACGGAAACTGCGGCGACCACTTTCGTCTGGCTCGCCCAGTTCGGTGCGAACGCACTCAATTTGAGCCAGGCGGCCATCGGGTCCCGCAATAAAGCGCACGGGTTGCGTCAGGAAGTAATATTGCGCGCCTTCTTCAATTGCCATCTTACGATCTTTGTAACCGCCAGGCATTTCAGCCTCGCTGCGGCGATAGAGGCAAAAGACATGCTCGGCCCCCATCCGTAGAGCAGTTCGCAGGCAATCAGCAGAAGTATCACCGCCACCAATCACCGCCACTCGTTTGCCAATTTCCACAGGCTGACACATCTCGTGGGGTAACAAGTCTTTGTCAACGTTGGTGCGAATCAAGAAGTCAGTGGCCTTATAAACGCCGGGCAAATTCACTCCCGGCACATTCAGTTCAGCGTCAACCGGTGTCCCCAGTCCCAGGAAAATGGCATCATAACCGCCGGCAAATAATTTATCCACCGTGATGCGGGGGCCAATGTATGTGTTTCCCACAAAAGTTACACCGGCGCGCAACAAGTCGTCCCAGATGTCAAAGACCACCTTCTTCGGCAATTTGAAATTCGGTATGCCGTAAATCAAAAGGCCGCCGGGAGCCGGGCGAGCATCGAAGAGGGTCACCCAGTGACCAGCGCGCACCAGTTGTTCAGCGCAAGCCAGGCCCGCCGGTCCGGCGCCGATAACAGCCACCTTTTTCCCCGTAAACTTACCTACCGGAATGCTAACACCGCGTTTGCGACGCTCGTAATGGGTGGTAAAGGCCTCGAGGGCGCCGGTTGGTACCGGCAAATCAGCGCGCTTGCCGCGCACGCAAGCGCCCTCACAGAGACGTTCCTGGGGGCAAACGCGGCCACAAACCTCGGGCATGGAACTGGTCTGGCGATATACCGCCGCTGCCTCAAGGAACTGCCCATGCTCGATTAACCACATTGCAAATGAAATGTCGTTGCCAGCCGGGCATGCTCTCTGACAGGGAGCCGGGGCAGGGCAATGAATGCAACGTTTGGCCTCATAGACCGCCCAATCCTCATCCAAACGAATGATGGCTTCATCAAAATCTTTGACGCGTTCCTGAGGAGGACGAACAGGCAGTCCACGAGATTGAATTTTCATCCGCTCTTTGCGGTCCACAGACGAAAAATCGCGCAGAGGAAGGGAAGATTGCGTGCTCATCAGACCATCCTTTCGAAGAGCAGAAAAAGAGGGGCGGCGTCTCCCAAATTGGAAACGCTAAATACATTATAGGCATTTGTGCAATTTATTACAATCACCCCAAAAAGTTAGTTTCCTGTTCCCCACTTCCAAAAGGTCTCCTGAAGCGAACTCCGATCACTCACATAATTCTGCATCGGCGCGGCGCAAAATTTCGTCTAATTTGCCGACAACAGAATCGGGCAGCGGATCTACCAGGGGAGCAGATAGAATTTCCTGCACTTTTTCTCGCGCCGCGGAGTACATGGACGGCTTGCCAAGCGATAACCAGGTGTCGTAAGACTGGCGGTTGACATAGCGAGCCTTGTAAAACTCATTCGAACGGGCAGCCGCGCGGGTGCTCTTCAGAGCCAGGAAATGGCCCCCGGTCCTACCTGCGCAATATCGTTGAACAGGTCCTTTTCAGGAGAAGTGTCAATCCCCTGCGAAAGACGCTCGCAGAAATGGGCAATTTCATTGTCCACCAAAATCTGCTCCAGGTAGAGGGTCTGGTCGCTTTCTCTTCGCCAAAACCGATGATGATGTCGGAACCAACCAGCAATCCTGGAATGGTAGAAAGCATTTTTTCGATCACGGCTTCTGCCCCGGGTTCCTTGGCATCAGACGTCATCCCTGCTGAGGTGGAGGGGAAGCCATAGAAGCGCCCCATCTGAACCAGAGCAGCAGATTGCAGGCCCATCTCCGCCGTGCCGGCCAGGTAGGCGCCGGTGCGGAAGTCCACGCTGCCGTTGGCGCTGCTGTAAATAAGCGGTCTCCCCGGATGAGCCAACTGGAAGATGACAAACGCAGAAAGCGTCTCAGCGTTGGCCAGCGCGACGTTTGAGAACAAACTGGCGGGCCCGGTCGTCCCGTTGACGGGCATGGGCATAATCATCACCGGCAAGCCAACTTGCCCGAGTTCGAGATAAGCATCCAGCATGGAGCCATCGTGTGTGAGTGGCGCAACCGGGCAGTAGATGAGCGAGTAGAGATTTCTTTTTTGCAACGCCTCGGCTGAGCCAGCAATGGCTTCTAACCCTTCCACAAGGTAAGGGACCTGGGCCACCGTGTGGAGTTCGTGTTGGGCATGTTTGGAAGTATATTTCGCCATGGTAAAAAATTCATGCAAAGGGCGCGACGGCGCAGGAGCATCAGAGGCACACACCGGCGGCCAGGCCATTATGCCCAAATCAGCCTGTTGAAAAACGCGCATGGCGTCGGCAATATCGCGGCATTGGCCATAGCGGCGCTCACCAGTGACAAAATCGGCCATGAAAGCACCGGTACCATCCATAGCGTAACGGGTCACGGGAGAAGGCAAAGGGTAGTCAAAGGCCGGATTACGCGCCCCCAGGACAACGGTCCGCGGCGCAGCGGCGAGAGCATACTCCACCAATTCAGCGG
>Ga0209227_1001724_pt1 | contig 16551 bp, 17 predicted proteins | sample YNPBryantNP2012_FD_185815 | JGI IMG/M metagenome (GOLD analysis project Ga0209227, IMG submission 185815) | Anoxygenic and chlorotrophic microbial mat microbial communities from Yellowstone National Park, USA - YNP Bryant NP 2012 (SPAdes)... ...
GACGAATGGCGCGAGAAACCAGGATTACCCGGTAAGCTCACACGTGCAAATTTGACTTCAGGCTCAGAAGGAAGTATAACCAGTGCAACTTAAGCAGCATTCAATGAGAGGTAAAGAGGAGGTTATCAAGTGCCAGTAAATGGTTAATTATAAAAAATTGTAATTATTGGAAAGATTCACAAAAAAGATGCATCCACTTTATATTTTTCTTCGTAAATGTCGGCTCCATATCCTTTGAGAAGAAGCAAGGAGATCACACGATGAAATCATACTGGCATCTGATCATAATCGCCAGCGGTTTCGTCCTGATTATTGCCGGTTTCGTGTACAACGTTGTGTTTGCTGGCATTCCATACCAGGATCCGCCGCCTGAGCTGGTTGCGCGCTACAACCTGCATGCTGCGATTGCTCAGACGATAACGACGACTGGAATCATTACCATGCTTGCGGGGATCGTTGGGGGTATTGTTCTTCGGCTCTTGCGACGATAAGCGACGTGGATTCTGTCATTGCTTCCACCCGGCGCGCAACAGGTCGGTGAGCGTGCTCATAAACCGGAGATTATGGATCGTCGCCAGGCGATAGAAGAGGGTTTCGCCGATTGCATGCAAATGGTGCAGATAGCCAGACGAATAGTGTGTGCAAGTATAGCAGTCGCAACCGGGAGAGAGCGGCACGGTAGACTTGATATACCGATCATCCTGAATGTAGACGTAGTGAAACCAGCGATCAGCGAGACGAAACTCCGGTGTGTGCGGATCGGCAGCGAAGGCGTACAGGCGTCCATTGCGCGCATCGCGCGTCGGCAGGGCGCTATCGAACATCTGATAACCCATTCGCGCACAGGCAGCCACATACTCCGGGTGACCAACGCCAAGCGCGTGGAGCGGGAGATGCGCCGGGATCAGTTCGCGGGTGAGCGCCAGCATGTCGGTCAGCAGGTTACCTGTCGAGTCGAGGGGCCATCCGCCATAGCCATACCCATCGAAACCGATCTCGAGCAATGCTTCAGCGCATTCGCGTCGTAATTCAGCGATGCCCCCACCCTGGACGACCGCAAACAGCAGCGGTCGCTCGTTGTCCATGCGACGCATCGCAAGTTGACGTTCAAACTCCTGCTTGCAACGCGCCGCCCACCGGATGGTTCGCCGCACCGAGGCGCGCTGTTCCACCGGTGAGTCATCCACATGGGTGCAATCGTCCAGACAGACCACAATATCGGCGCCATATGCCAGTTGCAACTGAATGCACTTCTCCGGCGTCAACTGAAATTTGCGCCCTGCACCCTCTGGCTGGAATACGATCCCCTGATCGCTGAGCCGACCCTGCTTCGGATTCTGGCGGATCAGCGAGTATGCCTGAAAACCGCCCGAATCGGTCATGATTGGACCGTCCCAGCCAGACATTGCGTGAAGACCGCCCAACGCCTGAATGGTCGATGAGCCTGGCTTCTGCATCAGGTGGAATGTGTTCATCACCAGCGCGCGCACGCCAGCAGCCCGCACATCGCCAGCATCGGCGGCGCGCACCGTACCGAATGTGGCATCGGGCAGAAAGGCGGGCAGTGGCAATCTTCCCCGGCGTGTCGGTAATTCGTCGCTGTGTGCAGACATGGCTGGCAGTATACCACGCAGATGCGGAGATACATCAGGTTGCAACTTTTAACGCTTTCTCTACGTCTTTTCGACAGTGCGTACTGTCCTGATCCTGATCTTACAGGGAGAAGTTTTCATGAACCGTCCATGGCAGCGTCGTCTGATTGCGTTTGGCGCGGTTGCACTCGGTATCGTCTACCTGATCAATCCTACAGCAGGATTCCTCGAGTTGATTCCCGATGCTCTGCCATTCGTCGGTAACCTCGACGAGGCAGCGGCGACCACCCTGGTGATCTGGGGGATTCAGGCGTGGCGTCAGGCGTCTTCGGCATTACCGGCATTGCCGGAGAAGCTCGATCCATCGAAACCGGCGCACAACCGGTAAATCTGTGGCGCGCGATCCATAGCTGCTGAAGCGCAAAAACCCGACGCCGGTCGTTCACCGTCCTGTCGCAGCCAGCATCAGTGGGAGCAGTTCCACATCGGCGTCTGCGATAAGCGCGTTATACTCGCGCAACCCGGCCGGCGTCAACAACTGTCGTGCACCGTTCTGCGAGATTAACGGCAACACCTGCTGCGACATCTCATCACCCGTTTCGATGACAAACGCCCCGGCTCGCACGTCGCGCCACCCTGCATCCCGGATCAGCGTGGCAAGATCAGCAGCCGGTTCGGGCGTGGTCAGCAGCAGATCCGCTCTTCCGGGTTCACGTTCTGCGAGCAATGCCTGGATCCAACCGCGCAGACGAACTGACCAGCACGTCCAGGCAGTGGTTGCCGTAACAACGACCAGCCATCCTCCGGGTCGCACGACACGCCGCAGTTCGCGGAGCGCCGCGCGTTGATCATGCAGCATCCCCAGCGTCGCCAGGCATACTGCCGCATCGCAACATGCCGTGCGTAACGGAAACATATGCGCATCACCTGCGATTGTCCACATTCCGCCCCGATCTGCCGCCGCCGACAACGCTTCCCGGTCGCAATCAATGCCAGCGAGAGGTCCGGCAAAGTTGAGCAGCGAGCGGAGGAGCGCCGTCTTGTGCCCGGCGCCGCACCCCACATCGAGGAGCAGACCTGCTGGCGACGGCAGGGCGGCGAGGATCGCGGCGAGAACCGGCGCCATCGGCGCATGAAGCGTCGCAACATTGTGCATATTCATCGCAAAACTGACATGTATACTCTGTCGCTATAATAGGTATCAAAGCCGTAGCCGCGTCGCCATGCACAAGGGATGCGCCAGCGATGCAGGTCGTAAACAGAGGATACCCTGATGGATTTCTTCGAACTGATACGCCTCAACCTCCTCTCACCCATGGCGCTTGCATTTGTGCTGGGAATTATCGCCACTCTGGTACGAAGCGATCTCCACTTTCCGGAAGCATTGTACACGGCATTATCGATCTACCTGTTGCTGGCAATCGGGTTGAAGGGCGGCGCGGAACTTTCGGTGACGCCTCTGGCGCAGTTGTGGGCGCCGATGCTGTTTGCCCTCCTGCTCGGCGCTGCCATTCCCATCTGGTGCTATGCCATCCTCCGCGCTATGGGCAAGTTTAGTGTCGCCGACGCTGCTGCGATCGCTGCACACTACGGCTCGGTATCCGCCGTAACCTTCAGCGCCTGTCTCACGTTTCTGGAAAGTATTCCAATGCCGTATGAAGGGTTCGTGCCTGCGCTGGTCGCCGTGATGGAAATACCCGGCATTATCGTCGCGCTGGTCATTGCGCGTATGCGCCTTGGTCAGGTCGGCTCATGGCGCAGTGTTCTGCACGAAGTGTTGACGGGCAGGAGCATTCTGCTCCTGTTTGGCGGTCTGGTGATCGGGCTGGCGGCAGGCAAAGAAGGATTTGCACAGGTGACGCCACTGTTCGTCGATCCTTTCAAAGGCGCATTGACCTTCTTCCTGCTCGAAATGGGCATGGTCGCCGCCCGTCAGTTCCGCGACGTTGCAAAAGCTGGAAAATTCTTGATCGGCTTTGGCATCGTTATTCCGATCCTCCAGGGCGCGATTGGCATCTGGCTCGGCAATCTTGCGGGTCTGTCCCCCGGCGGCAGCATGGTGCTGGGGGTGCTGGCAGCCAGTGCGTCCTACATTGCTGCGCCAGCGGCAGTGCGCATCGCGTTGCCGCAAGCCAATCCGGGGTATTATCTGACTGCCGCGCTGGTGATCACCTTCCCGTTCAACCTGACGCTGGGATTACCGATCTATTTTGCGATAACCCGCGCAATCTTCGGCATCTAGCCCCGAACCGCACCCGCTCACTCCGCCTCCGGTTTTGGCGGTGCGATCAGTCCGCGCTGCACGGCAACCAGTGCCGCCTGCGTGCGATTGCTGACCCCGAGTTTCTGGAAGATCTCACTCAGGCGGTTGCCGACCGTCTTTTCTGAGAGAAACAGGCGCTGCGCGATAGTGCGGTTGTCGTAGCCAGCCGCCAGGAGGGTGAGAATGTCCCGTTCGCGCTCCGTCAACTGTTCGGCATCCTGATCAACGCTCAGGCGGCGAAACTCATCGAATACCTTCAACGTCACGGTTGGATCGAGCGCTGCCTCGCCGCGATACACCCGCTCGATCACATCGATCAGTTCATCGGCGTCGGCGTCTTTGAGCAGATAGGCGCGTGCGCCCGCTTTGATGGCTTCGAACAGGTGCTGATCCTGACGATACATGGTCAGCATAATGATCTTGACCTCCGGGTGCGATTGGGCAAGCTGACGCGCCACCGCAACACCATCGATCTCCGGCATCTGAATGTCGAGCAGTACGATGTCGGGCTGAAGCGCTGCAACCTGCGCCAGCACCTCGCGTCCGGTAGACGCTTCGCCGACAATGACGAATCCTGCTTTGCGCTCCAGCAGTTCGCGCAACCCCTGACGAAACATGCGATGGTCGTCAGCGAGGAGAATACGGATTTCACTGCTCATATGCGTTCCCTATCTTGCTTGATTCGACGCGGCAACTCTGCCGTTCAGCGGAAGGCGCAGCGATGCTGCGCTCTGGCATTTCCTGACCTTCAACCCTGAACCGCCCTCTCCAAAACACCTGTCGGCAGCGGCATCCAGGCGCGCAACTCTGTTCCTGTGCCAGGACGTGAGAGGATCGTCAGTTGCCCGCGCAACGCTGCCAGACGTTCACGCATCTGGCGCAACCCTACATGCCCCGGCGCTTCAGGCAACGCACCGGGATCAAACCCTCGCCCATCGTCGCGCACCACGATTTGCAACCCTTCATCGATCCGTCCAATCATAACCTCGACATGCGTCGCCGCTGCGTGTTTGGCAACGTTGGTCAACGCTTCCTGGACGACACGGAACGCAACTGCCTCGATCTCCGGCGGAATGGTGGACGGCGTACCCGTCAGATCAACGTGGATATCCCAGTTATGTTGACCGGCAAACTCAACGATGTAGCGCCGCAACCCGCCCACAAAACCCAATTCGTCAAACTGCACCGGACGCAGGGCAAAGATCGCCCGTCGCAATTCGCGGATCTGCTCGCGCAGCGTGGTTTTCAGTTCCAGCAATTCGGCGCGTAAACGTTGCGGATCGTTCTCGATCCAGTCCAGCCATAGATCGATGCGCATGCGCATAAACGCCAGGCTCTGCGCGATGCCATCGTGAATGTCGCGCGCGATGCGGGCGCGCTCTTCGGCGATTGCACGTTCCAGCTGATAGATAGCGCGTTCCTCGCGCGAACGTCGTCGGGCGCTGGCGATCGCTTCGGCAATCTCATTCGCAATCGTTTCCAGCAATGCCAGTTCATCACTGGCAACGGGTAGTCGATGCTCAAGATGGAGTTCTATCCAGCCCAGCAGCGCCATGCCGTCGTGAAGCGGCAACACCAGGCAGGCGACGCCGGATCGTTCAATTATCTGCGGCTGGCGGGCGGTCGCCATGCTATCGGCGATGCCCAATGCTCTGCGTAAACGGGCGAGTTCCTCTCCCGGCATCCCCTGAGCGCGCGCCTCGACAAACCCGTTCGGGTTGAGCAGCACCACTGCCGTCGCCCGCGCCGGAACCAGACGCTGCGGAAACGTCATTGCCGCATCGAGAATGTCATCGAGGGTCGCTGAATCGACGATCCGCCGGTTGACTTCGCTGAGCAGCGCCAGCTGGCTGTAGGCGCGCTGCTGGTCGCGCAACGCCTGTTCCAGTCCGGTCTGGTACCGCTGCTCCTGGCGACTGACCCACGTCAACGTCAACCAGACCGCCAGACCGCCAAGAAGCCCCCAGGCTGCTACATCGCCGAGGACGCGCATAAGCGGCGTGTCGGGTTCGAACCACAGCGCCTCCAGCATTCGTCCAACGGCAAACGCCAGACCGATGGCGCCGCCGAGCAACCAGCGCAGGCGCAGCAGGACCTGCCAGTACATTTTTGGCGCTTCATCGGCGCGCGGGGTCAACTCTGCGTCGATCACATCCATCCCCGTCCTGTACTCGTGTTCAGCCACTCTTTCTCCACCGGTTCTCAGTTCTCAGTTCCTGGTTCTCAGTTCTCAGTCCTCGGTTCTCAGTTCTCAGTTCTCAGCTCTCAGTTCTCAGTTCTCGGCTCTCAGTTCTTAGTTCTTAGTTCTCGGTTCTCGGTTCTTGGTTCTTGGTTCTCGGTTCTTGGTTCTTGGTTCTCGGTTCTTGGTTCTTAGTTCTTAGTTCTCGGTTCTCGGTTCTCGGTTCTCCCTTCCCCCATTGTAGCGTAAAATGAAAAACGCAGGCGACCTGAACGCCGCCCGCGTCTGACCGATATCATCGTCTCACGCCTACGCCGTCAGTACGCCGTGACCACGCCCCTGACGCGCCATTGCGCGCAAGCGAGCGATGCGCTCTCCGGTGGGCGGATGGGTGCTGAACCAGCGCATCATCCCGCCAGCGCCGCTCAGCGGATTCACAATGTAGAGCGAAGCCGTCGCCGGGTTCATCTGCATAAACCCTCGCTGCGCCGCCCACTCGATCTTCTCCAGCGCACTCGCCAGCGGCAGCGGATCGCCCAGGATGCGGGCGCCGAGTTCGTCCGCCTGGAATTCGCGCGCCCGCGAGATGCCGAGCTGGATGAGCGTTGCCGCGATCGGTGCAACAATCACGAGCAGCAGTTCACCAATCGGGTTGCCGCCCTCATCGTCGTCACCGCCGCTAAACATGCTGAAGATCTGGCTCCACATCCATATATCGGCGATTGCCGCAATAGCGCCTGCGATCGTCGCCGTCACCGCTGAGATCAGCGTGTCACGGTTCTTGATATGCGCCAGTTCGTGCGCAATAACCCCGGCAAGCTCCTCTTTCGTCAACAGGCGGCTGATGCCGGTGGTGACCGCCACAACACCTTTGCTGGGGCTGCGACCGGTTGCGAATGCGTTCGGCACATCCTCATCGATGATATAGAGCCTGGGCATGGGCAATCCGGCGCGCGCACTCAACTGCTCGACCGTCTGGTAGAACCACGGCGCTTCCTCGCGGCTCACCTCGCGGGCGCCTGCCATGCGCAGCACAATGCTGTCGGAGAACCAGTACGCGCCCAGATTCATTACTGCCGCAAAAACGACCGCGATGATCAGTCCGAATGTTCCACCCAACGCATTGCCGATGACCAGAAACAACGCGGTCAGCGCTGCCATCAGCACAAAAAGTTTGATGACGTTTTTTCCCATGCAACCCCTCCCACCGGTTACCGGATTGTGTCGTTCTTCACGCACCCCATGGTAGCGCACTGCATCAGATGACAACAGGGTAGGAATACCCGCTCTCGATCAGGAACCTTCCCGCATTTCCCCCGGAAGAACAATGTCGAGAAACGAACAGGATGGCGCCGATGAGTTCCATGGCAGTCTATTATCTTTTCTGATCAAAAATGCAAGTTCGCCGGGGAAGACGAAACGCTGCACGTCCCACTGCCTGCCAGCGACAAGCGCCTCAAACTGGCGTTCGTAGGTTGCGCCCATTCCCTTGCGTCGCCCGCCCAGGGTCTGCACCGGGTAGGACACCAGCACGAATGCTGCATCGAGCGTTTCGAGGAGACGCGCCGCAGCGCCGCGCTCGATCTGTTCCAGCACCGGCGCTATCTTCAACACCAGCGCCAGATCAACCGGCGGACCGCCGGGATCGGTCGTCTGATCGCGCACCTCTGCGTCACCTGGAACGCCGATAAGCGCCATAAAGCGTCGGATGAACTCGATGAGGGCGCTATCGATGTCGCTGGCATGGTAGACCGCGTCATCGGCGAGCGGCATCCAGGGTATCGCCAGCGGATTCAGCCCGCAACCGATATCCAGGACCGATCGGATGGGTGGAAGAGCGGCGCATATGCTGGCGTAAAAATGAAGCAGGAACGGCAGACGTTCGCGGGTCGAAGCATGCTGCGCCATCAGGTGCAGTGTAGCGCGCAGGAAGGAAGGATCGAGGTGCGCCACGCGCGGGTTCGCTCGCGCCGCCTGGATAAGCGCCTCATCAGAAGGAGTCACCGGCGGGAGCGCAGCACCTGCCTGCAAAAGCGTCAACCAGCGCTCCACGTCGATCCGCTGTTCGACATACGCTCCGACGACCTGATGCAACCGGCTCTTCGTCGCCTTGATCGCCTCCCGGACATTGCGACGAACGACGAGTTCGCGCGCTGCAAGAGTGCGCACCAGTGTCGGGGCGATGGAGCGGTACTTTGGCGCCGCCAGAATGGCTTCAACCACGGCATCGATCTGACCGGCATCGCTCAGCGCCTTGCGCCCTGGCGGTGAATGTTCAGCATCTTCGGGCATTACCAGACCATCGGCGCTACATATCGAACCATCGCCCCACGATTGACGTTCACCCCTCCTCCGTCTTCCCGCGCATCCGCGGGCTTTCCCACGGCACATCGGGGACGCCAGCGTTCGCATTCGCAAACCGTGCAGCAACGAACAGCAGGTCCGAAAGGCGATTCAGATACACAGCGACCTGCGGATTGACCGGTTCGCTGTGGCTCAGCGCCACAACCCGCCGTTCGGCGCGGCGGCAGATCGTGCGCGCCAGATGCAGGTAGGCAGCAGACAGCGAACCGCCCGGCAGAATGAACTGGCGCAATGGCTCCAGTCGCGCTTCCAGGTCATCGATTGCCCGCTCCAGCGCCTGCACCGCCTCCTGGTCGATACGTGGAATATTCGCCGCCTCCCCAGGCGTCGCCAGGTCGGCGCCGACGATGAAGAGATCGTTCTGAACCCGCGCCAGTAGCGCGTCGAGTTCTGCACCGACGCCTGCCGCGCGCGCGACGCCGATCGCCGCATTGCACTCATCGACAGTGCCGTATGCCTGAACGCGGGGCGCATCCTTGGGGACGCGCAACCCGCCCCACAACCCGGTTTCGCCCTCGTCGCCCGTTCGCGTATAGATCTTCATTGCACCACTCCTCTCTCAATCGAGCCGCAGCGCGATGTGCAACTCGCGCAACTGACGCTCATCGACCGGTGATGGCGCATTGGTCATCAGATCGACTGCCTGCTGCGTCTTCGGGAATGCCATCACCTCGCGGATCGTGACTTCATCGGCAAGGATCATGCAGATGCGGTCGATACCAGGGGCAATGCCGCCATGCGGCGGTGCGCCGTACTCGAACGCTTCCAGCATATGCCCGAACTGACGCATTGCCGTTTCGCGGTCGATGCCGAGCAGATCGAACAGGCGTTGCTGCACATCACGGCGATGGATACGGATCGACCCGCCACCAGCTTCGTAGCCGTTCAGAATCAGGTCATACGCTTTGGCGCGCACCCTGCCGGGGTCGGTTTCCATCAGGTGCAGGTCTTCATCCTTTGGCGCTGTGAATGGGTGGTGCACCGCATCCCAGCGCTGCTCCTCCTCATTCCACTCGACGAGCGGAAAATCGATCACCCATGCCCACGCCAGCACATTCGGATCGGCAAGGTTAAGGCGTGCGCCGAATTCGCGCCGCAGGCGATCCAGGGTTTGCGCAACAATCTTTGGCGTATCTGCGACGATCAGCAACAGATCGCCGGGTGCGCCTTCCATGCGACGAATGATGGCAGCCATTTCATCGGGTGAAACCTGCCTGCCGAAACTGGAGCGCACCTCGCCCCCTTCGCCCGGCACAACCGCCCAGAGCAATCCTCTGGCGCCCGCCTGCTTCGCCAGTTCAACCACCTCGTCGATCTGTTTGCGCGAGTAACTCCCGGCGCCGGGAATGCGCAATCCCTTCACCTGCCCGCCGGTATCGAGCGCCGTCCGAAACACACCGAACTGACTGGCAGCCACCACATCGCTCACATCGACCAGTTCCAGACCGTAGCGCAGGTCTGGTTTGTCCGACCCAAAACGCTCCATCGCCTCGGCGTATGTCAGGCGCGGGAAGGGTATCGGCAACCGCTTATGCGGTACAATTTCACGACACAGCGCCGTAAACAGACGCTCAATGATATCGAGCACATCGTCCTGATCGACAAAACTCATCTCCATGTCGAGTTGCGTGAACTCGGGTTGCCGGTCAGCGCGCTGATCCTCATCGCGGAAGCAGCGCGCAATCTGGAAGTAGCGATCAAACCCGGCGACCATGAGCAGTTGCTTCAACTGCTGCGGCGACTGCGGCAACGCATAGAATTTGCCCGGATGCAACCGACTCGGCACCAGATAGTCGCGCGCACCCTCTGGCGTCGATTTGATCAGGATCGGCGTCTCGATCTCGACAAACCCCTCGCGGTCGAGGAAATCGCGGATAAACTTGACGATCCGATGGCGCAGTATGATATTCCGCTGCATTCGTTCGCGTCGGAGATCGAGATAGCGATATTTCAGGCGAAGCGTCTCCTCTTCACCGCCTTCCTTGTTGATGTAGAGCGGCGGCGTTTTTGCCGGGTTGAGCACCGTCGCTTCGGTTGCGTGGACTTCGATCATGCCGGTGGCAATATCGGGATTGTACGCCTCCTCCGGGCGCTGCATCACCCTGCCGCGCACCTGAAGCACATACTCCACGCGCGCGTCGCTGGCAACGGCATGCGCCACCGGCGAATCAGCCGAGTCAAAAACGACCTGTGTGATACCATACCGGTCGCGCAGGTCAATAAAAATCAACGGACCGTGGTCGCGGCGGCGATGCACCCAACCGGCGAGCAGCACCTCCTGACCGATGTGGTCTGCACGCAACTCGCCGCAGGTGTGGCTGCGGTACATGATGGAACTCCTTTATAATCGCATATCGGGATATTGACGTTTCAGTGCGATTGTAGAGATCGCCATTATAGCCGCACAAGAAAGGGCTGTCCAACACCATGCGCAGGCGTGTTGTCATTCTCGGCGTTGCCATCGATGATGTCCTGATGGATGAAGCCATTGCCGCCGTCGCCCGGTTCATTGCCGAAGGCGGTCCGCACCAGATTGTAACGGTCAATCCAGAGTTTGTGATGGAAGCGCGGCGCAATCGCGCCTTTCGACGGGTGCTTGCCGCCGCCGACCTGGCAACGCCCGACGGGTTTGGGATCATCCTGGCGGCGCGCTGGCGCGGGACGCCGTTGCGCGGGCGGGTGACCGGCATCGACCTGACCGAACGCATCGCTGCTGAGGCGGCGCGACGCGGCTGGTCGCTGTTCCTCCTCGGCGCAGCGCCCGGCGTTGCAGAGCGCGCTGCGGCAGCTCTGCAACGGGCAAACCCGGGTCTGCGCATTGCCGGGTGCTACGCCGGCTCGCCGCGCCCGGCTGACGAACCGCCGATCCGCGAGCGCATCATTGCCGCCAGACCCGACGTGCTCCTGGTGGCATACGGGCACCCGGCGCAGGATCTGTGGATTGCCCGCAATCAACCTCTCCTGCGCGTGCCGGTTGCCATCGGCGTGGGGGGAACCTTCGATGAACTGGCAGGCGTCGTGCCGCGTGCACCGGCGCTGATGCAACGCCTGGGGTTGAAATGGCTCTATCGCCTGATCGTGCAACCCTGGCGCTGGCGACGGATTATGACCGCGGCGCCGCTCTTTCTATGGACGGTGCTGCGCGAGGGGCGCGCCTTCGATGCGCTGCACGCTGAATAGCAGCGCACGCGGCACATGGAAGAAACCCTTGTAATTGCCGCCCTTGCTGCTCAGCACTGGTTCGCCGCGACGGTCGCAGTAACCGAACCACTCGCCATAGACCGGATCGACAAATGTGCGGAAGGCGTACTCATCCACCCGTTCCAGCCAGCGCAACCAGCGTTCCTCGCCGGTCGATGTGTACGCCAGCACCAGCGCATAGATCGCCTCGGTATGCGGCCACCAGAGTTTCATGGTCGACTCGAGTTGCAGCGTCGGTTTTCCTTCGATATCCATAAAGTAGTACAACCCGCCGTACTCGCGGTCCCAACCATACTCCAGCGATCCTTCCAGCGCATCCAACGCCAGTTGCCGGTGCTTCTCGCCAGGAACGAATTCCAGCATATGAAGCAGAAACCAGGCGACCTCAATCGCATGACCGGGGTTGAACAGGCGACCTTCGGGCCATGCGCGCAGGTCGTGTCCATCGAGTGCGACATGCTCGACGAGAATGCGCCGCTGTGGATCATAGTGGCGGAGCACACCATCCATCGCGTCGCGGATGATCTGGAGGTAGCGCGGATCATTGGAGACGCGCGCCAGTTCGATCGCCATGCTCGCCAGCACCATCACATTCGCCAGATTGCTGACCGGCGGATTGCCGATCAGCATCGGACGGTCGAGCAAGACCGGATTGCGGATCCACGCATCGATCTTCCAGAAAACCTCGACGGCTTCGTCGAAACAACTGGCGTCACCAGTTGCGCGGGCATATTCGAGCAACCCCAGCATGTAGAAGACGGCGGCATACGGTTTACGCTGATAGAAATATGGTTCCCCCTCGCGGGTCAGACTGAAATAGACGCGCCCCTGCGGATCACGACCATAGCGGCGCATGAACCGACAGATGAGCGTTGCCGCATCGAGAAACTCCTGACGCCGCTCGAACTCGTTGTAGAGCCGTGAGAACATCCAGACCGCCCGCCCCTGCATCCACATGTACTTCTTCGTGTCATAGACCGTCCCATCGCGATCAAGGCAGGTGAACTGTCCGCCGTACTCGCGATCCAGCGAATGGTTCAACCAGAACGAAATGACCGACTCCAGATTCGTGCGATAGCGCTCCGCATATGCTGCGAGCATGGTTTCTCTCCGTGGCTTGTTGTGCATCGCTTTTTGCACAGGTATGGTACACCATCCCGGCGCAGCATGGAATGCGGAGCATGAGCCATGTTCCAGACGTCTACCTGGGCATCAATCGCCGGTACTCGACTGCCATGCACCGGTTCATCACCACGTTCAACCCGGCTGCCTCAGCGCGCGCCGCTGCCTCCTCGTTCACAATCGACAACTGCATCCACACCGCCCCCGCACCTGCCGCAATAGCGTCCTCAATGACCGGCATCACCGTTTCGGGTCGGCGAAAGATGTCCACAATATCGATCTTTTCCGGCACATCCCGCAACGTGGCGTATGGCTTTTCGCCGAGCACCTGAATGTTCAGATTCACCAGACGCGGATTGACCGGAATGATCCGGTATCCCTGACGCTGCAAAAATTCGGCGACCATATACGAGTCGCGCTCAGGGTCGTCACTGATCCCAACTACGGCAACCGTGCGTGCAGCGGTGAGTAACTCACGAATCTCCTGATCACTGGTCAACACAGGAACCTCCTTCCCATAGCGACGCGGCGCCTCAACCGCGCTTTCCTGTTTATCGTATGTCGAAAAGTGCCAGCGTGCAACCGACACCCGCCGCGCATGTGGTATGATGACTCACCCAATACTCATCATTCGTCGCGGAGAGAGATATTCCAATGAACATTCTGCGCTACATGCTGATCGTCGTGCCCCTCGCGTTTCTGGCAGAATGGTTCTTCCCCAACCCGCTGCTCGTCTTTGCCCTTTCCTGTATCGCCCTGATCCCGCTCGCCGGTCTGCTCGGCGAGGCGACCGAAGAACTCGCCATCCACGTCGGTCCGAAAGTCGGCGGGTTGCTGAACGCCACCCTGGGCAATGCCGCCGAACTGATCATCACGATCGTCGCGCTGCGCGAAGGAAAGATCGAACTGGTCAAAGCATCGATCACCGGCTCGATTCTGGGCAACCTGCTGCTTATCCTCGGTCTCAGCCTGCTGCTCGGCGGTCTGCGTCACGGCATTCAAACGTTTGATCGCAATCTGACCGGCGTCGCGGCGACGATGATGATGCTCTCGGTTGTTGGTATGATGATCCCAACGCTGTTTGAGTTACTTCGTGAAGTGCAGAGCGGGAAGGTGGACGTCTTCAACACCGAGGTGCGCGATCCGGCGCTCGATGCGCTCAGTCTGGGGGTTGCAGGCATTTTGATCGTTGTGTATGTGCTTAGCCTGATCTTTTCGTTTCAGAAGCCAGAACGTGGCATCGGCGCTCCAACCGGCATCGGCGATCCCTCGGCGGAAATCGAACATCACCAGGCAAAATGGAGCGTTCCCCTCTCGCTTGGCATCTTGACGATTGCGACGATTGCGATCGTTTTTCTGAGCGAATTCCTGGTCGGAGCGGTTGAGCCGGTTGTCGAACAACTGGGGGTCAGCGAGTTGTTCCTGGGGGTCATTTTGATCCCGCTGGTCGGCAATGTTGCCGAGCATATCGTCGGCGTTCAGGTGGCGATGAAAAACAAAATGGACCTGTCACTGTCGATCTCGCTCGGCTCCAGTATGCAGATTGCGCTCTTCGTGGCGCCGGCGCTGGTCTTCATCAGCCTCCTGTTTGGCAATGAGATGACCCTCTATTTCAGCCTGTTCGAGGTTGCGGCGCTGACGCTGGCAGTGTTGTGCGCCGCGCAGGTATCGGTCGATGGCGAGAGCAACTGGCTCGAAGGCGTGCAGTTGCTGGCTGTGTATCTGATCACCGGTCTCGGATTCTTTTTTGTGGCGACGCCGGGCGCCCATGGCGGCTGAGCAATTGTACTCAGGCAAATGAACGCTATGCTCAACACGATACATCTGCAAACATTTCTGGCAGTGGTCGAAACCGGAAGCTACAGCGCTGCGGCAGAACGCCTCCACCTGTCTCAACCGGCTGTGAGTAATCACATACGAGCACTCGAAGCGCAGCTTGACCAGGTGCGCCTCTTCCGACGGGTCGGGCAGCAGATGCTGCCAACCCATGCTGGTGAAGAACTGGTTGCAGTCGCGCGCGAAATGCTGGAACTGGCAACGCGCGCAGAAGAGCACATCCGCAGCCTGCGCGGTCAGATTGGCGGTCGGGTGATGATCGGCTGCACACCCGCAGGCGCAGAAGCGCTGCTCTCGCGAATACTCAAAGCATTTCACGAGCGCCATCCGGCAGTGAGTCTTGCCGTCAGCGTCGCCCTGCCTGAGATTCTGCTCGACCGACTCGCCCGCCAGCACATTCACATCGCGCTGATCGAGGAAAAGCAGAGCCCCCGCAGCTGGATCGTGCAACTCCTGGGCAGTGAGCCGCTTGAACTGATTGCGCCGCGCACCCATGAGATCACGCATCGCGGGCTGATAACGCCAGACGCGCTCCGCCATCTCCCGCTGATCATGCCGCTCAATGGGAGCGTCGCGCGCCGTCTCATCGAAGAGCGGCTCCGCTCAGGCAAACCGGCGCGTACCGACATCAACATTGCCCTCGAAACCGACAGTGCTGCTGCTGCGATTGAGGCAGTGCGCAACGGGATTGGGATGGCGTTTGTTCCACGATCATGTCTGGCACATCATCCCGATGTCAGCATCGTGCCGGTCGATGGGCTGAATCTTCAGCAGGAATGGTTTGCACTCCGCGCGCGTGAACAGACCACATCGCGCGCCGTGCAGGAGATGTTTGCCTTTCTGACCGGTTCGGATGTCCGCACCATTCTGCATCATACCGGCATTCAATCGCCGCTGGAGAACAAAACGCCGGGAAAGACCGCGAAAACGGAAAGGAGACGCGCATGATTCATACGACATTTGCAACGACCAGTCGGGGCTTACGCCGCGATACGGTTCCGATGCGCCTCTTTGAGAAAGCCAAACGCCTGGGGGTCTGGAATCCCAGCGACATCGACTTCAGCCAGGATGTGCGCGACTGGCAAACGCTTACGGCAGACGAACGCGATCTCGTGCTGCGTCTGACATCGCTGTTTCAGGCGGGCGAGGAGGCGGTCACGCTCGATCTGCTGCCGCTTGTCGCCACGATTGCCGCCGAAGGGCGCATCGAAGAAGAACTCTTCCTGACCAGTTTCCTGTGGGAGGAAGCCAAGCACACCGACTTCTTCAACCGCTTTTTGACCGAAGTCGCTGGCGTGGCGGGGGATCTGAGTCACTACCACACAGCGAATTACCGCGCACTCATCCACGAAGCGTTGCCGGCTGCCATGGGGCGCCTGCGCGACGATCCGTCACCGGAGGCACAGGCGATAGCATCGCTCACCTACAACATGATCGTCGAAGGAGTACTGGCAGAGACCGGGTATCACGCCTACTTCACCATGCTCGAACGACGCGACCTGATGCCAGGCACCCGCAAAGGGATCGGTTTGCTGAAGCAGGACGAATCGCGCCATATCGCCTATGGCGTCTACCTCCTGTCGCGCCTGATCAATGCCGAACCGCGCCTGTGGGACGTTATTGTCGAGCGGATGAACGAACTGGTGGTGTACGCGATGGGGGTGATCGACGATGCGTTCGCCTGTTATGACGTCGTTCCATTCGGGTTGAGCCACGACGATTTCATGCATTTTGCCATGGGGCAGTTCCAGCGGCGTCTCGACCGCATTGAGCGCGCACGCGATCAGACGCTGGAGTCCATCGAGGAAGAAGCGCCTGATTCACCGTCGTCGCCATCGTAGGGACGCAGCGCCGCTGCGTCCCCCCTGCGCCGCTGCGTCCCCCCTGCGCCGCTGCGTCCCCCCTGCGCCGCTGCGTCCCCCCTGCGCCGCTGCGTCCCCCCTGCGCCGCTGCGTCCCCCCTGCGCCGCTGCGTCCCCCCTGCGCCGCTGCGTC
>Ga0209227_1001727_pt1 | contig 16548 bp, 7 predicted proteins | sample YNPBryantNP2012_FD_185815 | JGI IMG/M metagenome (GOLD analysis project Ga0209227, IMG submission 185815) | Anoxygenic and chlorotrophic microbial mat microbial communities from Yellowstone National Park, USA - YNP Bryant NP 2012 (SPAdes)... ...
ACGCGCTCCCGACGAGAACCGCCTGGCCCTGCACGACTTTGACTTCACCTGCGATGAAAGCGGTCAACTGCAACGCCTCACCTGTCCCAACGGTCAAACCGCCGAAGTCATCTGCTCAGACCAGTCGGCTTCCTTCGTGGCTTGTTTCCCCCAAGAGACCTGTCAGACCTGTCCGCTGCGTGAGAAATGTCCGGTCCTCCCTTACAAGAAACACCCCTTCACCCGCTTGCGTTTCGATCAGCCTGCACTGCGGCGCGCTCTGCGAAGAAACATCGCCCAAGCCTGCTTCCCTCACGGACACCATCTCCGTGCTGCCGTCGAAGCCATTGTGCGCAGCGTGAAGCATCCTTTCCCCGCAGGGAAACTGCCGGTACGAGGGCTTTTCCGAGCCGCAAGTCTGGTGATTGGTTCGGCCGCCGTAAGCAACGTGCGGCACATCCACCGTTACCTGATAGCGCAGAAAAAGGGGGAAACCCAACAAAATCAGGAAGAACAGAGCAACAATCAGGCAAAAAAGGCCCTGGCGCAGGCTGGTGAGGTTATTTTTTTGCTTTTCCGCCGCCCGCTCCTGCCCCCTTGGCGGCGAGCTGGGTCACTTTTTGGTTGGTAATGTTCAGCCTTCTTGCAGTGGAGTCTGTGATAATATCCCTTACCCCCTGCCTCTTCCACAATGCGAAGAGGCAGGGGGTGCATACGGAACGATTTAGCTATGTTTGCGGTTCATACCTGAACCTTCACTTATACCAACAAGATATTCCTTGCGCAAACGTGGCATACCGAATCGCGTGCGATTGCAACGCATGATCTTTGTTGTCCCACCCCGTCTGGGGCAGCATCGGTACGCTATGACAAGTGGGTTCGCAATCTGCCTCTACCGGCAGCGGCGGTTATGATTGGTACGAACAATTCAGCGATACCGGCAATTGATTGTGTTCATTCCTACATCTAACAGAGATAGCCTGTACCCATTCGTTCTTATCGGGCGAGATGGTTCTTGCCAAAAATTGCCACAAGGCATAGTGCCACGAAGCTGTATACCATCGCTAGCGCAGCAACAGATACACCTGAAATAAGGACTCCATACGTATTCGTGAGAACGTGGAAGATTGTTACAACGAACAGACTGCCTCGCGTGCTGTTGTAGAGCCAGGTGTAGATGAAAGATACTGCAATAGTACCGATGAACCACGCCAGAAAGGGATAGTTAGACATTGGATGGCCCTGCCAAAGGAACAGCGGTACATGCCACATTCCCCACAACACACCTACTACGAGCGTTGCCGCAAGGGCACTGTGGTTTTTCTGTAATCTTGGTAGGGCAAATCCTCGCCATCCGACCTCTTCCCACGTATTCGAGAGCAGTGACATCACAAAGGTTGCAATCGCAACACCGGCGATGTTGCCGTCCACTGCTATGGAGTTTGCTGGCAATCCTAATCCCTGAGTGATGGCTTTGCCAGTTAGAGCCTATCCGGAATACCCTGTCGAAGAAGAAGATCGGTTGGGGCGCAGCGCCGCTGCGCCCGTCCATCCATCGATGGGTTTCATTCGTTGTACCGTGAGGCGGGTATTCGGATAGGCACTCATACGTTCCACGCGGGCCATACGTGATTTAGAAATTCGTGCTGACTGTGTCGATGCAGGAAGGATTATAAGCGCTGCCCACCCCTGTGATCACCGGTGCAATCGCTGGCACGGCATACGGTTCAGCGTCACGACGTAAGACAATATGTTTCCGCCATGTCTCCTCGCTGTGTGGATAATCTTGACGGAAATGACCACCACGACTCTCAGTGCGCAGCAGTGCTGCGGCAACAATTAATTGTGCGGTAAGCGCTGCATTAACGGCAGTAAGGTGATCGGCTTCATCAGGATCGGCACTGACCGGCCAGGTTGCCAGTCTGATTAATGCTGCACTAAGGGTGTCACCGTGACGGATTGGCCCAGCAGCACGCATAATATCGGCCAGGATCGTCCGCCAGTTGGCATCGGGTGGCGCTGAAATAGGTGCAGGTGGTAGCGGATCGGGGAGCGGTACCTCCTGATCGCGAAGGGCCGCTGCTGCTTCTCCGGCCCGCCGCCCAAACACCAGACACTCAAGCAGCGAGTTGCTAGCCAGGCGATTGGCACCATGAACACCAGTGCAAGCCACTTCACCGGCGGCAAAAAGACCGGGTAAGCTGGTTGCACCGCTCAAATCAGTACGCACACCACCCATCAGATAATGAGCCGCCGGTGTGACGGGTATCGGAGTCCGGGTGGGATCAATGCCATCGGCACGAAGATGGGTACAGATCGTCGGGAAGTGGTGCTCGATCAGATGGGCCGGTAGGTGAGTCAGTTCGAGCAAGACATGGTCACATCCTTCGGCCTGCATCGCCGCAACGATTCCGCGCGTCACGACATCACGTGGCGCTAATTCGGCACGCGGGTCGTAGTCGGGCATAAAGCGGCGCCCGCCGGGCGTGAAGAGCAGACCACCTTCACCGCGTGCTGCTTCGGTGATCAGGAAGCCATGCCCGGCCCGAGTCCGATAGACGGTAGGGTGGAATTGTACGAACTCCATATCGGCCACTTCTGCACCGGCCCGATAGGCCAGCGCAATCCCTTCGCCGAGTGCCGTTGGTTGATTGCTAGTCAGGCCGTATAATGCACCGGCGCCGCCGCTGGCCAGCACAGTTGCTTTGGCCAGTACCCGCCACCATGTCCCATCAACCATGCGTACCAGCGCGCCAACCACTCGCTCTCCGGCGGTTAGCAGTTCAACCGCCTGGGCCTGCTCGCGGATAGCGATCAGCGGTGTTGCCCGGACACGTTCGATCAGCACCTGCGTCACTGCCCGTCCGGTCGCATCACCGACGTGAACGATGCGGCGGCGGGAATGTCCACCTTCCAGTCCTAATGCGAACTGGTCGGCGTCGCGCTCGAAGGGAACACCCAACGAAGCCAATTCGCGCATCAGGGCCGGGGCTTCGTTGGCCAGTACTGCCACGGCAGCCGGATCACACAGCCCTGCTCCGGCGATCAAGGTGTCAGCTACGTGAATACCGGGCGAGTCGGCTGGGTCGAGGGCAGCGGCAATTCCTCCCTGTGCCCAGGCTGAATTGCTTTCAGGTAACGATCCACGCGCCAGTACCAACACCCATGCGCCGCGAGCTGCGGCGGCCAGCGCTGCGGTTAGGCCGGCTGCACCGGCGCCAATCACCAACACATCCACCTGGCGGTCACGCATGGGAGGGAGTCGGCTGAGGATACTGCGTGAGGCAGGAATAGTTGCCATACGTGGTTCCTTTACGATAAAGACCTGAACCTTCCTTACCGGTCAGCACGGAAGGCGATCAGGCTGAGAGATACTTACAGAGCCAACATGCGATCAATCGCCAGCCGTGCGCGGTTGGCAATCTCTGGTGGAACGGTCACCTGCTCGCGTAGATCACGAAGACTGTTACGCACCTTCTCGAGCGTAATGAGCTTCATATACCGGCAACTGATCGACTCGTCAATCGGCACGAATTGTTTAGTTGGGTTGGCCTTGCGCATCCGGTGCAGAACGCCAATCTCGGTAGCGACGACAAAGCGGCTGGCCGGTGAGCGATTGACGTGCGCAATCATGCCTTCGGTCGAGAGAATGTGGGTTCCCCGCTCATCAATCACCCCATGCGCCAGATAATCCATGGTGCTGGTGACACAGCCACATTCAGGGTGAATGAGAAACTCGGCGTCGGGCATGGCTGCACGCTTTTGTTCGATCATTGTTGGCCGAATGGCAGCGTGTACGTGACACTCACCGGCCCAAATCTTGATCGGGCGACCTGTCTTCTGGCGGAGATAACTGCCTAGAAACATATCGGGTAAGAACAGAATAGTTTTATCGGCAGGGATGGCGTTGATTACCCGTTCGGCATTGCCTGAAGTACAACAATAATCACTCTCGGCCTTGACGGCTGCACTAGTATTGACATAACTAACTACTACTGCATCTGGATGGGCTGCTTTCCATTGACGCAGTTGTTCGACTGTGATCGAATCGGCCAGCGAGCAGCCGGCATTGGCGTCGGGGATCAGCACAGTACGCTGTGGATTGAGAATGGCCGCCGTTTCGGCCATGAAGTAGACACCACAGACCACAATAACGTCGGCATCAGTACGTGCTGCTGCCTGTGCCATACCAAGCGAGTCACCAACGTAGTCAGCGATCTCTTGAATTTCGCCGTATTCGTAATTGTGGGCCAGAATGATCGCGTTGCGTTGGCGACGCAATTCATTGATCTCGGCAATGAGTGTTGCTGCGGTTTCACCGGTCGTTTCGTAGAGCTGGGCAACCATAAGTGAGTGCTCCAATTTAGTGTTATTATTACACTTTTAAGAATTGTGAAGAGTATACACTGCGGGTGAGATATTGTCAAGAGGTCACTAAAAATCTATCCAATGTCATCGCGTTCCTAAAGAGTGCTATTGTGCAAAGGAATATTCTCAAGAGGCTACTAAAAAATTTTTTATCCAATAGGCCTTTTTCCCCTCTTCTCTTTTGGTGCTCTTGGTTGCACAATAAGGACACAGCCGCAAATCGTAGCTATAGACGGCCATCTGGTACCGGTTATGCTAGAGATTTGCCGGGCGTAACTTTGAAACAATCTTCGGCGACGAATCGTTTAGGTATACAAACATACATACCTGCTACCGCCGAAGGGACGTATGGAAACACTCATGACCGGCCAGATAACGGAATGGCGTGATCTGGAAGGCTACCTTGAGCCGCACCAGCTCACGGAACTGATGATGACGGGTGATCTACCTGCCGAGACACGGTTGCGTCTGGGGCGTGATTTGCGATCCCGGTTGGCTGCCCATGCGGCCTATATTCCGCCGCAACTGGTACACCATCAACTGACCAATCCGCAGCCCGGTCGTATCAGTGGTGCTTTTTGGGAGGGAGCACTCCTCTTCGCCGATCTCTCCGGTTTTACCGCACTGTCCGAACGACTATCGGTGTTGGGCCGACAGGGCGCCGAAGAGGTTTCGGCAGTGGTAAACCGGCTATTTGCAAATCTCCTGCACGAAGTACAGGTTCACGGTGGGTCTTTACTGAAGTTTGGTGGCGATGCGCTGACGGTCTTCTTCGATGCCGCAATCCTGGGTGAGCACCACGCGATGGCTGCCTGCGCGGCGGCACTGGCGATGCAGAAGCGGATGACCGAGTTCGCCAATCTGTCGACGCGCGCCGGCGAATTTACCCTGCGCTTACGGGTTGGCGTGCATGTCGGGCGCGTGTTCGCGGCTGAAGTGGGTGATCAGAGTCATATTGAATTACTGGTGACCGGCCCAGAGGTGAATCGAGTGGCGCTGGCCCAGGAGATTGCCGCGCCTGGTGAAGTTGTCGTTACTGAGCAGACGTTGCATCGTTTAGCTTTCTATCGTGTCGAACAGCGACGGGCTGGATTTTACCATCTGCTTGATCTGTCGATGACATCGCTGCCATCAGTATCGTCGTTGACATTGCCGCTCAGCGGTCCAGATGATCTGGCGACACTCAATCGGCTGGCACGCCAACTGGCGGCTCTGCAACCGTACCTCGTCTACCGTTTACCACGTCGTTTTCTTGATCCGGCGGCCGGCGAATTGGGTGAATTTCGCCCGGTGACGGTGCTCTTTGTCAATATTTATGACTTTTCAGCGTACCTGAACCGCTTAGAGAACGCTCCAGCATTGGCAGCTACGATCTTCAATGCGTATTATCGGCGCGCCCAGGCAGTTGTACATCACTATGAAGGGATTGTGAATAAAGTGGATATGTACACCCACGGCGATAAGCTGATGGTGTTGTTTGGTGCGCCTACGGCCCATGAAGATGATCCTATTCGTGCTGTCCATTGTGCACTCGAACTACGAAACCTCATGCGGGATGTAAATCGCGAGATCGGCGAACGAGTAGGGACGGATGTGATACCACTGAGGCAGAAAATTGGTATCAACACCGGTACCGTCTTTGCCGGGCGCGTTGGTGGATCGACTCGTTATGAATACACGGTGATGGGGTCGGCAGTGAATCTGGCGGCGCGGTTGATGGCGGCAGCTCCCGAAGGGGCCATCTATCTCTCACCGAGCACGCAGGTTGCGGTACGTGATTATTTTGCGCTCAAAATGGACCCTCCTCTGACCCTGAAAGGGCTGAGTGAACCGGTGACGCCAGCGCAGGTGCTGCATCATACAACGAGTGTAACCACACGCCATGATAGCGAACACCTGTTGATAGCACCGTTGATCGGACGTGATGCTGAATTGCATCAGGTGTTGAAGACGGCCCGCGCTGCATTAAAAGGTCAGGGAGCAACCATTGTGCTGGTCGGCGAGGCGGGTGCCGGTAAATCCCGGCTCGCCGAGGAGGCAATTCAGCGCCTGGTCATCGATTCAACGGTGTCTCACGATGCTGCTGGAGGGGTGCCGCCGTTCACCATACTCTTCGGCGATTGTCAGAGTTATGAACAGCGGACTCCGTATGCGGCGATTCGGATGCCCTTGCTGAGCGCGCTAGGCGTTGATCTACGGGATACACCGGATCGTATTGCTGCCAGTGTTGTGGCGCGTGTCGAATACCTGGTACCGGAAGTCGGGCGCTTTGCACCGTTACTGGCCGATGCACTTGGGGTACCGATTACCGATACCCCGTTGACAGCCGGCATTTCAGCACAGCAACGTCATGATCGTCTACAGGAATTGATCGTTGCCATCTTTCTGGCGCTGGCCGACCGTGAATCATTGCTCGTGTTGCTTGAAGATTGTCACTGGGCTGATGTGCCATCTCTCGAGGTGTTGGAACGGTTGAGTAAAGCGGCGGTAGGTCGAAAGTTAGCGTTACTGCTCACCTACCGACCTGAAATGATTTCGCCAGCGCCATGGGATGATCTGCCCGGCACGGTGCGTCTCGTGTTGGGTGAGCTAAAGCCAGAAGATAGTCGGTCGTTGTTGGCCGCTTTCCTCGGCGGTTCACCGCCAGATGAGATATGGCCGCTGTTAGATCGCACGCAGGGCAATCCATTTTTCATTGAAGAACTGGTGCGGACGCTGATCCGTGATCGATTGCTGGTACGTGAACAGCCAGGGGCGTCGTGGCAACTGACGCGACCAATTGAAAAGATCGAAATCCCGCAGAGTATTGAAGGCTTGCTGATAGCACGTCTTGATCGGCTCGATGAACCACGCCAGGAGTTGGTACAGGTTGCCTCGGTAATCGGACGCCGTTTCCAACGTCCGGTGGTTGAAGGGGTGTACTCGAATCCACCGGTGCTCGATGAGAGCTTACAACAATTGATTAGCAATGAATTGTTCCAGGCCGATCAGCAAGAGCAGATTCTGTCATACATGTTTCGGCATGCCCTGCTCCGTGATGTGGCGTATGAAGGCATTCTCTACGCTCGACGGCGTATGTTGCACGCACGAGTTGCTCGTCGGATTGAGCAGATTGCTGCGCACAAACTTGAAGAACAGTACGCCGTGCTGGCGTGGCACTTTTTGCAAGCCGAAGAGTGGCAGCCGGCAATGCACTACCATCTGCTGGCAGCAGCACAGGCCCACCAGCGCTTTGCCAACCGCGATGCCCTAGCCCTGTATACAACTGCGCTTAACATTGCGCCACGGCTGGCAACAGTGTTGGCACCGGAGCGATTGATCAATCAGGTAGCCGAAATCCATGAGGCGATTGGGGAGATTTATCTCACGCTAGGCGAGTACGACGAAGCCGAGCACCACTTCCGTGAGGCGCTCCAATTGTGTATGCCTCTTGCCGACCAACCGGTAAATGAACGCTGGCTGCGCATGCATCGCATGTTGGCTGCGGTCGAAGAACGGCGCTCAAATTATGAGCGTGCTTTTGCGCTGTTGACGGATGGGATGGCGCACGCCCACAAAGATTTGCAGGCCGAGACGGCCCGCTGTTATCTGCTGGGCGCCGGGATTGCGTATCGTACCGGCGATTATAAGTATGCAATGGAGTGGGCCAATATCGGCTACAAGCTGGCTGAACAGAGCAATTGTGTGACCGATCAGGCGCGGGCACTTAAGATTATTGGCAATATTGCCAACGATCAAGGGGATCGTGTACAGGCTGTCGAAGCGCTCAACCGTGCGCGTGCCCTCTATGAACAGGCAAACATGCTGGCCGGGCTGTGCGATGTGCTCAATGACCTTGGGCGGGTGTATACGCAAGCCGGGCGTTGGGACGAGACGATTGCCGTGTTCGAGCAGTCGATGGCTATCTCGGAAGCGATTGGCGATGTGCTGGCAACGGCCCGTACTGCGAATAATCTGGCCGTGGTGCTGGTCGGTCGTAATGAACTTGATCGTGCTGGTGCGTTGTATCAGCGTGCCAGTGAACTCTTCGCCCGCATCGGTTCACGCTTAGGCGTGGCCGTTACCAGCTACAACCGGGGCGAAGTGTTGCTCAATCAGGGTCATGCTGCTGAAGCACTTGCTCTGTTTACAGCAGCTATCGCTGATCTGGAAGCGATCAACGCACGCAGTTTCTTGCCTGAAGTCTTTCGGCTGGCGGCCCTGGCCGAAATTGCATTGGGTCGGTTGGATCATGCCCGTACCTACGCTCAGCGCTCACTGGCTACGGCTGAAGAATTGGGTCAGGCCGACGACTCGGCTATTGCGTATCGGGTTTTGGGTGAAATTGCTCTGGCTGCTGGCGATCTGGACACGGCTGCGGAATTGTTTGAACGGAGCAGTACCCTCCTATTGCAACTGGCGAATCGGTATGAACTCGGCAAAGTACGTTATCAACAAGCCCGCCTGGCGCTTGCCCGCAACGATAGTGTAGCAGCAGCAGCGGCTCGCGCTGAAGCACGTGCCATCTTTACCGAACTGAATGCTCAACGCGATCTGGCGCTGACCGATCAATTGCTGGCGTGAGGAACCTTTTCCCTGCCGTAAAGGAGACCACTATGCAACGCTTTTTGTTCACACTGGTGATCTTTTCGCTCTTTTTGGCGCCAATGGCGTTGAGTTCTCGTCCGCAGGCGGTAACGGCGGCTGCAACTGAGCCGGTTCGGCTGACAACGATTACTGAATTACCGGCAATATCAGAGGTTGAACCTAACAATCGAATTACACCACCCGGCGTTACGGCCCAATCAATCGCGACCGGTCGTACCGATAGTTGGCGCCAGCCGATTAGCGGGGTCATTTCTGCGTCCGATGATATTGACTACTTTTCCTTCGACATCACTGCGCCCGGATCGCTAGTGACCATCGAACTGACTAATCTGAACGCCGATTACGATCTGGTCTTCGGCGGTGGGGTTGATCCGGTTACCGGACAGGGTGGATCAACCGACAGTTTCGAGTTTGATCCTGGTCGGCCAGGTCTGGAGGATGTTACCCAGATTGGCGGGCAAATTGCCTCTATCGGTGGACAGATTGCTTCTATCGGTGGGCAGATTGCTTCTATCGGTGGACAGATTGCTTCTATCGGTGGACAGATTGCTTCTATCGGTGGACAGATTGCTTCTATCGGTGGACAGATTGCTTCTATCAGCGTCAATCCTGGTAATCAGAATGAGCGGATCGAAACCATCGTCTGGCAGGCGGGCCGCTATTTTGTGGCTGTTGCCCCAGCCAGTGCTGGCCAGACCAGTTCATTACCTTACCAACTGACTATTACGCTCGAGCGTAGCACGCTGCAATCACTGGGGCCAGCGCCGCATGTGCAGTTTCTCATCGATACCCCTGATCCTGATGTCTCAACGCTCTACATCATTAATTCGGCGCGGATGCAAGCGCTGTATCCGAGTGAGCTGACCGCCATCAGTGCAATTACCACAACGCTTCGGGGTTCATACTCGCAGACTCAGACGTTAGTCTATGGGGCTTCTGAGAATGATCTGATAGTGGAAAAGGGGGCGGTGATCGATCTGGCAAATCTAGAAGTCATTGCCGGTAGCGGCGCCCAGCCATTCAATCAATTGCTTGAAGACTGGGGCCAGCCAGTCAATCAAGCCAATCCACTCTATGCGAACTTTTTGGCCCAGATTATCGATCACGTGATCGAGGCAGCAATTGCCCCTGATAACAGTGGCCGTTCGGGTGATGTGCGGATACGATACCAGATACGGGCGAATAACGACACTAACTCAGGCAACGAAAACACTTCAGATACGCCATATCCGAACGTGCGCCATATTGTATTGATCGGGAGTGATGAGGTCATACCGTTCTTCCGTTTGCCCGATTTAACAACGATTGCCAACGAAGCCGATTATCTGGAGTATCTGAAGACGGTTGACTCACGGTCTAATGGTGCCAGCCTGATCTCACCCAACAACCCACTTGGTGCAGCGCTGCGCAATCGAATGTTGCTGAGCGATAACCCCTACGGTACCGACCGGCCCTACCGTTTCTACGGCTTCCCCCTCTTTGTGCCGGAATTAGCGGTCGGGCGTATTGTTGAACGTCCCGGCGAGATTGCCGATTTTCTACGCCGTAATGCGCCATGGTGGAGTGATAATAATATCCAGTTGCGGGTAGATCCGTATTATGAAACTTCCAATACCAGCCTATCATTGACCGGCTACGACTTCTTGATCGATGGCACCAATGCGATTTCACGCACCTTGCAGCAGGCAACCAGCGTTGGTATGATCAAACGGGTCTTGAACGAAAATACGTGGAATCGCAATGCGTTTGAAAACCAATGGCTTGAGCAACCGCTTAGCACACCCGGCTTTTTCACGTCAACCCTGGAGTTTTATTCGCGAACGCAGACCCTGGTCAGTTCATTGAATGCGCATTTCGATCACTGGCAACTGATACCGGCGGTTACCGGTGGCGGGAACTTTCCGGCCGAGCGTATTCTATCAGTAGCGTATGCTTCGGGTTCGTTGGCCAGTATGCCGACTAGCTCATGCGACTTCTATCCCTCACAGTGTCCTGGATTCTTCTCCAACACGCTCTACTATTCCGTCGGTTGTCATAGTGGGTACAATGTGCCATATCTGGCTATTGATCAATCACTCAACAATATACCTACTCCTTTCTACGCTGCTGACTTTGCCCAGGCTTTCAACCGCCACGCCGGGAACTGGATCGGTAATACCGGTTACGGCTACGGCACGCTTGATGGCGTAGACTACAGTGAACGGTTGGCAGCGCTGTTAACCCAAGAGCTGGTGCGGAATGAAGTTCGCCCCGACTCGAGCGCTACCAACGGTGAGACATACGTCGGACGTAGTATTGGCGATGCGCTGGTGAACGCGAAATTACGCTATCTGCGCACTGCGCTTGGACTCAATGCGTATGACTATAAAGTGTTGTCCATCACGACTCTTTATGGTCTGCCGTGGAAGCGGATCTTTGTCGATAACCCTCTCACCGCTTCAGTCGAAGACTTGAATGCAGAGTTGCCACCTGATGATCGCACTGCACCTACGCCGATCGCTGGCAGTCAGTTGACGCGCACGATTACGTTTACTATCAATTACGATACCAATTATCTCCAACCGACCCGCAGTGGGCAATTGGTACGACTGAGTGCCGAGAACTTTACGATCACGGATACGTTCTTGCTGGCCGGTACCTTTAATGTTACCCCCACGGTCACGGTCTTCAACAATAATCTGATTGGCATGCCAGGTTTACCGGCTTTTGCCTATGACATCACTGCGTTGTCGGGTAGTGACGACGATAATCATCCTCCATTGGTGGTACGTGATGTCATCTTCGTTGGCGGTCAGTACAATATAATTGACAATTTCAACCCCACTGTCACTCAAATTGTCACCGAAACGTTCACACCGCTGATCAATACGACTGTCGAACCCGATTTCAGTGCCGGAGTTGGTTTCTGGCTCCCTGACCGTTTCTTCGGTCATAGCCGTACTGAAGGCAGCAACGGGCTGCGTGATACGCTGATCAGCACGGCTGCCCAATTCCGGGCAACTGATGGGGTCACCGGAACGTTGCGCACTTATACGCAGCTCGTCTTCCAGGTCATCTACACCGATCCGGCGGCGACGAATGCCAATGCCGCGCTCAGTGATCAGACGCCGCCGGTGATCGAGCGGGTGCGGATTGCTGGTCAGGATGCGAATCTCCAGAGCGTCTCTACGCCGATAGAAGTGTTGATTAGCGATCCAGATAACCCGACAAATCCCCAGGTCACCGTCACCGGTGTCTACCTTGCCGCAGATGATGTCACCTGGACACCGCTCACCTTTACACAAGACGATCAAAATCCACGACGCTGGGTTGCCACTGTCCCACGTAATTGGCCCGATGTGCGGATCATCATCACGGCGATTGACCAGGCGGGCAATTCGGTGATGTATACGGCGAAAGGTCTATTTGCTCCGTCAACGTATCAGCTCTTCCTACCGGTGATCCAGCGCCAGAACGCGCCTCTTTCCAGTGGGAGTCCAGCATGGCAACGGTTGTATCTTCCGTTACTTTCGCGGGATGCGTCGCGGCTTGTGTATGAGTAGGGCTATCGGCAGGGCTTTTCAACGTCTTTTTCTGCCTGGCAGTAGTGATGGGGAGATAGCTGAAAGAGGAGTGAGCGGAGGGTAGTGGTTTTCAAGGTGTCCGAGTTTTCGGTCATGCTTCATACGCTGATGGTGAGTTGAAGCCTTGCTGCGCAGTTTTCTAACCAAGTTCCTCAATGCTTGTTATGCAGAGCACGGCTGGCGCCCTCACCTTGCCCTGGCCCCTTCCTCTCCCAAAATGGGAGAGGAAGGGAAATGTGACAGACAGTAGCCGCCAGAAAGAGATTATTTCAGGTTTCCATCGAACTTTTTGCCAGGATCACCTCTTGCGGATGCGCTGTTCTTGCCGCAGGACATGACAAGTTACGTCTTCTGAATAACTACAAGGTCGAACCCAGGGGTAGGACGAGGTTCTACCCCTCTGATGATGATTGCAGGTGCTCCCGCGCCCAAAGCGCGGCCTGCGTTCGGTCGCGTACTGCCAGCTTGGCGAAGATGACGCTCAGATGGTTTTTCACCGTACCTATACTCAAGGCAAGGTGCTCACCGATTTCCTGATTCGTGAACCCTTGCGCCAACAGGCGTAAAATCTCGCGTTCACGAGGGGTCAGGAGCATTGCAACGTCGGGTGGAGCAGTCGTTTGTGGTGGAGTGGCGGAAGCCATCTGCGCGATTCGGGGAAGAAGCTGCGCTGTAATCTGAGGATGGATCAGCGCACCGCCACCGGCCACGGTACGAATGCTATCTGCAAGCACCCGATGATCGACATCTTTCAGCAGATAACCGCGTGCACCGGCTGCAATCGATTGCAAGACCCGTTCATCGTCATGAAACGTCGTCAGCATAATTACGGCCGGACGCGGCCCGCGTTGCGTAAGTTGACGAGTGGCCTCGACGCCATCCATCACCGGCATCATCACATCCATTAACACTACATCAGGATCAAGCGCTGCGACTAATTCGAGGGCCTCACGACCATTGGCTGCCTGACCAACGACCTCAATATCGGACTTACGCGCCAGCAACGTTGCGATCCCAGTACGAATCAGCGCCTGATCATCGACAATCAATACGCGAATCGTCATAATTTATCCTCAGCTTCAAACGGGATCACCAGTCGTAACCGCCAACCCCCGTCTGGAAGTGGCCCAGCTTCCATACCGCCGCCAAGCAGTTCAACCCGTTCTCGCAAACCGATTAATCCGAAACTACCACTGCCTAGGTCAACCCTTGGCGACATTCGATCCGAGCGATCGTTATTCGTGATAGTCACAACCACATAACCGCCATCGGCTTTGATATCGATCACCATCGTATCGGCATTGGCATGCTTGCAGGCATTGGTCAGACCCTCTTGCACTGCACGGTATATGCAGTGACCAACCGCAGGCGGTATATTGTCAATCTCACCCTGGATCGTCAGCTCAACCGTTGCCCGCGTGCTTTGCGCACACTGGTGTACCAACTGTTGCAGGCTCTGGGTCAGGCCAGTACTTTGAAAGGGCAAATCGGCATCAACCACTGCCAGCAGACTCTGCCATGCGCTTCGTAATAATTCTCGACTACGCGCAAGATGGTCACGTGCTGCTAACGGATCCTCATCAGCTAATTCGGTAGCCAACTGCAATTCAAGATTCATCAATACCAGTTTCGAGCCAAGATCATCGTGCATTTCACGAGCCAGCCGGGCACGTTCAGCCGCAATCGTGATCGCCTGTATCTCCTTCGCCTGTTGCTGCATTTCGGTCGTCAGTAAGTGCACCTGTTGCTCGGCCTGTTGGCGACGACGGAGTTGATAACGAGCCAGAAGGAGGGGTGTACCAACCAAGATCACCGCAATCGTAAGACTCACGATGGTGAGCACATCGAGAGTCAGTGATTGCCAGAAACCGATCAGGAACAGCAACAGTGGTAATAGTGCGCCGAAGATCAGCACCTGTAGCGCCGAGAGGCGACTGGCCATCTGCCAGGCAACCAGCAACAATCCCCACAGCAACGGAAGCAAGTTGGTCATTCCTGCCATGAGGGTAATGGTTAGCGTCTGCACTGCCAGACCAATCTGAACGAAAGCGCTCCGGTCAGCATGCTGGGTGAAGACACTGGCAACAATGAGCAGTCCACCTAGCACGACGAGCCAGAGCATTGCCGGCAGCGAGAGTGGATGCGGCTGGAGGAGTGCCAGTCCAAGTGACAGGCTAACGAAGATGGAGGGCAAGAGCCAGGACAGCACATAAGATGGACGTGGCGCAATCAACGTCTCATCGAGCTGATTGTTGAGCGCCATTCTGGCCGGTTGTTCATCAAGTTCAGGCTGAGCACGCAGGATGTTAAGAGTCTCACGAAGGCGATACATTGCAGTGGCAGCGGCAGCACGAGGGGTATCGAGAGTTGTTTGCAGGCGTTGCAGGTTCGACTGTGCCGCGCTCAAGGCCGTCGTTATACTCCGTTCGGCATAAGCCAGCGTCTGCTGTACCTCGCTGGCTAACAGATTCATCAGCCGTTGCCGTTCTTCGAGCACTACCCGCTGTTGCGCTTCACGCAAAAAGGTCGAAAACGCTGCCGAGCGTTGTTGGAGCTGGTGCAACATCTGCTGAATTTGCTCACGCCGCCGGAGGTGGCGGGCATAGATAAACGCAGCAATGATGGCACAGATAGCCGGAAACGCCAGCGCCAAATTACTCTGCAACCACGCTATCACATCATTTGAGAGTTGATAGCGCACAAGCGTCCACACCACCCATGCTGCAACAGCAATGATCGACCACAGCCATGGGCGGAACAACACAATTCCCTGCAAAATAAGAATGAGATAGATATAGTCGATCAGCGATGTTGGGTACAGCACCTGCGCACCAACTGCGGCGGCTAGCTCAAGACCGATCAATGTAATCTGTCCCCAAACCTTCAGAACACGCAGCGGCGTGAGCCACGCTAGCCCCAGCATCCCGATCAAACAGGCCAGCATCCCTACCAACCGTGGCCATGCTGCGCGTAGCATCGCATCACCCACGGCGCTCAAAGCAACAACCACCGTCACCAGCGAGAGCAAGACCAGAAAGACCAGTGCCGCTCGCTGATATCGTGAAACCATAGTTTCGATGAATGGTGATTGATGGTGTTTCATACCAAAAGTGTATCACATGACAGGCACCAGCCGCGCAGGGGTGGTTGCCGCGAACCCATGTTCTAGTAATCCCGATATGTTGTTAGGGCATCCTGTTATACGTCAGCACGGAAGTACAGGTTCTCCACCTCCCGCCATGCGGGCCAGCAGCCAGCACACTAAGGGTATGTTCAGGAAAGTTCTGCCTTAGAGCCTATCCGAAACATCCTGTTGCGAAAGATGAAGGTCAGCGAATGTCGTCTTCTCCCCCGTGTTGGAAAGCGGCGATACTGGATGTGCCGATGGCCGAATGACCATCGTGGCCCCATTGACCCTGGCGGTGGTCATCGATCAAGACGATGCATCGGTGGCGTAACGACGCGACACACCCATATCCGCCAATGGGGGAGGGGCGGTTCGCGAACCGTCCCTCCACAGTGCTTCCATACGCACGGAATGCACTGACAGGTAATGCGACTGGTTGATCGTGTGCCCATGTCATTCGCGATCATCGGTTCCTGCCCGGCGGGGGAGGGCGGCGCCGGATTCATCCGTAGGGGCACGACACCGCCGTGCCCCTACAAATGATTCCATCGGCTTGCATCCGTCGTGACGTGAGAACGGGTTATTCGGATCGGCTCTTAGTATCATAGGATGCCTGAGCTTTTGGCTGGAAGAAGATCGCATGAGCAACGCAAAGTCTCGCTACCGATTGCGTCTTGTTAGAGGGGAAAAGAGCGAGCTTTGTTTAACTACGCTCTAAACCCAGTAAAGATCAGCACAGTCAGGTTGATGATACAGTGCTCTGCGGTAGTGCACTGGCAATGAACTAAAAACAGTACTACCTTGATTGCTAGTTGACGACCATCGACACCTCAGGCATGATCGCGGTTGCTGAACCAACATCATCACCAGGAGGAGCCGATGGACGCCACGTGGATTATAACCGCTTTTGTCGTGATTGACACG
>Ga0209227_1001732_pt1 | contig 16520 bp, 19 predicted proteins | sample YNPBryantNP2012_FD_185815 | JGI IMG/M metagenome (GOLD analysis project Ga0209227, IMG submission 185815) | Anoxygenic and chlorotrophic microbial mat microbial communities from Yellowstone National Park, USA - YNP Bryant NP 2012 (SPAdes)... ...
AATCTCCTGGACGAGAGAAGAAGACGTTTGGAGGATTCGGAAAAGCTAGTCTCGGACCTCAAGGAGAAGACCTCCCGCCAATGGGAGCAGTACGAGGCGGAACTCCAGCGGGCCAGGATCTCGGCTCTGGCAGAGAGGGAGAAGCTGAAGGCAGAGGGATCGGAGGCAGAGAGGAAGCTCCTGGAGGAGGCCAGGGACCAGGCCTCCAAGCTCATGCACGAGGCCAGGAGGAGACTCGATGAGGAGTCGCAGAAGGCCAGAGAGGTATTGAAGGCTCAGGCACAGACCTTGGGACTGGAGATGGCGGAGAAGATCCTGGGGAGGCAATTGAAATGAGGAAGAAGGCAGGGAATTGTCTCTGTTTTGCTGCGATCACCACTTTGGTGCCGACCCTGGCCTTGGCAACAGGAGGGGAGATGGAATTGGAGAGCCCCTTTACCTTGTTGATGAGGCTCGTGAACTTCCTGCTTCTTGCCGCTCTCCTCTATTATTTTCTCAGGAAGCCCATCAAGAATTTCCTGGTCCAGAGGCAACAGGGGGTGAGGGAGGCCCTCGAGGAGGCACAGAGGGCAGCCAAGGAGGCCGAGGCTCGTTACAAGGAGATGGAGAAGAAGCTGGCTCAGGCACACAAGGAGATGGAAGAGCTCAAGAACATGATCATAGAGCAGGGAAAACAGGAGAAGGAGAGGATCCTGGCTAGGGCACACAAGGAAGCCGAGAGAATAATAAAGCAAGCAGAGCTGGCAGCCGAGCAGGAGCTCAAGAAGGCTTACTCCTCCATCAGGCTAGAGGCAGTGGAGATGGCTGCAGCGATCGCAGAGGCCATCCTCAAGGATAAGATAGATTCCAAGGACCACAAGAGGCTCATAGAGCAATATGTGGAGAATGTGGGGAAGATGACCTCATGAGCGGGATCGTCGCGAGAAGGTACGCCAAGGCACTAATTCAGATAGGTCAGGAAGACGGCCTCTACGAGAAGTATGGAGAGGAGCTCAAAAGCGCGAATGACCTCATGGAGGCGAGCGCAGAATTCAAGAGCGTGATGCTCAACCCCATTTACGACAAGGAGCTCAAGAAGAACCTCCTCAGGACCGTGAGTCAGAAGCTCGGTCTGTCGCCTGTGGTGACGAACTTCCTCCTCCTCCTGGTGGACAAAAGGAGAATAGCCCATTTCCCCGCGATTGTGCGCTCCTATGAGGAGCTCGCAGACGAGGTTGCAGGTCGCATAAGGGCCCAGGTCACATCCGCAGTGGTCTTGGACGAGCAGACCCTAAATGTTCTGAGAGCAAAGCTCGAGGCAATGACTGGAAAAAAGGTGATAATGAGCGTTGTGGAAGACAAAGGGCTCATCGGGGGCATAGTGACCAAAATTGGCGACACGATTTACGATGGCAGTGTCCGGACGCAACTTGCGAGCCTGAAAGAAATTCTCATGAAGGGGTGATCCATGGCAGTCCAGATCAAAGCAGAGGAGATAAGCGAGATCATCCGATCACAGATCCGAGAGTACGACAAGAAAATCGAGATGAGCGAAACTGGGGTGGTGCTCTCTGTGGGCGATGGCATTGCCAGGGCCTATGGCCTGGAGAATGTCATGTCCATGGAGCTCGTGGAGTTTCCCAATGGGGTCCTGGGAATGGCCCTGAACCTGGAAGAGGACAATGTGGGGATAGCCATCCTCGGGGACGACAAGGATATCAAGGAGGGGGACCTGGTCAAGAGGACGGGAAGAATAGCGCAGGTGCCCGTCGGGGATGCCGTGATAGGCAGAGTGGTGGATCCCGTTGGGAATCCCCTCGATGGAAAGGGGCCCATAGAGGCCAAGGAGTTCAGGAGGATAGAGATGATAGCCCCCGGGGTCGTGGCCCGTCAGCCCGTCAAAGAGCCCATGTACACGGGTTACAAGGCCGTGGACTCCATGACGCCCATAGGCAGGGGTCAGAGGGAACTCATAATAGGTGACAGGCAAATAGGCAAGACGGCCATGGCCGTGGATGCCATCATCAATCAGAAGGACTCGGGGATAATTTGCATATATGTGGCCATAGGTCAGAAGAAGTCAACCGTTGCCCAGGTGGTGGAGGCCCTGAGGAGACATGGGGCAATGGATTACACGGTTGTAGTCGCAGCTTGTGCGAGCGATCCAGCAACCCTTCAATTCATAGCCCCTTACTCCGGCTGTGCCATGGGCGAATACTACAGGGATTCTGGTCGACACGCCCTCATAGTCTACGATGACCTCTCGAAGCAAGCCCAGGCTTACAGACAGGTCTCCCTTCTTCTCAGGAGGCCACCAGGAAGGGAAGCGTACCCTGGCGACATCTTCTACAACCACTCGAGACTCCTGGAGAGGGCAGCCAAGCTGAACGATGAACTGGGAGGGGGAAGTCTCACAGCTCTTCCCATCATAGAGACACAGCAGGGAGACGTGTCGGCCTACATTCCCACCAATGTCATCTCCATCACTGATGGCCAGATATACCTGGAGCCAGGACTCTTCTTCTCAGGGGTGAGGCCCGCTGTGAACGTGGGACTTTCGGTATCCAGGGTGGGAGGCAGTGCCCAGGTGAAGGCCATGAGGCAAGTGGCCGGGAGCCTGAGATTGGATCTGGCCCAGTACAGGGAACTCGAGGCCTTTGCCCAGTTCGGAAGCGAGCTCGACAAAGCAACCCAGGCCCAACTCAACAGGGGAATGAGGCTTGTGGAGATCCTCAAACAGCCCCAGTATCAGCCCATGCCAGCGGAGAAACAGATCCTCATAATCTATGCAGGGACCAGGGGATTCCTCGACAAGTACCCCGTGGAAGCCGTGCAGCGTTACGAGAAGGAGCTCTTCGAGTTCGTGGAGACCAAGTACAGGGATATATTCGAGACCTTGCGGGCCAAGTGGGTCATAGATGACGAACTGGACAAGAGGATCCAGACAGCTCTCAAGGATTTCGACACGGTTTTCCAAGCTCAGGTCTGAGCGGTGGATAGGGCCGAGGGAGAAGAGGAATAATGCCTACTCTCAGAGACATAAGGCGCAAGATAGCTGCCGTCAAGAAAACCCAGCAGATAACGAGGGCCATGAACATGGTGGCCTCGGCCAAGTTGAAGGGGGCCCAGGAGAGGATGAATTCCTTCAGGCCCTATGCGGAGAAATATGCTGAGGTGGGAAGATCGGTGGCCCGGAGGGTGGAGCCAGATGCCCACCCCCTCTTGGTGAGGAGGGAAATTAGAAGGGTCGGCATCCTGCTTCTCACTGCTGACAGGGGACTTTGCGGAAGCTTCAACACGAATCTCATAACAAGGGCTGAGAAGGAAGCCAAGAGCAGGATCGGCAGGGGCCAGGAAGTTTGCTTCTTCATGGTGGGGAGGAAGGGAAGGGATTTTTTCAGGAGGCAGAAAGCGGATATAAGGAGCGCTTACGTGGACAACAGACGAATCACCTATGACCTCGCGGCGAAGGTGGCTGACGATGTCATAACTGCTTACGTGCAGGAGGAGGTAGACGAGGTCCTGCTCATATACAGCAAGTTCATCAACGTGGCGGTCCAGAGACCCCAGGTGGTGAGTCTCCTCCCTTTTGTGTTGCCGGAGCAGGAAGCCCCGGGAGGAGTGGATTACCTTTACGAGCCAGCTCCCCAGCTTCTTCTCGAGGCCATACTCCCAGAACAGGTGAGGGTTCAGGTATTCGCTGCCCTTCTCGAGAACAATACCAGCGAGCAGGCGGCCCGAATGACAGCCATGGACAATGCGAGCCGAAACTGCAAGGAGATGATAGATAGGCTCACCCTGGTCTACAACAAGACAAGGCAGGCCGCCATAACCAAAGAGCTTATGGACATAGTGGGAGGGGCGGAGGCCCTGAAAAAGAAGTGAGCCGGTCCCCATTGAAAGTCCACTTCCAGAGGAGGTCTGGAGCGAAATGAACGTGGGAAAGATAGTCCAAGTAATAGGAAATGTTGTGGATGTGGCGTTCGAGAAAGGAAAACTCCCTCCTCTTCTCAACGCCTTAACAGTCACCAATCCAGCTATAGACGACACCGAGGACAACCTCGTCTTGGAGGTGGCCCAGCACCTGGGCGACAACGTGGTGCGATGCATCGCCATGGACACCACGGACGGCCTGCGCAGGGGCATGCCTGTGAAGGATACAGGAGGTCCCATAATGATGCCCGTGGGAAGGGAGACCTTGGGCAGGGTGCTCAATGTGGTGGGGAGACCGGTGGATGGTCTGGGACCCGTGAATGCCAAGAAGTTTTACCCCATCCACAGACCCGCTCCGGCCTTCGTGGAACAGGACACCACTGTCAAGGTTCTCGAGACAGGTGTCAAGGTCATCGACCTTCTGGTCCCATTCCCGAGGGGCGGAAAGATGGGGATGTTCGGCGGGGCTGGAGTGGGAAAGACAGTCGTCATGATGGAGATGATCCACAACATAGCCATGAAGCATGGAGGTATATCTGTCTTTGCAGGTGTGGGAGAGAGAACTAGGGAGGGAAACGACCTCTACCTCGAGATGAAGCGCTCCGGGGTCATAAACAAGGCTGCACTGGTCTACGGCCAGATGACCGAGCCCCCAGGGGCCAGGGCGAGGGTGGGGCTATCGGCCCTAACCGCTGCTGAGTATTTCAGGGACGAAGAGGGTCAGGACGTGCTCCTCTTCATAGACAATATCTTCAGGTTCACCCAGGCGGGGTCAGAGGTTTCGGCTCTCCTGGGGAGGATGCCCAGCGCCGTGGGGTATCAGCCGACTCTGGGAACGGACCTGGGAGCCCTCCAAGAGAGGATCACGTCCACTACCAAGGGATCCATAACATCCGTCCAGTGCGTTTATGTGCCAGCCGACGACCTCACGGACCCGGCACCAGCAACCACATTCGCCCACCTGGATGGCACAGTGGTCCTCTCGAGACAGATAGCGGAGCTAGGGATCTACCCAGCAGTGGATCCCCTGGATTCCACAAGCAGGATCCTGGATCCCAATTACGTTGGAGAGGAACATTACCAGGTGGCGAGGGCAGTCCAGAGGATCCTCCAGAAGTACAAAGACCTCCAGGACATAATCGCCATTCTGGGAATAGACGAGCTCTCGGAGGAGGACAAGCTCACTGTTGCGAGGGCCAGGAAGATCCAGCGTTTCCTCTCCCAGCCATTCCACGTTGCCGAGGAGTTCACGGGAAGGCCTGGGGTCTATGTGCCGCTACCGGAGACCATTCGAGGGTTCAAGGAAATAGTGGAGGGCAAACACGATGATCTGCCGGAACAGGCCTTCTACATGGTGGGGACCATAGACGAGGCAGTGGAAAAGGCCAAGAGGATGGCAGAGGCGTGATCAGGCCCAAGTCGGCCGGTTCTCAGAAGAGCTCGGAGGGGATTGTCTCATGGCGGATTCTCGGATCCAGTTGGACATAGTGACCCCGGAGAAAGTGGCCTTCAGCGGTCTCGTGGAGGAGGTGAACCTGCCGGGGGTCTTGGGAGAGTTCGGCGTTCTTCCGGGCCACACTTTCTTCCTGAGCGAGCTCAAGATTGGGCCCATGCATTTCAAGAGAGAGGGGAAAGTGGAGTGGTACGCCCTCAACAAGGGGATTGCCGAGGTGACCCCGACCAAGGTCACGGTCCTGGTGAGGACTGCGGAGTCCAAGGAAGAGATAGATGTGGCGAGAGCGGAGGCATCCAAGGCCAGAGCGGAGCAAAGGCTCAGGGAAAGGCCGGAAGGCCTGGATGTGGCTCGAGCAGAGGCCTCGTTGCAGAGGGCCCTGGCGAGACTCAAGGTGGCCAGGGCCTGAGGGCGTCACCCCACAGTGAGCATCTGAAGAGGAGCCCTTCGGGTATTGACACGAAGGGCTCTTTTAGCTTCCAATGGGGCCAAAAGGTTCTCGAGTGGAGGAAGTGAAATTGAAGACAGCTCCCAGGGTACTTCTCATAGACGATGAGGTCACTTTCCTCGAGTACCTCGCCAAAAGGCTCGAGAGGGAGGGTTTCTCGGTTGTCAAGGCTGAATCTGGAGAGAAGGCCTTGGACATTGCCTCCACGCAAACATTCGATGTGGCGATAGTGGATCTCAAGATGCCCGGGATAGACGGTGTCGAGACCCAAAGAAGGCTGAAGGAGATACAGCCCTTCATGGAATGCATAGTGCTCACTGGCCATGGGTCCATTCAGACAGCTCTGGAAAGCGGAAGACATAGGGCCTATCAGTATCTTCTCAAACCCGCCGAGTACGAGGAGCTCGTGAAGAACATAAAGGAGGCCCATGCCCTCTCCATGAAGTCGAGGCAGGATGAGTTCGAGAGAAGGTTGCAGGAGCTCTCCAAGGCAGGACTGGGAGCCAAGGCACTGAGAACAGCAGTAATGGAGCTCAGGCGTTCCTTGGGACTCCCTGAAGAATGAGAACCCATGTGGCCATTCTCCTGCCCAAAGCGATCCCCTTGGGGATAGCCTTCCCCAGTCGCTCTCACCATGAGCCCAAAAGATGAAAACCCCAGTGAAAGAAGTCAGAGGGAACTAGCTCTTTGCAGAGCTGAGCTGGAGCAAGCCCGTTCCTACCTCCAGGGAATCTTGCAGAACGCCTCGGATCTCATATTCGCCACGGATGTACAGGGTCTCCTCGTTTCCCTCAGCAAGGGGGGAGAGAGGATCCTGGGGTACAAGACCTGGGAACTTGTGGGCAGGGAGTTCAGCGAGCTTGCGGCCAGGAGATCCGATCTTCTGGATGCCATGGAGGAGGCCATTGTCAGGGGATCGGCCTCCAGATTGGACATACCCCTCAAGGCGAAGGATGGGAGGCTCGTCTGGTGCAACATCTCCATTGTGGTCCTGACCAATAGAAGTGGCCAGAGGGTGGGAGCAGTGGGCATATGCCAGGACATGAGCCAGTGGAAGGAATTTCAGGCCAAGCTGAGAAATGTCGAGCGGTTTGCCGAGATGGGGAGGCTCGCGGGAGGAATAGCGCACGAGATAAACAATCCCCTGGCAGTGATTCAGGAGATAGTCGGCTGGGCGAGGACCCTCCTTCGCGATGAGAAAGGCCTTCCGGAGTCCTTCAAGTCGGAGATGGAGAAGGCCCTTCTGGACATATTGGAGCAGACAAGGAGGGGGAGGACCATAACTCACCAGCTTTTGGGATTCGTGAGGGATGTGCCTCCGTGCTGGGAAAGGGTCGATCTTGGGGATGTCGTGAGAAAAGCGATCGGGTTCCTGGGCCACGAGATAAGGAGAGAAGGGGTATCAGTGGAGGTGGTCGAGCCAGAGGGAAGGGTGGAGAGTATCTCGGATCCGAGGCTCTTGGAACAGGTGATGGTGAACCTACTGAGCAATGCCTTGGATGCCATAGAGGAAAAGGGAGTTGGGGGGGGGAGGATAGTTGTGGAGATCGTGAGGAGAGAAGGGGCTTGGGAAATCCGCGTCTCGGATACTGGCACTGGCATAGATGAGGCTCACAGGGAGCACATTTTCGAGCTTCTTTACACCACCAAGAGTCCGGGGAAAGGAACCGGTCTCGGTCTTCCCATATCCAAGAGGATAGTGGAGCAGCTTGGAGGTGAGATGGGCTTCGAGACAGAGGTCGGCCGGGGAACGACATTCTGGTTCAGGATTCCAGACCGCCCAACGCAATGGGGGGGTTGACTTCCATGGGTCCATTGTGCTATTAGCCAAGAAATCCGAGTTCAGGTTCCAACGGATCTTCGAGCCGTCGATTGGATCGATTCATGAACGAGATCAAGCGGTTCATCTTCCTGTTCCCCATCTTCTTCGGCCTGTGGCTGATCCTGTCTGGAAAGTTCGATGCCTTCCATATGAGCTTGGGGGTGCTCTCTTGCACCATAGTCGCCTGGTTCTCGGGTGACCTCCTCTTCGAGAGCGTGGGCGGAAGAAGCTTCTCAAAGCTGGCCAAAGGCTACCTGAGATACATCCCCTGGCTCCTCCTTCAGATATTCCTCTCCGCAATACACGTGCTCAGGCTTTCCTTCCATCCTCGAATGAAGGAGCTCATAGACCCGCAGATAATTCGCTTCAGGAGTAGCCTGAAGGACGAACTGGCATTGGTCACATTTGCCAACTCCATAACGCTCACCCCTGGAACCATAACCGTATTTGTGGACACAGACGGAGAGTTCAGGGTTCATGCAATAGACAGAGTGTGCGCCGAGGCCCTCCCTGGAGAGATGGAAAAGAGGGTTGGGGCCATCTTCGGAGAGACGTGATGGAGGGATTCTTTCTGGGAGCAGCCTTAACTCTGGGATTCCTGATGCTTCTTTCCCTGTACAGGGGGATATTCGGGCCCACAGTCCTGGATCGCCTCCTGGGAGTGAACGCCATAGGAAGCAAGACGACTGTTCTCCTCGTCATCATAGGGATCCTTTACAAACGCGTCGACATGTTCGTGGACATCTCCTTGGCCTATGCCCTTTTGAACTTCATAGCTGTGCTTGCAGCCTCGAGGTATTTCCACAAGAGAAAGGGCCTCGGGGGAAGCTCAGGGTGAGGAGGGCTTCGAAGTCCAAAACCAGGAGTCCCAATGGATGCGATAGTTGTAGTGCTGGTTGTAGCAGGGCTGATCTTCTTCGCAGGGGGCACAGTCGGTATTCTGAGATTTCCTGATTTTTACTCCCGCCTTCATCCGGCCGGGAAACTGGACACGGCCGGGTCGCTCCTTGCCATGACCGGCCTCGCCATCTTCAATCTGTTCCCCCTCTCGGTGGAGTCGGTTTTGACCAGCCTGAAGATCGTTCTCGTCGTGGTCATAGTGTTCCTCGCAAGTCCAACGGCCACCCATGCCATAGTCGATGCGGGGGTGAGGGCAGGTCTGGAGCCATGGACCAAGAAGGAGGGAAAGCCATGATCTGGCAACTGGACCTTGTCATCCTCACCCTCGTTGTCATATGCGGGATAGGCTCCTTGATGATAAAGGATCTTCTGGGAGCAGCCATCCTCTTCGGCGCATACAGCTTCATGATGTGTGTCCTGTGGGCAGTCATGGGCGCGGTTGATGTGGCATTCACCGAAGCCTCGGTCGGCGCTGGGGTCAGCACTGTCTTCTTCGTGGCAGCGGTATTCCATACCACCAGGAGGACAAAGGATTGAGGATCCTCGGCATCTTGGTCTGTGTGGCCACAGGGGCCATGCTCATATGGGCGAGTGGTGAGTTTCCTCCGTGGGGCGATCCCAACTCCCCAGCAAGTCTCCATGTCTCGCCGAGATACATAGAGAAGACCATGGAGGAGACCTCCGTGCCCAATGCAGTGACATCGGTCCTGGCTGATTACAGGGGCTACGACACGATGTTCGAGACCACGGTGATCTTCGCAGCCGGTGTGAGCTGCTTCATGCTCTTGAGGCTCTTCTCGGGCAGGGAGAGAAGCTCCCATCATTATAGACACATCCTCACGGGCTTGACCCTCAGGGTGAGGAGGAAAGGAAAGCAACTTCCAGAGCTGGAAGAGTTCGAGCCCATGGATTCCCTCTGGACCCCTTACGATCTTATCCTGAGGACCCTGTGTCGGTTTCTCATCCCCTTCATCCAGCTCTTCGCCCTCTATGTCATAGCTCATGGGCATCATAGCCCGGGAGGAGGATTTCAGGGAGGAGTGATACTCGGGGCCAGCATGATTCTCCTCGCCATATCCCAGGACATGAGGAGCGCCCTCAGGAGGATCCGAGAGAGGACTCTAGCAATATTCAGTGTGGCCGGGGTCGCCATATATGCGGGCACAGGAGCCCTGTGCCTGATTTTGGGCTCCAATTTTCTGGACTATGCGGCCCTATCGAGGATCTTTCCAGTGGACCCCGTAGGGGCCCGCTCCCTGGGAATATTCCTCGTGGAAGTGGGTGTGGGAATAGCTGTGATGGCGACCATGATCGTGATCTACCACAACCTTGCATCAGAAGGATTCCTCGACGAGGGACTGTGACAATGGACAGGATATTGGAGGTCGTAATAGCAAAATATAACTACTGGATCTATATCGTGCTCATGATGATAGGCCTTTATGGGGTGATAGCCAAGAACAATCTCGTGAAGAAGATAGTCGGAATGAGCATCTTTCAGACAGCTATAATCTTGTTTTTCATATCCATGGGCATGAAAAAGGGGGCAACGATTCCCATAATAATTCACGGGCAAGAAGCTTCTGTAAGGGCATCTGATTACATCAATCCTCTTCCTCACGTTCTCATGCTTACTGCCATAGTCGTAGCGGTATCGACTCTCGGTGTTGCTCTTGCCTTGGCTGTCAAGATATACAAGGAGTTCGACACCCTCGAAGAGGACGAGATCCTGGAGAAGATCAGGAAGTCATGACCAGCCACCTCCCTGCTCTAGTGGTGACGGTGCCTCTGCTCACGGCATTCGCAGCATTTGCCGCTGGCTGGCTTAGACCGAAGCTGTGTTTCCCAGTTGGTCTCACGGGCCTGGGTATCACTGCCATAAGCTCCATCTGGCTTCTGGCAGAGGTGTTGGAGGCTGGAACCGTGACCTATGAGCTCGGAAGATGGCCTGCGCCATGGGGGATTGTATACGTGGTGGACAGACTCAACGGCGTGGTTCTGGCAGCAATTTCCCTGTGCGCCTTTATCCAATGGATTTCGTCAAGGGCCTCGGTGAAAAGCCAATTCAGCGACAGGATCGGGGCCTTCTACGGACTGGAGCTCCTCTTTGTCACGGGTGTCATGGGAATAACGGTGACGGGGGATGCCTTCAATCTCTACGTTCTACTGGAGATAGCGTCCATAACAGCCTATGCCCTCATAGCCATGGGAGGGGGCCGCGCCCCCCTTTCGAGCCTCAATTACGTGTTCATGGGGACGATAGGGGCTTGCTTCTACCTCCTGGGGGTGGGCTACCTGTACATAATGACCGGCTCCCTGAACATGGCTGATTTGGCCTCGATTCTTCGGGGGATGAGATCTTCCCAGGCCATTCTCGTAGCCTTCGTGATAATCATCGTGGGTGTTTGGCTGAAGATGGGGTTTTTCCCCTTGCACGGCTGGCTGCCCAATGCTTACACCCATGCCCCATGGCCCGCAACCACACTGATTGCACCTCTCATGACCAAGGTGATGGCATACGTGATGATGAGGCTTGTGCTCTTTCTCTTCGGTCCAGAATACTCCTTCGGTGTTCTGGGATTGAAGGATGTTGTCGTCTGGTGGGCGTCCCTGGCTGTTGTGGCTGGTTCCGTGATTGCCCTCTCCCAGAAGGACCTGAAGAGGATGATCACCTGCATCATCCTGATAGAGATAGCGTACATGGTTGGAGGCACATTCCTGGGGAACCGTTCGGGGACAACGGGTGCCATCTTTCACCTGGTAAACGATGTGTTCATGACCCTATGCGTGTTTCTGGCTGTTTCGAGCCTGGCCTTTCGCCAGAGGGAGCTGGATATGGATACCATGGAGGGCCTTTTCTCGGAAATGCCTTTCACCATGGGGGCTCTGGTGACAGGAGCCCTGTCCATAGTAGGGGTGCCTCCCACATGCGGGTTCTTCAGCAAATGGCTCCTCTTGAAAGGTGCCTTGGAGGCTGGTCACTACGAGTTCATGGTTGCCTTGATCCTGAGCAGCCTGGTGTGTCTGGTTCTTTTTTTCAGGGTCTTCGAGGCCGCATATTTCGATCACGGGGAGCGATCTCACGGCCACCATAGGATGAGAGAGGCCCCTTTGGGAATGGTCGTCCCCCTTTTGGTCGTGGCCATAGGGATAGTGGCACTGGGGCTCATGAGCGGGGAAGTAATCTCCTCGATAATAGAGCCCGCTCTGCCCAGGGGTGTCCTCTGAGGAGATGGAAGTGGGAACAGAAGTGAACTCCATCTTGCCCCTTCTCGCTGTGATGGTCTCAGCGGCTGTGGTTCCCATTTTGGCCTCTTCTCGTTCGGCCAATGTGAGAGAGGCTTGGACCTTCGTCGCTGCCTTCGGAAAGGTGGGGATTGTCCTGGCCATGCTCCCTCATGTGCTCAGGGGGGATAAGCTCTCCTTCGAGATAGCCCCTGTCTTTCCGGGAGTGAGCCTCGCATTCAGGGTAGATGCCATGGGAGAGCTCTTTGCCCTCGTGTCATCCTTTCTCTGGATTGTGACCTCAGCTTACTCCATTGGATACATGAGGGGACTCAAGGAGCACGGCCAGACCCGCTATTATTCTTACTTCGCCCTGGCCATGTCTTCGACAATGGGGGTTGCCTTCTCGGCCAATCTCTTGACCCTCTACGTCTTCTATGAACTTCTCTCCTTCGCCACTTATCCCCTTGTGACGCATCATCAAGATGAGGAGGGAAGGAGCGCTGGAAGGAGATATCTGACGTACATAGTGGGAGGCTCCATAGGTTTGGTTCTTCCAGCCATGCTCGTATGTTACGGCTCCTCGCAGACCCTGGATTTCACCCCTGGGGGAATCCTGGCCAACTCCGGCCTCTCGAGGTTCGAGCTGGGCCTGCTTCTCTTCATGTTCGTATTCGGTTTTGCCAAGGCCGCAATAATGCCCTTTCATTCATGGCTCCCTGCTGCCATGGTGGCCCCCACTCCCGTCAGTGCCTTGCTCCATGCGGTGGCTGTGGTGAAAGTGGGGGTGTTCAGCATCCTGAGGGTCCTGGGTTGGGTCTTCGGTGTAGCACTCCTCGGCAATGTGGAATTGGGATGGCTTGTCGGTTTCGTAGCTTCGGGAACTATCATTGGCGCTTCCTTGGTCGCTCTCACCCAAGATGGACTGAAAAGGATGCTCGCCTACTCCACCATTGGACAGCTCTCCTATATAATCCTTGCAGGAACGCTAAATTCGGGATTCGCGTGGAAAGGTGCGTTGCTCCACATAGCGATGCACGCCTTGGGGAAGATAACCTTATTTTTCTGTGCAGGAGCCATCTACGTGGCAACAAAAAAGGAACGGATAAGCGAAATGGGAGGCATAGGCCGCAGAATGCCCTTAACCATGAGTGTTTTTCTTGTGGGAGCTCTCTGTGTGATCGGTCTTCCTCCGACTGGTGGTTTCATCAGCAAGTGGTTTCTGTGCCTTGGATCTTTGGAGATCGGCCAAATCTGGCCTGTAGTAGTGCTCCTCACAAGCTCCGTATTGAGCGCAGCCTACCTCATTCCCGTTGTTTACAAAGGCTTTTTCGGAACCGGGCCTGACATCCAAGGGGAGGGGATGAAAGAGGCGCCAGTGTGGTGCCTTGTTCCCATGACGGTATCAGCAGCCGGGTGCATAGCGTCGTTCTTTTTCCCGGGGCTATTCCTTGGATTGGCTGAGATAATTGTCAGGGGGTGAACCTAGCTAAATGAGCCAGACGGAGAGCGGATCCGAGCCAAAAGGCAGAAGGGGGAAAGGTGGTCTTTGGCTGGCCTTGGGGGGCAGCTGTGCCGTGACCCTTCTCCTGGAGCTGATCGGGCAAAGGGAACCTCATGAGGGCCTGAAAGAGACGTTCGCCTTCCACGCTCTTTTTGGGTTCGTCTCTTGCGCTCTGTTGATTATTCTGGCGAAACTTCTGGGAATCGTTCTCAAGGTGGAAGAGAGCTACTATGACTGAACTCCATCCCGGTCTTTTGCTCATAGCAGGGGCATCGTTTTTCCCGATCCTAAGAGGGCGGATGGTCAATCTCTATGCATTGGGGATTTCGCTTCTATCGCTACTCGTGGTAGCGTCACTTAGGGACGGAATCTATCTCCGTATCTCCTTCTTGGACCAGAACATTGAACTTCTGCGTGTAGACAAGCTCAGCAAGGCATTCGCTTACGTTTTCTGCATAAACCTTCTGGCGGTAGAACTTTTTGCCTTTTCTATCCGAGATCGATATTGCCACGGGATCACAGCTGCCTATGCAGGAAGCTCTCTGGGTGCCGTTTTTGCGGGCGACCTAATTTCCTTTTATGTATTCTGGGAATTGATGGCCGTCAGCTCAGCCTTTCTCGTGCTCGATGGTAGGACCGAAAGGGCTCGAGGAGCTGCTTTTAGATACGTTATGGTTCACATCTTCGGGGGACTTTGTTTATTGGCTGGCGTCCTGATGCGAATTACAGCTACAGGCTCGGCGGCATTGGAGCCCTCGGCAAATCCTGCAGCGTGGAACTGGCTCATGCTTGTAGGCATTCTCACAAACGCAGCGGCTCCCCCTTTGTCGGCTTGGCTTTCGGACGCGTACCCAGAGTCTTCGGTAATGGGTGGGGTTGTGCTCAGCGCCTATACGACGAAGACAGCGGTGTATGCGTTGGCGAGGGGTTTCCCGGGATGGGAGATTCTGGTAGTAGTTGGGTGCCTTATGACCATCTACGGGATTGTATACGCCTTACTCGAAAACGACATGAGGCGGATCCTGGCTTACAGCATTATCAACCAGGTAGGGTTCATGGTGGCTGGGGTTGGTCTCGGGACGCCCATGTCCATAGACGGCAGCGTTGCCCATGCCTTTTGCCACATTATCTACAAGAGCCTTTTGTGGATGTCTGCGGGAGCGGTTCTTTTCAGGACGGGCAGAAGAAAATGCACGGAGCTAGGGGGCCTATATCGATACATGCCATGGACTCTCCTCCTGTGCTGTGTTGGAGCCGTGTCCATCTCCTCGTTTCCCGGGACAAGCGGCTTTACAAGCAAATCGCTTATCCTCGAAGCCGCCCTTCATGAAAACAGGTTCTGGGTATGGCTGGTGCTCGAGATTGCCTCAGCGGGGGTGTTTCTACACGCGGGGATAAAGTTTCCCTACTTCGTATTCTTTGCAAGAGAAAGCGGCCTAAAGCCCATGGAAGCGAACAAATCTATGATAATGGGCATGACCGTACTGGCCTTCTTATGCATCTTCCTAGGCCTCTACCCGGCGCCTTTATACAATCTCTTGCCTTATGAGGTCATTTACGAGCCTTATCGGTACTTGCACGTTGTCTCCCAGTTGCAATTGCTACTGTTCTCGGCACTAGCCTTTTTCGTGTTTCTTCCTCTGCTCAAGAGGACCGAGACGATCTCGATAGATACTGACTGGTTCTACAGAAAAGGCGGAAGGGCTTTCCAGAAAGCCTTGGACCGCACCTTGTCATGGGGCCAACAAGTTTCGAGGAGTCTTGTGAACGGGGGCTTGATTCCCCTCGTGGGCCATATATCACGGGAGGGTCTGGCCTGGGTTGCGCCGATAGTTTTGTACCCTGTATGGACGGTTCTAGGGGAAGACAGGGAGGAAACCGCAGAAAAAGTGGCCCGGGTCCGGAGGGCAGTGGCCTCCGGCGCGGTCCCCATTGGGCTTGGAGCTGCCGCGGCCACCCTTTTACTTTTTGTTCTCTTCGTTGTGATCTGAGCTCCTCTTTTCGGGGAACTCAGCCTTGAGGGGGATGAGAATGGTCAGACCGATAGATCTGGAGGGAATCCTTCTTCTGGAGGGGATTCCGCGGCCCCTCATAGCAAAATTTGCGGACGCTTGCGCCATGCAGACTTACGGAGAGGGGGCAGTGATATTCGAAGAGGGGAGCGAGGCCAGAGAATTTTACATGCTAAAAGAGGGAAAGGTGCTCCTTGAGGTGGAAATAGCCCCTGACATAATCATATCTCTGGGCTCCATAAAGAAGGGATATTCTTTCGGCTGGTCAGCTCTGGTAAAGGATGGGACTCACACCACCTTTGCCGTTGCAGCCGAGCCTTGCTCGGTCATCTCAATCCCAGGGGGAAAGTTCCTGGAGATTCTCGAATCCGACCCGAAGGTAGGCTATCTCGTGATGACCAGGATCTTTCAGATCTTCAGGAGAAGGCTAGAGAGGAGGACAAGACAGTTCATAAAGGTCATGCGGAAACATCCCGATATCCAGAAGCTCGTGGAGCTGTAACCCACCTTCCCGAAGCCCCTGGACCTCCTGAAGGGCCAAGTATTGCCCATCTCCCCTCGAGCGAGGAGGGACCACCCGAACGGGCCCGACCCAGATCCTTCACGTATCCTGGGAAAGGCATGTCATGGGGATGGCCCTTTCCCTTGCCAAGGCATGAAGGGCCAGATGCGATCCCCACGAGAAAAATCTGGACCCTTTGTCACAACCGGGATCCCCTGGGAAGCACTACCTTGAACTTGGTCCCCTGACCCAGAGTCGAATCGAAGGAGATTTGGCCACCATGTTCTTCCACGATCTTCTTGCTCAAGAGAAGACCCAACCCGGTTCCCTGTCCTCCTTTGGTACTGAAGAATCGAGAAAAGACCTTCTCTCTGGTCTCCTCGTCCATTCCGGAGCCGTTGTCGGAGACCTCTATCACTATCCTCTCCTCTCCTGAGGGGCTTTTCTCCAAACCCAATGACATGGCGACCACGAACCTCTTACCCCTTTCAGGGTCGAATCTGCATGCGTCCACCGCGTTCGTCCCCAGGTTCACGAGCACCCTGTGGATCCCCCTCTTGTCCCAATAGGCCTCCCCCACCTCCTCCAGGTGGAGCCTCAATTCCACATTGTTCTCATCCGCCAAGGGCTGGATGATGGAGGCCGCCTCTTGGACAAGGGACCGTGGGTCGCATGGCGTTCGATCCGGCACCCTCTCCTTGGAGAAATCCAGAAGGTCCAGTGAGAGCTGGGATATCCTCTC